>Ga0268299_1000851_pt1 | contig 74407 bp, 64 predicted proteins | sample NOBtaG_FD_193484 | JGI IMG/M metagenome (GOLD analysis project Ga0268299, IMG submission 193484) | Activated sludge microbial communities from bioreactor in Nijmegen, Gelderland, Netherland - NOB reactor | ecosystem: Engineered > Bioreactor > Aerobic > Activated sludge | place: Netherlands... | reverse complement strand
GTGGCGACACCGCCGAAGAAATGCGGCCGCACCGCACCGCACAAGGTCTGGGTCAGGCCGCCCACCGCGACACTGGTGGAGAAATTCTCCGGATACATCTCGGCGACGTCGGGGGCGAAGAGCAGGTCGACGCCGACCCGTTCGAGCGCTGCCGCGTCGGCCGCCTCGTCGCGCGGATAGGCGGCGAGATCCTCGGTCGGGCTGAACTGCTTCGGGTTGACGAAGAGCGTGGCGATCACGCGCACATTGTCGAGCTTGGCCGAGCGGGCCAGGGTCAGATGCCCGTCATGCAAGGCACCCATGGTCGGCACCAGGCCGATGGTCGCGTGCGCGGCGCGGAACTGCGCCGTCCTGGCGCGCAGATCGGCGACCTTGCGGACGATCTCAAGCACGCTCATGCAACGGCATCTTCGACGACATTAGGCCCCCGCCCCGCTGAAACGGCGCCAGGGTGATGCGGCCGCCCGCGCCGTGTCAAGAAAGCTTCAGCTTGATTTCTTCAGGCTGCCGAAGACGTTCTCCGGCCCCGGGAAGCGGCGGCCGCGCACGTCGGCGGCGTAGCTTGCCGCCGCATTGCCGATCTCGCCGGCCAGCTCGGCATAGCGTTTCACGAAGCGCGGCTTGAAGGCGCCGAACAGGCCCAGCATGTCCTCGGCGACGAGGACCTGGCCGTCGCAATCGGCCGAAGCGCCGATGCCGATGGTGGGGACGGGCACGCGCGCGGTGATCGCCTGCGCCACCTGCTCCAGCACGCCCTCGACGACGATCGAAAAGGCACCCGCCTCGGCGATGGCGATGGCGTCGGCCATGACGCCGGCCGCCTCGTCATGGGCGCGGCCGCGGGCGCGATAGCCGCCCAGCGTGTTGATCTGCTGCGGCATCAGGCCGACATGGCCCATCACCGGGATGCCGCGCTTGACCAGGAACTGCACGGTCGGCGCCAGGTCCTTGCCGCCTTCCATCTTCACCGCCGAGCAGCCGGTCTCGCGCATGATCTTCACCGCGTTGCGGAAAGCCTGCTCGGTCGATTCCTGGTACGAGCCGAACGGCATGTCGACCACCAGGCAGGCGCGCTTGGAGCCGCGCTTCACCGCCGCGCCATGGGCGATCATCATGTCGAGGGTGACCTGCAGGGTGCTGTCGAAGCCGTAGAGCACCATGCCGAGGGAATCGCCGACCAGCAGCAGGTCGACATGCGGGTCGAGCGCCTGGGCCATGGGCGTCGTATAGGCGGTGAGGCAGACGATGGGGTCCTTGCCCTTGCGCGCCACGAGGTCCGGGATGCTGATGCGGCCAAGCTTGGCGCCACCAACATTGCCCTGGGCGGCCGGCGGCTGCGGCGCGCCGCTGTCGTGAACACTCATCCGTCCCTCCCAATGCCTGATCTAGAGGCAGATTGCCGGGTCAGCTCTCGGAGACGGGATATTGTTCACTCTTTTGCTGCGCTGCACAATAGCGAAATTAACCCATTCTGCCGCCCGTGTTGGGCCCGCTTTAGTGCCGGCCGTGCCGCTGGCGCCAATAGCGCTCCATCAGCAGATAGGTGAAGGAGGCCGACCAGGTGATCATGACCAGGCCGGTCAGCGCCTCGGCGCCGGACACCAGGCGATGCGCCGGGGTCATGTGGCCGCTGTCGACCAGCCCGAGCGAGGTGTAGCTCTCGATCGAGGCATTGATGAAATCGAGGAAGCTGCGCCTGAGCCCATCGTCGTAGCCGACCGCGAAGCCGAGCCGCGACAGGGCGAACAGCACCGTGCCGAACAGCATGACCTCCAGGAAATGCGCCGCCATGCAGACCAGCACGCCGACGATGACCAGGCTGCGCGTGGGCAGGAAATTGAGCCGCGGCAGCACCCGCAGCGCCGCCCATTGCATGGCCTCGTAGTGGATCAGGACCGTGGCGCCGACGAGGCTCAGGGTCAGCAGGATATAGCCGAGCAACCGTTCAACTCCTCAATGTCGCGCCGGCGCCGCGCCGGATCGCGCTCGCGGCCCGCTTTCCCTGGCGGCGTTTTGCCGCTAAGAACGCTCCGGCCCATGCATACCAACCAATCCCTTCGTACTCCTTGCCGGGCGGAGGCGCGCCTCGGCGGCTTGTCGCACCCGGCCGGCCCGGGCGTCAAACCGGGCCCGTCGTCGTGGCGCCGCCGGGCGGCTGTCCTGGCCCTGCTCCTGCCCCTCCTCAGCTGCGCCGCCGATACGCCGCCGGAGGCGGCTGCGCCGGCGGCATCGCCCGGGGCGGCGGAAGCCACGGGTCGGCGCTTCATGGTGGTGACCGCCAATCCCGATGCCTCCCGGGCCGCGCTCGACATCCTGCGCCGGGGCGGCAGCGCCGTCGACGCGGCTATCGCCGCCCAGGCCGTGCTGACCCTGGTCGAACCGCAATCCTCCGGCATCGGCGGCGGCGCCTTCCTGCTGCATTGGGACGGCGTGACCGGCAAGCTCACTGCCTGGGACGGGCGCGAGGCGGCGCCCAAGAGCGCCCATGCCGACCTGTTCCTCGATGCCGACGGCAAACCGCTGCCCTTCGCCGTCGCTGCCTTGGGCGGGCGGCCGGTGGGCGTGCCCGGCGTGCTGCGGCTGCTGGAGACGGTGCATCGCCGCGAGGGCCGGCTCGACTGGGCGGCGCTGTTCCAGCCGGCCATCGACCTGGCGGAGCGGGGCTTCGTCGTCGCGCCGCGCCTGGCCGAGGCGATCGCCGCCGCCAAGGACCTGAAGCACGATCCCGACGCCGCCGGCTATTATTTCGACGCCGCCGGCGCGCCGCACGGCGCCGGCGCCGTCCTGCGCAACCCGGAACTGGCGCAGACCCTGCGCACGATCGCGCAAGGCGGCGCCGACGCCTTCTATGGCGGCGCGCTCGCCCATGCGATCGTCGCGCAGGTGAACGAGGACGGGTCAAGTCAAGGCGCGATTGCGCGGATGAGCGCCGCCGACCTACTCGACTACCGCGCCCGGGAACGCGCCGCCTTGTGCGCGCCCTATCGCGTCTATGAGGTCTGCAGCATGGGTCCGCCGACCTCCGGCGGCATCGCGCTCTTGCAGATCCTCGGCATGCTCGGGCATTTCAACCTGGCGCCGATGCATCCGAACGGCGCGCAGGCGATGCACCTGCTGGCCGAAGCCAGCCGCCTCGCCTTCGCCGATCGCAACCGCTACGTCGCCGACGAGGATTTCGCCCACGTGCCGGTCGGCGGCCTGCTCGACGCCGCCTATCTCAAGGCCCGCGCCGGCCAGATCCGCCCCGACCGCAGCCTCGGCGAGGCGCGGCCGGGCAAGCTCGGCGACCCGCTGATCCTGGCGCGCGCCAGCCAGATCCAGTTCGAGCCCGCCTCCACCAGCCATCTCGTCATCGTCGACAGCGCCGGCGACATCGTCAGCATGACCAGTTCGATCGAGCGCGCCTTCGGGTCGCAGCTCATGGTCGGGGGCTTCATGCTGAACAGCGAGCTCACGGATTTCTCCTTCCTGCCCGCCGCCGAGGGCCGCCTGGTCGCCAACCGGGTCGAGCCGGGCAAGCGGCCGCGCAGCTCGATGACGCCGGTCATCGCCTTCGACCGCGACGGCAGGCCGGCCTTCGCGCTCGGCTCCCCCGGCGGATCCAGCATCATCGGCTACGTCGCGCAGGCGGTGGTGGAGATCGCGGATTGGGGCCGGACGCCGGGCCAGGCGGTCGCCGCGCCGCATGTGCTGAACCGCAACGGGCCCACGGTCGTCGAAACCAGCACGGAGGCGGCGCAATTGCGCCCCGCGCTCGAAGCCCTCGGCCATGAGGTGCAGGAGAGCGAATTGCAGAGCGGGCTCGCCATCGTGCGCTTCATCGACGACCGCATGATCGGCGCGGCCGACCCCCGGCGCGACGGCGTCGCGCTTGGTGAATCGGGCGACGGCGTGGCGATGGGAGAATAGGAAACGACATGACTCAAGACCGCGCCTCGGTGAAGCTGGTGCAGGGCGGCGACCGCCGCGCCTTGACCGGGCACCCGTGGATCTTTTCCAACGAAGTGGTGATGGATGCGGCGACCAAGATGCTGCCCCCTGGCGAGATCGTCACCGTCGAGCGCGCCGACGGCCGGGCGCTCGGCACGGGGTTGTTCAACCCGCGCTCGCTGATCGCCATCCGGCTGCTGACCCGCGATGCCGCGCGCCCGATCGACGAGAGCTTCCTGAAACGCCGCCTCGAACGCGCGCTGAAGCTGCGCGATCAGCTGATCGGCGTGCCCTATTACCGCCTGATCCATGCCGAGGCCGACGGCATGCCCGGCTGCGTCGTCGACCGCTTCGGCGACGTGCTGGTGGTGGAGCCGAACTCGGCCGGCATGGACCGGCTCGCCGAGCCCCTGGTCGCGATCCTGGACAAGATGCTGCGGCCGAAGGCGATCGTGCTGTCCGGCGACGGGCCGGCGCGGGCGCTGGAAGGGCTGGAGCCGATGCATCGCCTGGCCAAGGGCAGCCTCTCCGGCCCGGCCGAGGTGGTGGAGCATGGCGCGCATTTCCTGGCCGACGCGAGCGCCGGGCAGAAGACCGGCTGGTTCTACGACCAGCGCGACAACCGGGCGCTCGCCGCGCGCTTCGCCCGCGATGGCGACGTGCTCGACCTCTATGCCTATAGCGGCGGCTTCGGCCTCCAGGCGGCGCGGCACGGCGCCAATTCCGTGCTCTGCGTCGATCGCTCGGCGCCCGCGCTCGCTTTGCTGCGCCAAGCGGCGGAGCGCAACGAAATCAAGGACCGCGTCGCCACCGAGACGGCGGAGGCCTTCGATTTCCTCGAGCAGGCGGCGGCCACGCATCGCAGCTTCGACCTGGTGATCGCCGATCCGCCGGCCTTCGTGAAATCGAAGAAGGATTTCCACCAGGGCGGCCGCGCCTATCGCAAGCTCGCGCGGCTCTGCGCCTCGCGCGTGCGCAGCGGCGGTTTCCTGTTCCTCGCCTCGTGCTCGCATCACATGCCGGCGGAGGAGTTCCGCGCCCAGGTGGCGCGTGGGTTGCACGAAGCCGGACGCGCGGGGCGCATCCTCTATGCGACGGCGGCGGCGCCGGACCATCCGGTGCATCCGATGCTGCCGGAAAGCGCCTATTTGAAGGCGCTGCTGCTGCAGGTGGATTGAGCGGGCGGCCGCGGCGGGCTCAGTGCGGATCGCGGCCTTCGGACGGGTGGACCGTCAACCTGGCGATGCCGTAGAACGCCAGCAGGATGCAGAACACGAAAAAGCCGAGCCCGCCCCAATAGGCGAGGTCCTGGTGTCCGCGCGCGGCCACCGAAAGGGACAGGATGGCGAACAGCCCCAGCAGCACCACCGTCCCGATCTTGCTCAATTCGTGCATGGCGAACTTCCCCTCTTGCCGTTCTGGCGGCGCCAAAATAGGCGGCGAAGGACTGAATCGCAAGTCATCCGATGGTATTACGGCGCGGCCATAGGGTGATGGCGCTCAGGCCGCTTCGCGGTCCGGCAGTTCCAGCACGAAGGTGACGCCCTTCGCGTCGTTGCGGCCGAGGCGCAGGTCGCCGCCCTGGACGCGCATGAGTTCGCGCGCGATGGCAAGGCCGAGGCCGGTGCCGCCGGAGCGTGCCGAGCCCTGGAACGGCACGAACAGATTCTGCAGCGCCTTCGGCGGCAGGCCGGGCCCATCGTCGGCCACCTCGATCTCGACCTTGCCGTCCTTGCGGCTGGCCCGCACCGCCACCTTGCCGGCGCCCATCTGCAGGGCGTTCTCGGCCAAATTGTGGATCACCCGCTGCAGCTGCGCGCGGTCGGCGGTGAGCTGGAAATCGGGCGCGTAATCGGCGCTCAGCACCTTGGCGCCGTTCAGGTATCTGCCGAGGCTCTCGCCCAGCTCGTCCTGCAGCTCGGCCAGGGCGAAATGCGAAAAATGCGGCTTGCCCGGCCCTTCGCGGGTGAAGTTCAGCGTGTCGCTGCACAAAGCGATGGCGCGGTCGAGCGAGCGCACCAGGGCCGGCGCCATCTTCTGCACTTCCGGGTTCGGCGAATGCGCCAGGCGGTCGGCGACCAGCTGCGCCGTCGCCAGCACGCCGCGCAGATCGTGATTGATCTTGCTGACCGCGGTGCCGAGCGCCGCCAGGCGCTCGCGCTGCTTCAGCGCCTTCTGGATTTGCTTCTGCATCTGGTTGAATTCGCGCTCAGCGACACCGATCTCGTCGCCGCGCCGGCGCGCCGCCTCGTCGCGCGACATGTCTTCCGGATTGGCGCGGAACTCCATCATGCGCTGGGTCAACTGGCGCATCGGGCGGATCAGCAGCCATTGCAGCGCCAGGAAGATGAGCGTCGCGGTCACCAGCGAGATGACGATGGAAAGGCCGAGGATGCGCCAGGAATAGGCGATCATCGCCTGGCGCAGCGGCGCCTCGTCCAGCACGAGGTCGAGCCAGGCGTCGCCCGCGCGCGGCGTCTGGCCCTTGACCCGGAGCAGCCGGTTGCCGTCGGTCATCAGGGTGGCGAAGGCGTCCTTGATCAGGGTCGTCGCCATCTGGTCGGAAAGATCGATGGTGGCGTCGAAATAGGGCGCCGCGGTCGATCCGCGCAACAGAAGGCTCTTGCCGTCGGGCGTGCGCAAGGCGATCAGCCGGGCGCCGGCGGTGGAGAGCAGCCGGATCTCGAGCTCCGGGTCGATCATGTAGCCGGGCGTCGCTTCCAGGGCGAGCACCGCCAGATAGGCGTTGGCGAGCCGCTCCTCGAGCCAGGTGACGCGGAAGCGCGCGATCGAGGGCGCGTAGATCAGCACCTCGCTCAACATCACGAAACAGACGGTGAGGACCAGGAGCCGGGCCGACAGACCACGGCCGAAGCCGGGCAGCGCTGGCTTTTCTTCCGCCATGGCCTAGCGGCGTTTCCGGCGGGGCGAGCCGCGGGAGCGGGTCGTTTGCATGCCGATTTGATAGCTTTTCAGCCAAACCAGCGCAAGAACCGCACCAGCCGCCGGACGGGGGCGGAAAACAGCCGCGGCGCGTAGAACTGCCCCGCCGCGCGCTTGGAGAGCTCCGACAGGGTCGGATAGGGCAGCAGCAGCCCGGCCAACGCCGAGAGCTTCAGCCGCCGGGACATGGCCAGGCACCAGGGCGCCAGCATTTCCCCCGCCTGCCGCCCGACGATGGTGACGCCGAGGATATGCCCCCGCCGATCCGAGATGACCTTGAGGTAGCCCGCCTCGGCACGCTCGGCGCGGGCGCGGTCGTTCTCGGCGAAATCGACGCGGGTCACCACCGGATCCGCGCCTGACGCCCGCGCCGCCGCCTCGGTGAGGCCGAGTTGCGCCAGCTCGGGATCGGCATAGGTGACCCAGGGCAGGACGCGGTTGTCGAACCGCGCCGGCAGCCGGAACAGCGCGTTGCGGATGACCAGGGCCGCCTGGGCGCCGGCGACATGGGTGAAGGCCGGGCCGCCGGTGCAATCGCCGATGGCGTAGACCCGGCGGTTGCTGGTGCGCAGGCCCGCATCCACCTGGATGCCCTTGGGGCCGGCCGCGATGCCGGCGACGTCGAGGCCCATCCCCTCGACCCGCGGCCGGCGGCCGACCGCCACCAGCAGATGGCCGCCCTCCAGCCAGGTGACTTTGCCCGCCGCGTCGCGCGTGGCGAGGCGCACCTTCTCGCCCGCCATCGCTGCCTCGGTCGCGGTGCACTCCTCGTGCAGCGCCACGCCGTCGGCGCAGAGGGCCGCGCGCACCAGTTCCGCCGCCTCCGGATCGTCGCGTGGCAGCAGCTTCGCCATCTCCACCAGCTGCACCCGCGCGCCCAGCCGGGCGAAGGCCTGCGCCAGCTCGACGCCGATCGGCCCGCCGCCCAGCACGATCAGGTCGCGGATTTCGGCACTGCGCGCGAACACCGTTTCGTTGGTGAGGAAGGGCATCTTGTCGAGGCCGGGGATCGGCGGGACGAAGGCGCTGGAGCCGGTGGCGAGCACGAAGCGCCGCGCCTTGATCCGCGCATCGCCGGCTTCCACCGTGTCGCGGTCGACGAAGCGCGCATGCGCCTGGATCACGGTCACGCCGAGGCCGGTGAACCGCTCCACCGAATCATGCGGCGCGATGCCGGCGATCACGTCCGTCACATGTTGCGCGACGCGGGCGCGGTCGATGGCGGGGGCCGCGGCGTCGACGCCGAAGCGCGCCGCATCGCGATGACTGACCGCCGCATGGGCCGCGGCCAGCAGCGCTTTCGACGGCACGCAGCCGAAATTGAGGCATTCGCCGCCCATGGCGCCTGCTTCGATCAGCACCGTCTCGGCGCCGAGCTGCGCGGCGCCGGCGGCGAGCGACAGCCCGGCCGAGCCGGCGCCGATGACGCAGATGTCGGGCGTGATCTCGCGCATCACGCGCCTCCCTTGCGCCGGCGCCAGTATTTGACCGCGATGGGCAAGGCCGCGAGCACGGCGAGGCCGGTCAGCGCCAGCTTGATCTGCGGGTTGAGCAGGCTATGCCAGGTGAGCTCCGCTTCGCTCGCCAGCACGCTGCCGAGGCCGGCGCCGGCGAAGCTGTAGACGACGGTGCCGGGAATGATGCCGAGCGCCGTGGTGACGAGGAAGACGCCGAGCGACACGCCGAGGAAGGCCGGCAGCAGATTGGCGACGAAGAACGGCACCACCGGCACCAGGCGCATCATCAGCAGATAGCTCCATTGGTTCTCGCCGAATCCGCGTTCGACCTTGGCGAGCCATGGCCCGGCATGCTCATGCAGGTACGCCCCGAGCGAGCTCTTGGCCGCCAGGAACAGCAGGCAGGCGCCGATGGTCGCCGCCAGCACCGTCACCGCCGCGGCCGGGAACACGCCGAACAGATAGCCGGCGACGATGGTGAGCCACACGGCGCCCGGCAGCGAGAGCGCGACGAACAGCACGTAGATTCCGGCATAAATCAGCAGCGCCGCCAGGTAGTGCGCGGCGACGAAGGCGGCGAGTTCGTGATGATGCTGGCGCAGCTTCGCGAGGCTGACAAAGCGGTCGAGATCGAAAGCGAAGAACAGGATCGTGCCCAGCGCCAGCAATGCCAAAGGCAGCCAGCGGCGCAGCCGCGCGCCGCGACCATGCGGATCGGCGGCGTGTTCCGGCGTCGATGGGTCCGGTGCGATCATCCCCGATCCGATCCTGGCGTACGTGCGGGCAAATGGCATCCCCCCGCCATTCCAGGATCGATGTTAGCCGCCGAAGCGCAGCTTGCCACTCACTAAGTGTTGAGCGGGCGCAACCATGCCCGAACGGCATGGATCGGCCGCGAGATCAGGCTGCTTCGCCCCGGCGCCGGTCGCGGCCCTGCCGCAACAGTTCGGCCCAGCGCTGCGTCACCACGCGGCAGAACTCCGCGGCACCCGCGGCGTGGCGGGCAATGCCGTCGCGCGCCTGCTGCAGCACCGCCTGGCCCTGCGGCTCCTCGTAGCGCCGCACGATCGTGTGACCCCAGTTCCGGAACCAGGTCTGCGCCAGCTCCTCCGACACCTCGAAGTGGCACTGGAATCCGTAGGTGGTGCGGCCGTAGCGGAAGGCCTGGTTGCGGCAGGCATCGCCCTGCATCAGATGCACCGCCCCCTGCGGCATGTCGAAGGTGTCTTCGTGCCATTGCAGGATGCGCTGGCGCGGCGCCAGGCCGGCGAGCAGCGGATCGTCCTTGCCGGCATCGGTGATCTCGATTTCCGGATAGCCGACCTCGAACGTGTGGTGCCGCCGCACCTTCTCGCCGAAGCTGCGCGCCAGCAGCTGGCTGCCCAGGCACAGGCCGAGCAGCGGCTTCTCCTGCGCATGGAATTCGCGCAGCAGGTCGAGCATGGGCAGGAAGGCCGGATAGGTCCGGTCGTCGCCCGCATGCTGCGGCCCGCCCAGGATCACCGCGCCGTCGAATTCCGCGGTGGAGGCAGGCAACGCATCGCCGGTGTGCGGCTGCACCGTGGTCAGCGTCGCGCCGGCGGCGATCAGATGATCGCCGACGAGCGCGGGCGGCGTGTCCGGATTGTTCTTGATGATCAGCACGTTCATGCGCAGGCGGTCCCCAGATTCGCGTCGCCGCGATGATGGCGAAGGGCGCCGCCCCTGGCAATGCACGCAAACGGGGGGCAGCAATGCGCCCGATGCCGCCCGCGCCTAGTGCTCCAGGTGGCGTTGCGGCAGCAGGCGGCGCAGCAACCCGCCATTGGCGCCCGCCAGGATCGAGACGAGATAGACGCCGCCCGCCGCGAGGATGACCGAGGGGCCCGACGGCAGATCGGCGTGGTACGAGACCAGCAGCCCGATGACCGACGACGAAGCGGCGACCAGGACGGCAACCGCGATCATGCGGCCGATGGAGATGGTCCACAGCCGCGCCGCGGCCGCCGGCAACATCATCAACCCCACCGCCATCAGGGTGCCCAGCGCCTGCATCGCCGCCACCATGTTGACGACAACGAGGGCCAGGAACAGCACGTGGGCGAGACCGCCGCGCCCGCCCACCGCCCTGAGGAAGGCGGGGTCGAAGCACTCGGCGATCAGCGTGCGGTAGATCGCCGCCAGCACCACGACGGTCAGGCTTGCCGTGCCCGCGATCAGCAGCAGCGCGTCGTCCGACACCGCCAGCAGCGTGCCGAACAGGATGTGCAGCAGGTCGACATTGCTGCCTTTGAGCGAGACCAGCAGCACGCCGAGCGCGAGCGAGATGAGATAGAAGCCGGCCAGCGCCGCATCCTCCTTCAGCGGCGTCAGCCGGCTCATGCCGCCGGCGAGCAACGCCACCAGCAGCGCCGCCGCGAGCCCGCCCAGGCTCATCGCCCACAGCGACAGGCCGGCAAGCAGGAAGCCGATGGCGGCGCCCGGCAGGATGGCATGCGACATGGCATCGCCCATCAGGCTCATCCGCCGCAGCACCAGGAACACCCCGATCGGCCCGGCGCTGACCGACAGCGCCAGGCACGCCACCAACGCCCGGCGCATGAAGGCGAAGTCGAGCAGCGGTTGCAGGAGGAGGTCGTAGAGCATGGAACTAGCGCGCGCGATATATCCCCCTCCCCCGGCACGGGGGAGGGGCGGGGCGGGGGCAGCGAGCGAAAGCTGTTCGGCGGTGGAGCGCGCGCTGCCCCCTCCCTAACCCTCCCCCGTTCCGGGGGAGGGAATCGACTTGCGACTGCACCGTCATCGCTCGCACACCACCGCCGGGTCGGTCCAGTTCGCCGCCAGTTGGCGGGCGCGCTCGAGGTTGGCGTCGGTCAGCACCTCGGCCGACGGTCCCCACGCCACATTCTCGCGCGCCATCAGCAGCGCTTCGGGAAAGTCGCGCTTCACATGTTCGAGGTCGTGCAAGGCGGCGATCACGGTGCGGCCGCCGGCGTGCCAGTCGCACACGATGCGCATCAGGTCGGCGCTGGTCTTCTGGTCGACCGCGTTGAACGGCTCGTCGAGCAGGATCAGCGCCGCCTCCTGCACCATCAGGCGGGCGAACAGCACGCGCTGGAACTGGCCGACCGAGAGCTTGCCGATCGGCTGCGCCTCCAGCCCCTTGAGGCCGACGGCGGCGATTGCCGCGTAGCTGGCGGCGCGGTCGTCGGCGCCGATGCGCCGCGTCGCGCCGACCTTGCGCCAATGGCCGAGATCGACGACGTCGACGACCCGGAGCGGAAAGGAGCGGTCGACATCGACCACCTGCGGCAGATAGGCGACCTGGCGCCGGTCGATGGCGAAATCGATGCTGCCGCTGGAAACCGGCAGGACGCCGGCGATGGCCTTCAAGAGCGTACTCTTGCCCGCACCGTTCGGTCCGATCAGGGCGGTCAGGCTGCCGGCGGCGAAACCGCCACTGAGGTGGTGCACGACCGGATGGCGGTCATAGGCGATGGTGACGTCGTTCAGCCGCACGATCGCCGGCGAGGCACTTGCCCGGGTTTCCTGGACGAGGTGGTGGTGGCGGTGCGCCATGCTGGAATTCGCCGGATCGGCTAGCGGCGGGCGCCGCAGCTCATCCGACCGCCCACCAGACCAGGGCCCACAGGCCGATCAGGGCAAGGCCCGCGGCCGCGACCCGGCGGCCGGCACCCCAGCACAGAATGGTTTGACCCGGACCCGCTTGCATTTGGCCGCATCCTCATTGGATTGGCGTTGTTATAACATAACACTCCGCGCAGGGAAGCCACTATTTTTTCGCGCTATATCAATGGTTTGTCTGCAGGCCGGTCCATGACCGGCCACAGGGCTTCCAGCCCGCTCACCCGGCCGGGAAGCCAGATCCGCGCCCGGGTGCCACGGCCGAGTGTGCTGCTCAGCTCCAGCGTGCCGCCATGTCGCTCGACCAGCTTGCGGCTCAGGGGCAGGCCGAGGCCGGTGCCGTTGGTGGCGCGGTTGAGGTCGCTTTCCACCTGGTGGAAGGGTTCGAACACCCGGCCGAGCTGGTCGGCCGGGATGCCGCAGCCGCTAACCTCGACCAGGATATCCAGATCCAGCGGCCCGGCCAGGGCGGCGGACAGCGTGATGCTGCCCTCGGGCGGGGTGAACTTGATGGCATTGGCCAGCAGGTTGAGCACGCATTGGCGCAGCCGGCGCTCGTCGCCCTTGATGGCCACGGCGGGCGGCGGCGTCAGGCTCAGGCTCACCCGCCCGGCCTCGGCCTGGGCGCGCACCAGGCGCAGGCAGTCGGCCAGGAACCGGGCGAGGTCGAAGGGCGCCTCGCTGAGCGGCAGGTGGTCGGCTTCGAGCCGCGAATAGTCGAGGATGTCGTTGATCAGCGACAGCAGATGCGCGCCGCTGTCGCGGATGTCGGCGATGTAGGAGTCGCGGCGCGGCCGCTCGAGCTCGGCGGCGCGCGGCAGCAGCAGCAATTCGGCGAAGCCGATGATGGCGTTGAGCGGCGTCCGGAGCTCGTGGCTCATGGTGGCGAGGAAGCGCGACTTCGCGGCACTCGCTTCCTCGGCCAGGCGCTGCGCCTCCTCCAGCTCGACCGCGCGGCGATGCGCCAGGTCGACGGTCTTCTCCAGCAGGGTCGTCATCGTGCCGATGCCGGCATAGCAATCCTGCTCGGTGACGGCGAAGCCGCTCGAGATGGCGCCCGGATAGCGATAGGCGATCAGCTCCTTCACCCCCTCGATCGGCATGGCGGCGTCGACCACCATGGCGTCGCGGGTGACCAGCGGGCCGATCGGCCGCCGGCGGTAGACGTCGGCCCAGAGCGGCTGCGAGAACTGGAACAGCAACCGCTCGCGCTCGACCAGGCCGGAGACGCGTCCATCGGCGTCGAGCACGGCGAAGCTCGGGATCTGCGGATGACCGGCGCAGAGCTCGAGTACGGCACCGCCGGTCCAGCCCTCGTCGAGGGTCGGCGCCGGACCCGCCAGGTCGCGCGCCAGCACCTGGTTGCGCGAGGCGTGATGCAGGCGATGCGGTCGTGTCGCCGGCGATGATTCGTGGACATACGGCATGTGGACGGCGGGCCTTCGGGACTTGCGCTCAGCCGCTCGACCGTAGTTAACAAATCCTGCCCACGCGTTAAGCAACGCCGCGCGGGGCGTGAAACTTTCATGACAGAGGGCCCGGAAACCTCAGCAGCACAGAGCTTTCTGCGCTGTCGGCCCCACCGGTCATGCGCTTTGCCAGGCCGTGCGCGACGCTCCAGAAAAGCTTCGGCCTGCGCCGACGGGGAGTCGACGCAGGCCGTCTCGAGGAGAGAGGTGAGTGACGAGACGCTACGGTCGCTCAGCGGCCGTAGCGGTAGAGATCGGTGCCGTTTTCCTCCAGCCACTCGCGCGCGCCCTCGACCGTGCGGCAGATCTCGCCGCAGAGTTTCCAGAAACGCGGGCCGTGATTCATTTCCTTGAGATGGGCGACCTCGTGCGCGACCACGTAATCCATCACGTGGCGCGGCGCGAGGATCAGGCGCCAGGAGAAGGAGAGCACGCCGTCGGTCGTGCAGCTGCCCCAGCGGCTCTTGGTGTCGCGCAGGATGACGCGCTTGACGCTCTTGCCGATCTGCTCGGCCTTGGCCCGGGCGCGCGCCTCGATTTCGCGGCGCGCCTCGAGCTTCAGCCAATCCGACACGCGGCGCGCGACGTGGTCCTCGTGCCCGGCGACGTGGATCTCCTGGTCCTCGCACCACACCACGCCGCGCGCATTGGCGCGGTGGCGGATGCGATGCTCGATGCCGAGGAATGGGATGACGTTGCCATGGGCGAACGGTACGGTCTCGGGCAACTGGTCGAGGCGTTCCTCGATCCAATCCTTGTTCGAAAGCGCGAAACGGCGGCCTTCGTCACGCGATGTGCGTTTTGGCAGCACCACCACGATACGCGAAGCGCCGTAATCGAGACGCAGGATGATGCGCCGCGCGCGCCGGTTCTCCTGATAGACCAGCGGCACCTTGCGATCGTCGAAACTCATCAGCTGAAGATCGGCGGCCTCGTTCATGCGGCGCCGTTTCGCACCCGCCTTCAGGCGCGTGCGCTTCCGCGATTTTCCGCGATTTTCCAAGGCTTTCGGCATGACCGTCCCAAGCAACCCGTCCGCTCTCGACGATCAGCATAGAGCCCCGGCTCCGCTGCTTTCAACCGATTACGCCTTTTTTCCAGAGCGCCCCGCGCCTGAGCTCGCGGCCGCCCGCTCGGCCGCGATAAGGGCCTGTTTTCGCTCACTTCCCCAGGCGTAGCCACCGAGTTTTCCGTCATTACGCAAAACGCGGTGACAGGGGATGGCGATGGCGACCGGGTTGTTGGCACAGGCATTGCCTACCGCGCGCATGGCGGCCGGGCGGCCGATGGCGGCGGCGATCTCGGCATAGGACCGGGTCTCGCCCAAGGGGATGCGGCGCAGTTCTTCCCACACCTGGCGCTGGAAGGCGGTGGCGCGGATGTCGAGCGGCAGATCGCGATGCGGCGCGCGGCCTTCCAGCCGGCGCAGGATCTCAGCGAGGAAGGCCTCGAGCGCCTCGTCGTCGCGTTCGATGGCGGCGGCGGCGAATTCCTCGCGCAGGTGGCGCAGCATCTTGGCCTCGCTGTCGCCAAGCTCGACGCGGCAGATGCCGCGCTCGGTCGCCGCCACCAGCACCTGGCCCAGGCCGCAGGCGGCGATGCCGTAGCGGATGTGTTGACCAGCGCCATCCTTCGCGTAATTCGCCGGCGTCATGCCGAGCGCGGCCGCCGCACGCTCATAGACGCGGCTCGACGAGCCATAGCCCGCTTCGAAGGTGGCGCCGGCGACGCCGCCGCCGCTCTTCAAGCCACGGCGCAGGCGCTTCATCCGCAAGGCGTCATCGTATTGCCGCGGGCTCACCCCCAGCACGCGCTTGAACTGGCGCTGCAGGTGCCAGGGGCTGACTCCCGTGTGGTCGCCGAGTTCCTTCAGGCTGACCGGGCCGTCGGCTTCTTCTTCGGACCGGCGTTCGATATAGGCGGCGGCTTCGCGCACGGCGCTGACGATCTGCTCGGACATGGCTTCGGCTTTCCTCTTGCGAAGTGTCATGGCCGATATCTAGGTCCTTGCGCCCGATCTCGCTATCCGGGGCTTGCGCGCGAAATTGCGCGTGATTCCAATCACCTACTTCCAGTCGACCATATGGTCGAGCAGGTCGCCGGCGTCATCCTCGGACACCACCCGGCCGCGCACCGAGACGCCCGCCTTGTGCACCGCCTTGCGGTCGCCGCAGACCAGGTAGTGCCAGTCGTACAGATCCCTGCCCTCCGCCACCAGCCGATAGGCGCAGGTCTCCGGCAGCCAGCGCAGCTTCTTCACGTTGCGCGGCGTCAGCTGCACGCAATCCTTCACGTATTTGTGGCGCGTCGCGTAGTGCTTGCACTGGCAGGACTTGGTGTCGAGCAGCTTGCAGACGACGTTGGTGTAGAACAGCTCCTTGCTGTCCACGTCGATCAGCTTGTTGAGGCAGCACTTGCCGCAACCGTCGCACAGGCTCTCCCACTCGGCCTTGGTCATCTGGCCGAGCTTCTTGGTCTTCCAGAAGGGTTCTTCCTGATCCGGCATCGCTCTCGAGTCTAACGGCAATGCCGTCCGTCGGCATCAGATTTCGGGCGAGCCGGTATCCTGCAGGAGCTGCCGGCAGCCCTCCGGCAGCCGCACCCAGGGATGCCGGCATTCGCTCCACACCGCCATGGTTGGCGGGGCGATGGTGGGATCGGCGAAATTGCCGGCGGCGACGCAGATCTCGTCCGGCGCGAACTCGGCGTAGGAATAGACCGAGCTGCCGCAATGCGGGCAGAAATAATTGTCGACCCAGCGGCCGGATTCCGCAATCCGGCGATAGAGCTTCGCCTCGCCTCGGATCTCCTTGCAGGCGGTTTTCGGCCAATAGGTCCAGGCGCCGAACACGCTGCCGGTCTGCTTCTGGCATTCATGGCAATGGCAGAGGCCGACGAAGGGCGGATCGCCCGCCATGGTCACCGTCAGGCGGCCGCAGGAACAGCTGGCGGTGCGGGTCATGCTGCTCTCCGCTGCCGCGCGAAACTAGCTGACGGCCCGGATGAACTCGGCCCAGGCGGGATAGATGAACTGGCGCCATTTGCGGCCGTTGAAGATGCCGTAATGGCCGACGCCCGGCTGCACGAAATGGCGGCGCCGCACGCTCGGGATGTTGGTGCAGAGATCATGCGCCGCCCGGGTCTGGCCGAGGCCCGAGATGTCGTCCAGCTCGCCCTCGATGGTCATCAGCGCGGTCTTCCGGATCGCCGCCGGCGCCACCTTCTCGCCGCGATGGAAGAAGCGGCCCTCGGGCAGCGAATGCTCCTGGAACACGTGGCGGATGGTGTCGAGGTAGAAATCGGCCGAGAGATCCATGACCGAGAGGTATTCGTCGTAGAAGCGGCGATGCCCGGCGGCACTCTCGCCGTCGCCCTCGACCAGGTGATGGAAGAACTCGATATGCGAGGCGACGTGGCGGTCCGGGTTCATCGACATGAAGCCGCCCAGCTGCAGGAAGCCGGGATAGACCCGGCGCATGGCGCCCGGGTAATGCGCCGGCACCGAATCGATCACCCGGTGCTCGAACCACGTCAGCTCCTGGCTGGTGCCCATGCGGTTGACCGCGGTGGGATTGACCCGCGTGTCGACCGGCCCGCCCATCAGGGTGATGCTGGCCGGGGCCGCCGGATCGTTCAACGCCGCCATGATCGCGGCGGCGGCGAGCACAGGGGGCGAGGGCTGGCACACCGCCATCACATGGGTGCCGGGGCCGAGCACGCGCAGGAAGTCGATGACGTAGTCGATATAGTCGGCGAGGTCGAAGCCGCCCTTGGCCAGCGGCACCATGCGGGCGTCGATCCAGTCGGTGATGTAGACGTCGTGCCTGGGTAGCAGCGTCTCCACCGTGCCGCGCAGCAGCGTGGCGTGATGGCCCGACATCGGCGCCACCACCAGCACGCGCGGGTCGTCATGGCTGCGCTGCAGGTCGCGGGCGAAATGCAGCAGGTGGCAGAACGGCTTCTCCGCCACGCTGACCGGCTCGACCGGCACCGGCGCGCCGTCCACCTCTGTCATTTCCAGGCCGAAGGCCGGTTTGCGGCGATTATGCGCGGCGCGGTCGAAGAGCTCGAACCAGGCGGCGGCGGCGCGGCCGGGCGTGGTGTAGGAATGCGGCAGCCAGGGATGGCTCAGCATCTGGTGCATCAGCCGGGCGGTCATCCGCGCCGGCACCAGGCTGGCGTAGTGCGCCTCGATCGCTTGATAGAGCATGGCGTGCCCGCTTTCCTTCGCTCCGTGGTGCCGTTGCCGCCAGTGGAACACCGCCCATGGCGACTCGGCGCCCTCCAGTTTCCCCCTTGGAAGGTTGATCAGACGTTACGAATCAACGGATTCCAGCGCAACTATCCTTTTGTCGGAGGCTGTGCCGGGCGGCCCCAGGCCTTCCGGACCAAGCGCCGGATCCGCTGCGCCAGAGATCGCTGCTTCTTTTCCGTCCGCCAGAAGCGCGGCTCGCGGTGATCGCGCCAGGGAACGTATCCCCGGCCTCGCACGTCCACCGCATTGGCCCAGAGGTAGTCGAAGTAGGATTGCAGGTGTTCCGGCCGCATCTCGTAGTGATTGCCCCAGTTGCGGGCGCGATCGCCCGCGCGCAATCCAGTGCGGAGCAGCGCGTCGCGGCCGGCGCGGTAGTCGATCCCCAGATCCTTGTAGTGGAGCAGGAGCAGCTCGTCGCGCCGCGGATATACGACGCGGCCGCCCGGGAGCGCGCCATGTCCGCCGATGCCAATATTGGGCTCAACCGCAGCGGGATCGAACAGCCGCAACTTGCTCATCGCCGCCATCGGCACGCCCCAGCTGCGCGTCTTCGCGAGCCACTCGTCGGGCCCCGGAAAATCCTTGGTCACCATCTGGTAGCCCAGCGCCGGGATGCAGGTGATGCCGCGTGCGGCGCAGCGCCGGAGATAGCCTTGGATGTCGGGATGATGGAGATGCTCGTCGATGGCCGTCACCACCACCCAATCGGCCTTGCCCTTGCTTTCGCCCCAGCAGCTGTTGTGCAGGGCGCGATGCGACGCGACGAAGGAGTCCGGATCGCTCCAGGGAAACTCCCGCAGCTCCACATTCGGCTTCGCCGCCAGCAGCGCCCGGGTCTCGTCGGTGGACCCGTTGTCGTAGATGACGAAGCGCTGCACCCAAGGCTCGTAGTGCCGGAAGAAGAAGGGCAGCAGATGCGCCTCGTTCCAGCACATCGCGTAGAGATGGACGATGGGACCGCGCGGGCGCGCAGACATCAGCGTGGTTCCGGCCGCCGTGCCAGGATTCGCGCGGGATTACCGGCGGCGAAGCCATCTGCCGGCACATCGCCCGCCACCACGGCGCCGCCCGCCACCAGGGCGCCGCCGCCGATCGTCACCTTGGGCAGGATGATCGCGCCTGCACCGATCTGCGCCGACTCGCCCACGTCAACGTCGCCGCACAGCACCGAGCCGGGACCGATCGAGGCAAAGGCGCCGAGCCGGCAGCCATGTCCCAGATTGGCGCCACGGTTGCAGAGGCTGAAGCGGTCCAGGCGGATGCCGGTGGCGAGGATGCAGCCGGCATTGACATAGACGCCGTCGCCGACCTCCAGGTCGCGCGCGGCAATCGCGGTCGGATCGATCAGTTGCGCCATGCGACGGAAGCCGAGCTCCGTCGCCGCGGCGAGGGCCTTGCGCCGGTGGGCCGGCCCAAAGAGCGGCAGCAGGAACGGGAGGGCGAGGAGATCGGGCGTCAACGCCGCAGCCTCCACGACGCGGATGTCGCCGGGCACATGCACCGGTCCCGGCACGTTGCGCACCGCCGCCACGACCGGCAGATCCGCCCGCCGGCAGGATTCCGCCACGTCGGCACAAAACGGCGATCCGGCGCCGAAGAGCACGACACCGGTCATGATCTCAGGCTCCGCAGCAGAACCGCCGCGATCTGCGCCGCGCGCGCTTCAGCCACTTCCGGCTGGATCGGCAGGCTGAGCAGGCGCGCGGCAAGCCGTTCCGCCACGGGAAGGCTCGCCGCACTCTTGAATGCGGGATGCTGATGCAGCGCCCGTGGATAGTGGATGCCGGTGAGGATGCCCGCCTGCGCCATCCGCGCGCGCACCTCATCGCGCCGGTCCAGGGCCACAGCGAACTGGTGGTAATTGGCCGTCGGAAACTCCGGCGGCAGCTCGATGCCGCTGCCGGCGAGCGCGGCGCTGTATTCGCCGGCGATGCGACGGCGATCCGCATTGGCGGCGTCGAGATGCGGCAGCAGCACGCGCAGGATCGCCGCCTGCATCTCGTCGATGCGGCCGGTCTCGCCGGTTTCCGCGGCGATGCCGTGGTCGTCGAGGCCATGTGCCCGCAGGCGCCGCGCCCGTGCCGCCAGCACGGCGTCGGCGGTGAAGATGGCCCCGGCATCGCCCGCGGCGCCGAGATTCTTGCTCGGATAGAAGCTGAAGGCGGCCGCGTGGCCGAAGGTGCCGAGCATGCGGCCGCCGAGGCTTGTCCCGTGCGCCTGGGCGCAATCCTCGATCACGGCAAGCCCGTGGCGCCGCGCCACCGCAAGGATCGCCGGCATATCCGCCGGCATGCCATGCAGGTGCACCGGCACGATGGCCCGCGTGCGCGGCCCGATCGCGGCGCCGAGGGCGGCGGAGTCGAGGTTGCGCATCAGCGGATCGACATCGGCAAAGATGGGCAGCGCACCCGCGCGGTGGATGGCGCCGGCGGTCGGCACCGCGGTCAAGGCGGGCACGACGACCTCGTCCCCGGACCCGATGCCGAGCGCCGTCAACGCGATGGTGAGTGCGGAGGCGCCGGAGGCGACGGCGACGACCTCGCCGCCGCCGAGATAGGCGGCGAATTCCTGCTCAAAGGCCGCCGTCTCCGGCCCCAGGAGCAGCCGCCCGGAATCGAGAACGCGCTTCAGCGCCTGATCGATCTCGCTGCGGAAGCGGCCGAGGCGCCGGGCGGGGTCGGCCTGCGGGATTACCCCGGTCATCCCGTCAGCCGCGGGGCACATATTCGGACTCGGCGAGACAGATGAGCATGCTGCCGGGCGCAAAGGCTGTGAGTGCGAGCCAGAGCCCGGCCGGCAGATACAGCCCCGGTCCGGATTGCTCCAAACGGAACTCGCGCGGGCCGCCGGCATCCTCCGCCGCTTGCCGGATAGAGGCCGTACAGGAACCCGCGGCCATCCAGAGGAACTGGCTGCAGGAGACCGTGTGCCGGGCCCGCTGCGCGCCTTCGGGCACCTCGGAGATCATGAAGGTCCGCCGCGGCGTGAAGGGAAGCGGATGGCCGTGCTCGAACGCCACGAGACAGCCGCGCGCATCAGCGAACCGAGGCACCTCGATCAAGCGGGCCTCCGCCAGGCCTTTCGCCGCCGCGTCCATGCGAGCCCTCGTTCCGGCGCGTGGCGGTCCCCGGTGAACGGCCGCATCCGCCATCTTCGCAATAGATTGCCTCCGGCATACAATGAATGCTGTCTCACTGTCCAGGCGCGCAGGCCGGGCCGGCGGGGCGCCGAGGCTCGGAGGCGGCATGGCAACGCGGATCGGCAGAAAGTTGCGGCGCAAGGCGCGCCGGGCCTTGGGCTGGCTGTTCCCCAGGCCGGCGCCGCGGATCGTCATGACGCTGCTCTGCCGCAACGAGCGCGACATCATCGCCGAGCAGGTCGCATTTCATCTGGCCATGGGCGTCGATTTCGTGATCGCCATGGACAACGCCTCCGAGGACGGGACGCCCACGCTGCTGGCACCATTCGCGCGGACCGGCAAGCTGAAACTACTGCACCAGCCGGACAGGTCGTACGACCAGGGCGGCTGGGTCACCGGCATGGCACGGATGGCGGCGCGCGAGCACGGCGCGGACTGGATCATCAACAGCGATGCCGACGAGTTCTGGTGGCCCGCCGGAAAGGACCTGAAGGCGACGTTCGCCGCCCTGGACAAGCGGGTGAACATCGTGGTGGCGGAGCGCCGCAATTTCCGCCCGCCGATCTCCGATCAGGGCCCCTTCTACGAGCGCATGCTGGTACGCGAACTGGCCTCGGAGAAATTCCGTGGCGGCGCCCTGGAACCGAAGGTTGCCCATCGCGCCTATGACGACGTGACGGTGAAGCACGGCAACCACGGCGTTCTGCTGGGAGAGCGGAAACTGCGCCCGGCGCCGGCGGGCACCATCGAGATCCTGCATTTCCCGGTGCGCTCCTTCGCGCAATGGAGCCGCAAGATTTCCGAGGGTGCCGCCATCCTGCAACGACATCCGGACCACCCGCCGCACGTCACCGCAGGCTGGCGGCATATGAACGAGCAGTACCTGAAACAGGGGCGCCTGCGGAAATTCTACGACGACCTGGCCATGGAACCGGGGCGCGTCGCGGAGGCGCCGGACCGCGCGAACCTGCTGGTCGACACGCGGCTGCGCGATTTGCTGCGCGGGGTGCGGGCCGGCCCGGATCAGAGATAGCGGCGGATCGCCTCGGCGACCTCATCCGGCGTCGCCTGGGGGCCGAAATAGGTCAGGAACTTGCCCTCGGCATCCATCAGATAGATAAGGGTCGAATGATCCATCAGATAGCCCTCGCCGGTCGCGCCGGGCTGCTTCTGGTAGAAGGCGCGGTATGCCTTGGCCGCCTTGGCCACCTGCTCTTCGCTGCCGGTCAGGCCGACCAGGCGCGGATGGAAGGCGGCGACGTAATCCTTCAGCGCTTCCGGCGTGTCGCGCGCCGGGTCGATGCTGATGAGGATCGGCGTCACCCGCTCGCCCGCCACGTCGAGCTTGCCGAGGGCGGCCGCCATGACGCCCAGCGCCGTCGGGCAGGCGTCGGGGCAATAGGTGTAGCCGAAATAGATCAGCAGCAGCTTGCCCTTGAAATCGGCCTCGGTGACGGTCTTGCCGTCCTGGTTCACCAGCTCGAACGGACCGCCGATATCGGCACTGCCGCTGTCCTCGCCGGCATAGCGCTCATAGAGCTTGAACAGCAGGATGCCGCACAGCACCAGGGCCGCCAGAAGAACGGCGATCAGCGCGCGCCGCGTCCACACCGAACTCATCGCTCCCTCACCCCGTCGTTCAGCGGCTCAATATGCGGAGAGAGAGTTAAGCAATCCCTGCGTGTTGGGGTTCTTGAACTTGCCTTCCAGCACGATACCGCGCGGCATGGCGCCTTCGCCGTAATAGGCGGCGTTCCACTTGTCGTCCTTGAGGATGCCGGCGCCCTCGAAGGAGACGCCGCCGAACAGGCCGGCGGTCTTGGCGAAGGAATAGACGTCGGCCTGGAAATTCGTCGTGGTGTCGGCGCCGATGCCCTTGCCGATCGGGCCGACGGCGATCGACATGTCGCCGCCGAATTTCAGCTGGTCGGCGATGACCGAATTCAGCGCCTTGTCGCTCATGATGGTCAGCACAACCTCGCTCACCTGGCCGCCGATCTGCAGGCCGAGGCTGCCGGCGGCGAGGGTGTAGAAGGCCGGCTGGCTCCAATTGCCGGCGTTGCGCACGGCGAGGATGCCGCGCCCGCCCTCGGCACCGAGGATGAAGCCGCCCTTGTAGAGCTCGGGGAAGATCATGATCGCCTTGGCCTGCTTGGTGTAGCCGGGCAATTCGCCGAACTCGATGGAGGTGATCAGCTTCTCGAAGGTGAGGCGCGATTTCTCGATCAGCTCCTGCTGCGGGGTCAGCGCCTGCGCCGCGCGCGCGGCCAGCAGGGCGGCGGGCGACAAAGCGGCGGCGGCGAGCAGCGAGCGGCGGGTCAGATTCATGGCGGCCTCCTGGTGACGACTCTGGGCGAGCGACTCGGGCGTGCGGGAATGGCTACAGAGATAGCCAGCGAAATGCGGCAGCGCAATGGCGGCGGGCGCTCCGCCGGCTGGCCAACTTCACAACCGCGTCAACACCTCTCACCGGATCAGGGCATCCGGGTGCTGGTTGACCGCGACAATGCGCCAGTTCGCCCCCTGCGTCGCGGCCACGCTGGCATCCTGGGCGAAATGATCCATGCGGGTGACCGAGCAGGTGTCGACGGCGAAGCCGAGCGCGCGCTCCGGCTCGATGCCGAGGGCCACTGCCAGCGCGGCGCGGATGGTGCCGCCATGCACCACGGCGACGATGTCCTGCCCGGCATGGGCGGCGGTGATGCGGTCCATCGCGGCGGCGACGCGGTTGACCACGTCCTCGAAGCTCTCGCCGTTCGGCGGCCGCTCGGTCGCCGGCGCGTGCCAGAAGCGGTGATAGGCGCCGTCGCGCCGCGCCTCCAGCTCGGCATAGGTGAGGCCCTGCCAGTCGCCGAAATGCTGCTCCGCCAGGTCGCTGGCGATGAGCGGCGCGGATTCCGTCTCCGCCACGCGCGCGGCGAAGATCGCGGACGCGGTCTGGTGCGTGCGCTTCAGATGCGAGACCAGCCACACCGCCTGTTTCGGCAGCGTATTGGCCAGGAGCTTGAACTGGGTCTCGTCGCCGCAGTCGGAGTCGAGATCGTCCTGGCCATAGATGCGGCCGTTTACGCCGATCACCGGCGCATGGCGCACCCACCACCAGCGCGTGATTCGATGAGTCATGCCAGCGACACGATGTTGATGAGGATGGCGAGTTGGGCGATCTCCTGCGCGGCGCCCAGGACGTCGCCGGTATAGCCGCCGATCTGGCGCCGCGCGATCTCGGAGACGAGATAGGCGGCGACCGCGCCGACGACGAGCGAGACCAGCGCGGGACCCGGGCCGCAGGCAATGGCGGCGATCAGCAGGCCCAGGCCGAGGGACTGGTACATGCCGGCGCTACTCGGCTTGCCGGCGCCCGCCGCGAGGCCGTCGGTCCGCGCCAGGGGGAGCGAGCGCATGATGACAGGCAGCACGGCGCGGCCGATCACATGGGACGCGATCAGCGCGCCGGCAACCAGGCGCGGCTCGCCCAGGCCGACCAGCGCGCCGACCTTGATGGCGACGCTGAAGCCGAGCGCCAGCGTGCCGTAGCTGCCGATGCGGCTGTCGCGCATCACGCTGAGCTTGCGCGCGCGGTCGCCGCGCACGCCCAGCATGTCGGCGAAATCGGCGAGGCCGTCCTCGTGCAGGGCACCGCCGGCGATGACCGTCGCGGCCACGGCAAGCAGTGCCGCCAGCAGGCCGGACAGGCCCAGCTCCATGGCGAGAAGATAGATGCCGGAGCCGATCAGACCGAGGACGAGACCGGCGATGGGATAGGCGCGCGCCGCGCCGGCCAGACTCATCTGCGACAGGTTGCCACCCGTGGCGGGCGGCTTGACCGGCAGGCGGGTGAAGAAGCTCACGGCCAGGCGGATGTCGTCGAGCCAACCACCCGACGGCTGCGCCGGCTGCGACTGAGGCTGGGACTCGGGGGACTCGATGCTGTCATTCATGGGCCGCGGGCCGTTCATGATGTTGGCTTGTATCTGGCCGTTTACATGGTGGCGGCGAAGGTGCAGAACAACGCCCGCCGCCGCCCGGTAAAGGCGGCAGAGTCATAGCGAAAGAACAGCCGGCGCGGAAGCGCGTCGGATAAGCCATTCGGAGCCGAGCCTTGGACACCCAATCCGCCGCCAGTTTCGCCGAGTTGCGCCGCGTCGTGGCGGAGTTTCCCGGGCCGGATCTGGCCAGCGCGACCCTGGCGGCCGAGCGCGAGGGGCAGCTGACCAAGCCGACCGGCGCGCTGGCCCGGCTCGAGGAGATCGCCGCCTGGCTCGCCACCTGGCAGGCCAAGCACCCGCCGCAGGTGAACCACCCGCGCGTCGCCGTCTTCGCCGGCAATCACGGTGTCGCCGATCTCGGCGTCTCCGCCTACCCCAAGGAAGTCACCCAGCAGATGGTGCTGAACTTTCAGGCCGGGGGCGCCGCCATCAACCAGCTGTGCAAGAACGCGGACGCGGATCTGCGCGTCTACGAGATGTGCCTCGACCAGCCGAGCAGGGACTTCACGCAAGGCGCGGCGCTCTCCGAAGAGGAAACCGCGCGGGCGATGGCCTATGGCATGATGAGCGTGGAGCCGGGAATCGACCTGCTCTGCGTCGGCGAGATGGGCATCGCCAACACCACCAGCGCCGCCGCCCTCGCCGCGGCCACGTTCGGCGGCACGGGCGCCGATTGGGCCGGGCCCGGCACCGGCGTCAAAGGCGCGCAGCTCACCCGCAAGGCCGAGGTGATCGACCTGGGCCTGGCGCGGCATCGCGCCGCCTTCAGCGACGGGTTCGAGATCATGCGCTGCCTCGGCGGGCACGAGCTGGCGGCGATCGCCGGCGCAATCATCGCCGCGCGCATCGCCCGCGTGCCGGTGCTGCTCGACGGCTTCGCCACCACGGCGGCGGCGAGCATCCTGCTGAAAAGCGATGCGCATGCGCTCGACCATTGCCTGGTGGCGCATTGCTCGGCCGAGCCGGGGCATCGCCGGCTGCTCGAGAAGATCGGCAAGCAACCGCTGCTCGACCTCGGCATGCGGCTGGGCGAGGCTTCCGGCGCCGCGCTCGCCATTCCCATCGTCCGCGCCGCGGCGATGTGCCATGCCGGCATGGCGACCTTCGCCGAAGCGGGCGTGAGCAACAAGGACTAGGATGCGGGGAAGGCACGCCATTCTCTCCATCGTCACCACCGGGCTTGTCCCGGTGGTCCATCGGGCATCGATGCAAGTTGCGACGCTGCATGGATTGCCGGGACAAGCCCGGCAATGACGAAAACAAACGGATACGACACCGAAGCGGCGCGCGCCTTCGTGCTGGAACGGTTGGGTCTGGCCGGGCCGCTCTGGCCGCGCGCGGAGGCGGCGCAGCGCGCGGTCGATCTCGGCATGATCCAGATCGATTCGATCCGGGTGAACGGCCTCAGGAATCATGAGATCGCTTGGGCGGCGCGGACCGATGCACCGGTCGAGGACCTCTACACGCTGCTCTACAAGGAGCGCGGGATGCTGGAGACGCATTACCCGCAATTCGCCACGCGGCGCGACTGGCTGCCATGGTTCGTGCGCGACTTCCACAAGGCGATCAGCAGGCCGGAGCGGCTGAAGGCGGCGCGGCCGCTGATGCGCAAGGTGAAGACATGGATCCGCGAGGAGGGCCCGCTCTCGCCCGCCGATCTCGAGTCCGAGCGCGTCATCGGCGGCTTCAACACCGTCAAGGCGACGACCCAGGCGCTGGAATACCTGTTCCTGACCGGTGAGGTGCAGATCGCCGGCCGCAGCAAGCATTTCCACCGCCTGTTCGACCTCACCGAGCGGGTGGCACCCGAGCTGCTCGCCCCGCACAGGCCGAAGCGGCGGGACGAGCTGCTGTTCTTCGTCGCAAGCGCCGCCCGGGTGCTGAAGCTCGGCACGCACCGGCAGCTGACCGAGCGCACCGCGCACCATATCGGCATGTGGCGCGACGGCGGATTGCCGGTCGGGCGCAAGGCGGTCGATGCCGCGATCAAGAGCGGCCTGCTGGTCGAAGCGCCCTTCGCCCGCGGCGCCGATGGCGCGCCGCTCTATGCGCTGGCCGAGGATCTGGCGAAACCGTTGCCCGCGGCGGATGAGGTCGTGCGCATCATTCCGCCGCTCGACAATTTGCTGTTCAACCGGCGGCGCTTCGTCGAGCTGTTCGGCTTCGAATACAAGTTCGAGGCCTATACGCCGCAGGCCCAGCGCCGGTTCTATTTCGCCATGCCGATTCTTTATCGGCACGCTCTGGCGGGCCTGGTCGATGCCAAGAAGGACGGCGACGTCTGGCGCATCGTCGGGCTCGATCTGATGCAGCCGGTGCCGGTCGAGCCGCTCCGCCGGGCCCTGCACCGGCTGGCGCGGATCGCGGGAGCCACGCGGGTCGAGGCGCCGGGCGCGCGGCCGGCCGCGCTGCGCAAGGCCCTGGCGGGGCGAATCGAGGCCTGAACCCGCTTGAAACCCCGGAAAATGGCCCAATCGCGCCCTTGCCAGCCGCCCATAGGGGCGGCAATAGTCCGGCCATGACCCAGCTTGCGGCCGACATCCCGTCCGGAAATCGCGGCGGCCTAGGTGCCGACATGGCCCGCCCGCCCAGCCGCGCCTTCGGCCGGGTCCGGCTGCGCACGCTCCTGGTCATCCGCTGGGTCGCCGTAGCCGGCCAGGCCCTGACCCTGCTGGTGGTGCATTACGGGCTGGGCTTCCCGCTGCCGATCGGCTGGACGGGTGCCACGGTTGCGGCGCTGGCCGGGGCGACCCTGGCGGTGCAGCTGCGCCGGCGCCAGTCGGAGCGCCTGACCGACCGCGAATCGGCGCTCTATTTCGCCTTCGACATCGTGCAGCTGGCGGTGCTGCTCTACCTCACCGGTGGATTGCACAATCCGTTCTCGGTGCTGATCCTGGCGCCGGTCACCGTCTCGGCCGCCGCCCTCTCCTACCGCAGCACCATTGGCCTCGCCTTGCTCGCCGCCGCCTGCCTGGTGGTGCTCGCCATCGTCCACCTGCCGCTGCCCTGGCCGGACGGCAGTTTCCATGTCGACGACCTGTTCGTCGCGGCGTTCGCCGTGGCGCTGATCCTCGCCATCATCTTCCTCACTTTCTACGTCTATCGCGTGGCCGAGGAATCGCGCCGCCTGTCCGACGCTCTGGCGGCGGCGCAGGGCGCGCTCGATCGCGAGCAGCGCCTGTCCTCGCTGGGCGCGCTGGCCGCCGCCGCGGCGCATGAGCTGGGGTCGCCCCTGGGCACCATCTCGCTGATCGCCAAGGAGCTGGCGCACGAGCTGCCGGTGGAATCGCCCCATCGCGCCGATGCCGAATTGCTGGTGAGCCAGAGCCAGCGCTGCCGCGACATCCTGGCCGAGCTGTCGCGTCGGCCCGATCAGAAGAAAGATCATTTCAGCATGTTGCCCGCGGGCCTGCTGGTGGAGCTGGCGGCGGCGCCGCATAGCCGGCCGCACGTGGCGCTGCGCATCGAGATGCAGCCCGATCCGGCCGAGCCGCAGGATCCGCTGATGCCGCGCCGGCCGGAGATCATGCACGGCCTCGGCAATCTGCTGCAGAACGCCACCGAATTCGCCCGCGAGGAGGTCAAGGCCACCATCGCCTGGACCCGCACCGAGCTGGTGGTCACCATCGCCGATGACGGGCCGGGCTTTCCGCAGGACGTGCTGCGGCGGCTCGGCGACCCCTATCTCTCCACCGCCACGGAAGGGCTGGACCAGGCCCATCGCCAGGGCGATCATATGGGGCTCGGCATCTTCATCGCTCAGAACCTGCTGGAGCGGACCGGAGGCATCGTCAGCTTCCGCAACCACGATTACGGCGGCGCCGAGGCGCGCGTCGCCTGGCCACGCGCCGCGTTCAAGAATGGGAGCCTGCAAGAATGACCGACCCGCAGAAGAACCTGCTCATCGTCGATGACGACACCGTCTATCGGCAGCGCCTGGCGATGGCGATGGAAAAGCGCGGCTTCGCGGTGCGCCAGGCGGAGAGCGTCTCCTCCGGCATCGCCGCGGCGAAGAGTGAGGCGCCCGATTACGCGGTGGTCGACCTGCGCCTGACCGACGGCAGCGGGCTCGACATCGTGACCGAGATCCGCAACGTCAATCCGGATTGCCGGGTCATCATCCTCACCGGCTACGGCAACATCGCCACCGCGGTCTCGGCGATCAAGCACGGCGCCGCCGACTACCTGCCGAAGCCGGCCGACGCCGACCAGGTCGAGGCCGCCCTGCTCGACCACAAGGAAGCGCTGCCGCCGCCGCCCGAGCAGCCGATGACCGCCGACCGCGTGCGCTGGGAGCATATCCAGCGCGTGTTCGAGCAATGCGACCGCAACGTCTCGGAAACCGCGCGCCGGCTGCGCATGCACCGCCGCACCCTGCAGCGCATCCTGGCCAAATACGCCCCGCGCGGCTAAGCCGCGCTTTTCATATCCGGCGGCTGAGCCGCGCATCTCATGGCGAGCGGCTGAGCCGCCTACTGCCCCGACCGCGCCGCCGGCAACGGCCGGGCGCCGAGCGGGATCATGCCGTCGATCAGGCGGCCCTGATAGAGGGTGATGCCGAGCTCCGCGCCGGCCTGCAATCCCGCCTCGTCGTCCAAGCGACAGAGCACGATGCGCTCGCGCCCCACCCGCGCCACGGCCGCTTTCAGCGCCGCGCCGCGCTGGCCGCGCACCTCGTCGGCCAGGCTCGGCGTGTAGGCGAGCTTGACGAAATCGAAGCCGAGCCAGGCGCGGTCGATCAGCGGCAGGCTCAACGGGTGCAGGCAATCGATGACGATCTTGTAGCCGCGCTCCTTCAGGAAATCGCGCGCGAAGAGGTATTCCGCCGGGTCGTTGACCACGTCCAGCATCGGCAGCTCGATCGCCAGCGAGCCGCGGTCCTGCAGGTTGGTCGATCTGTCGAACTCCATGAAGTCCGGCGCCGTCACCGAGCGGACATTGAGGTTGAGCGCCGCCCCTTTCAGCATCGGCAGCATCTCGCGCCGGGTCATCAGCGCCAGCATGCGGCGATCGAGCGCCCGGGTCAGGTAGCGGAACAGATAGTCGTCGGCGGTGATGTTGTGCCCGGGCAGCAGGGTCTGCGCCAGGTAGTACATGGAGAAATAGAGCTCGTGATAGATCTTCTCCGGCCGCATTCCGGGGATGATGGCGCAGACGTCCTGGCGGCGCAGGATGTTGGCGAGGTCGGCCTGGGCGATGGCGCGCTCGATCTGCTCCAGCTGCGCCGGGCCGATGCCGCCCGGTTGCAGCCCGCCGTCGGATTCGGCGGCCGCCTCCGCCGCGAGCTTGCGCGCGGCGTCGAGTTCCTCTACCCGGCGCAGCAGCGCCGCGTAGTCGCGCTCCAGGTCATACCAGGTGCAGAAACGCGCATCCTCCGGCACGCCCTGCGCGCCGGTGAACAGCGGGTCCTCGGAGAACAAGGCGCGGATCTGCTGCGCGCAGGCCTCCGTCTCGGCGGCGCTGGCGCCCTGGGCCAGCACCATCAGGTCGTTGTTGTGCAGCTCGAAGATGCTGGCGTCGAAGCGGCGGACCAGCGGCTCGAGGGTCTTGCGCGCGATGCGCAGGTGATGCGGGCGCTGGTGATAGGGGCGCAGCAGGCCGAGATGGATCTCGCAGGCGAGGCGGCCGGCGCGATGGCGCTCCAGCCGCAGGACATGGTCGCGCAGGATCTCCTCATGGCTTCGGCTGCGCGGGTCGCGCCGCAGATCGCTGGTCCACTCGCTCATGCGCCGCGGTCCCTCACCTCCGGTGCAGCCACCAACCGGTCTCGTTGATCGAGAAGACCGGCTCGTAGTGGCGGATGGAATTGGCCGGGACGACCGAGGAGATCTGGTTGTCGAGCAGCATCGGCTCGTCGCCGACATAGACCACCAGCACGGCGTGGCCGATGCGCAGGTTGAGGTCCTTCAACGCCACCACCCGCATGTCCTCGACCGGCACGCCCAGCGCCTTCAGCGCCATGTATTTGGAGATGGCGTAATCCTCGCAATCGCCGTTCTTCTTCAGGAACTGATACGGCGTCGCCCAGTAATCCTCCTCGCCCCAGTTCTTGATGTCGAGGATGTAGCGCTTGGCGTTCATCGCGCGGTGCACCTCCTTGAGCTGGGTCTGCAGGTCCTTGCCCTGGAGCCCGGCGATGAACTCCTTCCAGCCCTTGGTGGTGCAGGTGGCGCTGTCGCAGGTCTTCGTGCCGTCCTGGAAGCGGTCGACCATGCCGACCCATTTGGGGAAGCGCGCCACCTTCTTGGAGAACAGCTCGATCGAGCCGAAGATCTTCGGATACTTGCGCGCCTCGGCCGGCGCCGCGGCGGCGAGCAAGCCCAGCGCCAGGGCGAGCGCGAGAACGGCCCGCGCCGCCCGCCCGGCCATGGCCCGGCGGCGGTCGCGCGGCGTCTCCCGGTGTTTGCAGTCAAGACGTGTCGGCGCCATGGCGGGTCCAATCCAATGGCGGAAATCTAAAAATTTGAGATTAATACGGCGTTAATTGGCGGCATCTAGGGTCCTATGTTAGCGTGCCGGCGGGCACCGACCCGCGGACAAAGCGGCAACAACAGGAGTGGGCAGTGGCTGAGGTCGGAACCGGCGCGGAGCATGGCCTGTTCGAGCCGTTGCGGCCGAAGCGCGGCTTCGATCCGAAGATCGTTTTTCCCGCCATCATCCTGGTCCTGCTCGGGCTCATCGGCGCCTGGGCCATTTTCCAGTTCCTGGCCAACGAGCGCGACCGCGAGCTGACCCAGTGGCAGGTCCGCCTCGGCATCGTCGCCGACAGCCGTGCCGCCGAGGTGGAACGCTGGCTGGCCGGCAACCTGGCCGAGGTGACCGCGATCGCCGACAACGAATCGGTGCAGGTCTATGTCGGTTCGATGGACGAACTCGCCAGCGATCCGGCGCAGCAGGACGAGGTCGAGAGCTTCCGCCAGTATTTGCGCAACCTGCTGCTGGTCGCCGCCCAGCGCGGCGGCTTCGGCGCGGACCGCGGCGAGGACCAGCCCAGCTTCAACCAGGAGACCGCGCCCGGCACCGGAGGGCTGCTGATCGTCGACAAAACGGGGACGATCGTCGCCGCCTCGCCCGAGGCGCCGGCCTATGTCGGCGGGCTCAAGGAATTCGTGGAATCGAGCCCCGCCGCCGCATCGGCCGTGGGCCCGCTGCTGTTCGATGCCCAGAAGCAGGCGACGATGACCTTCGTCGCGCCGCTTTTCGCGGTGCAATCGGCGCGCGATGCCGCCGCGCAGATCGGCTGGGTCGTCGGCGTGAAGCGGGTGATGCCGGAGCTGTTCCCGCTGCTGCGCCAGCCGGGCGACATCAGCCGCACCGGCACGACCACGCTGCTGTCCGGCGACGCCACCAAGGCCCATTACCTGTCGCCCATCGCGCGGCCGGGCCAGGCGGTGGAGCCGGCCGGCCTGGCCATGGAGAAATCGACCCCGGATCTGGACGCGGTCTTCGCCCTCGAGGCCGGCGACGGCTTCGCCGCCGACCGCAAGGACTACCGCGGGCGCGAGGTCCTGGTCGCCGCCCGCGCCATCGACGGCAGCCCCGCGGCGGCGCCCTGGGTGCTGATGTACGCGGTCGACTATGCCGAGGCGCTCGGCCCATCCGAATCGCGCGCGCGCAACCTGGCACTGATGCTGGGCCTCGGCCTGCTGCTGATCGCGGTGGCGATCGTCGCGGTGTGGCGCCACGGTTCCTCGCGCCGGGCCTCGGAAGCAGCGGAGAAGTTCCAGCACCTGGCCCAGCAGTTCCAGGCGCAGAAGGATCTGCTGCAGCTGGTGACCGACAGCCAGCCGACCAGCATCTTCATCCTCGACCAGCAGCATCGCTACCGCTTCGCCAACCAGCAGGCCAGCCGCGCCGCCGGCATCACGCCGGGCGAGATGCTGGGCAAGGACATCGACGCCGTGCTCGGGCCGGGGCGCGCCCGGCGCTACACCAAGCTCAACGACCAGGCGGCCGAAGATTCCGTGGCGGTCACCGACGTGGCTCGGATCGAGCACGACGGCGCGCTGCAGGTGCTGCAATCCGAGCATATCCCGCTCAAGGGCCGCTCCGGCGCCGCGGCCGGCGTGCTGACCGTCGAGCGCGACATCACCGACGTGGTGACCGAGCGCGAGAAGCGGGCGCGCACCCTGCAGAACCTGGTGAAGACGCTGGTCGGCGTGGTCGACCGGCGCGATCCCTTCGCCGCCAACCATTCGATGCGCGTGGCCAAGGTGGCGGGCGCGGTGGCGCGCGAGATGGGGCTGTCCGAGGTCGAGATCGACACCACCGAGATCGCCGGCAACCTGCTCAACCTCGGCAAGATCATGATCCCGCCGGAGGTGCTGGCCAAGACCGGCGACTTGACCGAGGACGAACGCCGCCTGCTGCGCAACTCGGTGCAGATGAGCGGCGACATGTTGCAGGACATCGAATTCGACGGCCCGGTGGTCGATACCCTGCGCCAGGCGCAGGAACGCTGGGACGGCAGCGGCCAGCCCAAGGGCCTCAAGGGCGAAGCGATCCTGGTAACCGCGCGCATCATCGCCGTCGCCAACGCGCTGGTCGGCATGATCAGCGACCGCGCCTTCCGCCAGGGCATGTCGATCGATTCGGCGATCGAGATCCTGTTCAAGGAAGCCGGCAAGGCCTATGACCGCCGCGTGGTGGCGGCGCTGGTCAACTACCTCGACAACCGCGACGGGCGCACGCAGATCAGCGCGACGCTGCCCTCCGCCGGTTGAACGCCCGCGTCCTAAGGCAGTTCCCCGTCAAAGATCCGCGCCAGGCGGCGGCTGGCGGTCAGCGCCACGCCGAGGATGAGGCTGCGGCGCCTATTGCCGTTGATCGACGCGGTCGCCGATTCGCGCAGCACCGAGCCGCCATGGGCATCGGCAACGATGAGGCCGACTTCGCCTGGCAGCAGTTCCTGCGGAAACGTTGGCTCGACGGCGAAATAGAACCGATCGCAGTACTCAAGATAGTCGCGCCATTTGCGGTCGGCGGCGAAGTCGGCGCGCGAGGATTTGATCTCGACGATCACCACCTGCCCGGCGCCGTCGATGGCGAGGATGTCGGCGCGGCGGCCGTTGCCCAAGGTGTATTCGGCGAGCGCCGCATAGCCCAGCCCCTCCATCAGGCGGACGACGCCGCGGGCGATGCGCGCCGCGGCGGCCGGGCGCTCCGGATCTGGATCGGTCATGCCCGCATCCTGCGGCGCGGGGGCACCGCCCGCAACCGCGAACCGGCCCAGCGGCGGCGGTCACGCCTTGTCGCGGGCGATAGCGCTGTTTATCAGTCTTGCGATGAGCGATTTGCGCGCCACGCCGCCGGATGGCGAATCCGATCCTGCCCCGGGCGATACCTTGGGCGTGCCGGCCGCGGCGGTATCGCGCCCGGGCGTCCTCAGCCGCGCCTGGCGCCGCGGCAAGCAGGTTGCCGCCCTGCTGCTCGCCGGCAGCATCGCCCTTGCCGCGCTCTACGCCGTCGTGCCGCCGCCGCTCACCCCCCTCATGGTGCTGCGGCTGTTCGAGGGCGAGGGCATCCGCAAGGACTGGACAGCCTATGACGACATGTCGCCGAACCTCGTCCGCGCGGTGATCGCGGCGGAGGATGCCCGCTTCTGCGAACATTGGGGCTTCGACTTCATGGCGATCCGGCGCGCGCTCGAACACAACGAGGAGTCCAAGCGGCTGCGCGGCGGCAGCACGATCAGCAACCAGACGGCCAAGAACGTCTTTCTGTGGCCGGGCGATACGCGCCTGACCCGCTATGCGCGCAAGGCGATCGAGCCCTATTTCACCATCCTCATCGAGCTGATGTGGGGCAAGCGGCGGATCCTGGAGGTCTACCTGAACGTGGTCGAATGGGGCCCCGGCATCTACGGCGCCGAGGCGGCGGCGCAGCACCACTTCAACAAGCCGGCGAGCAAGCTCAGCCAGCGCGAGGCGGCCCTGCTGGCCGCGGCGCTGCCCAATCCGCGCCGCTACAATGCCGGGAATCCGGGCTCCTATGTCAGCCGGCGCGCCAACACGCTGCAGCGCCAGATGGGCGATGTCGCCGATCCGACCGGCACGCCCTGCCCCTGAGGCTGCCGGCAACTCCAGGTATTGATCAGGACTGAGAAACATACCAGATATTGTGGAGCACAGGCATTTGCCGGCGCCATGCTCCCGCCTATAGCGGAAAACAATGCGGTCTCGGCTGCGGCGCCGCGGCCGGTTAACTATGATCGCCTTTGAAATTACACGACGAAATTGTGCCATAAAGGAATTATCCACGATTTGATCCCCATCATGCCGTTTTGCACAGCAATCGGCAGCCGAACCACCCGATGAACCAGGGCGCGCAACCCGCGGAACCGGCCTCGCAGCTTGCGGCCGAGCACGCAGCTCAGGCGATCGACGGCGCCGCCCGGCCAGCGGCCGGCGAGCCCTTCGCCCTGGAGCAGCGCCGCACCCGGCGCATGCTGGCGACCCTGATCCTCATGGTGCTGGCCCTGACCGTGATCGCCGCCGGCCTGGCCAGCTGGTACCTCTACCGCTCCGAATATGCCAACAGCCGCCTCAACCTGGAGCGCGTCGCCCATGCGGTGTCGGAGCAGACGGCATGGGAGCTGCGCCAGCTCGACACCGTGCTGCAGCTGGCGCGCACCTGGCTCGGCCGCTCCGACAAGCTGGAGGCCAGCAGCACCTCGCGCCTGCAGGAGCGCATCCAGCCGCGCCTGATCGGCCTGCCGGCGGTGCAGAGCGTCATCGTCAGCAATGACGGCGGCACGCTCCGCATGGTGACCCGCGACAGCATGGCGGTGCCGATCACCGGCTTCGACCCGCGCCCGCTCTACCAGTTCTACAAGGAGCATCCGGAGGCAGATCTCACCATCGGCGCGCCGTTCCAACTGGCCGGCGTCGAGACCTGGGCCTTTCCGGTCAGCCGGCCGATCATCGACAAGAGCGGCAGCCTGCTGGGCGCGGTCACCCTGGTGGTCGACGCGCTGGTCCTCGCCGAACGCTACCGGCTGGTCAGCCCGGCGGTCGACAACCGCGTGGCGCTGCTGCGCTCCGACGGCATCCTGCTGATCGACGATGCCGGCAATGCCAGCCTGGTGACGCAGAGCTTCAACATGGCCGCAGCGCCGAACCTGGCGGGATCCGGCGCGCGCGAGGACTGGATCGCCGCGGACGGGTCGCAGAGCCTGGCCTATCTCCGGCCGCTGAAGGATTTCCCGCTGGTCGTCGCCGTGTCGCTGCAACGTTCGATCGTCGCCGACAAGGTGCAGCCGAGCCTGCTGCTGATCTGCGCCGTCACCGCCGCGGCCGGCCTGGCGCTGGCCGCCATCGCCCTGCTGTTCGGCCGCCGCGTGCTCTCGAGCCAGGCGAACCTGGCGCAGCAGCGCGACTTCGTCAGCCGGCTGCTGGATTCGGCCGACGTCATCGTGTTCGTGCAGGACATCACCGGGCGGGTGATCCGCTGCAACGCGGAGGCGGAGCTGCTGGGCTATGCCGCCGCCGAACTGCTGTCGCTCGACCCCTTCCTGCACCTGGTGCCGCGCGAGGAACAGGCCAAGGTGACGGCGGCGCGGCGGCGATCGCGCGCCGGCAGCACGCCGGAGCCCTATGAATGCCACCTGCTGACCCGTCAGGGCGAGCGGCGCCTGATCCGCTGGTCGACGACGCAGGTGCCAGACCCCAACGGCCGTCACAACCTGGTGCTGAGCGTCGGCACCGACGTGACGGAAGAGCGCCGCCAGGGCGACGCCATCGCCCGCAACAACGCCATCATGGACCGCGCGCAATCGATCGCGCACATGTGCTACTGGAGCGCGCGTCCGGAAACCGCCTCGGGGCAGTGGAACGACTGGACCTTCAGCTATTCCGCCAACGCCATCGAGGTCTACGGCTACACGACGGATGCGATCGACGTGCCGCTGGAGCAGTTCATCCAGCGCTTCGCCCATCCGGACGACCAGGGGCCGATGGCCGATCACTACCGCGCCTTCTACCAGGGCGAGAACGAGCGCCTCGCCTTCACCTTCCGGCTCAAGCAGCCGGGCGGCGGCTATCGCTACATCCGCGATTTCGCGGAGAAGCGCCAGGAGGCGAACAGCGGGACGGTCGAGATCATCGGCATGTCGCAGGACGTGACCCAGCAGATGGCGGCCGACGCCATGCTGCGCGAAAGCGAGATCAAGCTGCGCCGCGCCCACCGCCTGGCGAAGCTGTGCTACTGGACCTACGATCCGATCGCCTCGGCCCATGGCGGCGGCGATTCGCTCGCCTTCTCCGGCGACACCGACGAGATCTTCGGCGCGCCGGTGGAGGAGCTCAACGCCGCGTCGGTCAGCCCGCTCATCGCCATGGCGCATCCCGACGACCGCGACGGCGTGCTGGCGGAATGGCGGGCCTTCATGGTCGCCACCGAATCCAGCCACACCTTCGAATACCGCCTGTGCCGGCGCGGCGGCGAGATCCGCGACGTGCGCGTCTCGGCCGAGAAGGTGATGAGCGAGCACGGCGCCGTCGGCCAGGTGATCGGCGTGGTGCAGGACATCACCGACCGCAAGCGCAGCGAAATCGCCATGGCGCGCAACGAGAACCTGCTGCGCCACGCCCACCGCCTGACCCGCATCGGCTACTGGGTGTGGGAGCCGCGCGACGTGGCGCAATCGGCCGATCACGGCTGGCTGCACGTCTCGACGGAATTTTCCGACATGCTGGGCGTAACGCCGGAAGAGGTGCCGCTGGAAGAGACCGAACTGGTCCGCAAGTTCAGCCATCCGGAGGACATCGACTCCGCCATTCAGGCGGTCGAGCCCTTCGTGCTGCGGGCTGCCGACCGCTACAGCGTCAAGTTCCGCGCCCGCAAGCCGGGCGGCGAGATCGTGCACCTGCACATGGATGCCGAGCGCGTGCGCAACGAGCATGGCAACATCCTCTACGAGGTGGGCGTCGCCCAGGACGTGACCGAGCAGCGCCAGCGCGAAATGGAGCTGATCACCGCGCGGCGCGCCGCCGAGATCGCCAACCGGACCAAGACGCAGTTCCTCGCCAACATGAGCCACGAACTGCGCACCCCGCTCAACGCCGTCATCGGCTTCTCGCAGCTGATCAAGGACCAGGCCTTCGGCGACATCCCGGAGCGCTACCTGACCTATGCCGACGACATCAACACCAGCGGCAAGCTGCTGCTGGCCCTCATCAACGACATCCTCGACATGTCCCGCATCGAGGCGGGCCAGCACAAGCTGATCGAGGAGGTGATCTCGCCCGAGGCGGCGATCAACGATTGCGTGCGCATGGTCGCCGCCAAGGCCGCCGATGGTGGCGTGCGCCTGGCGGTGGAGAACAAGGGCCCGCTGCCGGCGCTGAAGGCCGACGAACGCGCGCTGAAGCAGGTGCTGCTGAACGTCCTCTCCAACGCCGTCAAGTTCACACCGCAGGGCGGCTCGGTCACCATCGCCGGCCAGACCCTGCCCGACGGCAGGCTGCAGGTTGAGATCTCCGACACCGGCATCGGCATCGCCGAGGACGCGCTGAAGGAGCTGTTCCAACCCTTCCGCCAGGCTGATGCCTCGATCAGCCGCCGCTTCGGCGGCACCGGCCTCGGCCTCGCCATCTCGAAGAAGCTGATCGAGCTGCATGGCGGCGACATCGTGGTCGAAAGCCAGTCCGGACGCGGCACGCTGGTGATGGTGCGCCTGCCGGCGGAGCGCCTGGCCCAGGACGCGGGCGCGACGCGGCTGCAGGCCTAGAGCCCGCCCTGCGACGGATAGCGGTTCTCGACCACCAACACCCAGGGCCGGTCGTTCGCCAGATCCAGCCGGCCGGCCGCGTCCAGCTTGCGCAGGGTCTTCGACACCGAGTTGCGCACATTGCCGCCGATGCTCTCCAGCGTCCCATCCGCGACCGCGACGACGAGGTCGCAGTGCATCGGCGTGCCGTCGGGGATGGTATCGAAGGCGGCAATGCGGGCCCCGGCGCGCGGAGCGCAGATGAGGTCGCCCGGCCGGGGGGAGAACGCCGTCACGTCGCGCAAGGCGAAACGGGCGCCCGGCTCGTCCTGATGGCGGGCGATGGCGCGCAGGTAATCCGCATGCAAGCCGCTCGGGCTGAACTCGCCCTCGGCGACGCCGGATTCCAGCATCAGCCAGGAGATGAAGGCGGCCGACCAGGGCTTGTCGCAATCCTTGCCGGACCAGTCCTCCCCCACCGCGCGCCAATAGGCGGCGATGCGCGGGCTGCCGCGCCGCTCATCCTCCCACACGCCGACGGGATCGATGCGCTCGCGCCCGCCGTCGTGGTAGATGGTCTGGCCGCCGAAGGCGTTCCATTCGGCCGCCGCCAGTTTTAGGATGTTGCCGCGCACCAGCTGCGGATCGACCGCCGGCCGCGGCGGCACCACGGCGCAGCCGGCAAGCCCCAGGACGAGGCTGCCCCACAGAACCCGCCGAAAGATCCGCCGAATCATGCCGTCCTCCCTGCCCATGCACTCGCCGAGCCTGTCATGAAGCTGCGCATTTTGGCAGTGGGTCGGGCGAAGACGGGGCCCGAGGCGGCGCTGATCGCCGAATATGCCAAGCGGCTGCATTGGCCGCTCAGCCTGGAAGAGGTGGAGGAACGCCGCGCCCTTTCCGGCCCGGAGCTGAAGGCGCGCGAGGGGGAATTGCTGGCCCAGGCCCTGGCGCGGGCCAGCTCGAAATCCGCCCCAAAATCCGCCCAAGAGCGCGCCGGCCGGCAGATCCTGGTGGCGCTGGACGAGCGCGGCAGATCGCTCGGCAGCCGGGAGTTCGCCGGCAAGCTGGCGGCCTGGCAGGACCAGGGGGCGGCCGAGGTGGCCTTCGTCATCGGCGGGGCGGACGGCCTGGCCGAAGCGCTGCGCCAGCGGGCCGATCTGGTGCTCTCGCTGGGGCAAATGACTTGGCCGCACCTGCTGGCGCGTGCCATGTTGGTGGAGCAGATTTACCGCGCCCAGCAGATCCTGGCCGGGCATCCCTATCACCGCGACTAGGCCGGCGCTTCGCGGGGCCGGCCGCCCAGGAGTGAGACATGCGCGCCCTGCATCCCCCCTTGCGTCCCTGGCGTTTCGTCCTGCTCGCCGCCCTCGCCGTCTGGCTCGCCGGCTGCCTGGACGAATCGGAGCACCCGGTGGCCGCCGCCGACCCAGCCCAGGAGGATCCCCGCCTGTGGGGCGCCTGGCTCAGTGTCATGGAAGATGGGTTTACCGTCGTCCACGTGCTGGCGACGGAGGACCACAAGCTGCGCGTCATCGCCATCGACCATGATGTCGAGGGCATCGGCAGCGAGCCGGATTTCTACGACGCCTATCCTTCGAAACTCCCCTCCGGCGACTATCTGAATGTCCTGGTCACCGGATCGGAGACCGGATATCTGATCGGCAAATACGGCTTCGACGGCAAGGACAGCGTGTCGATCGCGTTTCCGGCGGAGTCGGCGCTGAAGGCGGCGATCGAGTACGGCGCGCTGCCGGGACAGGTGACCGACGAGGGCGGCGTGCTCGACCTGCGGATCACCGCCACCCCGGAGCAATGGCAGGCCTTCCTCGCCAAGGCGCCGGCGGATTTCTTCAACGAGCCGATGACGTTCGCGCGCGTCGGCCCGGCCTATGTGAGCGAGTAAGAGACCGAGTGAGTAAGAGACCAAGGAAACGATGACCGGCTTGAACACGCGACCGAAACCCGTAGTCCTGTGCATTCTCGACGGCTGGGGCCATCGGCCGCAGCCCGACCATAACGCGGTGGAACAGGCGGCGACGCCGAACTGGCATGCCTTGATGCGCGATTGCCCGCATGCGCTGATCGACGCTTCCGAGCTGCATGTCGGCCTGCCCGAGGGGCAGATGGGCAATTCCGAGGTCGGCCACATGAATCTCGGCGCCGGCCGCGTGGTGATGCAGGACCTGCCGCGCATCGACCAGGCGATCGCCAGCGGCGAGCTCGCCCGCAACCCGCTGCTGCATGATTTCATCGCCAGGCTGAAGCGGAGCGGCGGCATTTGCCACCTGATGGGCCTGCTCTCCCCCGGCGGCGTGCATTCGCACCAGGACCACCTGGTGGCGCTGGCGAAGATCGTGAGCGCCGCCGGCGTGAAGGTCGCGCTGCATGGCTTCCTCGACGGCCGCGACACGCCGCCCAGCAGCGCCAGGCAATATGTGGCCGAGGTGGCGCAAACCATCGCCGGCCTGCCCGGAATCTTCTTCGCCACCATCGGCGGGCGCTATTTCGCCATGGACCGCGACAAGCGCTGGGAGCGGGTCGAGCTCGCCTATGACGCCTTTTTCGGCGCGGCGCCCTTTCGCGCGGCGGACGCCAATGCGGCGGTGGCGGCGGCCTATGCGCGGGAAGAGACCGACGAATTCGTCAAGCCGACGGCGATCGGCGATTTCGCCGGCATCCAGGACGGCGACGGATTGCTGATGGGGAATTTCCGCGCCGACCGGGCGCGGCAGATCCTGACCTGCCTGCTCGATCCCGCCTTCGACGGTTTCGCCCGCAAGCGGGTGGCGAAGTTCGCCGCGGTGCTGGGCCTGGTCGAGTATTCCAGCGCGCTCGCCAAGTTCATGCCCTGCCTGTTCCCGCCGGCGGAGCTGACCGAGACCCTGGGCGAGATCGTCGCCAAGGCGGGCTTGAAGCAGCTGCGCATCGCCGAGACCGAGAAATACGCGCACGTCACGTTCTTCTTCAACGGCGGCGAGGAGCGGCTGTTCGCCGGCGAGGAGCGCATCCTGGTGCCGTCGCCGAAAGTCGCGACCTATGACCTGAAGCCCGAGATGTCGGCCTATGAAGTGACCGACAAGCTGGTGGCGGCGATCGAAGCCGACAGCTTCGACCTCATCGTGGTCAATTTCGCCAACACCGACATGGTCGGGCATAGCGGCGACCTGCAGGCGGCGATCAAGGCGGTGGAGGCGGTCGATCGCTGCCTCGGGCGGCTGCGCGCGGCGGTGGAGGCCAAGGGCGGCGCCCTGCTGATCACCGCCGATCACGGCAATGCCGAGATGATGCAGGATCCGGTCACCGGCGAGCCGCACACCGCGCATACGCTGAACCGGGTGCCGGTGATCGTGCTCGGCGCCGGGGCCCGCCGCGTCGTCGACGGCAGGCTGGCCGACGTGGCGCCGACGCTGCTCGAGCTGATGGGCCTGCCCAAGCCGGCGGCGATGACCGGCCGCTCGCTGCTGACGCCCGGCGAGGATTTGCGCGCCCGTGCCACGGCCTAGCCATCGCCGCATCGGCCTCGGCGGCGCGCTCGCCTGCGGCCTGGCGGCGTGCTTCGCGTCGCATGCAGCAGCGCAGAACCCGGCACCCTCGCCGCGCGAACTGCAGCAGATCCAGGAACAGATCGACCAGGGGAAGATCCAGGCCAACGAGCTGAAGCGCCAGGCCGACCGCCTGGCCAAGGACGTGGCCAAGCTGCAGACGCAGCTGATCCGCTCCGCCGCCGAGGTGCAGGCGGCCGAGGACGAGGCGAACCGGCTGGAAGAGGAGCTGTCCGGGCTCGGCGCGCAGGAAGAGGCGCGCGGCGCCGAGCTGGAGATCAAGCGCAACCAGCTGAGCCGCACCTTGCTGGCGCTCGAGCGGCTGTCGCTGCGCCCGGCGCAGGCGGCGTTCTTCTCCGACCGGCCGGCGGTCGACGAGGCGCGCGCGGCGCGGCTGCTGGCGGCGGCGACGCGGGCGCTAGATACGCGCGCCCGGCTGCTGCAGAGCGAGCTGGCGCAGATCCAGGAGCTGCGCGAGGCGACCGCCGCCAAGCAGGAGGAGCTGGCGGATTCGGTGCGCAAGCTGGCGCAGCAGAACGCCCAGCTCGGCCAGCTGCTGCAGGAAAAGGCGAAGCAGCAGGAAGCGACGCTGCAGCAGACCGCCGAGCAGAAGAAGCGCCAGTCGCAGCTCGCCGCCCAGGCGAAGAACCTGAAGGAACTGCTCGACCGCCTGGCGGCGGCGCAGGCCGAAGAGGCCGCGCGCCAGGCCGCGCTGGAAGCGGCGGCGCAAGCCGAGGCCGAGGCCGCGGCGGATGCGGCCGATGATACGGGTGCCGAAGACGGCGCAGCCGAAGCCGCCGGAGCCGGGGAGGTGCAGACCGCCGCGCGCACGCCGCAGCCCGACCTGGGCGCCGCGCTCAGCACGCCGCCGCCCGCCGATCTGCGCGGCTTTCCCGCCCTCGGCGGCAGCCTGACTCGGCCGGCGCGCGGCGACGTCGTCGCCGCCTTCGGCCAGCGCACCGATGCCTTCGGCGAGGGCAAAGGCATCGTTTATGCTACCCGCCCGGGGGCGCGGATCGTAGCCCCCTATGATGGCCAAATTGTGTTCGAGGGGCCGTTCCGCTCCTATGGCCAAATATTGATCATCGAACACCGCGGCGGCTATCATACGGTCCTGGCGGGGCTCGCCAACGTCGCCGTCCAGGTCGGTCAATGGCTGAAGGCCGGCGAGCCGGTAGGTGCCATGGCGGATGCGCCCGATACGCGGCCGCAGCTCTATGTCGAACTGCGCCGCGGCGGCGCGCCTTTTGATCCAGCCCCCTGGTTCATGCCGTAGGTACTATGGCCGAAGGTGGTAGGTCTGGCGCCGTCGGCGGCCGCCCCATACAATCCGGCCCACGGACAGCAAAGTCTCCATAGGTCACTCACAGAAGGTCGCTCAGCGCATGATCCGCACCACGCTTCTCGCCGCCACCGCCCTGGCCACCGGGCTCCTGATCGGCGGCATCGCCCTCAACGCCACCAATGCCGGCGCGCAGGCGGCCTCCACCAGCACCTATGAACAGCTCAACCTGTTCGGCGAGGTGTTCGAGCGCATTCGCGATAACTACGTCGAGGAGCCGAACGAGGAGCAGCTGATCGAGGCCGCGGTCAACGGCATGCTGACCTCGCTCGACCCGCATTCGAGCTACCTGAACCAGAAAGATTTCCAGGACATGCAGGTGCAGACCAAGGGCGAGTTCGGCGGCCTTGGCATCGAAGTGACCATGGAAGAGGGCCTGGTGAAGGTGGTGGCGCCGATGGACGGCACGCCGGCAGCCGAGGCCGGCATCCAGCCAGGCGATTTCATCTCGCATCTCGACGGCGAGCCGATCATGGGCCTCACCCTCAACGAGGCGGTGGAGAAGATGCGCGGCGAGATCGGCACCTCGATCAAGCTGACCGTCATCCGCGGCACCCAGGAGCCGTTCGACGTCACGCTGAAGCGCGCCGTCATCGCGGTCAAGTCGGTGCGCTGGGAACTTGAGCAGGGCAATATCGGCTATGTCCGCATCTCGAGCTTCAGCGAGAAGACCGACAGCGGGCTGCGCGAGGCCATCACCAAGCTGAAGGAATCGACCAAGAACGAGCTGAACGGCCTCGTGCTCGACCTGCGCAACAATCCGGGCGGCCTGCTCGACCAGGCGATCGCGGTCAGCGACGATTTCCTCGGCAAGGGCGAGATCGTCTCCACCCGCGGCCGCGACGCCGCCGAGGCGCAACGCTGGAACGCCGAGACGGGCGACCTGATGGACGGCAAGCCGATCGTCGTCCTGATCAACGGCGGCTCGGCATCGGCCTCGGAGATCGTGTCCGGCGCGCTGCAGGACCAGCGACGGGCGATCCTGCTCGGCACCAAGAGCTTCGGCAAAGGCTCGGTGCAATCGATCATCCCGATCCCCAATCATGGCGCCATCCGCCTGACCACCGCGCGCTACTACACGCCGTCGGGCCGCTCGATCCAGGCCAAGGGCATCGAGCCGGACATCGAGGTGCAGCAGGCGAAGATCGAGAGCCTCGGCCCCGATAACGGCCGGCACGAGGCCGATTTGCGCGGCGCGCTCAGCAATCCCGACGACGCGCCGGCGAATGCCGAGCAGCCCGCGCAAGCGCCAGGCACCGAGGCGGCGCCGGGCACCAACGTGGTTCCGCCGCAGACCACCGAAGACGCGACGCCGCCGGCGCCCGAGGAATCCGAGCCTTTCGTCGGCTCCGAGAAGGCGCAGATCGCCCGCCCGTCGCAGGACTATCAGCTGTCCCGCGCCCTCGATCTGCTGCGTGGCCTGGCGCTGTTGCAGAAGCAGGCTGCCAACTAGGGCGAGCTGAAGGCCGGACCTTGCGCATTCCGGGGCCGCCGCGTACCAGCTTCGCGCTGTTCGGCGGCCCCGTCGTCATCCTCGTCCTGCTGGCGGCGTTCGGCATCGGCGCCGCCGCGCTCTACCTGGCCGCCAGCGGCAGGCTGCCTTCCTCCGGTGCCAGCCTGTCGCTGCCCGGCAATCTCGGCGATTCCGGGCTGCGGCCGGCGGAATCCGGAGCCGCAGGCACCCCCAGCGCGCTGAAGCCGCTCGAGCCCATGGCGGCGGAGATCAGTCCCTCGCCGCCGCCGCCCGCGCCGCCAGAGCGGCCGATGATCACCGAGGACCTGTCGCCGATCGATCTGCTGGTGCGCTACACGCCCGATCCGCATTTGGCGCTGACCGATCACGGACTCGCTGCCGGCGACGCCCGGCGCTTCCGCCGGCCGAGCGCGGCCCCGGCGGACACCCCGCACCTCGCCTTGGTGGTCACCGGCCTGGGACTGGACCGCGCCTTGACCGCGGAGGCAATCCTGGCCTTGCCGCCCGACGTGACGCTGAGCTTCGCCGCCGGCAGCGCCGATCTGGAGGGGTGGATCGCCGCCGCCAGGGCCTACGGCCACGAGGCGCTGATCGATCTCGAGCTCGGCGCGGCGGATGACCTCGCCGCGGATGCGGCGGAGAGCGGCGACGATCGCCTGCTGGCCGAGTTGGGACCGCAGGAGAACCTGCGCCGGCTCGACGCGCTGCTGGCGCGGGCCCCGGAAGCAGCCGGCGTGGCGGTCGCCATCGCCGATTCCTTCCTGGCCGACGCCGCGGCGCTCACGCCCATCCTGGAGCGGTTGCAGGCCGGCGGCTTCATCGTCGTCGGTCTGCCGGTCACGGCGCCCCTGACGGTGGCGCCCGACCGGGTGCTCGACCAGGCGCTGGGCGCGGATCGACTGGCGGAGGAGGCGGTGTCACTCAAGGCCCTGGCGCGGCGGCGCGGCAACGCGCTGGTGCTCAGCGCCGCCGAAAATGCCGCCGACCTTGCCGACAACCTGGCGCGGGCCGGCGGCAGTGCCGAAATCGCGCTTGTCCCGGCCAGCGCCTTGGTCGAAAACTAGGGCAGGCATCCGCCCGCCTCCGACCCACCCATCCGCCCGACCTTCATGGCCAAGAAAGCCGCGCCCAAGTCCATGACCCCCGCGGAGATCGCCAGGCTGCCCTATCGGCCCGGGGTCGGCATCGTGCTGTTCAACCAGCGGGGCCAGGTCTTCGTCGCCCAGCGCATCGACAATCCGGGCCCCGCCTGGCAGATGCCGCAAGGCGGCATCGACAAGGGCGAGGAGCCGCTGGCCGCCGCCTGGCGCGAGATGAAGGAGGAGATCGGCACCGACCGCGCCCGCTATATCGGCGAAAGCAAACACTGGCTGCAATACGACCTGCCGGTCGAACTGGTGCCGCAGATCTGGAAGGGCCGCTATCGCGGGCAGAAGCAGAAATGGTTCGCCTTCCGCTTCCTGGGGGATGACCGCGACATCGACATCGAGACCGAGCACCCGGAATTTTCCTCCTGGCGCTGGGCCGAGCTGGAAGAGATTCCGGGCCTCATCGTGCCGTTCAAGCGGCAGCTCTACGAGGATCTGGTGGCCGAGTTCGCCGCCCTCATCGGCCGCAAGAAATAAGGTCGACAGCGGGGCAAGGCGCCGCTACCAAGGGCCTTTCCCGCATGGAGACCGACATGGCCAAGCTGAAAGTCCACGACATCGCGCCGGAGAAGCTGAAGACGCTGACCAAGGCGGTGATGGCGACCGATCGCGGCGACATCACCATCGAGTTCTATCCGGACGTGGCGCCGAACACGGTGGCCAACTTTTACACCCTGGCGAAGGACGGCTACTATGACGGCCTCACCTTCCACCGCGTCATCCCGGGTTTCGTCGCCCAGGGCGGCTGCCCGAACGGCACCGGCTCCGGCGGCCCGGGCTGGGAGATCGCCTGCGAATTGAAGGGCAATCCGCACAAGCACCTGGAGGGCTCGCTCTCCATGGCCCATCGCGGCCGCGACACCGGCGGCTCGCAGTTCTTCCTGGTGCTGGAACCGCAGCCGCATCTCGACGGCAACCACACGGTGTTCGGCCGTGTGGTCGAGGGCCTCGAGGTGATGCATGCGCTGAAGCAGGGCGACCACATCAAGAGCGTCAAGTTCGCGGCGTAGGCTTCAGGCATTTTTCGCTTGCCGCCCCCTCCCCAGCCCTCCCCCTTCGGGTGGAGGGGGCGAATCAAATCCCCTCCCCCTTCAGGGGGAGGGTTAGGGCGGGGGCAGCCGCAAACTCCGACTGCTAATGCAGCAGCACCGCGCCCAAGGCCACCAGGCCGACGGAGGCGTAGCGGCGGGGGTGGAAGCGCTCCTTCAGGATGAAGGCGCTGAGGATCGCGGCGAAGATCACGCTGGTCTCACGCAGGGCCGCCACCTGGGCCATGAAGGCCTGGCTCATCGCATAGATGGCGATGCCGTAGGCGGCCATCGAGAGCGCGCCACCGAGCGCACCCACGCGCCAGTGCCGGGCGGCGAGCGAGAACAGCTTCTGCCCGCGCAAGGCCAGGCAGATGAGCAGCAGCGCCGGCGCGTCCAGCACGAACAGCCAGACGATATAGCCCCATTTGTCGCCGGCGACGCGCACGCCCTGCCCGTCGCACAGCGTGTAGCCCATGATGCTCAAGCCCGTCAGCAGGCCGAAGATCACGGCGCGCCAGTTGTGCTTGGCGTCGCCGGCGCGGTCGACCGCCAGACTGAAAATGCCGATCGAGATGGCGGCGACGCCGGCCATTTCCATGCTCGACAGCGCCTCGCCGACGAAGGCCCAGGAGGTGATGGCGACCAGCAGCGGCGCCGAGCCGCGCGCGGTCGGATAGACCAGCGACAGATTGCCGTAGCGATAGCCCAGCAGCAGGAAGATGTAATAGCCGACATGGGTGGCGAGCGAGCCGAACAGGAATATCCAGCTCGGCTGGTCCGGGAAGTTCACGAAGGGCACGAAGACGAGCGCGATCAGACCGGCCATGGTCATGATCAGGGTCATGTTGACCAAAGCGTCGTTGCCGAACTTGACCAGCACGTTCCAGCCGGCATGCATCACCGCCGCCAGCAGCACGAGCAGGGTCCAGGTCAGGGAGAGGGTCAAAGGAAAGCCGTTCGGAGGAGCGTCATGAAAGCGTCACATCCTGGCACGGCAGCGCGGGCGGCGGCAAATCGGCGGTTTCGATGGGAGTATAGGTTGGGCGACACCTGGCGCTGCATCACCCCCCTTCCCCACCTTCCCCCGCAAGGGGGGAAGGTGGGGAAGGGGGGTGCAGGAGCACGATGTTCGAAACTAGCCGCTACTCCGCTACCCACCTCTTCCGCAGATCGCGCAGCCTGCCCTCGGGGATCGCCGCCTGGATCTCGCGGGTCAGCCGGTTCATCACCGCGATGTTGTGCTGGGTCAGCAATTGCAGGCCGAGCAGCTCCTCCGCTTTCAGCAGGTGGTGCAGATAGGCGCGGCTGAAATTGCGGCAGCAATAGCAGCCGCAGGTTTCGTCCACCGGAGCCGGGTCCTCGCGGAAGCGGGCGTTGCGCAGGTTGACGCGCTCGCCCTTCACGCCGGGCATCAGCGCGGCGCCATGGCGGGCGATGCGGGTCGGGCTCACGCAATCGAAGCTGTCGATGCCCTGCGCGACACCGGCGAAGATGTCGCGGATGCCGCCGATGCCGAGCAGATGGGTGGGGCGCGTGCGGTCGAGCTTCGCCATCGCGTAGCCGACGACCTCGTCCATCTGCGCCGTGTTGCCACCGAGCGTGCCGCCGACGGCGTTGCCGAAGAAGGGCCGCGAATTCACGAATTCCGCCGCCTCATGGCGCAGGTCCTCGTAGATGCCGCCCTGCAGAATGCCGTAGAGCGCCTGCCTGCCTGTATGCCCGCGCTCGAACTCGGCGATGCAGCGATCGGCCCAGCGGTTGGAGAGGCGCAGCGAGCGCTCGGTGTATGTGCGGTCGGAATGGAACGGCGTGCATTCGTCGAAGGTGACGATGAGATCCGCGCCGAGCTTGCGCTGGATGTCGATCGAGCCTTCGGGGGTCAGCAGATGCTTGCTGCCGTCGATATAGGAGCGGAAGGCGGCCCCCTTCTCGCTGATCTTCAGGAGCGTCTTCGGCCGCGCGATCTCGCGCCGGCCCTTGATCTCGTCGGCGACCGAGCCGTGGCCGAGGCTGAAGATCTGGAAGCCGCCTGAATCGGTCAGCATCGGCCCGTCCCAGCCCATGAAGCGGTGCAGCCCGCCCATCTTCTCCACCAGGTCGGCGCCCGGCTGCAGCATCAGGTGATAGGTGTTGGAAAGGATGATGGTTGTCTTCTCGTCGCGCAGCATGGCGGGCGAGGCCGCCTTCATCGCCGCCTTGGTGGCGCAGAAGATGAAGGCTGGGGTCTGCAGCACGCCGTGCGGCGTCGCCAGCCGCCCCACCCGCGCGCGGCTGCCGGCCGGATCGGTGGCGGTGATGTCGAAGGCGAAGTTGGGGTAGGTGAGAGTCATCTCTTCTCGTTGTCCATTCCGGCGTCATGCCAGGGCTTGGCCCTGGCATCCACGAGTTTGCTCGCACCCGCACAGTCTCGCCCATTGCAACTCGTGGATGGCATGGCCAAGCCATGCCATGACGGGCTGAGCAGGTTGCGGGACCGAGGCCGTCACGCCGGCACCGCCAGCGCGTCGCTGTCGCGCGCTTCATAGTCGCGGCGGTCGGCATCGGGCAGGAACCAGCGCGCGGCATAGATGAACGGCGCCTCGAACAACGCCATCACCAGGCGGATCCAGTAGGTGCCGAGGATGAAGGTGAAGATCAGCGTGTGCAGATCCACCACCTGGTCGTGCTGGCCCAGCAGCCAGGGGAACACCATCCAGGCCAGTGTCGAGAACACGATGTTGTCGATCAGCGCCGAGACCGCCGTGGAGCCGCAGGCCCGCGCCCAGAGCGCGCCCGGCCCGGTCCATTGCCGGATCTTCTGGAACACGAAGATGTCGTTGAACTGGCTGATGAGGTAGGAGCTCAAGCCGGCGATCAGCAGCGTCGCCTGCGGCATGTAGAGCGCGGCGATGTGATCGGCGTTGGGCAGCGCCCAGTCCATGCCGGAGGCGGCCGCCTCCTCCGCGCTCATCGGCTGGTAGCCCATGGCGAGGATCATCATCACCGTCATCAGCAGCATGGCGGAGAAGCCGAGCCACACCGCCTTCTTCGCCGTCGCGCGGCCGTAATACTCGGTCAGCACGTCGGTGGCGATATAGGTCGCCGAGAAGGCGACGGTGCCCAAGGGAATGGGGGCCGCATAGAAGGCGAAGCTCGCCGCCTTCAGCACCTGGACGTTGGCGGCGATGATTCCGATGCCGATGAAGATGAACATGCCGGCGGCGCCGAACGGGCGCAGGACCAGCGGGATGAGGCTGAAAACGACGGCGAGCTCGATGACGAGCATCGCTTCGGTCGGCAGGGCGTTCAGCCCCGCCACCAGATCGGCGAACATTTGGCTCCCTTCCTCGGTCTCCGGGATGACAGCCCGGGCGAGCCGAAAGGCTATGGTTCAGTCACGACGCTCAATTCATCCGCGCCCCGGGAGATGCCCGATGCGGATGATGGTGGCAGCGGGTCGCGCCCGCGGCATCACCTACCCACGAAAAACCCGCGGGACCTTGCGGCCGCGCGGGTTGTTCGAACTCAGCCCCAAGCCACGCCCAGGCGCAGCCGAGGGAACCTTACGCGGCGAGACGCGCGCTGGCCTTCTCGATGCGGCGCTTCAGGCGGCGCGCATCGGCCGGCAGCTTGGCGTCGGGCGTCGACAGCAGGTAGGCGTCGAGGCCGCCATTGTGCTCGATGGTGCGGATCGCGTTCGTGGTCAGGCGCAGCTTCACCATCTGGTTCAGCGCGTCGCTGAGCAGGCTGGTCGCCTGCAGGTTCGGCAGGAAGCGCCGCTTGGTCTTGTTGTTGGCATGGCTGACATGGTTGCCAACCAGGACACCCTTGCCAGTGATATCGCAACGCCGCGCCATGACGGAATCCTTCTCGATCAAATACTTAGAGGCCGGCGGGTCAAGCCCACCGGCCGGGTCGCGCGGGTTTTAGAGAAGGCCGGCCGGGCCGTCAAGGTGATTCCGCCGCAGCCTGCCGGCGCCTAGTCGTCCAACCCCTTGAAAAAGCTCGAAAGCACCTGCCGCGCGGCGGCGGCCGGCGAGAGCTTGCGGGCGGCTACCCTGGCCTCCAGCTTGGCCAGAAGGGCGGCCAGGTCGGGATCGGCGCGCAGCCTTTCCAGCAGCCCGTCGGTCACCTCCTGGGCCAGCCAGGACCTGGCCTGGTCGCGGCGACGGGTGTCGAACTCGCCGCTCCTGGCGGTCGCCTTGCGGAAATCCTGGACCTTGTCCCAGACCCCCTGCATCCCCTCGCCTTTCAGCGCCGAGCATTTGACCACGCCGGGCTGCCAATCGGCATGGATCGGCCGCATCAGGCGCAGCGCATGGGCGTAATCCGACGCGGTGCGCTCTGCGGCGGGCGCGAGGTCGCCATCCGCCTTGTTGACGATGAGCAGATCGGCCAGCTCCATCACCCCGCGCTTCACACCCTGGAGATCGTCGCCGCCGCCGGGCGCCAGCAGCAGCAGGAACATGTCGGTCATCTCAGCCACCGCCGTTTCCGACTGGCCGACGCCGACCGTCTCGACGATCACCACGTCGAAGCCAGCCGCCTCGCAGAGCAGCATCGCCTCGCGCGTGCGGCGCGCGACGCCGCCGAGCGTCTCGCCGGCCGGGCTCGGGCGGATGAAGGCCTCCTTGCGGCGCGAGAGCTCGGTCATCCGCGTCTTGTCGCCGAGGATCGAGCCGCCGGAGATCTTCGAGGAGGGGTCGATCGCCAGCACCGCGACCTTGTGGCCCTGCTCGATCAAATGCTGGCCGAACGCCTCGATGAAAGTCGACTTGCCGACGCCCGGCGGGCCGGAGATGCCGAGGCGGATGGACTTGCCGGTCTTCGGCAGCAGCGCGTCGATCAGGGCCTCCGCCTCGCGCCGGTGATCGGCGCGCCGCGATTCGATCAGCGTGATGGCGCGCGCCAAGGCGCGGCGGTCGCCGGCCTTGATGCGCTCGGCGAGGTCGGCGCCGGCGACGGTCATTTCGCCGCCTCGATGGACGCCACCTTGTCGGGCGAGGCGAGCTTCCGCTCCGCCGCCTCCTGCTGGCGCCACCACATGGCGGCATACATGCCATCCAGCGCCAGCAGATCGGCGTGCTTGCCGCGTTCGGCGATGCGGCCGTCCGACAGCACGATGATCTCGTCCGCGTCGACCACGGTGGAGAGGCGGTGCGCGATGACCAGGGTGGTGCGGCTCTTCGACAATTCGCCGAGATTGCTTTGGATCTCGCGCTCGGTCTGGGTGTCGAGCGCGCTGGTCGCCTCGTCGAAGAGCAGGATCGGCGGCGCCTTCAATATGGTGCGGGCGATGGCGACGCGCTGCTTCTCCCCGCCGGATAGCTTCAGGCCGCGCTCGCCGACACGGGTCTGGTAGCCGTCGGGCAGCTTCTCAATGAAGCCGGCGATCTGCGCCAGGAAGGCCGCCTGCTCGATCTCGTCATGGGTCGCATTGGGGCGGCCATAGGCGATGTTGTATTCGACCGTGTCGTTGAAGAGGACGGTGTCCTGCGGCACGATGCCGATGGCGCCGCGCAGGCTCTGCTGCTTCACGTCGCGGATATCCTGGCCGTCGATCAGGATGCGCCCGGAGGTCACGTCGTAGAACCGGAACAGCAGGCGCGAGATGGTGGATTTTCCGGCGCCCGAAGGCCCGACGATCGCCAGCGTCTTGCCCGCCGGCACGCGGAAGCTGACGCCCTTCAGGATCGGCCGGCGCGGATCGTAGCCGAACACCACGTCGTCGAAGACGATCTCGCCGGCCTTGACCTGCAGAGGCTTCGCGTCCGGCTTGTCCTGCACGTCCACGTCGACGCGCAGCAGCGCGAACATCGCCTCCATGTCGATCAGCGACTGGCGAATCTCGCGATAGACGGTGCCGAGGAAGTTGAGCGGCAGATAGAGCTGGATCAGGTAGGCGTTGACCAGCACGAAATCGCCGACGCTCATCCGGCCGTCGACGACACCCATCGCCGCCATCGCCATCATCACCGTGGCGCCGATGGCGATGATCGCGGCCTGGCCGATGTTGAGGGTGGCCAGCGTGGTGCGCGACTTCACCGCGGCATGCTCATAGGCCTGCAGCGCCACGTCGTAGCGCCGCGCCTCGTGCTCCTCGTTGTTGAAATATTTGACGGTCTCGAAGTTCAGCAGCGAATCGACCGCCTTGGTGTTGGCGCTCTGGTCGCTCTCGTTCATCTGGCGGCGGTACTTGATGCGCCATTCGGTGACGCCGAACGTGTACCAGATGTAGCCGCCGATGGTGACCGCCGTCGCCAGCGCATAGCGCCAGTCATAGAGCGTCCACAGGATGCCGCAGACCATGGCGATCTCAAGCAGCGTCGGCAGCACGTTGAACAGCACGAAGAACAGCAGGAACTCGATGCCCTTGGCGCCACGCTCGATGGCGCGGGTGAGGCCGCCGGTCTGCCGGTCGAGATGGAATTTCAACGACAGCGCATGGAGGTGCCGGAAGGTCTGCAGCGCCACGCTGCGGATGGCGCGCTGGGCCACGCGGGCGAAAATGCCGTCGCGCAATTCGGAGAAGAACTGCGTCGCGATGCGCGCCACGCCATAGGCGAGCAGCAGTCCGACCGGCACTGCGATGGCGACCGTGGCGGCACCGCCGGCCGCGGCCGCCCCGGCGCCGACCTTCGGCGTGAGCGCGTCGACCATGCCCTTGAACAGGATCGGCACATAGACGTTGGTGAGCTTGGCGACCACCAGGCAGACCACCGCCGCGCCCACCCGGGCGCGCAAATCCCAGCCGATCCGCGACCACAGATGCGGCAGCAACTCCCGCACCGCCCGCAACTGCCCGCCGCCTTCGGCGCTTGAATCGATTGCCATGAAATGCCCTGAAGAACTCCGCTCTCGGCTTTCTATGTAGGTCCGGGGCGGGGTCGGGGCAATTGGTAAAGAGGGAGGCAGCCCCCTTCAGACTCGGTGGGCCCCTTCCCCCCAGCCGACGCATGTCGGCATCTGCCGACGGGGCGGGGGAAGGCGGGGAAGGGGGTGTTGCAGCGCCGGGTCTTGCCGGAGTCGGCCTTCGCTTCCTATCGCCTGCGGCGATGCGCGTCCGCAGGACGCGCGCACCCCCCCATCCGGCTCCGGCTAAGCTCACTGCGTTCGCTAAGCCTCCGCTGCCTTCCCCCGCAAGGGGGGAAGGGGAGCTATTTTTTGGGATCGGGGATCAATGCTCCGTCGCCCGCCCCAGGCTGCGGGACATGACGAGGTAGAGCTTGCCCACGTCGGCGGTGATGAACGCAGCGTTCAGCACCGATTCCGGGTCGGCCGAGGCCGAGTTGGTCAGCAGTTCCTCGAACTTGTTGATGTAGCGGTCGACCATGTCCTGGAACTTGTCGTCGCGCTGGTAGCGCTGCTGGATCGCCGGGATGACGTAGGAATCCTTCATCTTGAACAGCCGCCGCGCGAAGATCGAGCGGTCGCCGTCGCGGTAGCGCTTCCACACCTCCTCCGGCACCTCCGAATCGAGCAAAGTGTGGATGTCGAGCGCCAGGCCGTTCAGTTCCTCGATCATCACCGCGGCCACGCGCAGGAAGCCCTCGCGGGTCGATTGCGCGGTCGCCTGACGCAGCTTGTCGAGCCGGTCCATCGCCGCCTGGGTCGATTTGGCGATCTCCTGGGTCTGCAGCTGGAAGCGGGTGCCCAATTCGCCGGTTTGCTGCGTCGCCGCGTCCAAGGCCTGGCGCAGGCTGGCGGTCTGGCGCTCGAAGCCCTGGGCAACGCCGGTGGCGCGCTGCACCGCCTGTTCCGCCGCGCGGGTCATCAGGGTGATGCGCTCCTCCAGCGTGTTGGAGGCGGCCTGGAATTCGTGATTGAGGCGCTGCGCCGCCTCGACCAGCACGCTGCTCTGCTTGCCGGCCATTTCGCCGGCGGCATCGGCCTCGGCGCGGGCCGCTTCGGCGCTGGCCTTGGCTGCGGCGGCGGCGGCGCTGAATTCCGCCGTCTGGCCCTGCAGCTGGCCGCGGATCGACTGGCCGGTGCTCGCCACCTGCTGCGAGAGCTGCGCCAGCTCCTGCAATTGCACGGCGACCGAGCCCTTGATTTCGTCCAGCTGCGTGGTAGCGCGTTTGGCGAGCTGGTTCAGCGCCTCGCCGCCGTCGCGGAAGCTCTGCACCACGTCGCGCGCCTGGCGGGCGCCTTCGAGCGTCGCGTTCTTCAGCGTGTTGGCGAGGCTCTCGACCTGGCTGTTCAGCTGCTCCAGCTGCGTCTCGCCCTCCTTGCCGGCCTGGCTCACCAGGCCCAGGCGGCGGGTCAGCGATTCGTTCAGGTCGTGCTGGCGCAGGATCGAGCGGTCGATGACGGTGGTGAGCCCCTCGGTCTGCTGCAGCAACGCCTGGCCCACCTCTTCCAGGCGGCGGCGCGCCACGTCGGCGGCGCCGGCCAGCTGGGCCGCCTGGCCCAGATGCAGCTGCGCCAGCTGGTCGGATTGCTTGGCGCCCTCGGCGGCCGCCTGGCGCAGCGTGTTGCATTGCTGCTCGACCTCCTGGCGCAGCACGGTGGTCTTCGCGGCGGCGTTGGCCATCGCCGTGTCAAGCCCTTCCAGGCTGCGCTTCAGCGACTGGTTGAGCCCGCCGGCGCCGTCGCCGGCGCGCTTGGCCGCGTCGATCAGCGTCGCCGCGTCGTTGCGGAACGAGCTGGAGATGGATTGCGCCTCGACCGCCACGCGCTCGGCGACCTTGGCGATGTCGTCGATCTGGCCCTTGAGGCCCTGGCGGATCTCGAGCGTCGCCGCATTGGTCTTGGCCAGCGCCGCCGACAGATCGTCGTTCTGCTTCTTCAACGTCTGGCCCAGCTCCATGGCGCGCTCGGCGGCCGAGATGCCGGCCGCCTTCAGGCCGGAGGCATGGCGGTTGAGCAGGCTCTCGATGGCGCCGGCGATGTCCTCGATCTGGCGCTGCAGGCCGCGCCCGGCCTCCGCCGCGCGCTCGGTCAGCTGCATGCCGGCGCGGCTCGCCTCGGTCGCCTGCTTGGAGAGCGCATCGCGCATGGCGATGGCGACGTCGGCCGCCTGGGCCGCCGCCTTGCCGAGGGTGACCGATTGCGAGTTGGCCGCGTCGGAGAGGGCCTTGCCGCGCTCCACCAGGTCCTGGAACAGGCCGCGCACGTTTTCCGATTCCGCGCCGAGATTCTTGGTCGCCAGGGCGGCGGCCTGTGCGGCCACGTCTTTCAGATGCGCCGCCTGGCGCTGGGCCGCGTCCTCGAAGCTGGCGACGATGTCGGCGAGGCCCTGACCGGTCAACTCGGCCTGCACCTTGGCCGAGGCGCTCAGACCCTGCGTCTGCTGCACCAGGCCGGCGGCGGTGGCGGCGATCTCCTGCACCTGCAACTTGAGCGCCGATTCCAGATAACCGGTGGCCTGCTTGGCGGCGGCGATCAGATCGTCGCGCTGCGCCACCGTCATCACCTGGAATTCCTTCACCTTGATGCCGATCTTCTCGGCCGCGTTCAGGAAATCGTCGGACTGGCCGCGCAGGATCGCGTGCAATTCGCCGGTCGCCTGGCGCGCCATCTCGTGCAGCCGCGAATTGGCGGCGCTCATCGATTGCTCGAGGCCGGCGGAGCGGCTCTCCAGCTCGCCGGCAGCGGCGCGCACGGCATCCAGGTGGCGTTCCAGCTGCTCCTTGATCTTGGCGCCGGTCTGGTCGGTCACTTCGCCGAGCTTGTCGCCCTGGGCGAGCGCCAGGCTGGACAGGTCGCTGGTGCGCCGCACCAGCGAATCCACGACCGCGCTGAGCGCCTGGGAATGGCCGTCCAGCTGCTGGCCGAGCGCCTGCGCGGCGCGATCTGCGGCTTCCGAGAGGACGCGGCTCTGCCCGGAAGCGGCGTCGGTCAGGGTCGCGGCGCGGCGGTCGATTTCCTGCAGTGCCGCGGAGATGGCATCGCCGTAGGAGCTGACCGCGGCGCGCCAATGCTCGGCCGCCTGGGCCTCGAGCCCCTTGATGCGCTCGGTATGCTCCTCGAGATGGGCGCCGAAGCGGCCGGCGCTTTCCGCCGCGACGTCATTGGCGCGCTTGGCATGCGCCTCCAGTTCCTCGCCCAGATTGCTGGTGCGGGTCTCCAGCGCCTGCACCAGTTCGGAAAGCTTGGCATGCTGCTCGCGCCAGGTTTCGCTCAGCGCCATGGTGTGCAGCGACATGCGCTGGCGCAAGGCGTCGCCGGCATGCTCGGCGGCGGTGATCAGCTGACCCTTCTGGTCGACGATGCGCTCGCCGAGCTTTTCCATGCGCTGATCCAGCGCCTTGTCGAGATCGCCGAGGCGCGATTCCTGGTTGGTGATCTGCTGCGCCAGGCGTTGCCCGGCGGCGTCGATCAGCGCGCTCATGCGCTCGGACTGCTTCTCCACCGAGGCGGTCAGGCGGACATTGCGCTCGTCGGCCTCCTGCAGGTGCTGGTCGATCTTGGCCGCCTCCTTGCGCAGCAGATCGGCGAACAGCCCGGCGCCGCGATTGGCGGCGGCCTCCAGGATGGTGCCGTGGCCTTCGATCAGCTTGGCCAGCTCCTCGCCCTTCTTCTGCGCCAGCTCGGCCAGCTCGCCCAGCTTGACCTCGTGGTTGTCGATATGGACACGGAAGCGCTGCGAGGCGGCGTCCGCCGCCAAGGTCATGCGGCCGCCCTGCTGGTCGACGAGCTGCTGCAATTCGGTCGTCTGCTTCGACGCGGCGTCGGCGGCGGTGGCGAGAATGCCCCTGAACTCGCCGATCTTGTCAGCGAGCGCGCGGGCGGAATCGATCGCCGCCTCGCCCAGCTTCTTGCTGTGCTCATCCAAGGCGGCGCGCATGGCGTCCTGGCGCTCGCCCAGCCGATCGGAGGCCGATTGCGACATGGCGCTGACATCGGTGGCGAGGCGGTCGAAGGCCTGGCGGAACTGCTCCGAAGCCATGCTGGCGGCGCCGCTCAGGCGCTCGACCTGGGCGCGGCTCGCCTGTTCCAGCACCGCGTTGTCGGCGGCGCAGCGCTCGGCCGCCGCCACCGCCTGGTCGGCGAGGCGGGTGAGTTGCCCGCCCATCTGCTCGGCCGCCGCGCGGATGGTGGCGGCGAGGCCGTTGCTGTGATCGGTGAAATGACGCTGCGCCTCGCTGGTCTTGCGCACCAGATCGGCCATGGTCGAGGCGGCGAGACCGCCAAGCGTGTCCTGGTGCCGTTTCAGCGCATTGGCGAGGCGCTGCGCGCCCTCGTCGGCGGCCAGCAGCAGATCGCTGCGATGCTTGTCGATGCCCTCGACCAGCTTGTCGTAGCGGCGGTCGAGCTGGCCCATGGCCTCGCCCAGGCGCTCATGCTCGGCCGTGGACTTCTCCTCCAGCGTCTTGCTGTGGCCGGCGATGGTGAGGCCGAGTTGGGTGGAGACGGCGGCGATGGCGCGCTCCAGCTCCTTGAAGCGCTCGCCGGCAGTGCGCTGCGCCTGATCGAGCCCGGCGATCTCCGCCTGGGTCGCGGCGCGCACGCTCTCCGTCGTCGCGGCGGCGGCGGATTGCAGATGCGCCACCTGCTCGCTGAGCTTGCCAGTCATCTGCGTCTGGGTGGCGGCGGCGGCGGCGGCGGCGGCCTCCATGTTCTGCGCGCCGCGCTTCAAATCTTCCTGCACCTGGCGCGTCAGGTCGGCATTGCGCTCGCGCGTCTCGGCGAAGGACTTGGCCAGATCGACGGCGGCTGCGTTGAGCGAGGCGCGCACGGCATCCTGCAGGTCGCCGACATGGCTCTTCAGGTGGTCGATCGCCGCCTGCAGGCCGGATTCCAGCGCCGCGGTCTGCGCCGAGGCAGCCTGCATCATGCTCTCGCTCTGGCGGCGGCTCGATTCGGTGGCTTCGTCGATGCGGCCGGTGAGCGCGTCGAGGCGGTCCTGGAACTTGTCGATGCTGCGGTCGATGGCATCGCCCAGCCGGTCCGCCTGGGTCTCCACCGCGTCACGCACGGCGGAACCGTGGTCGAGGATACGGTCGATGATGCCGGTGATCTCGCCGCGTTTGACCTCCAGCGCCTGGGCGATGCGGGCGGCGCCTTCATTGGCGGCGGTGCCCAGCGCCTCGGCCTGGTCCTTGCCGGCCTGGCGCAATTCGCCGCGCTGCTTCTCGACGACCGCGATCATCTCGGCGAGGACGCGGCGCTGCTCGGCCAAGGTCGCCTCGACATCCTCGGTGCGCGACCGCGCGGCCTTGGCGGCGGTATCCAGATCGCTGGCCTGGGAGCGGAACAGCGCCCTGGTGCCGTCGAGCGCGGCGGCGGCCTCCTCGGTCGCCAGCCGCAGTTCGGCCGCCTGGCGCTTCAGGGCCTCGGACACCGATTGCAGGCGATGCTCGCCGGCCGCGTCGGGAAAGGTCAGCTCGGCCAGGCGCGCGGCGAGCTTGTCGTTGTAGTCGCGGATCTCGCGCCCGCGCATCAGATAGATGGCGATCAGCCAGATGCAGAAGATCGGCGTGAAAACGCCGGCGAGAACCCCGCCCAGCTCATGCGGCAGGAGCCCCAGCAGCCCGTCCACGCCCCAGTAATCGAGGACATAGGCCCCCGCCAACGCCAGCCACAGCAAGGTGAGCGCGCCGGCGGCGAACCCCCAGATCCGCCGATCGCCGAAAAGGCTCATAACCTATCCTCCCCTCGTGGCCGGCTCATGCGGCCCTCTCCGGCTTACCCGGATCGGCCGGCCACGTTATGCAATGCTAGGCGGCTTTGCGCTGGCGCCGGATCAGGCCCAGGATCTCCGCCGCCGCCTTCGGTATGTTGGTGCCGGGGCCGAAGATTGCCGCCACCCCGGCTTTTTTCAAGAACTCATAATCCTGGGTCGGGATCACCCCGCCCGTCACCACCAGGATGTCGCCCGCCCCCTCGGCCTTCAGGGCGGCGATCAGTTGCGGCACCAATGTCTTATGCCCCGCCGCCTGGCTAGAGACGCCGATCACATGGACGTCGTTCTCGACCGCCTGGCGGGCGGCCTCCTCCGGGGTCTGGAACAGCGGCCCGATATCGACGTCGAAGCCGAGATCGGCGAAGGCGGTGGCGATGATCTTGGCACCCCGATCATGGCCATCCTGGCCCAGTTTCACCACCAGCAGGCGCGGCCGCCGGCCTTCCGCCTGCAGGAAGGCCTGGACGTCGCCCTGGATCGCCAGGAAATCGGGATCGTTGCGATAGGCGGCGCCATAGACGCCGGCGATCGAGCGCACCTCCGCCTTGTGCCGTGTATAAACCTGCTCCAGCGCGCTCGACACCTCGCCCACGGTGGCGCGGGCGCGCATGGCGGCAATGGCAAGCTCCAGCAGATTGCCGCTGCCGTCCTTGGCGGCCTTGGTGAGCGCGCCCAGCGCCGCCGCGGCCTTGGCCGGGTCGCGCTCGCGCTTCACCCGCTCCAGCCGCGCGATCTGCGCTTCGCGCACCTTGCTGTTGTCGATGTCGAGCACGTCGAGCTCGGCCTTCTGGCCGGACTGGTATTTGTTCACCCCGACGATCACGTCCTCGCCCCGATCGACGCGGGCCTGGCGCCGCGCCGCGGCCTCCTCGATGCGCAGCTTGGGCATGCCGGATTCGACCGCTTTGGTCATGCCGCCCAGGGCTTCGACCTCGGCGATCAGCTTCTCGGCTTCGGCAACCAGCGAGGCCGTCAGGCTCTCGACGTAGTAGCTACCGCCCAGCGGATCGATGACATGGGGGATGCCGCTCTCTTCCTGGATGATGAGCTGGGTATTGCGGGCGATCGCGGCGGAAGCCGGCGTCGGCAGGGCGATCGCCTCGTCCAGCGCGTTGGTGTGCAGCGATTGCGTGCCACCCAGCACGGCGGCCAGCGCCTCGATCGTGGTGCGCACCACGTTGTTGTAGGGGTCCTGCTCGGTCAGGCTGACGCCCGAGGTCTGGCAATGGGTGCGCAGCGCCAGGGATTGCGGGTCCTTGGCGTCGAAGCCTTTCATCAGCTTCGCCCAGAGGAAGCGCGCAGCGCGCAGCTTCGCCACCTCCATGAAGAAGTTCATGCCAATGGCGAAGAAGAAACTCAAGCGCGGCGCGAATTCATCGACCTTCAGCCCCTTGGAGAGGGCCGCGCGCACGTATTCCATGCCGTCGGCGAGCGTGAAGGCCAGCTCCTGCACGGCCGTCGCTCCCGCCTCCTGCATGTGGTAGCCGGAGATCGAGATCGAATTGAACTTCGGCATGTTCTTCGCCGTGTAGGCGATGATGTCGGCGACGATGCGCATCGAGGGCGCGGGCGGATAGATGTAGGTGTTCCGCACCATGAACTCTTTCAGGATGTCGTTCTGGATGGTGCCGGAAAGCTTCGCCTGGGCGACGCCCTGCTCCTCGCCGGCGACGATGAAGGCGGCCAGCACCGGCAGCACCGCGCCGTTCATGGTCATCGACACGCTCATCTGGTCGAGCGGAATGCCGTCGAACAGGATCTTCATGTCCTCGACGCTGTCGATGGCGACACCGGCCTTGCCCACGTCGCCGACCACGCGCGGATGGTCCGAATCATAGCCGCGATGGGTGGCGAGGTCGAAGGCGACCGAGAGGCCCATCTGCCCCTTGCGCAGGTTGTCGCGATAGAAGGCGTTGGAATCTTCCGCCGTGGAAAAGCCGGCATATTGCCGGATGGTCCAGGCGCGGTTGGCATACATGGTCGCCCGCGGCCCGCGAAGGTAAGGCGGGAAGCCGGGCAGCGAGCCCAGGGTCTCCAGGTTCTCCAGATCGGCGGCGGTATAGAGCGGCTTGACCGCGATGCCTTCGGGCGTCGCCCAGGTCAGGCCGGCCGGGTCGGCACCGCGCAATTCCTTGGCCGCCAGCGCCCGCCATTGCTCGACACCCGGATGATCGCGCTCCGCCACGAAAGCTCCCCTGCCGCAGTGCAAAAACGGAGCCGACTATAACGGAGCGGGCGCGCGTAAGTCCAGGAACGGCAATGGTTTGGCCGCCCCCTGGGAACCCGTGTCGCAGGCTGGATGCGTCAGGCCCAGCTGGCGGTGGAAAGCTCCATCAGGCGATCGATCTCGCCCTGGTCCATGGCGTGGACGTTGCCATGGATGGCGGCGCTGGCGCGGTCGACCAGCGCGCGCAGCCCGGCGACCGACATTTCCACGATGTGGCGGCAGCGCTCAGCGTCACCTTTCTGCGTGGCGGCTTCGATCGCGGGAAGCGCGGTCGCCACCAGGCGATTCATCTCGGCGACGACATAGTCGAAGGTGGTGCGGAATTCCGGCGGGGAATAGGCATAGGCCGCGATGGCCAGGTCGCGATCGGCGATATGCGAATCCTGGAAGTGCTGGACGTAGCTCTTCGGTTCCCAGGCGCGGCAATCCTCCAGGCATTCCGGCGCATCCGGAACCAGCTCCATGAGCATGATGATCTCGTTGAAGTGGTTCAGGTAATCGGTCGCCAGCAGGGTACGGTCATTGACGTTGGTGCCCTTGGCGCGGGCGCAGAAATCCTCGTACCAGGCCTGGCGGTGCGCCTCGATCGCGGCGCCGGCGCTGTCCGGAGAAGCTGATGGATGGGTAACCGCCACGGCAAGCCTTTCACCCGCGCCGGAATCCCGGCGCGACACGCCCGAACCCGGACGCAAGGCCGGATTTGGGCCGGTTTTCCCGTTCATGATCGGCCGGCATCCTTAATTTTGCGTGTTTCGGGACTAGGCCAAAAGGCGAAAGAAGGTAACCGACTGGTCATAGCCCTTCAGCGCCGCCTGGTCCGGCCGCAGGTCCCGGCCGGCCAGGAGCGGGCGGATCGCCGAATCCTGGGCGATCTCCGGCGATAGGACAATCTCCCCAGCCCGGCTCTCGCCCTGCAGCCGCGCCGCCATGTTCACGGTCGAGCCGAAATAATCCAATCGATCGTTCAGGGTGACGGCGATGGTCGGGCCGGCATGGATTCCGAGCTTGATGGCCAAGGGCGGACGGTCCGGCGCCGATTCCCTGTTGAAGGCGGCGATGCGGGCCTGGATGTCGAGGGCGGCGGCGACCGCCTGGGCCGGCGCCGCGAAGGCCGCCATGACCGCGTCGCCGATGGTCTTCACGATGGCGCCGTCATGGTCGCGGATGACCTCGGCCAGCACGGCGAAATGATTGCGCACCAGGTGATAGGCGCGCGCATCGCCGATCGCCTGATAGAGCGCGGTCGAGCCCTTGAGGTCGCTGAACAGCAGCGCGATCCGGCCCACCGCGACCTCATCGCCCGGCCGCAGCACATCGTCGGAGAAGAGATCGCGGAAGGCCTGCAGCGCGGTGACGCGGTCGGCGGTCAGCGCATCGGCGACCCAGGCGCGATCCTCGACGAGGGCGATGCGGGGGCGGGACGAGCGGTTGACCAGGCGCAGAAGATGCGGGCCCGCCGGCGGGCCGGCACTGACCGCGTCCTCGCCGATGATCAGCACCGGCAGACCGCCCGCCTGCCAATCGACATCCGCCTCCGGCCCCGGCTCGAGGGTGCGGAAGCGATAGGGACCGAAGGGCAGAGCCGCCGCCAGCTCGCGCGTCTCGCCCGGCTGCAGCAGCACCTGCGCCTTCACATGCGGCACCGACATCGGCCCCCACAGGCAGTATTCGCCGCTTTCCAGCGCGCGGACGGCCGGCGCCGGATGGAAGCTCGCCTCGACATTGCGCGAAAAGTCGCGCTCGTAATCGATGTTGCAGGAGCCGCAATGCGCCCCCTGCGGCAGGCGGTCGAGGCCGCCCGACCAGCCCTTGGCCACGCGGCAGCGCGGACAGAGCAGGTCCCAGCGCAATTCGAGCAGGCCGCTGCGCACCGCCTGCAGGCAGAGCTCGATGGCGTGGCGCGGCGGCACGTTCCACTGCTTCGCCAGCGCCAGCGGCCGCACGCGCCAGAGATCGACCTCCTGCGCGGTAAGCAGGTGTTCGGCGAGTTGCCGCGCCAGGCCGTGGCCGTTGGGCGTCGCCTCGATCGCCGCCACCATGGCGTCGATGCGGGCGCGGCGCGCGTCATCGACCGGCGGCGCCTGATAGGTGAAGGGCTGAGCACGCTCTCCGGCGACGAAATCGGCCGCCTCCTGCGCCATGCGGCTGAAGGTCTTCTCGGTCGATGCGAACATGCGGCCGCTGATCAGTCGGCCGAGCAGGTTGGCGGGCTCCAGCGACAGGGTGTACTGCACGCGGCAGCCATTGCCCTCGGGCGCAAGGCGCAGGTCGGCGGTGAGCGATTTCAGCGGGCCGTTCTGGAAATAGCGGCTGTGCTCGAACCATTGCCCGGTCACCCAGTTGACCGGCTGCTCCCGCCATTTGAGATGGAACGGCCCCATCTTCGCGGCGCCGAAATACTGCACCGCGCCGTCAGGCTGCGGGATCTCGGTGATCGCGTGCTTGGGCAGCTGGGCGGCCTCGTTGAAGCGCGCGGTATCGGCCAGCAACGGCCAGATCGCCGAAGCCGGCGCGGCGAACGTCCATTCCCAGGTACGCGAGAGCTGGGTCACGAATCCGATCACCCGAACCGATCCGCTTCCCGCAAGCGGGAAGGAGGTGCCTTCACCACGCCAGATGCGCGATGGCGTGATCCGGCGTTTCGCCCAGCTTACGGCACAGCGCCGCCAGCCGGGCAAGCTCTATCCTGTTGTCTACGAGGATCTCGGCGTGGTGGATGCCGCCCACGGTGAACAAAGTCCCGGCGCCGATCCCCCTGCCCCCCGCGACGTCGGTGCGCAGCGAATCGCCGACGCAGAGCACGCGCTCCGGCTTCAGCGCGAAGTCGCCGAGGATGCGACGATAGACCGCCGGATAGGGCTTGCCGAACCAGGTGACGTCCCCGCCCATCGCTTCGTAGCGCTGGGCGATCGACCCGGCGCAGATCTCCTCTACCCCGCCGCGATGCACCACGAGGTCCGGATTGGCGCAGACGAGCGGCAGGCCACGCGCCAGCGCGACGCGCAGATCCGGCTCGAACTGGGCCACCGTCTCGCTGCCGGTCTCGATCCCGATGGCGAGCACGTAATCAGCCTCTTCCGGCCGCGCTTCCACCAGTCCCGCATCGTCGACCATGGCGCGGTCGCGCGCGGCCATGATCGCGTGCACGCGCTTGCCGCGGTCCCTGAGCGCGGGAATCTCATTCGCCGTGATGGCGCGCCAGGTCTCCTCGCCCGAGCAATAGAGCCCGGCATAGAGATCGGGGCCGATCCCCATTTCGGCGATGCGCGCCGCGACCTCGCGCGCGCGGCGCGGGGCGTTGGAGAGGATGATGGATTTCTTGCCGGCCGCCTGCAGCCGGTGCAGGCAGTCGAGGGCCGCCGGATAGACGGCGATGCCGTCATGCAGGCAGCCCCAGAGATCGAGGATGAAGGCGTCGTAGGAATGCGCGATCTCGCCGAGGCCGCGGAGGACGCGCGTGGGAAAAGTCATGAGGTCGGTCGCGGGATCTGAATGGGGGCCGATAGGCTCAGCTCGCCGCGGTCTCGCTCTTGGCGATGCGCGGCTCGCCGAAGAGATAGCCTTGCCCGAAATCGATCTGCAAATCCAGCAATTCGAGCAGCATCGGCTCGCTCTCGATGCGCTCCACCACCAGGTCGATGGCGTAGGAATCGAGCGTGCGCTTCAGCATCTTCGGGTCGGAGCCGAAGAGGCCCTGGCGCGCCGCGTCGAGCACGCGGGCGGCGTCCAGCTTGAGGAAGCGGAAATGCCGCGCCGACAATTCCGAGGCGTCGATGTCGAGATCGGTGACCTGGTCGAGCGAGAAGCGGAAGCCCATCTGCGCCAGGCGCTCGAGATCCTTCCACAGCGAATCGTCGGCCTGAGCCAAGGCGCGCTGCGGGAACTCGAAGACGAGGGCCGGCGCCAGCTCGATGTTCTGCGCCATCAGCTGGATGAAGTCGCGGAAGAAACCGCGGTCGACCAGCGTATGCGGCGAGATGTTGAGGAAGAAGCCGAGATTGGCGTTGCTCTTGCGGATGCGCCGGAGCGTCTGGATGCAGCGGAACAGCAGCAGGTTGTCGATGGCGGTCAGCAGGCCGTAGCGCTCGGCGACGTCGAGATATTGCTCCGGCACGATGATCTTGCCGTCGCGCGTGCGCACCCGCGAATAGCACTCGAAATAGCGCCGTTTGCGCTGCGGCAGGCTGACGATCGGCTGCAGTGCGAGTTCCACCGCGTTCTCGCGCAGGCCCTCGCGCACCAGATCGAGGATGGCCTGCTCGTCCAATCCCTCGGCGATCGGCGGCATCGGCAGCGACCCGGCGGCAGCGTTCTGGCCGGCGCCAAACCCTTGGGGCGGCGGCGTGGCGGGCGCGCCGCCGGCCGGATCGGCGCTCGGTTTCAGGCTGGGCGGCGGTGCCGCCGCGATGCCAGAGGTGCCGCTGCGCGCGCTGTAGAGGCGCTCGATCAGCGATTGCAGCACTTTGACTTCCGCGACCACCTCGCCGACATCCTGGGCCGGGCGCGACTGCAAATCGATCAGCGCGTGGCGCATCTGCCCCAGCTCGCCTTCCAGGCGGCGCTGCAGGCGTTCGCCATGCGACAGCGCCTCGAGCGCGCCGGAGATGCGGCTGCGGGTCAGGCGCTGCGCCTCGACCAGCTCCAGGGCGAGATGGATGACCGCGCCCGCGAGCAGCGCCAAGCCGCCGAACAACAGCGCCTCCATCGCGGTGACGGACGGGACGTAGATCGGCAGCCCGAAGGCGATCAGCGCCGCGGGCAGCAGGTAGATCAGGCAGGGCAGAAGCCGGCGAAGTCCGGTGATCATCTTGGCGTCAGTCCTAGAACATCGTGGTTAATGCCGGATTAAGTTTGGCGTCGCCGCTCAGCGGTGATCGGCCCCGATCGCCGCCGCGACCGAGGGCAGGCCGTCGCGCTCCAAACAGGCGACGAGCTCGCGCTTGATGCGCCGCACCAGGCCGGGGCCGGCGAAGACCAGGGCGGAATAGAGCTGCACCAGCGAGGCGCCGGCGCGGATCTTGGCATAGGCGTCCGCCCCATTGGCGACGCCGCCGACGCCGATCAGGGGCAGTCTGCCCTGGGTCAGACGGTAGACCCGCCGCAGGATCTCGGTCGAGGGCGCGAAAAGCGGCCGGCCGCTCAAGCCCCCCGCTTCTTTCGCGTAACGCGGATCGAGGCCGGCCGGCCGGGCGATCGTAGTGTTGCTGACGATGAGGCCGGCGAGTTCCCCCTGCAGCGCCACCGCGGCGATATCCTCCAGGTCCTGGTCCTGCAGATCGGGCGCGATCTTCAGGAGGAGCGGCGGCATCTTGCCGGCACAGGCAGCGGCGAGCGCGCGGTGCGTGCGGCCGACCAGCTCCTGCAACGGCGCCTTGCCCTGCAGGGCGCGCAGGCCGGGCGTGTTCGGCGAAGAGACGTTGATGACGACGTAGTCGGCCATGGGCCCGAGTTGCGCCGCGCCGATCTCGTAATCGGCGGCGGCGTCCGCCGTCTCCTTGTTCTTGCCGAGATTGATGCCGAGGATGCCGTCGCCGCGGCGCCGCCCGGCGAGGCGCGCGGCCATCGCCGGCACGCCGTCATTGTTGAAGCCCATGCGGTTGATGACGGCGCCGTCGGCGGCCAGGCGGAACAACCGCGGCTTGGGGTTGCCGGGCTGCGGCCTCGGGGTGACGCTGCCGACCTCGACGAAGCCGAAGCCGAGGCGTAGCGCCGGGCGCCACACAGCCGCGTTCTTGTCGAAGCCGGCGGCGAGGCCGACCGGATTGGCGAAATCCAGGCCCAACACGGAGACCCGCAGCCGGGGGTCGTCCGGCCCCCTCTCGCCGGGAACCAGGCCGAGCGCCAGGGCGCGCAGGGCAAGCCGATGGGCGGCCTCCGGCGGCAGGCACCGCAGCAGCCGCGTCAGCCCGGAAAATAAGTCCATCTGGAGCCAGCCCCCGCCTTTGCGTTCGCGCAGCTATACCAGCTTGCCGGGAGCAGCAAAACCGGGCCCGGGCGTGCGGCCGGGCAAGGCACGGCCTACGCCTTTTGGCCGGTCCTACCTATACGGAAGAGCAGAATATTTTCAGTCTGAATGGGGTACATTGATGGTGATGCAGGCGGTAACGGCCTGAATTTGACCGATCATGGGACCTCAAGTGACGGTTCCCAAAGGAGGAAATGATGCTGACGGCAGCAGATCGCGGAGCGGCGGAGCGTGTCACCGAACCCGCCCAGCGGCCCGGTTTGGTTCCCATGCTGCAACATGCCGACGTCTGGCGCGGCATTGACCGCCTGGCGGCCAAGCACGGACTTTCTGCCTCCGGCCTGGCGCGCCGCGCCGGCCTCGACCCGACCGCCTTCAACCCCAGCAAGCGGATCACCCGCGAGGGCCGCCCGCGCTGGCCGTCCACCGAATCGGTGGCCAAGATCCTGACCGTGACCGGCGAGAGCTTCGCCAGCTTCGTCACCCTGACCGGGGCGCCCGGCAGCGGCGAGGGCGCCACCTTCACCGGCGGCAAGCTGGCCGGACGCGGCGCCGTCGGCAAGTCGATCCCGGTCGTCGCCCTGTCGCGCATCGCCGGCGAAGCCTGCTTCGACCAGAGCGGCCAGCCCACGGGCAGCGCCTGGGGCCGGGTCAACGCGCCCGGCATCGTCGATCGCACCGCCTTCGCCATCGAGATCAACGGCCACGAATTCGACCCGGTCTATCGCGACGGCGACCTCATCATCGCCTCGCCGGAAGCCGAAGTGCGCCGCGGCGATCGCATCGTCGTCGGTACCGCCGCGGGCGCGGTCCTGCTGCGCCGCGTCGGCCGCCAGGAAGCGGAAGGCCTCTATCTCGAATCGCCCACCGACAGTTCCAGCGGCTCGTTCCTGAAGAACTCCGAGATCCGCTGGATCGCCCGCGTGGTGTGGGCCAGCCAGTGAGGCACCAACAGGCATCGGCCGCGCCGGTGCCTTAGCCGCGTCGGCGGCGCCGGCGGGCAAAAGATGTCGGCTACGCCGACTTGGGGAGCGGGCGATCGGTCCAGGCCGGTCGCCCGTTTGCTTTGCGGCGCATTTGTACCGATACGCGTTTCGCAAGCCTCGCCGAACTTTCGCCGCCTCGCCTGCGGCGCCTGCAGCGGCTATGCTCGGGCGCGAGAGCGGATCGAGACAAGGGTGCATGACGTGGACAAGCTGAACTGGATCGACGGCGCCTGGGTCGAGGGCGACCCGGCCATCATGAAGACCTGGGACCAGGCCATCTGGCTGGGTGCCGCCATCTTCGACGGCGCGCGCGCCTTCGACGGCTATGCGCCGGACCTCGATCTGCATTGCGAGCGCGCGGTGCGCTCCGCCGCCAATATCGGCCTCAAATCGCCGATGAGCGCCAAGGAGATCGAGGCGATCCTGCGCGAGGGCATCCGCAAGTTCCCCGCCGGCTCGCCGCTCTATCTGCGCCCCTTCATGTGGGCGGAAAAAGGCGGGCTGGTTCCCGACCCGGCCTCGACGCGCATCGTCATCTCGCTCAGCCTGACGCCGCTGCCGCAGCCCGGGACGATGTCGGCCTGCCTGTCGAAATTCCGCCGCCCCGGCCCCGACATGGCGCCGACCGACGCCAAGGCTGTCGCGCTCTATGCGCAAGCCGGCCGCGCCCAGGCGGAAGCGCAAAGCCGCGGCTATGACGAGGCGGTGATGGTCGGTCCCGACGGCTTCGTCGCCGAATTCTCCGGCGCCAACCTGTTCATCGTGAAGGACGGCGTGGCGCTGACGCCGAAGCCGAACGGCACTTTCCTGAACGGCATCACTCGGCAACGCGTGCTGAAGCTGCTGCGCGAAAACGGCATCCAGGCCGAGGAGCGTGACCTGCGACCGCAGGATCTCGACAGCTGCGACGAGATGTTCTCGACCGGCAACTACGCCAAGGTGCTGCCGATCACCCGCTATGAATCGCGCGACTTCCAGCCCGGCCCGGTCTACCGCAAGGCGCGCGAGCTGTACTTCGCCTACGCGAAGACGCAGCCGGTATAGGCACGCCCTCATTTCGTCATTGCCGGGCTTGACCCGGCAATCCAGTTTTCCATCCAGCGACGGACGCGAACTTGGATCACCGGGTCTTCGCCCGGTGATGACGAAGTGGGGAACCTTGAACCGAAGCTACAGCGTCAGATGCCGCGCGCGGGCGCCGCGTTCGATGGCGGCGGCGACCAGCTTGCCGATCTGCAGCTCGTAGCGGATCATCTCGAGCAGGCGCGATTCCTCGACCGTCACCTTGCCGTCGGCGGCGGCGACGTCGCAGGCCAGCGCATAGGCCGTCTCGCGCAGCTTCTCCGGCAGGCCGTCGCGGACCAGCTTCAGGATCTTGTCCAGCCCGTCCGCGCCCTTCAGCATGTCGACGCAGGCGGCCGAGGTCTTGGCGATCAGCGATTTGTCGAAATCGCGGAAGATCGGCAAATGCACCACCAGGTCGGTCATCTCGCTCAGTTCCGAATCCGGCATGCTCTGGTCGGAGGCGGACATCACGACCATGACATAGATCAAGGCGGCGTGGTGATCGATCATAAGACGGGTCTCTTTCCTGCACGTTTCCGGCCGCGACTCTAGCGACAGCGGACGGAAACTCAAGCCCGCTCCGTCCCGGCCTGGACGTGTTCGCGCGGCTCTGCCAAGGTCGCCCATCTTCAAGGAAGCCCCATGCAGGCCGTCGTCAATGTCGTCATCCCGGTTTTCGCCATCGTCCTCGCGGGCTATCTGTGCGGCCGGTTCAAGCTGCTGGGTCAGGGCGGCAGCGAGGCGCTGAACGGCTTCGTCTATTACGCCGCCTTGCCGGCCTTGTTCTTCGGCTCGCTGGCCAAGGTGGAACTGGACGAGATCCTGAACTGGCCCTATCTCGGCGCCTTCCTGCTCAGCATGGCGGTGACCGGCATCGCCGCCTTCGTCGTCGGGCGCTTCGTTTTCGGCGCACGCGGCGCCGCGCTGGCGGTGCAGAACATGGCCGGGCTGTTCTCCAACACCGGCTACATGGGCATCCCGCTCGCCATCACCGCCTTCGGCCAGAGCGCGGCCCTGCCCGCCATCCTGGCGACGGTGGTGAACGGCGCGCTCATCATGGGCCTCTACATCCTGTGGATCGAGGCGGAGCGCAGCGAGGGCAGCCACCTGCTGCATGTGGCGCGCGACGCGCTCGCCGGCGTGTTCCGCTCGCCGCTGGTGCTCTCGGCCATCGCCGGCATCCTCAGTTCGGCGCTGCAGCTGGAGGTGCCGAAGCCGCTGCTCACCTTCTGCGACATCATCGGCGCGGCAGCACCCCCGGCAGCCCTCTTCGCCATGGGATTGTTCATGGTCGGCAAGAGCTTCAAGGGCGACCTGACCGAGGTCGGCGTGCTCTCCGCCCTGAAGCTGATCCTGCATCCGCTGGCGACCTTCGCCATCGTGCTGTGGCTGGTCGACCTCGCGCCTTTGTGGCGCGACGTGCTGCTGCTGATGGCGGCATTGCCCACCGGCTCGCTGGTCTTCGTGCTCGCCGCGCAGCAGCAGGTCTATGTGCGCCGCGCCACCGGCATCATCCTCGGCAGCACGCTGGCCTCGGTGGTGACGCTGTCGTGGCTGCTCGACTATCTCAACGTCGGATAGGCGGCGAGGAAGTCCTTCGTCTTCGCGATGACCTCGGCGAGGCCGATGCGCTCCACCTGGATCTCCGCCGGAAAGGCGGAGAGCAGGCGGGACGGCATGGCGCGGTCGAGCAGCACGAACACGCCGTGATCGTCGGCGCGGCGGATCAGCCGCCCGAAGGCCTGCTTCAGCTTCAGCCGCACCAGCTGGTCGTCGTAATCGGCGCCGCCGAAGACGCTCTTGCGCGCGCGGTGCAGCAGATGCGGCCGCGGCCAGGGGACTCTGTCGAAGACGATGAGGCGGAGCGCGGGGCCGGGCACGTCGACGCCATCGCGCACCGCATCGGTGCCGAGCAGGCAGGCATCGCGCTCGCCGCGGAAGATGTCGATGAGCGAGGCGGTGCTCATGGCGTCGACATGCTGGGCGAGCAGGTCGAGCCCGGCCTGTTCCAGCGCCGGCGCGATGCGGCGATGCACCTCGCGCAGTCGCGCGATGGCGGTGAACAGGCCGAGCGCACCGCCGCCGGACGCCAGGAACAGCTCGCGATAGGCGGCGGCGATCTGGTCGAAATCGTTGCGCTGGATGTCGGTGACGATGAAGACCCGCGTCTGCCTGGCGTAATCGAAAGGCGAGGGTACGCGCACGCGCAAAGCCGGCGTGACGAGGTGCCGCGCGCCGACGCGCTGCTCCGCCGCCTCCCAGGATTGCGTGCTGCCCGAACCGTCGGTCAGGGTCGCCGAGGTCATCACCACGCCATGGGCCGGCTTCGCCACCGTCTCGATGAAGGGCTTGGTCGGGTCGAGCCAGTGGCGGTAGAAGCCGACATCGAGCTCGCGCCCCTCGACCCGCTCGATGGCGAACCAGTCGACGAATTCCGGCGGCATCGGCTGGTCGAGGGATTGCAGCATGGCCCGCCAGGCGGTCACCTCCATCTCGCTGCGGCGCTGGATGCCGCGCGCCATGGCGTCGATGCGCAGCCGCGTGGCGCTGTCGAGCACGTCGGCATCCTCGTCGAGGCGCTTGTTGAGCCGCTTCGCCAGCTCGCGCATCGGCCCCTGCAGCCGGCCAAGCTCGCGGTCCAGCGCCAGCGCGGGCGCCAGCACGCGCGCGGCAATCGGCCGGGCGTCGATCTCCAGCCCGTAGCCCAGCGAATCCGCCGGCGCGCGCGCCAGCACCTCCTGGCGCAGGCCGTGCAGGAACTCCTCGACCGCGCCATTGGGCCGCTTGTCCTGCAGGCGCTGCAGCCAGCCCTCCGCGGGGAGCGCGCGCGCCGCCTCGGCGATCTGCGCCATCAGATCGATGGCGCCGGCATCGTCGAGGATCAGATCCTCGATGCGGCGGCGCAGGCCCCGCGCGCGCGACGCGCGGCCGCCCTCGGCGCCGAGGATCCAGCGCCTGAGCTCGATCGTCTCCTGCCCCGTCAGATGCGCGGCGAAGGCGCTGTCGATCGCCTCGAACAGATGATGGCCCTCGTCGAAGACGTAGCGGGTGGGCAGGCGCTGGTCCTCCGCCCCCAGGGCCGCCTGGATCATCACCAGCGCGTGGTTGGCGATGACGATGTCGGCCTTGCGCGCGCGGCGCACCGAGCGCTCGATGAAGCAGCGGCCGTAATGCGGGCAGGCGGCATAGACGCATTCGCCGCGCCGGTCGGCGAGGCTGGCGGTGCGGTTGGGGCCGATGAGATCGGGCAGCCAGCCGGGCAGATCGCCGCCGGCGAGGTCGCCGTCGCGCGTCGCCATTGCCCAGCGCGCCATCAGCCCGAAGGCGATCGCGTCCTGCGTGCGCAGCGCGGCCGCGCCGGCGAGGTCGGCGAGATTGAGCAGGCAGAGATAATTCTCCCGCCCCTTGCGCAGCACCACGCGCGCGGCCTTCGCCGCCGGATTGGGATAGAGCCGGTCAAGCTCCTGGTCGATCTGGTTCTGCAGATGGCGGGTATAGGTCGAAACCCAGACGGCGCCCTTGTTGCGCTCGGCCCAGAGGCCGGCCGGCGCCAGATAGCCGAGCGTCTTGCCGACGCCGGTGCCGGCCTCGGCCAGCACCACGTTCGGCGCATCCTCCGCCGGGCGCGGGGCGAAGGCGGGCGTCAGCGCCTCGGCGTAATCGGCCTGCTGCGGGCGCTGCTCGGCGTCGGGACCGAGCAATTGCGCGAGGCGGCGGCGCGCCTCTTCCGGCTCCACCGCGAGATCGCTCGGCGCCGGCTCGGGCGCCTGGTCCTGCCATTCGGGCAGATCCTCCCACACGGCGACGCTCGCTTGGGCCGAGAGTTCGCCGCCGGCTTCCAGCGCCGCCACCACATCGGCGCCCCAGACCCAGCCGCCCTTGGCCATCGCCCGCGCCAGCGCGCCGATGCGCCGGCGCTTCGACGTGGTTGCCGCCAGTTCCGCCAGCAGCACGCGCGCAGCCTGGGCCAGCAGCCGCGCCTGGGCCGCGAGATCTTTGTGATCTTCGGGCGCCGGCAGGCCCAGCGCCTCGGCGAGGCCGCGCGGCGTCGGCAGGCAGAAGCTCGCCGGGCGCACGAAGGCGTAGAGCTCAAGGAGATCCGCCGCCGGCGCGCGCTGGCTTTTCAGCCGCCGGAAGGTTGCCGGGGCGTGGCAGACGATGGGCATCTCGACCAGCGCGCGCCGCGCCGCGGTCGCGGCATCGAGCTGCTCCAGCCGGCCATCCGGCCACAGCCAGACGGACTCCGCGAAGCCGGTCACCAGAACGGCGCGCCGGCCCTCCGATCGCTGAGCCGCGTTCCGCGTATCCGCCGGCAGGAGTTCGGGCATCGATGTTCCAGGCTTGTTCTCACACCTTATGGAACACCGCGCGGTCTCGCGCAACGCCTCGCGGCCAAGCGACCCACAACGCGACGGCTAAGCCGGCATCATACCTGTCAAAGGCAATTCAGTCTTGGCTCAATCTTTATAAGTCATTGAAACAAATACATTTTGTTGCAACCCGCAA
>Ga0268299_1000850_pt1 | contig 74537 bp, 72 predicted proteins | sample NOBtaG_FD_193484 | JGI IMG/M metagenome (GOLD analysis project Ga0268299, IMG submission 193484) | Activated sludge microbial communities from bioreactor in Nijmegen, Gelderland, Netherland - NOB reactor | ecosystem: Engineered > Bioreactor > Aerobic > Activated sludge | place: Netherlands... | reverse complement strand
ATCAGATTGCGAAAACTCCTTGGAGCGGCCGCTTGATCGCCTCGCCGCGCATCCCGAAATCCGGCGACTACCACGGGCCTGCGGGCGCAAACCGGTCCCCGTGATGAGTTCTTCAGCAGCCTGTTAGACGAATGGGGAGCCCAAGCAGAAGGATATAGGACCAATAGCGGAGAGACTCACTAACGTGGGATAGCGGCGAGGGATTTATTTCAGCCGCCTTAAAAGCTGTCGGTCGGCCCCCATATTTTGCGTAGTGTAGGGGGCACCTCCTATGACTGAGTCAAAAAACGCTCTCATTCGGAAGCTGAGCATCTTTGCCCGGTTTTCGGCCGGCGAGAACGAATGTCTGACGCAATTGCAGTCAGCTCGTGAGCGCATCGGCGCATCCACCGACCTCGTTCACGAGGGGCAGACAGGCCATCGCGCATTCGCTCTGCAAGAGGGCTGGGCTTTTTCCTACAAATTGCTGCCCGACGGAGGGCGCCAAATCGTCGACTTCAAGTTGCCGGGCGATTTTATCGGCCTGCGCAGCATTCTGCTGCGGACGTCGGACCATTCCTTCGCCGCCCTAACCGATCGCGTGGTCAGTGCTATCTCGGTGAAGCGCGCCATCTCGGTGTTCAACGAGTTTCCGCGCGTGGGCGCCGCGATCCTGTGGTCAGTCGCGCGAGACGAGGCAGTGGCCGTCGAGCATCTCGTCGGTATGGGCCGGCGCGACGCCATCGAGCGGATCGCCCATTTCGTTCTAGAATTGGCGGACCGGTTGCGGCTTGTCGGCCTGGCAAGCGAAACCGAGTTCGAGTTTCCGCTCAACCAATACCTATTGGCCGATGCGGTCGGCCTCACGGCCATTCATACTAACCGGGTGCTCCGCCAGTTGCGGGAAAAATGGGCTGATGACGGTACACCATAACCGCGTCGCCATTCATGATTTGAACGCCATGGTAAAGCTGGCGGGATACGATTCCGGTTATCTCGATCAGACGCGGCCGTTGACGGATATCGAACCCTGATCGCCGCTGCGCGCCGCCATCGGCGCGGCAGGAGTAGCTCGAGCAGGCTGCAGAGATATCCTCGCCAAAAGCGCGGGTGATCGGTTTGGTCAACGCTCACCCGCACTTAAGGAACGGAACCATCCTCGGAACGAATTCAGTTGAAGTAGGATCGGATGCACGGAATTTGTTGACCTGGCAAGATCGTGGCGGCCTGGTGACAATCCGATAGTGGCTTCGCCAATGACGTTTCCATGTCCGGAATTGGCACGATTCGGACCTGAAGCGTCGGTCAGAGCATGGCCGGTCCACCCCGATAGCGGGCCTTCCGCGGCCGATGTCCTCCATTGCGTCGAACTCGGTTTGATCTCCCTCGCGATACCGACTCTATGCGGACGTCGCGGGACTACCGCCTTCGACCCGAGGCGGACAATCGTATTCGCCGCCGTTCGCTCGGTCGGCCACGGCACCGAGGCACCGCCGATATCGGCCGGTGCGGAGCGTCGCTAACTCTGCCAAAACGCCGCGTTCGGCTGCATGCCCTCCGCGTCCGCGGAGAATTCGCGCTTGATGCGGTTGACGAAGAACATCTCCAGCGCCGGCTTGTTCTTCACGTCGATCGTGCCGCGGGGCTCGAGGTCGAAGAGCTTGTTCACGTAGTGGTAGGTGCTGGCCGAGATGTTGATGCGCCCCGGTTCGGCGGCGGCTTCGAGGCGCTGGGCGACGTTCACCGAGTCGCCCCAGATGTCGTAGGTGGAGCGGCGCTTGCCGACGAGGCCGGCGACGACCGGGCCGGTGTTGATGCCGATGCGCACCTTCCACGGCTGCATGCGCAGCTTTTCGCGCTGCCGGTTCGACACCGCGAGATAGGCCTGGATCTCGAGCGCCGCGAGGCAGGCGTCGATCGCGTGGGTGCGGTTGGGCTCGGGCAGGCCGCCGGCGCAGAAATAGGCGTCGCCGATCGTCTTCAGGGTCTCGAGCCGATTGCGCTCGACGATCTCGTCGAAGCGCGTGAAATGCTGATGGAGCTGCTGTACCAGCGCGGCCGGCTGCGTGGCCTCGGTCAGGCGCGTGAAGCCGATGAAGTCCGCGAACATGATCGTGGCGAGATCGTAGTGCCGCGGCTGGACCGGACGGTTCGCCTTGAGTTCCGTCGCGATGGAGGCCGGGAATATCGTCCGCAGCAGCTCTTCCGAGCGCTCTTGCTCGGCGGCCATCGCCGCGCGGGTCTTCTCGAGATCGCGCAGCAGCTCGTCGCGCTCGATCAATTGGCGCCGGAGCTCGAGCTGCGTCACTGCCTGCTGCGCGAGGCGGCGCACCGATTCGCGCTGGGCGGGCGTGATCTCGTGCGGCTCGAAATCGACGACGCAAAAGCTGCCGAGCGCGTAGCCGTCGCGATTGATCAGCGGCATGCCGCAATAGAAACGGATATGCGGATCGCCGCTGACCTGGGGATAGTCCTTGAAGCGGTCGTCCTTCGTCAGGTCGGGAACGTACATCAGGTCGTTCTGGCAGATCGTCGCCGCGCACACGACCATGTCACGCGGCACCTCGGTCATGGCGGCGGGCAGGCCGTACTTGGCCTTGAGCCAATCGCGCGTTTCGTCGATCAGGCCCAAGAGCGCCACGGGGCAGCCGCAAATCTGGGCGGCGAGCTCGGTGAGCGAGTCGTATTCGAACTCGGGCGGGGTATCGAGCACGCGGTATTCCTTCAGCGCCGCGATGCGCTCGGCGTCGTTGGGCGGTACGGGAGCACCGGTGAACATGCAGCACTCCATGCAAAGGTTGCCGGCCGGCCCGACGCCATGGCCGCCGGGCGGGATTCTCGAAATCGATCATCCTTGAGTGCGTGGTGATGGTCAATTCGGGCGCGGCGCACATTGTCGACTATTTCCGCTGCCGGCACGATGGCGAAGTCCCGATACGCGGCGGCAACGTCCGCAATCGATGCTCGAGCGGCCCCGATGCAGACATGGCGGAACGGCCGTGCCTGGCTCGCACGCAACGCCAACGCGCCGCGGTCGGAGGAAAATCGAAAGGCCCCGCCCGTTACCGGGCGGGGCCTCGATGCAAGAGCGACAGCAGCCGCGTGATCGGGGTTTCAGCGGACCGCCGACGGGCGGCTCTGTGGACGTGCACGGGCCGCGTCGCCCTTCGTGGGGTCCTTGACGATCGCGCACTCCCACCGCACGCACGAGCAGCTGGCGGGCGGGCCGATTTTGCAGCTCGTTTGCCGGCAAATCGGCGTCGAAGCGGAAGGGCAGTTCGCGTCGGCCGCGAAGGCCGGCGACGTCGAAACGGTGACGATGCTGGCGAGCGCAGCGAGCGTGAGTCGGATGCGGAGCATGTTATGGCCTTTCGTTCGCGTGGGTGCAGCGACGACGCCCGGCGATTTCCTGTCGTGGGCGGCTTACTCGCGCAATCTACTCGGCGGCGAATGCAGGCGCAGTGCCGGCCGTCACCTACGGCGACAGATTGCGAGTGATGCCCGTCACCCGGGCGCCGGGCCCGCCTCGAGCGGCGGCGCGTCGGCGGCGATGACGGGGGATGACCTCGGGCGCGGTAAAGGGCCGGGACATGCCGCGGCAGTTGGCACGAAGCGGACCTGCCGCAGCGAACCGCGCACGACCGGTCCACACCCGGTAGCCGACGATCCGCGATGAACGTCCCCATCTCGCCGAAAATGTCCGCTGTCCGTCGCCGGACGGACCTTCGGCAGGCATCGCGCGACCGCCGCTGTCGACCCTATGCGCACATTTGGCTTCGTTGGACACTCCCCGCCGCCAACCATAGAGTTGGATCGCGGTGTGCATCGGGGAGGCTCGCCACTCGATGGCCGGAGATGGCATCCAGCGAAGGCTCGCGGCCATATTGGCCGCCGACGTCGTCGGCTATTCGCGACTCATGGACGAGGACGAGGCCTGCACGTTTTCGCGGCTGCTGGACTTTCGGCGCGAGGTATTCGAGCCCAAGGCCAGGCAATTCAACGGGCGCATTTTCAAGACGACCGGCGACGGCGCGCTGGTCGAGTTCCAGAGCGCGGTCGACGCGGTCAACGGCGCGATCGACGTTCAGCGGGCGATGGTCGAGCGCAATGACGGCGTGCCCCAAAGTCGCCGCATCAGCCTGCGCATCGGGATCAGCCTCGGCGACGTCATGGTCGAAGGGGGCGACCTCTACGGCAACGGCGTCAATATCGCCGCGCGGATGGAAGGGCTCGCCGATGCCGGGGGCATCTGCGTATCGGGCAATGTGTACGAACATGTTCGCGGCGCCGTCGGTCACGTCTTCGACGACCTCGGCGAACGGCCTGTCAAGAACATCGATCGGCCGGTGCGGTGCTACCGCGTACGGATCGAGCGGCCCGGCGAGGCGATTCTATCGGAGGCAACGGCCACGATATTGCGCCAACCGGCCATTGCGGTACTGCCGTTCACCAACATGTCGGGTGACCGAGAGCAGGACTATTTCGCCGATGGGCTGACCGAGGACATCATCACTGCGCTCACCACGTGGCGCAGTTTTCCTGTCATCGCACGCAATTCGACCTTCACGTTCAAAGGCCGCGCCGTGAAAGTGCAGGACGTGGCAAGGGAACTCGGCGCCCGCTACGTCGTCGAAGGCAGCGTCCGCAAGAGCGGCCAGCGCGTACGCGTAACCGCCCAGCTCATCGATGCCGAAACCGGCCATCACGCGTGGGCCGAGCGCTATGACCGTGACATCGAGGATATCTTCGCGCTCCAGGACGAGATCACGCGTCAAGTCGTCGCCACGCTCATGCCGGAGCTGGAGCGCGCCGAGTATGACCGCTCCGCGACGAAGTCGCCGACGAGCCTCGACGCATGGGACTGCTACCTTCGCGGCGCCTCTTATCTGAACGAGCTCGCGCCCGAGAATATCTTCAAGGCGCGAGCGATGCTCGAGCGTGCGATCGCGATCGATCCGACTTACGCCAAGGCTCATTCCCGGCTCGGTCTCTCGTATCACCGCGAACTGTGGCTCTATGTCGCCGAAGATCGAGACGAGGCGGCGCGGCGGCTGATGGAAGCGGCGGTCCGCGCGGTCGCGCTCGACGATGCGGATTCGGCGTCGCATTGGGTGCTTGCTGTCGCGAATTTCTGGCCGCCTCTCGGGGACAAAGACGTCGCGGTGCGCGAGGTGGGCCGGGCGCTGGCGCTCAATCCGGCCGACGTGGATGCGAATTTCACGTGCGGAACATCGCTCCTCCATGCCGGCCGCGGCGCCGAAGCGGTGCCGCATCTCGAGACGGCGCTTCGCATCAGTCCCCGCGATCCCATGCGCTCGATGTTCCTGATCAATCTGGCATACGCTTACTTCTTGGCCCGCCGCATGGCCGAGGCCGAGCGAACGGCACGCGAAATTCTCGAGACTGGCGCGCCCCAAGGCTTACCGGAGCAGCTTCGCATCTATGTGAATACCATCCTCGTTTCCGCCCTCGGTCATTTGGGACGCGCCAACGATGCGCGCGCCTTGATCGATCGCTTCGGCGCGGTCGAAATCGCCAGTGGCGCAACGACGGTGCAGTCCCGCCTTTTCTTTGCAGCCATAACCGACGCAGACCGGGCTTTTCTATTCGACGGCTTGCGAAAGGCCGGCATCCCGGATTGACGCGATGGTCGCCCGCATGCCGGCTTGTGGCACGACTCGGACCTGAGGCAGCGGTCCGAGCGTGACCGGTCCACCTCCGAATGCGGACCTTCCGCGGCCAATGCCGCTATTGCGCCGCACCGGATTTGGCGGGCTCTCCGCGCTTCAAATTTCCGGTTTCCGCGACGGCGCCCTCGTTCTCATCGCGGCACGAAATTGTGCAGTGCCATGCCGGTCTGCACGCTGCCCATGGCGCGCTCGAAGGCCTGGCGCACCGCGTCGGGCTGGCCGGCCTGGAGGAAGAAATCGCGCAGGAACGGTCCGAGAATCGGATGCTTGGCCATCGCCGCGCGCGGCAGGCCGGTCATCAGATCCTCGCGGGCGATGCACGGCAACTGGATGTGGACGTTGCGCGCCGGATCGCGGATCACGCCCTTCGGATCTTGGCCGGCGGCGACGGCATCGAGGTCGTTGAAGAATTGCCGGCGCAACGCGGCGACGCCGCGGTCGCTGGCGCCGAGCGTCTCGCGGGTGCGGTCGGCGATCGCACCCTGGCCGATCCAGGCGACGATGTCCTGATTGTTGACATGGCTGGTGATCCATTCGCCGGCGGCATCTTTCACCGGGCCGTGCCAGGTCGGGATGCGCTCCTGGACGAAAGGCTCGTTTTCGGCCGGCACGTGGATCGTGCACCACGTGATGAACAGCGTGTTGCGGTCGTCGACCGGAACCTTCCATTCGAAATGATGGCCGAAAAACCAGCCGTTCGGCCACAGAATGGCGCGGCCCGTCTTCCATAGCGGCGTGGTCTCGTCGGTGCCTTCGCGATAACGCCGCGAGATCAACCCGAATTCCGCTTCGTCGATGCCGAGGCGCAGGGTGCGCGGCGAATAGGGGCCGAAATCGCCCGCGCGCCGCTGCTCGGCGTTGTTGTGCATCCATTCGAAATGGACCGGATCGACTGTGTTTTCCTGGCACTGCAGCCAATTACACGGAATCTCCGAGATCACGATCTGGGCGAAGCAGTTCGGCCAGCCGAAGGCCTCCCAATCCGGCAGCAGCGGCGCCGGCTGCGGCCCCATATAGGCCCAGATCATTCCAGCCTTCGCCTGCACCGGATAGGCGGAGAGCCGCGTCGCCTTGCGCAGCGCGGCGCTCGGATCGACGGTTTCCTCGAACGGCTGGTGGGTGCATTGGCCGGTGCCGTCGTATTGCCAGCCGTGATAGCTGCAGCGGATGCCGTTTTCCTCGACGATGCCGAACACGAGGTCGGAATTGCGGTGCGCGCAGCGCCGCGCGATCAGGCCGAAGGTGCCGTTGCGCGCCTTGAAGAGAACCAGGTCTTCGCCGAAAAGCCGGATGGGCCGGAGGGCGTTCGTCTCGAACTCGCTCACGCCGGCGACCGGGTGCCAGTAGCGGCGCAACAGATTGCCCATCGCGGTGCCGGGCCCCACTTCGGTCAACAGCCGGTTCTTCTCTTCCGTCAGCATCGGCGCGTCCCCATTCCGCTCCCGCCGCCCATGCTACCAAATCGCGCCCGTGCCGCGCAAAACCGGCAAAGACGAAACTGGCGCGTCGCGGCCGCCACGGTCAAAATCGGCGCCGTCGACCATCACGCCAGGGACGATTCCCATGTTGCCCACCAGCCAAGCGCGCCTCACCAAGCTGTTTCTCCAGGAGCTTCGGCTTTGCGCGGTGAAGAAGGGCGAGATCGTGGCCATGCTCACCAATCTCGGCACGCGGCGCGAATATGTCGCCGCCTGTCACGAGGCGGCCGGCGAGCTGGGTGCCTTCGCGTTCGAGCTCGGCTTCGGCACGCTGCCCGATGCCAGCCGCGTGGGCGCCGATACCCTGTCCGATATCGACGGCGTTTTCGGCACGCTCCAGCAGGCGGATCTGCTCGTCACCTTCCAGGTCCCCAATTTCGCGCGCTGGTCGCGCGAGGTCCGGCAGGGCGGCACGCGCATCCTCGCGATCCTCGACGCGCCGCAGGAATTGGAGCGGCTGATGTCGCCGCCGGGCCTCAAGGAGGCGGTGCTGGCGGCGGCGGCGCGCTGGCAGGCGGCGCGCGAGCTGACCTTGCTCAACAAGGCGGGCACCAAGCTCACCTGGCGGCGCGGCGAGTTCAACGTCAAATCGCAATACGGCTTCGCCGAGGCGCGGAGCCGCATCGACCATTGGGGCGCCGGCCACATCACCAACTATCCGGACGAAGGCAGCGCCAACGGCACGGTCGTCGTGCAGCCGGGCGATCTCTGGATCCTGCCGTTCGCGCGCGTGGTGGAATCGGAGATCCGGCTCGAAGTGCGCGACGGCTTCATCCGCAAGGTCGAGGGCGGCGCCGACGCCAAGGTCTTCACCCATTGGCTCGACCGCAACCGGCTGTCGGAAAACGATCTCGATCCCTATGCCGTCTCGCATCTCGGCTTCGGCCTGCATCCCAATTGCCACCGCGACTACATTTTCCACGTCGGCGCCGAGCTCGACCGCCTCACCGCGGCGGCGCGCGTCTTCGCCGGCAATTTCCTGTTCTCCACCGGGCCCAACACCGAGGGCGGCGGCAAGCGCGCCACCAAGGGCCATATCGACATGCCGATGTGCGATTGCACCGTCTTGCTCGACGGCGAGCCGATCCTGGTCGACGGCAAATTCCACGACGCGGCGTTGATCGTCGAGCCGACGTGGCGGGGGTGAGCGCCGCGCGCGGCGAGGCCGGGTTCGAGGTGGACGTGAAGCCGATTGACCGCCTCACCGCGTCCGTGTTCGCGCCCGACGGACTCTTCCTCATCTCCAGCTCGACCTACGGCCAGGGCGACGTGCCCGACAACGCCACCAACCTCTACAACGAGCTCTCGGCCAAGATGCCGGATCTGAAGAACGCGGCAGCCACGCGTTCAATGTCGAGTCGCGAAATTTCTAAACTCGGAAGAGAACCCGGTCGCCATCCTTGTAACCTGTTATCGCTCCGCGGCTCAGTGGCAGGCAGGCTTTTTGCTGCCGGCCTTCCGTCGGTCAAGGAAACAAATGCCAAGTGCGCATGCGATGCCGCATGGCAGTATCGCCAACAGTAAGCCCAGGAAGCTGAAGCTCGCGAAACGGTGCCAGCCAAGCAGCAAGGCGGCGGCGGCCACGACGCAGATCAGCACCATGAGTCCGGCGCGCCAGCCCTGCAGCCAAGTCCAACGTGCGCGGGTGCCAGCCTTATCAATCGATACATGTTCCAAAGCCATATTCCTTGGTCACTGCTCAGGGAGCGAATTCGAGCATTCACCACGAAAATCATTAACGAGGACCATCTGTGGCTTTACGGGCAAATTCGTGGGCGATGGCCCGCAATCAGCAAGCTTACTTCGCCTTCGCCGTCTTCAGAAACGTGATCTGCCCATTGACCCGATCGGCGGCAAAATTCATTCCCCCTTCGCGATGATCTGGGCCGTGAGGGATCTTGTGTCGAAGAAAAGGAGGCAAGCCTGCGCCGCCGCTTGAACGCAGGCTTGCAAACGGAGTCTTTCATACTCCTCTAGTTTGAGGGACGACTCGCCTCAGCGCATCCCCATGCGTGGCATTGCGAGCCCACTGAAAGTTTTCTTCTGCTCATCCGAGAGCGCCGCATCGAGCGCGATCAACGCCGGCTTGGTTCGCCGCGCAATTTCGAGCCGCGCCGCCAACGCCTTCTCTTGCAGCGTCAGCCGTTCGACCGGCGAGGCGGCCGCTGGTGCCTTGGCGCGCTCGGCGGCGAGTTCGTTAAGTTGCTTGGCGTTAGCCCGCAGAGCAGCGGCGTAATCGTCCCAGACCTTGTTCTGCGCCGCCGTGATCTTGAGTTCGGCTTTGAGGAACGCGATGTGGCCTTCGACGTGATCGATTGCGGCGCCGGCCATGCGGCCCTGCATCTGGCCCATCATGCCCATGCCCTCCATGCCCATCATGCGCCGGCGGTGCATGCCGCTGCGGTCTTGCATCATGCCGGCCATCATCTGTTGCATCATCTGCATCATGTTGCCCGTCATCATCCCGCCCGGGCCGGGCGTGGCAGGTTGCGCTGCGGGCGGCTGCGTGCCGGCGGGCGGATGGTGAGCGTCCTGCGCGACAGCGGGCATTGCGAGCGCGGCGAACAAGAGCGCGGGAAGGATCGTTTGGCGTGAGGGCATGCGAGACATGGAAAGCTCCTTGGTTGCAGGGTGGTAGATGAAAAGCGTGGGACCGATGCTACGGGGTGATTGGCCCCCACAGCCTGGCAAACCGGGGAACGAATCCCGGCGTTCGCGCGGCATAGTTGGCGTAGACGTCGCCGAATTTCTTCAACGCGTCGCGTTCCTCGGCGCGCGCGAGCCGTGCATACATCCACGCCAGCACCGGAAACATCGCCAGCGTCAGCAGCGTCGGCCACTGCAGCAGGAATCCGAACATCACAAGAATGAAGCCGGCATACTGGGGATGGCGCATATGCGCGTAGGGCCCGGCGGTCGCGAGCGCATGGTCGCGCTGTGCGGCCCACAGCACCCGCCACGCCCGGGCGATCAGATAGAAGCCGCCGATCACGAATGCGAAGCTCAGGATGTGGAACGGGCCGAAATGCGGATTGGTCTTCCAGCCGAACAGCATCTCGAGGAGGTGTCCGGCGTCGTGCGAGAACCAGTCGACGCCGGGAAAGCGGGCCTGTAGCCAACCAGAGAGAAAGTAGAGCGTCAGCGGAAAACCATACATCTCGGTGAACAGCGCCAGGACGAACGCACTGAACGCACCGAACGAACGCCAGTCGCGCTTCGAGTTCGGCTTGAAGAAGCTGAACGCGAAGACGATGAACACCGCCGAATTGATGAACACGAGAAACCAAAGACCGTAGGCGGAAGCGGAATTCTGCATGGCGGGCGCTCCTATTTCCTCGGTTCCGTTGGCACGCCGTCGCGCGGTCCGAAATCGCGGGGCTCGCTGCGATCGTGGCGGTGCCCGCCATGGCCGTGTCCGCGATGCATGAAGACGTGCATCAGCGGACACGCGAGGATGAGCAGCCAGGGCAGGACGCCGAAGACGTGCGCGGCGTGCTCGGTGATGAGGAAGAACGCCGCGATGGCGGCGAAGCCGATGAACCCCCAGCCGAGCGGTGTCTTCCAGAAGGATTTTCGATCGGTGTCTTGATGCTCGTGCATCCCGTGCTCCTCTCAGGAAGATCTGGGCGCGCGCGGACGGCGGCGCGGCACGTTGAACAGTCCCCAGCCGATGATCGCAGGGCACGCCAGCAGCAGCGCCGCAAGCACCGCGCTCCAGACCGTGAGGCCGAAGTAGAGAAAGGCCAGCAGCGCCAGCACCAAGCCGATGCCGAGGCACGCGCCGAGAATGCCGAGGGAGCGCTGGGGGGAAGTTTCGCGTTGTTGGGTCATAGTTCTGTTATCCTCGCGCGTTTGAGGAGCGCCGAATTGGCGACGACCGAGAGCGAGCTCAGCGCCATGGCCGCCGCGGCGATGATGGGATTGAGCAGGCCGAGTGCGGCGATCGGGATGCCGATTGCGTTGTAGATGAAGGCCCAGAAGAGGTTTTGTTTGATTTTGCGGAATGTCGCGCGCGAAAGCCGGATTGCGAGCACGACTTGTCTCACGTCGTCCTTGATGAGGATGATGCCCCCGGTTTCCTTGGCGACGTCGGAGCCAGAGCCGATGGCGATGCCGATGTCCGCGGTCGCCAGCGCGGGCGCGTCGTTGACACCGTCGCCGACCATGGCGAGCACCTTGCCCTGGCCTTGCAGCTCTTTGATGACCTTCGCCTTTTCGCCGGGAAGCACCTCGGCGAAGACGCGGTCGATGGCCAGCTCGCGGCCGATGGCCTCTGCCGTGCGGCGGTTGTCGCCGGTCAGCATGATGACTTCGATCTTCTCGCGCCGAAGCTCGGCGATGGCTTCTTTCGCCTCGGGCTTCAGCGTGTCGGCCACGGCGATGATGCCGACAAGCGCGCTGCCCCGGCCGACCAGCATCGCGGTCTTGCCTTCGCCTTCGAGCCGCGTCATTGCCGCCTCGGCCCCGGCGGGATCGATGTTCTCGCACCGGAACAGACGACGGTTGCCGAGGAGTACGCTTTCCCCCTCCACCGTGCCGCGAATGCCGTGTCCGGCAATGGCCTCGAATTGTCCGACAGCCGGAAGCGGGATCCCGCGATGCTTGGCGGCACGCACGATCGCCTCACCCAACGGATGCTCGGAGCCGACTTCGACCGCCGCGGCGAGCCGGAGTACATCTGCGTCGCTCGCGCCGGCGAGCGGCGCGATGTCGGTAACGTTGGGTTCGCCGCGGGTGAGCGTGCCGGTCTTGTCGAAGACGACGGCATTCAGGTTGCGCGCGCGTTCCAGCACTTCGGCCCCGCGGATCAGAATACCGGCCTCGGCGCCCTTGCCGACGCCGACCATGAGCGCCGCCGGTGTCGCCACCCCGAGCGCGCAGGGGCAGGAGATGATGAGCACGGCGATGAAGGCAAGCAGGCCTTGCGGGAAACTGCCCGCCAGCCACCAGCCGAACAGGGCGAGGAACGCGACGCCGACCACCGCCGGCACGAAATAGCCGGTGACCTGATCGGCGATTCGCTGGATTTGCGCGGTGCTGCCCTGCGCCTCTTCGACGAGCTTGATGATCTGCGCGAGCGCCGTCTCCTTGCCGACGCGGGTCGCGCTGAATCGGAGAAGGCCGCTGCGGTTGAGCGTGCCGCCGATCACATTGTCGCCGGGGCGCTTTTCGATCGGCATCGATTCGCCGGTGAGCATCGATTCGTCGACCGACGAGGCGCCGTCGGTCACGGCGCCGTCGGTCGCGATACGCTCGCCCGGGCGCGTGATCACGACCTCGCCGACCATGATCTGCTCCGCCGGAATTTCGGTTTCGGCGCCGTCGCGCACGACGTGTGCCACTGCCGGGCGGAGGTCCATGAGCTTTCTGACCGCCGCCGAGGAGCGCTTCTTGATGATCTCCTCCATGTACTTGCCGAGGAGAACGAAGGCGATGATGACCGCCGAGACCTCGAAGTAGACGTCGCGCTCCTCGACTTTGGCCGGCAGCACTTCGGGGAAGAAGATGACGGCGACGCTGTAAAAGTAGGCGACCGTCGTCCCCAGCGCGATCAGGAAATCCATGTTGATGGTGCGCGTGCGGATCGCCGTCCACGAGCCCCTATAGAAGCTCCAGCCGCCGATGAACTGCACCGGCGTGACGAGGATGAAGAGCCACACGCCCCAGGTGAACCAAGGCAAGGCCGGAATCGGCGCCCAGGTGACGATGGTGGCGCCGGCGGCGAGCGCCAGGAAAGCGCCCGCGCGCAGTATCGCGAGCGCCAGCACTCCGGTGAGCGCGATGGTCACCCGCGTGCGCATCGATTTCAGCTCGCGCTCGGGGTCGGCGAAGGTGCGCTGGCATTGCGGGCTGCAGAAGTAGTATGTGCGGCCGCCGCGCTCGGTGCGGAGCGCTGTCGCCTTGTCGACCATCATCCCACATATGGGATCCTTGGCCCGCTCGCCCGACGCGGTCGCGGTCGCCGCCGTCATCGTTTGGCGGAGCATGGCTTGCCTCGATTCGAGTTCGGGGTTATCAGCCGGCCGCGCGCCATCACCGGCTCCGGCGGTTGAAGAAGTTGAACAGGGGCGTGAAAACGAGCGCCGCGAACCAGCCATAGGCGAAGCTCTCGGCCAGGCCGATGAAGAAGCCGCGCCAGGTCAGCCATTCGAAGCCCGGGTAGAATTGGAGCCAGGGCTTGTGCAGCCCGAAATTGGGAAGGACAGCGCCGAGTGCCACGCAGGCGGTGAAGAAGATCGCGAGCGTACAACCGAGGCTCATCCCCAGCGCGACGAGGCGCAGGCGTCCGGAAGCTTCGGCATGGATCGGAGTCGTGCGTGGATCCGCTGTGGTGGTCGCCATGGTCTTGCTCCTTGATTGGCGCAGACGTAGCGCCTGTGCGGGACCGGAGCTTCAGGGGCCCTTCGCCGGCCGATTGGCGGCAAGCAGGGCGGAGCGAATCGTCTCGGGATGTTGGTTCGTTGCTCCGGCGGTTCGCGGAGCGGCGCGGCCCTGAGCGGGATACGCGCGCCGCTAGGCGGTAAAGCCAGCGCGCGGCGGGCGGAACAGCCGCACGGTCGTAGCCTTGGGGGGCTGCGTTGCAATGGCGATCATGAGCGGGAAGCTGCTCCGATAATGCGCCAGTCCCGGTATGGTGGGAGCGACGAAGACTTGGCAGGCGCCGAAATGATGGCAGACCTGTCCGACATCGTCTTGGTCAGGCGCTGCGGGGGTATTGCCGTGTCCGTCATGGGAATGGCCTGCGGCCGTAGCGGCGGGCGTTTCGTGATGTGCAGCACCGGCATCGGCAAGCGACGGCAGCAGGAAAGCCAAGCACAACATGAGCCGTCCCGCCATTTTGCGGATACGCCACCACCCTATCGGTTTTGGACCAAGCGGAATCATAACAAAAATATCCTGGGACAAAGGCGCGTTACCCTGCATTGATTCAAATCAACGGCGCCTATCTTCGCTTGTCGAAAAATAGATATTTAGCCAATGCGCCGACGGCGAGAACGACCAACACAAGGATCAGAAGTCCCCACCATCCTGTGCCCCACATCATCGCGCCGCCGTCCATCATTTCGTTCATCGTCGTTACCTCGATTGTATGAACATCCTGCTCCTGGATAGTTTTGCGAACTTGGTGTCGTCGGGACCATCGGCTCTAGTCGTGACGCACGATGCCTGCCATCGAGTATCCTATCGGGTTCACGATCAACCCGAGCTAACCTGGATCAAGAGTTCCTCTTAATCGGAGAAACTCGCCGAGTTCTCTGTCGAGGAGGTCGAGCGTCTCTCTCCATGAGCCTCTGCAGACCGCTCGTTCCATCGTATTGGTGACATGCGCGAGACACAGCACCCGGACGCCGCGCGAGCCCGCGAACGCGTAAAGCGCCGCCGTCTCCATTCCGACCGCCAGAATGACCAATGCCGCATTTTCGAGTTCACGCTCTCGCCAATGCGTGTAGATTGCTCGCCCTGCGGCGTCGGCGCCCGGCAGCGGCGCCGGCATCGTAAGATCCTTCGCACGTACTCAGGATGACGGGTTTCCGTCGAGAGGATATCGCAATGAAGCTCAAGAATTACGTCGCCGGCCAATGGATCGAAGGGAAGGGCGCGGGCGCGGCGCTGGTCGATCCGGTCACCGGCGAGGAACTCGCGCGCGCGTCCACCGACGGCGTCGATTATCGCGCGGCGCTCGATCACGCGCGCCGCGTCGGCGGCCCGGCGCTCCGCAAGATGAGCTTCGCGGAACGCGCGGCGCTGCTCGGCAAGATCTCCGAGACGCTGGCCGCCAACCGCGACAAATATTTCGGACTCGCGCTGGCCAATTCCGGCAACACCAAGATCGACGCCATGATCGACGTCGACGGCGGCGCGGGCACGCTCAAATATTATTCGGCCATCGGCAAGTCGCTCGGCGAGGCCAAATATCTCCGCGACGGCGGCTTCGAGCGCTTCGGCAAGGACGACACCTTCCAGGCGCTGCACATCCGCGTGCCGCTCGAGGGCGTGGCCGTGCACATCAACGCATTCAACTTCCCGTCCTGGGGCCTTTGGGAAAAAGTCGCGGTGGCGTTCCTCGCCGGCGTGCCCGTGCTCGCCAAGCCGGCCACGGCCACGTCGCTGCTCTCGCATGCCATGGTCGAGGACGTGGTCAAGGCCGGCATCCTGCCCGAGGGCGTCCTTTCGCTCGTCTGCGGCAGCGCCGGCGACATGCTCGATCACCTCGACCGGCGCGACGCCATCGCCTTCACCGGTTCGGCCGACACGGCCGCGAAGCTCAAGAGCCATCCCAACGTCATCCGCAATTCCATCCGCTTCAACGCGGAAGCCGACAGCCTCAATTCGTCGGTGCTGGGGCCGGATGCCAAGCCGGGCGCGCCCGAGTTCGATCTTTTCGTGCGCGAAGTGCACCGCGAGATGACGGTCAAGGCCGGCCAGAAATGCACCGCCATCCGCCGCGCCTTCGTGCCGCGCGCCCTGGCCGATGCCGTGGCCGAGGCGCTGGCCGCGCGGCTCGCCAAGACCGTCGTCGGCAATCCGCGCAACGAAACCGTCACGATGGGGCCGATCGTGGACAAGGCGCAGCAGAAGAACGTCCTCGACGGGCTCGCCGCGCTGAAGCGCGAGGCCAAGACGGTGACGGGCGAGGGTGCCTTCAAGCCCGTGGACGCCGATCCCGCGAAATCCGCTTTCGTGGCGCCGACGCTCCTGCGTTGCGACAATCCCGCCGAAGCCAAGGCCCTCCACGAGATCGAGGTGTTCGGCCCGGTCTCGACGCTCATGCCCTACGATTCGCCCGAGCAGGCCTATGCCATGGCCGCCAAGGGCGGCGGCTCGCTGGTCGCCTCGGTCTTCACCGCCGACGACGCCTTCGCGCAGCAGGCCGTACTCGGCCTCGGCGCCAGCCACGGCCGCGTCATGGTCATCGACGACGCCGTCGGCAAGCTTTCCACCGGCCACGGCATCGTCATGCCGATGTGCGTGCATGGCGGCCCCGGCCGCGCCGGCGGCGGCGAGGAATTGGGCGGCTTGCGCGGCTTGCGCTTCTATCACCAGCGGCTCGCCGTGCAGGGCAACAAGGCCCGTGTGGCGGCGCTCGCGGCCGCGGCGGCGGAAATCGCGGTGTGATCGCCATCACAGCGCGCCGCCCGCCGGCACGTAAGAAAGACGCCGGCGCCTGACGCCGAATCCGTTTGACCCACGAGCGAGGTATCGAATGCGCGCTGCGACCCGGCTTCTGCTTGCGTTGCCCCTGGCGATCGGTGTTCCGGCGGCGGCGCTCGCCCAAACCGATTTCCTCACCATCAAGAAGATCGCGTGCGCGCCCGACCGCATGACGCGCTGCAAATCCGTCGGCGTCGAGTGCGAATCCAAGGATGCCTCGCCGAGCGACAAGGCGCAGCTGCTGGTCATCGACTTCGAAAATAAGAAGGTCGCGATGCGCCGCAAGGCCGAAGAGCGGCCGTTCGGCCTCGTGCTCGAGGACAAGGTCGCCGGCGACGTGCGCACCGTGGTTCTCGGCCGCGGCGACAAGCCGGACACCAAGGACACGCTGGCCTTCACCCTCCGCAAGGACGGCAAAATGGACGGCACGCGCGAAGAAGGCCGCATCAAGATGGAAACCACCTGCGTCCCGGCGGGGTAGGGCGCGGCGTTCTCGACACGTTGAAACGCCCCGCGGCGGTGAGCCGCGGGGCGTTGTGTTGTGGAGGGGCCGCCCGCTCAGATCAGGAAGTGCTGGCTGGTCAGGTCGGTCGCGCGCACGCCGAGGAGATCGACCACCGCGAAATTGTTCGCCGCGTCGGCGTGCGTGCCGCCGTTCAGATCGACCATCACCGTCGTGCCGAAACCGGCCTGGCCGACGGTGCCGTGTTGCACGAAGTAGATGAAGCCCTGCTGGATCGCCTGGGCGTTGGTGCCGCCGAAGTTCGTCTTTTCGTCGAAGATCTTCGTGAAGTCGATCGTGTCGCGGTCGGTGCCGGAGGTGTCGAAGTCCGTGATCGTGTCGGTAACCGAGGGCGCCACGATTGTGCGGCCAAGGGCGTCTCTCGACGCGGCCTTCGCCACGTCGACGAACACGAAGCGGTCGGAGTCCGCGCCGCCGGTCAGCGTGTCCTTGAACTCGCCCTGGCCGAATTTGTCGCCGACGATGATGTCGCGTCCCGAGCCGCCGTTGATCGTGTCGCCGCCGGCGCCGCCGAACAGGAAGTCGTCGCCGCCGCGGCCGCTGAGATCGTTCGCCACGGCGTTGCCGAGGATCTGGTCGCCGCCGCTCGTGCCGATGACGTTCTCGATCCCCGTGAGCTTCGCGACCTGGCCCTCGATCGGGACCGAGACGCCGTCCCCTGTTGCGCCATGAACATGCGTCAGCAAGCCGGTGCCGAGGTCGACGATGAGCTTGTTGACGCTGAGTACGCCAATTTGATCGACCGCCGTCGGGTCCAGCCCGGTGAGCTGCGAAAGGTCGAGCGTGTCGATGCTGGTGTCGCTTCCGGGCGTCACGCTGCCGATGCCCTCGTAACCGAAGATGTTCGAGGTCCGGTTCACGGCGCCGTCGCCGCCGAGGATGTCGATGACGCGGCCCGCGCTGGTCTCGAGGCTGCTGATGACGAAGCGGTCGCTTCCGGCGCCGCCGGACAGCACCTTGTCGCCGTGAAGATCGGAGGTGATGACGTCGTCGCCGCTGCCGGCGGAAACCAGCACCTTCGAGCCCAGGGCGGTGATCGTGTCTTTGCCGCTGCCGCCGCTCACGGTGTCGAAGCGGAACGCGTCGCCGCCCCGCATCGTGATGGTGTCGTCGCCGCTGCCGCCGTCGATCTGGTCCACGCCTTCGGTGTCGATGATCGTGTCGTTGCCGTTCTCGCCGAAGAGCTTGTCGTCGCCCTGGCCGCCGCGCAGCTCGTCGTTGTCGTCGCCGCCGAAAAGCTCGTCGTTGTCGGCGCCACCGTTGAGGATGTCTTCGCCGCGGCCGCCGAACAGGCGGTCGTTGCCCGATTGGCCGAAGAGCTCGTCGTCCCCGTCGTCGCCGGCGATCGTGTCGTTGCCGCCGTCGCCCAAAATAGTGTCGTCGCCGCCGCGGCCGAAGATGACGTTATCGCGCCAATCGCCGATCAGCGTGTCCGCGACGTCGCCGCCCTCGAGGATGTTGTTCAAGAAGTTGACGTTCTTGGTCGCCATGGTCCGTCTCCTGTCCGGTTAGACGAACCGGCAAATCCGCCGTTCGCCATTGCATGCCACGTTTGACCATGATTTCGCCTCGGACGCTGTGATGGGGTGTAGTGACGGCCGTCACAGACCGGGCGCTAAGCCGTTCGAGGACAAGGGATCGCGTCGCCCGGCGTGGAAATTAATTGTGGCCGATCGGGTCGCGCGCGATCAGCGCCATCGCCGGCCGCGGAAATATCCCCACCGGCCCAGATGAAATGACCGCGATCCCGCGGTAGTCTCGGGCGGAGACGGCAGGTCCAATCATGCAGAAAAGCGGGATGTCCCACATGGATCAGATTTCTCGACGCTCGGCTCTCACGACGCTTCTGGGCGCCACCGTCGCGGTGACGGGCTTCGGCTGCGCCGAATCGCCGGGGCGACCCGCCGCGCCACCGCCCGCGGCGCCGCCGTCCGCGCCGCCGCAAGGTCCGGCGGTCGGCGGCGCGGCGTTGCGCCAGGCGTTCACCGACAGCGATCGCGCGCTCTACCAGGATTGCATCAACAAGACGATGCGGGCGCCGGTCGGCCGCGTCTGGCGGTGGCGCAATCCGCGATCCGGCAACGGCGGCTCGATGGCGCCGACATCGCCGCCGCAATTCGCCGGCGGCCAGACGTGCCGCACCTTCAACGAAACCATCACGTTGAAAGACGGCCGCAGCGAGACCTTCAGCGGCCAGGCGTGCCAACGGGCCGATGGCAGCTGGAACATCGTGGCGTAGCGTCGCGCGGGCCGCCGGCAACGCGGGCGGCGGCGCGTTGCCCGCGTGCGCGGGGTCACGGCCGGGGGGCGCGTCGCGTCCATAAAAGGTTCCAGGGTCGGCGGGCATCGCCGCCGTCAGGAGCCCATCACGCGCACGCACCGTTTCGTCTTCCTCGGTTTGGGATACGCACTCTCGCTCTCCCCGCCGCTTTCGGCGGCGGCCGAGACATCGCATCCGGCGCAACCCGCTTCCGTCGTCACCGCCAAGCGCATCGTCTGCCAGGCGGTGCGCGTCAGGGTCTGCCGGCAAGACGGCACCTGCAAGCCGGACAGCGCGCCCTCCGGGCTGCTGACCGTCGATTTCGCCCGCCGGACCTATGTCGAGGGCAGGCAATCGAGCCCGCGCGGCGCCATCAAGCGCGACCGCATCGAAAACGGCGTCCGCAAGTTCACGGCGGCGGCGTCGGAACGCGGCGCCCCGGATATCGAGTTCGAGCTCGACGCGGCCGGGGCGATGAAGATCGTGTGGCTCGAGCGCGCCGGAACCATGGAGCTCGACGCGCGCTGCACGGCGGCGTGAGATCGGCGCCGCACGATTGGCGCTCGCCTTCAGGCCAAGGCATCGCCCGCTGGATCCGCGCAGCCGGCAGCGCCGCCCAGCCTTAGGCCAAGCAATTTCGCGGTCGGCGGGCGGGCGTCGCCTCTTTATTTCTTTTCGTCGTCGTCCCGCTTCTTGTCCGGCTCATCCGGCTTGCCTGGAGGGGGTATCCGTGCCGGGGGCGTTGCGCGTACGGGCGGCTGCGCGGTGTCCGGCGGCGCGGTGCGCGCGGGCGGCTGCACGGCGGCCGGGGGCGTGGTGCGCGCGGGCGGTTGCGCGGTGTCCGGCGGCGCGGTGCGCGCGGGCGGCGTCGTGCGTGCCGGAGGCGTGGCGCGTACGGGCGGTTGCGCGGTTTCCGGCGGCGTGGTGCGAACGGGCGGCGTCGTGCGTGTTGGCGGCGTGGTGCGCGCGGGCGGTTGCGCGGTGTCCGGCGGCGCGGTGCGCGCGGGCGGCGTCGTGCGTGTCGGCGGCGTGGTGCGCGCGGGCGGCTGCGTGGTGCGCGCAGGCGGTTGAGTGGGCGGCGTTGACGGGCCGGCGTCACGGCGCTCGGTGGGCGGCGTGGCATCCTTCTGCACCGCATAGCGCGGCTTGTCGGTCGGCCTGGCGCGCGCCGCAGGCGGCGGTGCGGCATCGGGCGTCGCTTGGACCCGAGGACGGAAGGCGTCGATCGCGGTGTCGCCGCGGCGCCCCGTCTTGCGGACGTCGTCGACGTCCCTGACCCGCGCCACATCGATGCGGCGTCCGAGCGCGCTCTCCATCCGCTGGCGATCGATCGACCGGTTGACGATCACATTGTTGACGGTGACGTAGTTGGTGACGTTCACGGTCTGGCGGATATAAATGTTGTTCTGGGCAAGCGGCGCGGCATAGCTGTAGATGCGCGCATCGAGGAAGCGGTTGCGCGGCACGAACACCCAGCGCGGTTCATAGTAGTTCGCGCTCATGTCGGTGTAGCCGGTGTTGAAGCCGAAGTTGATCTGGAGCGTCTCCGGAGGGAGCGGCGCCCAACCGACATAGCCTTCGCTGTAGCGAAACGCGACCCAAGCCGGGCCCCAAGTGTTGCCCGGTATCCAGACCCAGCCGTAAACCTCGTCATAACCCCAGCGGCCGTAGTGATAGGTCGCCCAGCCGAACGGCTCGTCCGAATTCCAATACCAGCCGTACTCCTCGGTCCAGACCCATCGACCGCGCGAATAGGGGCGCCATTGCGCGTCGACCGTCGTCGGAAACCATGCCCAGCCATGGCGCGGATGCTGGAACCAGCGGCCATGCGGCGCCAGTTGCTGGTGGAACAGCGAAATCGAGATCGTGATCTGCTGTGCTTGCGCCGGTGTCGCCAATCCGACGGCGAGCGCGCCGGCGGGGGCCAGGGCGAGGAATATCGCTGTCAGTGACTTTTGCAGCATCGACTTGCCCTTGAGCTGCTTCGGATTTCCTTCGGTTTCATCCCAATTCACGGAACACTCCAATTTCATCGTTTCGGAATATTGTTGGCAGGATCGCGCGTACCGTTTCGGCGTTCGCCATCGGCGGTTCGAAACCGAGCCTGGTGCCGACGCCGCGAACCGAAACGTCTTCGATGCGCAGCGTTCACGGGTCCGTTCGTCGCATCACAGTCGCCCGGTGAGAAGCAGCACGACGACGATGATCAAGACGACGCCGATGACACCGATGCCGCCGTGACCGAAGCCGTAGCCGTAGCCGCCGAAGCGGCCACTGAAACCGCCCAGCAAGAAGATGATGAGAATGATGAGGAGGATGAGCCCGAGTGACATGATTTGCCTCGTGTTGTCGAACTATCCGAATCTCGATCCGCTTTGCGTTGCCATCGTGAAGCCTTGGATCTCGGCATCTTCCGCGCGCCGAGGGCGTCAATCAGGAACTGCGGAACTATTTCTTCTTGATCGAGATGCCGCTCTTGTCGACGTTGATCTCGACACCGGTGCTTCTCTGATGCTGCTGGTAGAAATAGTAAGCCAAGACGACGCTCGTGACGGCGAGCACGCCGATGATGAGGTAGAGAATTCTGCGGTCCATCATCCAGTGTTCCGTTTTGGCTTTCCTGCGATGCCAGGAAATTGCGATGCGACCTTTCTGCTAAATGCAGAGATTCTGGCGCTTCGACACATTCAGTTTAGATAGACTGAAGCAAAGACGACGAATTCGCCTTGATCCAAGTCAACCGATTGGAGCCGGCTTGATGCGCCGGCCGAGCGGCCGGCAGTCGGCCGCCTGCTTCGCGAGACCGTCGCGCTCCTGGACACGCCCCACGAGGTGATCGCGTTCGCCATTGACATGCATGACGTCGTCGTCGATCGGCTTGCCCCAATCGCTCCTTCACTTTGCCCGTGACCTGCCTCCAATCGCCTTTGATTTGGTCCCTGCTCATCGGACATCACGCGTGAACGATTCGATCCGAGAGCTATGCAGCTCTTCGGGCTCGGGGTCGGTCGGCTCGTCGGATGACGCCGGACGCCCCCTATAGGTTTCAATTAATTCGGCTCTCGATCTGTCCGCACTAACCTATGTCAGGAGCCCCGCGTTGGAGCCGGTCGATCATCCAGTGGCGAATTTCATCCTGAGGTTGGCGTTCGCGAACACCGTCTGGCTCCGGGTGGCTCGACGAGTTCCGCATGCCGGAACTTCCTCCGGCCGAACGTCTGTGAGGCCGGCGCTGAAACCGAAGCCGAAACTGCCCCACGATGCGAGGGCGTTAGTGCCCACCTCCGTGGTGCTTCAGCGGCTGCACGACGAGGCCCCGACGGACCACTTCACGCTGGGCTGGCTCATGGGCAGCCTGCGCAAGCGATCCTTCGGCATCGTCATGCTCCTGCTCGCCCTGGTCGCGATGGCACCGGGCATCTCATTCGTTGCTGGCCTGCTGCTCATGATCCCCGCGTTCCAGATGATCCAGGGCCATCTCGCCCCGATCTTCCCGCGCCGCATCGCCGCCCGTCCCTTTCCGGCGCGGCATCTCGCCGTTCTGGTGCAGCGAGCGGTGCCAGTGCTGCGATATCTCGAGAAGATTATTCATCCGCGCTGGCCCACCCCGCTCGAGGCGACCAAGCGCGTCGTCGGCGTCGTCGTCGTGATCCTGAACGCCACCGTGGTGTTCGCGCCGATCCCCCTCAGCAACGTCGTCCCCGCGCTGGTGATCGCCCTGATCTCGCTGGCCTATCTCGAGGAGGACGGACTCCTGCTCGCGATCGCGCTGCTGTCCGCCGTCATCGTGTTGACGGTCGCGGCGGTAGCAGTTTGGCAGATGGCAATCGGCGCGATGTGGATCGGCGGCCTCTGGTAGGAGATCGCGGAGGCTCGCGGCGCCCGGATATCGAGTTCGAGTTCGACGCGGCCGGAGCGATGAAGATCGTGTGGCTCGAGCGCGCCGGAACCATGGAGCTCGACGCGCGCTGCCGGGCGGCGTGAGTTCAACTGCATGCGAATCGATCGTAGCAAGTCGTGTAGGGCCCGCAACACTCCGGATCCCCATGCGGCGCCAGATCGCAAGATCCAAAAAGATGCCAGCGCGCGCGACGCCTTGACTTGCATCAATACGGGTGCCGCCTGCGCAAGATATTGGCACGCGACAAGCTGCGGCTACGACCGCATAGAACCAATTGCCGGATTATTGTAGCGTTGGCGCACCCATCCGCTCTTCGGTGACCTTCAGCACCCTCGGGGGTGTGCCAGCATCCACCTGTTCCGATGACGGCGCCAAAGCTGCTTTGCGAAGGGCTCGAAGGTTATGGTTAGGGTTGATGTGTCGGGTCGACCGAGCCCTTCGACCGGGATGGCGGCGGAGAACGGCGCAGCAAACTCCTGGCTCGCGGGTACCGTGCGAAAGCCTTGGATCAAGGCCGCGCTTGCGGCATGCGCAGTGCTTGTCGTGATCGCTGCGGGCTTCTTCGTCTACGCGAATCGCTCGATCTCCGTTCAAGTAGCGTCGATTGAGGAGGACGTGCCCGTCCGCGTATTCGGCCTCGGCACGGTCGAGGCCCGCATCCTCTCGAAGATCGGGTTCGAGGTCGGGGCCGCGCTCGTCGAACTCAACGCCGACCACGGCGACCGTGTTGCCAAGGGCCAGGTTCTGGCGCGCCTCAACACAGGCGAACAGGAAGCCAGGGTCGCCAAGGCGCGCGCCGCGCTGCTCATTGCCGAGGTCAACATCAAGAGGGCCGAGGCCAATCTCGAGAAGGCGCAAGCGGTGTTCGCGCAGAAGGAGGCGGTCAACCGGCGCAGGCAAACGCTCGCCGGCCGCGACGTGGTGTCCCAGCAGTCCGCGGAGGAGTCCCTCAGGGACGAGGCCGTGGCCAAGGCGGACGTCGCCGTGGCACTGAGCGAGATTGAGGCGGCCAAGGCGCAATTGGCCGATGCGCGGGCACAGATTCAATTCGAGGAGACTTTGCTGCGCCACCGTACGCTCGTCGCGCCATTCGATGCCCTGGTCATTGAACGACACAAGGAACCCGGCACCGTGATCAAGGCCGGCGATCCCATCTTTACGCTCATCGCGGCCGATACGATCTGGGGCCTTGCCTACGTCGACGAGGCGCGCGCGGGCTTCATTCAAGAAGGCCAGCGCGTCGATGCCCGTCTTCGCTCGCGTCCGCAGGAGGCCTTCACTGGACGCGTGGTTCGCATCGGTCTCGAGAGCGATCGCGTCACCGAGGAGCGTCGCGTTTTCATCAAAGGCGACAATCCGCCGCCGCGGGTCTATCTCGGCGAGCAGGTGGAGTTTTGGATCACGGTCACTCGGCTCGACAAAGCGCTGCTGGTTCCCGAGGCTGCGGTGCAGGGCTTCGACGGTCGGGAAGGTCGGGTGTGGACAGTCGAATCCGGGCGCCTGCAGCGCCGTCTCGTCAAGTTCCGGCATCGTACGGAGGATGCAAAACTGGAGATCGTCGGGGGGTTGCCCCAAGGCGCGCGCGTCGTCACGCGCATGGAGAATGGCTTTCGCGAAGGCCGTTCGGCATCGGTGAATGAGGCCAGCAAGAAGTGAACCTCGCCTATCGTGATATTCGGCACAATCTCGGCCGGTTCTTGCTGACCTGCCTCGGCCTCGGGCTGCTGCTCGGCGTCGTCCTGGCGATGATCGGCATCTATCGCGGTCTCGTGGTTGACGCCCTTACCATCGCACGTGCTCCGGCGGTCGATCTCTGGGTGGTGGAAGCCAACACGCGCGGTCCATTCGCCGAGGCTTCGCGCATTCCCGGAGACACGCGCGAGGCCATTTCCCGCATCGCGGGCGTGGCTGCCGCCGGGAGCATCACGTATCAAACGGTCGAAGCGCAATATCGCGGCACGAAGTTGAGGCTCTACGTCATCGGCTTTGAGCCGACCCGGCCGGGAGGTCCACCCGAAGTCGCGCAGGGGCGCGGTATCGCCCGCAGCCACTATGAAATGGTCGCGGACCGCACCGCCGGTCTCGAGCTCGGAGATCGGATCCAGCTCGGCCGGAGCACGTTTACGGTCATCGGGCTGACGCAGCATCAGGTCAATTCCGGAGGCGACCCGGCGGTTTACATCACGCTGCCTGACGCGCAGAAGCTGCAGTTCGATCTTGCGCCTGCGGCGGCGCGCGTGCAGGTCGCGCGCGGCACCGGTGGCGCGGCTCGTGACACCGTCAATGCAGTCGTGGCGCGCGTGCAGCGGAACGCCTCCGCCGATGCTGTCGCCGAAACGGTGCGCCGCTGGAAGCATCTCGCCGCGATCACTCAGGAGGAGCAAGAACTGATCCTCTCCCGGTCGCTCGTCGATCGCGCGCGGCGCCAGATCGGGCTCTTCACGTCTCTCCTGCTCGTCGTCTCCGCGGTCATCATCGCACTCATCATCTATACGATGACGATGGAGAAGCTGAAGCAGATCGCGACCTTGAAGCTGATCGGCGCTCCGGATCGGACCATCATCGGCATGATCGTACAGCAGGCCCTGGCTCTCGGGTTCATCGGCTTTGCGTTCGGTGCAATCCTGATCGTCAACATCAAGGACTACTTCCCGCGCCGTGTCGTGTTGGAGCCGGACAACGTTCTCGTCCTCGGATTGATCGTGTTCGCGGTGTGTCTCCTGTCGAGCGGCCTTGGCGTGCGCGCCGCTCTACGCGTCGACCCGGCAACCGCGCTCGGAGGCTGATTTGGCGGCTCGAATCGAGGGCACTCCGCTCGTGCGGCTCGATCGCATTTCTAAGCATTTCGGCGTGGGCGAAACTCGGGTCGACGCGCTCAGAGACGTTTCGCTCGAGGTCCACCCCCGGCAGGTCGTCGCGCTGCTCGGACCGTCGGGCTCGGGCAAGACGACGCTGCTCAACGTCATCGGCTGTATCCTCGCGCCCACATCGGGCGCGATGGAGATCGATGGCGAGATCGTCGTGCGGGATGGCCGCTGGCAGCGCGGCGACCTGCGGCGCCTGAGGCTCGACAAGATCGGATTCATTTTCCAGTCCCACAATCTGCTCCCATTCCTCGATGCGACGGACAATGTGGCAGTGGTTCTGAAACTGGCGGGCTTCGGCATGGCCGCTGCACGCAAGCGGGCGGTCGCGCTGCTGGACTATCTGGAGGTAGGCCACCGGAAGAGCGCGGCGCCAGCCCAACTTTCCGGCGGCGAGGCGCAGCGTGTTGCCATCGCGCGCGCGTTGGCGAATCGGCCTCGGATTATTCTCGCCGATGAGCCGACGGCTGCGCTCGATTCCAAGCGCGCCCAAATCGTGATGGATCTTCTTCGCAAGCTTGCTGCCGAGCAGAATGCCGCGATCATCGCCGTGACGCACGACGAAAAAATCTTCGATCGATTCGATCACATCTTCCAGTTGCGCGACGGCAGGCTCGACGAGCAAGGCAACGGAAAGAATGGCGCAATCGAGATGGCGCAGGCGTAGACGAGCCGTTCCGCGATGGGGAGCGACCTCCTCGGGATTTCTCCGGGATGGCGGCACCAGTTCGGGCGCGGCCGTCGCTGTAATCGCGGGACCGCGCGATCCGGCCCCTACCGCACCCATGCGCTCTGCGCTGCCGGCAGCGCCGCCCAGCGCCGGCTGCATCGAGGGGCGCTCTGCCGCATGTTGCACCGCGGCGGGGAGCCACTATGGTGGCGGACCCCGATGCATGGCCGAAAAGACCATGCCAACAAGCGGAGTATCCCCTTGAAACGGCTCTCTTTCGCCCCGCTGGGGCTGGTCCTCGCCCTGGGCTTGCCGATGCTCGCGGCGGCGCAGACCACGAACTTCCACACGGTCGGCAAGATCGCGTGCACCCCCGACAAGGTCACGCGCTGCTCGTCCGACGACAAGTGCGAATCGCGCGATGCCAGCGCCAAGGACAAGGCCGAAGTGCTGGTGATCGATTTCACCGCCAAGAAGGCCTCGGTGCGTGCCGCCGGCAAGGTTCAGGAATTCGGCGACGTCGCCGGCGACGAGGTCAACGGCGAGGAGCGCCGCTTCTCGATCCGCCAGCCCGGCGCCACCGACGATTCGAAATCCGTGAAGATCACGCTGTCGCGCATGGGCAAGCTGACCTTGCTGCTCGACGGCAACCGGCACCGCGCCGAAGCCACCTGCACCGCCGAATCGTGAGCCGCCGCCCGCCGATGCCGGCCGGAACGGTTCCAGCGGGAGCCGCGCGATGCCGTTCGTGACCGCCGGCGGACGGCGCTTGGAATACGAATGGGCCGGCGCGGCCGCGGGCGACTCGGCCCGGCCGGTCATCGTCATGCTCCACGAGGGCCTCGGCTCGGTGGCACTCTGGCGCGATTTCCCGGCGGCCGTGAACGCGGCCACGGGCCTTCCCGTGCTGGTCTATAGCCGCTGGGGCTACGGCAAGTCGGAGCCGATCCCGCACGGGCCGCGCCCGCCCGACTACATGAACGCCGAAGGCCGCGAGGTGCTGCCCGAGCTCCTCCGGCAATTGGGCGTGGCGCGCCCGATCCTGCTGGGCCACAGCGACGGCGGCTCGATCGCGCTCATCCATGCCGGCAGCGGCATCGGGCCGGCGCCGCTCGGCGTCATCACCATGGCGGCGCATGTCTTCGTCGAGACGGTCTCGACGATCAGCATCGCCAAGGCGCGCGTCGCGTACGAGGAAAGCGATCTCCGCGCCAAGCTCGCGCGCTTCCACGACGACGTCGACGGGGCCTTCTACAGCTGGAACTGCACCTGGATGCTGCCCGCCTTCATCCGCGGCTTCAACATCGAGGCGGATGTGGCGCGCGCCCGCTGCCCGATCACGGCCATCCAAGGCGCCCAAGACGAATACGGGACGATCAAGCAGCTCGAGTCGATCCGCGAGAAGAGCCAGGGCCGCGCCGAGATCGTCCTGATCCCCGATTGCCGCCACTCGCCGCACCGCGACCAGCGCGACGCCACCCTCGCCGCGATCGCGCGCCACGTCGCGCGGGTCGGCGGCGCGGTCGCGGCCTGAGGGCGCGGGATGGCTTTCGTCGCCGCCGGCGGGCACCGCATCGAATATGAATGGATCGGCCTCGGCGACGCCGGGGCGCCGGTCGTCGTCATCCTGCACCAGGGCCTGGGCTCGGTCGCGCTCTGGCGCGATTTCCCGAAGACGGTGCACGAGGCCACGGGCTTGCGAGTCCTGGTTTATAGCCGCTGGGGCTACGGCAAGTCCGAGCCGATTAAGCAATTCCCGCATGGCATGGATTACATGCACCGCGGCGCCGATCCCGAGCTCCGCGACCTGCTCGCGGCGCTCGGCATCGCGAAGCCGATCCTGCTCGGCCACAGCGACGGCGGCTCGATCGCGCTCGCCTATGCCGGCATGCGAATTGCGCCCGAGCCGGTTGCCGTGATCGCGATGGCGCCCCATGTCTTCCTCGAGAAGGAGTCGATCGTGAGCCTCGCCAAGGCTCGCGTCGCCTTCGAGGAGGGCGATCTCCGCGCCAAGCTCCAGCGCTTCCACGACGACGTCGAAAGCGCCTTCTACGGCTGGAACGTGACGTGGCTGGCGCCGGCCTTGCGCGGCTGGACGATCGAGCCGGAACTGGCCGGCATCCGCTGCCCGGTGCAGGTGCTCCAAGGCGAAGGCGACGAATACGGGACACCGGCGCAATTGGAAGCGATCAAGAAGCGGACGGGAGGACGGGCCGAGACGATGCTGCTGCCCCAGTGCGGCCACTCGCCCCACATCGACCAGCGTGCCGCCGTGCTCGGCGCCATCAAGCGCCTTTTGGCGCAAATCGAGGTTCCCGTATGAATGCGCTCGTCTTTCCGTTCCGCGACGTGGGCGGCGGCCTTCCGTCCGAAGGCGCCGCGCTCGAAGTGGCGCCGGGCGTGCATTGGCTGCGCATGCCGCTGCCCTACCGGCTCGATCACATCAATCTCTGGCTGCTCGAGGACGGCCAAGACTGGGTGCTGGTCGATACCGGCATCTCGAGCAACCGGACCAAGAACATCTGGCGCGGGCTGTTCGCGGCCAAGGGCATCGGCAAGGGCCACGGCCGGCCGGTGTCGCGCCTCATCTGCACGCATTTCCATCCCGATCACATGGGCCTGGCCGGCTGGCTGGTGGAAGAGCTCGAAACCGAGCTTTGGACCTCGCGCGCCGAATGGCTGTTCGGCCGGGCGCTCTGGCTCGACGCCGCAGGCGAAGGCCAGAGCGATATCGCGCGCCACTACGCGCGTCACGGCCTCGACGACGTGCGCGCCGCCGATATCGGTTCGCGTGGCAATACCTACCGCATGGTGGTCGGCGAGCCGCCGCGCGCGTTCCGCCGCATCCGCCACGGCGAGAAGCTCGCCATCGGTGGCAACGAATGGGAGGTCATCGTCGGCCTCGGCCACGCGCCCGAGCAGGCGTGCCTGCATTGCCCGGCGCTGGGCGTGCTCATCGCCGGCGACCAGATCCTGCCGAAGATCACGCCCAATATCGGCGTCTGGGCGACCGAGCCCCTGGCCGATCCGCTGACCGACTACATGTCCTCGCTCGGCCGGTTCCGGGCGCTGCCGGAACACACCCTCGTGCTGCCCTCGCACGGCTTTCCCTTCACCGGCCTCGAGACTCGGCTCGACCAGCTCATCGCGCATCACGAAGAGCGGCTCGATACGCTCGCGGCCGCGCTCGGCGCCGATGGCAAGACGACCGTCGATCTCCTGCCCGTGCTGTTCCCGCGCGAGCTCGACAATTTCCAGATCGGCTTCGCGCTCGGCGAGACGCTCGCGCACTTGGCGTGCCTCGAAAGCCGCGGCCGTGCGCGGCGGGCCGAGGCCGGCGGCCGGGTCGTGTTCACCGCCGCCTGAGCCGCTGCGGCGGAAGGGCGCGCGGCGCCGCCCGAGGCGGCGCAGGCGCCCATCTTAACGGGCCGTTTACCATTAAAGGCCACCTTCGGCTCTCCCCGAGGGGAATGAAATGGAACGGCGGCTGGCCGCGCTCGCAGACGCGTCGGCGCGCATCTTTCGCGCCGGGACGCTCGACGAAACGCTGAAACTCATCACCGAAGAGGCGCGCCGCATCGTCGGCGCGCATCAATGCGTCACGAGTCTCACCGACGGCGCGGACTGGGCCCAGTCGGTCGTGGCCGTTTCGCTGTCCGACAAATACGCCGCGTGGCGAAACTACGAAGCAAAGGCCGACGGCGCCGGGATCTATTCCAAGGTGTGCCGCGAGAACCGGACGATGCGGCTGACCCAGGCCGAGCTCGAGGCGCATCCGGCGTGGCGGCGCTTCGGCGCGGAGAAGGACAAGCACCCGCCGCTGCGCGGCTGGCTGGCGGCACCGCTGGTCGCGCGCGACGGCACGAATCTGGGGCTCATCCAGCTTTCCGACAAATACGACGGCGAGTTCGACGCCGCCGACGAAGCCGCCGTTGTCCAGCTCGCGAGCCATGCCGCGCTGGCGCTGGAAAACCTCCGCCTCCTCGCCAAGGCGCAGGCGGCCGAGCGGCGGTTCCAGGAATTCGCGGAAATCGCGTCCGATTGGTTCTGGGAGACCGATGCCGAGCACCGCTTCACCTACTTCGGCGGCACGCTCGGCCCGCTCGACCGCCGCCTTGGCCTGACGCGCTGGGAAACGGCGGAGGCCGATCTCGCCGAAGCCAAGTGGCAGGGGCATCTGGCCGATCTCGCGGCGCGGCGCGCGTTTCGGAACTTCGAATACACGCGGATCGACGCCGCCGGGCGCCTCCACCATCTCAGCGTCAGCGGCAATCCGGTGTTCGCCGCCGGGGGCGCCTTCACCGGCTACCGCGGCACCGCCCGGGACATCACCGGGCCGCGCGAGATCGAGGCCAAGGCGCTGGCCGCCGCCGACCGATACCGCCAGATCGTCGAGACCACCAACGAAGGCGTGTGGATCGTCGACGCCGACGTCCGCACCGTCTTCGTCAACCGGCGCATGTGCGAGATGCTCGGCTATGCGGCGGAGGAAATTCTCGGCCGGCAAGTTTACGATTTCCGGCCGCCCGAGGACCGGGCGAATCGCGAAAACCGCTGGGCCAAGCGCCAACAGGGGGTCGCCGAGCACCGCGAGGCGCGCTTCGTGCGCCGCGACGGCACGATCTTCTGGGCGCAGATCAGCGCGCAGCCCTTAACCGATTCCGCCGGCGCCTTCGCCGGCTCGCTCGGCATGGTCACCGACATCTCGGCGCGCAAGGAAGCCGAAGCCGCGCGCATGGCGAGCGAAGAGCGCTTCCGCGATTTTGCCGAGGTCGGCACGGATTGGCTCTGGGAAAGCGACGCCGATCACCGCATCACGTTCATGGACGGGCCGCCGATCAGGGCCCGCGATTTCGCGATCGGCAAGCGGCGCTGGGAATATGGCGGCGTCGATCCCGAATCGCCGGAATGGCGCCGCCACCGTTCCGATCTCGATCTGCACAAACCGTTCCGAAATTTCGAATATACGGTCTGCGCCGCCGACGGCACGATCCGCCACTTCTCCGTTAGCGGCAAGCCGCTGTTCGAGCGCGACGGCCTCTTCGCCGGCTATCGCGGCGCGACGCGCGATTCGACCGCGCAGTACGCCGCCGAAACGCAGGCGCGGGCGAGCGAGAAGCGCTTCAAGGATTTCGCCGAGGTCGCGTCGGATTGGATGTGGGAGACCGATTCGGAGCACCGCTTCAGCTATTTTTCACCGTCGCGCGACCACAGCCAGATCGACCCTTCGTCGGACGCGCTGGGTCGGACCCGCTGGCAGTATGCAGGCGCCGATCCCGCGGAGCCGGCATGGCAAAGCCACCTCGCGGATCTCGAAGCACGGCGGCCCATCCAACGGTTCGAATACCGCTATCGCCGGCCCGGCGGAGCCACCGGCGTGTCGCTGGTCAACGGCAAGCCCTTTTTCGCCGAAGACGGCGCGTTCGCGGGCTATCGCGGAACGGCGACCGACGTCACCGCCCAGCGCGCCGCCGAGGCCGCGGCCCGCGAGGCGAACGAGCAGTTCCGGCACGTGGTCGAGACCGCGAACGAGGGCATGTGGATCACCGACCGGGATGGGAACATCGTCTTCGCCAACAACCGTATCGCGGAAATGCTCGGCTACGAGCGCGAAGAGCTCGTCGGGCGCTCGATCGTCGACTTCGTGCCGGCCGATCGCGTCGCGGATGTAAGGCGCCATTGGAGCGAACGGCGCGCCAGCAAGGTGGACCGCTTCGAGGCGCGGCATCGGCGGAAGGACGGCAGCGAAATCTGGGTCCTGATCAGCGTGGCGCCCCGCACCGACGCGAGCGGCGCCTTCGCCGGATCCATCACCATGTTCGTCGACATCACGGACAGGAAGCGCGCGGAAGCCGCCGCCGCGGCCAGCGAGCAGCGCTTCAAGGATTTCGCGGAGGTCGCCTCGGACTGGCTCTGGGAAACCGACGCGGACCACCGTCTCACCTACATTTCCGGCTCCGCGCTTCCCCTCGACAACCGGCCGATCGGGCGCACGCGGTGGGATCTTGCCGGCGCCACGGCGGACGATCCCCCGTGGCGCGCCCACGTCGCCGACCTCGATGCGCATCGCGCGTTCCGCGATTTCGCGTTCACGGTGGAGGGCGATGGCGGACGCACGCATCACCTCGTCGCCAGCGGACGCCCGCAATTCGACGGCGACGGACGGTTCCAGGGCTATCGCGGCACGACCACGAACCGCACCCGGCAGCACGAGGCGGAAGCGGCGGCGCTCGAGAACGAGCGCAATTTCCGCCGCATCGTCGAGACCGCGGACGAAGGCATCTGGATGCTCGATGCCGCGCGCAAAACGTCCTACGTCAATCCGCGCATGGCCGAGATGCTCGGCTATTCCGCGGACGAGATGCTCGGCCGCTTCCACTGGGAATTCCTGGCGCCCGAGGATCGCGCCGAGGCCCAGGCGAACAGCGACAAGCGCCGGCAGAACCGCGTCGAGAAGCGCGAATGGCGCTATGTCCGCAAGGACGGAACCCTGGTCTGGACCCTGGTTACGAGCAACACCATGGACGACCAAAGCGGTGGCGCGCCGGGCGTTCTCGGCATGATCACGGATATCACCGAGCTGAAGCGCGCCGAAGAGGCGGCGCTCAGCGCCAAGCGCGAAATGGAAGCGCTGCTGGCCAGCGTTTCCGACGGCTTCGTCGCGATCGACAACGAATGGCGCTTTACGTACGTCAATCCCGCGGCCGAGAGAATTCTCGGCGCCCCGGCCGCCCTTGTCATCGGACGAACCAGCATCGACGCGCTCGGAATCAAGTCCGACAACGTTTTCAACGCGTGCTACGCGGCGGCCAAACGCGACGGCGAGCCTGTGTCGTTCACGGCATACTCCGAAGCATTCGGCCGCTGGCTCGAGGTGCGCGCTCATCCGCACCCCGGCGGCATCACGCTGTTCTTCCGCGACGTGACGGCGGTCCGGCAGGCGCATCTCGCCTTGGCGGAGACCGAGCGCAATCTCCGCGCCGCGCTCGAGAACAACGAAAGCATCCTGGGCAGCGTCTCGGACGGTTTCGCCGCCTTCGACGACCAGTGGCGTTTCACGCACATGAATGCCGCGGCGGAGCGCATCTGGAACATGGCGGGTAAGGATCTCATCGGGCGGTCCGTCTTCGACGTGATGAAGATCGACGACGCCAATCCCTTTCACGCCGCCTACATCGATTCCAAGAAGAGCGGCGCGCCGACGGCATTCACCGCCTATTCGCAGATCCTCGGGAAATGGATCGAAGTGCACGGGTTCCCCCACGCCGGCGGATATGCGCAGTTCTTTCGCGACGTCGGCGACGAGCGCCGCGCGCACCGCACGCTGGTCAAGAACCAGCGCAAGCTCGACGCCGCGCGCGAGATGAACCAGCGCATCTTCGAGAGCTCGCTCGATCTATTTTGCATCACCGACCGGAACGGAAACATCGTGCAGGTCAATCCCGGCGCCTGCGATCAGTCGGGCTATCCGATGAACGAACTCGTGGGCCATGTCGCCAGCGAGTTCTGCCATCCGGACGACATCGAAGTGACGCGGGCGGCGATGCGCGATTCGCGCGCGTCGCACACGTCCCACACCTTCGAGAACCGGTGGCTGCGCAAGGACGGCACGGCCGTTCACATGAACTGGTCCGTCGCCTGGTCCGAAGCCGAGCAGAAATACTTCCTGATCGGCCGCGATCTCACCGAGCGCATGCAGGCCCAGGAGCGCCTCAACCGCTCGCAGCGGCTCGAGGCGATCGGCCAGCTCACCGGCGGCATCGCCCACGATTTCAACAATCTCCTGACCGTGATCATGGGCAACGCGGAGATGCTGGCGCGCGCGCTGAAGGAGCGCGACAACTTGCGCCGCATGGCCGAGCTCAGCCTCGAGGCCGCGCGCCGCGCTGCCGAGCTCACCTCGCAGCTGCTTTCGTTCGCCCGGCGGCAGACGCTGGCGCCCAACGCGATCGATGCCAATAAACTGATCGAAGACGCGAAGGAGCTGCTCCAGCGCACGCTCGGCGCCAACATCGAGATCGTCCTGGAGCGCGCGCCCGCCGTCTGGCGGTGCCGGGCGGATTCGACCCAGCTCGAGAGCGCGCTCGTCAATCTCGCCGTCAACGCCCGCGATGCGATGCCGAACGGCGGTTGTCTCACATTCGCCACCGACAATCGCACGGTCCCGGCCGGAAGCGCGGGCGCCACCTCGGAACTCCTGCCGGGCGACTACGTCGTCATCGAGGTCGAGGATACCGGCGAAGGGATGACGCCTTCGGTGCTCGCGCGCGTGTTCGAACCTTTCTTCACCACCAAGGATGTCGGCAAGGGCAGCGGGCTCGGGCTGCCGATGGTCTACGGCTTCATCAAGCAGTCCGGGGGCCACGTCGCCATCGATAGCGTGCCGGGCCGCGGCACCAAGGTGAGCCTTTATCTGCCGCGCTCGGTCGAGGCCCTGGCACCGCGCCCGAACGTCGTCGCCGATGCGCCGCTGCCGGGCGGGAATGAGACGGTCCTCGTGGTCGAGGACGATCCCGCGGTGCGCGAACTGGTCACCGCGCAGCTCGGCCGCCTCGGCTACCGCGTCCTGATCGCGGGCAACGGCGCCACCGCGCGCAATTTCCTGTTCACCGGCGAGACCGTCGACCTCCTGTTCACCGACATCATGATGCCGGGCGGCGTCAGCGGCCTCGACCTCGCCGGCGAAGCCATGACGAAGCTCCCGGGGATCAAGGTGCTCTTCACGAGCGGCTATGCCGATATGCCCTCGCACGATCCGGCCCTCGGCCAGGTGGAGTTGCTGCGCAAGCCCTACAAGCTGCGCGAGCTTGCCCAATCCGTCCGCCACGCGCTCGATCCGGGGGCCCCTGTCGCCGTCCCTGCCGTCCCCGCCGTCGCCTCCGCCGGCACCCCGCCGGGCTGATCGCGGCGCCGTGGCGCCGCGCGGGCTTGACCCCCCAAGCCTATTTGGCTACTAGCGAAAATGCGGGCCCAAAGAAAAACAATGCCCGCATGAGGCCACTGGGAGGCACGCCTTGGGACCCGGAGCGCTCTTGCGCCCGCGCATGGGGCTTTGGCCGGCAACTGCCGCGCCGATGCGGGTCTGCGCAAGCGCGCGACCGCGACCGGCCGCCGTGCCAGCGGGTATCCGCCGATGACGTCGCCCGGCGCCGCCGCCGCCGACACCTTTCCGGCGCTGCTTGAATCCAATGCGCGCATCCGGGGTGGCCGCCCTGCCATCCGCGAGAAGGACTACGGCATCTGGCAGACCTGGAGCTGGGCCGAGGTGCGCGATCAGGTCCGCATCATGGCGCACGGCTTCGCGGCGCTGGGCCTCCGGCGCGGCGACAAGGTCGCGATCATCGGCGACAATCGACCGCAACTCTATTGGGCGATGGTGGCCGCGCAGGCGCTCGGCGCCGTGCCCGTCCCGGTCTACCAGGACGCCGCCGCCGCCGAGATGCAGTTCGTGCTCGACCACACCGAGGCGCGCTTCGCCATGGTGGAGGACCAGGAGCAGGTGGACAAGCTGCTCGAGATCAAGCCGCGCAGCTCGACGCTCGAAACCGTCGTCTTCCGCGACGCGCGCGGCTTGCGGCACTACACGCAGCCCTTCCTCCACAGCCTCGCCAGCGTCGAAGCGCTGGGCCGCGAGCACCGGAAGGAGCATCCGGGTTTCTACGAAGAAGAAGCCGCCAAGGCGCAGGGCGGCGACGCGGCGATCATGCTCTACACGTCGGGCACCACCGGGCAGCCCAAGGGCGTCGTGCTGACATTCGACAACGTCATCAAGACCGCGCGGATGTCGGTCGAGCTCGAGGGCTTGACCGAGAGGGACGAGACGCTGAGCTACCTCCCCATGGCCTGGGTGGGCGACAACATGTTCTCGCTCGGCCAGACCTACGTCGCCGGCTTCTGCGTCAACTGCCCCGAATCGAGCGGCACGGTGATGCAGGATCTGCGCGAGATCGGGCCGACCTACTTCTTCGCGCCGCCGCCGATCTTCCAGAACATCCTCACGCAGGTCATGATCCGCATCGAGGATGCGAGCTGGGTGAAGCGCCGCCTGTTCCACTATTTCCTGAAAGTCGCGCGCCGCGTGGGCTCCGACATTCTCGGCCGCAAGCCGGTCCCGTTCGGCCAGCGCTTCCTCTACCGGCTCGGCGAGGCGCTCGTCTTCGGCCCGCTCAAGAACACGCTCGGCTTCTCGCGCATGCGCCTCGTCTATACGGCCGGCGAGGCCATCGGGCCCGACATCTTCGATTTCTACCGTTCCATCGGCGTGCCGATGAAGCAGCTCTACGGCCAGACCGAGGCCACGGTGTTCGTGACCGTCCAGCCCAACGACCAGGTGCGCCTCGACACGGTCGGCGTCGCGTGCCCGGGCGTGGAGCTCAAGCTCGACCCCTCGGGCGAGGTGCTCTACCGCAGCCCCGGCGTATTCAAGGAATACTACCGCAATCCCGCCGCCACCGCCGAGACCAAGACCGCCGACGGCTGGGTCCGCACCGGCGACGCCGGCATCCTCGGCCGCGACGGGCACTTGAAGATCGTCGACCGCGCCAAGGATGTCGGCCGGCTCAGGAACGGCGCGCTGTTCGCGCCCAAATATCTCGAGAACAAGCTCAAGTTCTTCCCCTTCATCAAGGAGGCGGTCACCTTCGGCGCCGACCGCGACTACGCGACGGCCATGATCTCCATCGCCGTCGACGCGGTCGGCAATTGGGCCGAGCGGCGCCACTTGGCCTATTCGAGCTATCAGGAATTGGCCGCCAAGCCCGAAGTCTACGAGCTCATCAAGAGCAACATCGAGAAGGTCAACCGCGACCTGGCGCAGGATCCCGCCCTCGCCGGCTCGCAGATCAAGCGCTTCGTCCTGCTCCACAAGGAGCTCGACGCCGACGACGGCGAGCTGACCCGCTCGCGCAAGGTGCGCCGCCGCTTCGTCGCCGAGCGCTACGCCGACATCATCGAGGCGATCTATTCCGGCAAGGCCAGCGTCCACGTCGAAGCGAAGGTGAGCTTCGAGGACGGCCGCACCAGCACGCTCAAGGCCGACCTCCGCATCGCGGACGCGGCGACGGCCGGTGTCGAAACGCCGGCGCCCGCGCTCGTGGCATGAGCGAAGCCCACCTCCGCCGCATCGGCGAAACGGTACTGAAGGTGGAGAACATCTCGCTCCGCTTCGGCGGCGTGCGCGCGATCACCGACGTGAGCTTCGAGATCCGGAAGGGCGAGATCTTCTCGATCATCGGTCCCAACGGCGCCGGCAAGACGTCGATGTTGAACGTCATCAACGGCTTCTATCACCCGCAAGACGGCACCATCGTCTGGAAGGGCATGCTCCGGAAGCAGATGCGCCCGCACGAGGCGGCCGCCACCGGCATCGCCCGCACCTTCCAGAACGTGGCGCTGTTCAAGGGCATGAGCACGCTCGACAACATCATGACCGGACGCCTCCTGAAGCAGCGCGGGAACTTCCTCACCGACGCGCTCTATTGGGGCCCCGCCCAGCGCGAGGAGATCCGCCAGCGCGCGGTGGTGGAGCGCATCATCGATTTCCTCGAGATCCAGGCCATCCGCAAAGTGCCGGTCGGCCGCCTGCCGTACGGGCTCCAGAAGCGCGTCGAGCTCGGCCGCGCGCTCGCCATGGAGCCGGAGCTCCTGCTGCTCGACGAGCCCATGGCCGGCATGAACGTCGAGGAGAAGGAGGACATGTCGCGCTTCATCCTCGACGTCAACGACGAGTTCGGCACCACCATCGCCCTCATCGAGCACGACATGGGCGTGGTGATGGACATCTCCGACCGCGTCGTGGTGCTCGACTACGGGCGCAAGATCGCCGACGGGACGCCGGACGTCGTGCGGGCCAATCCCGACGTCATCAAGGCCTATCTCGGCGTCAGTCACTGAGGGCGCGGCATGGAGTTCGTCCTCAACCTCCTCGTCGAACCGTTCCTCGCCATGGGCGCGCGGCCGGATTTCTTCGGCCAGGTGTTCATCGGCGGCCTGCTCACGGGCGTGATGTATGCGCTCGTCGCCCTCGGCTTCGTCCTCATCTACAAGGCCTCGGGCGTGTTCAATTTCGCCCAGGGCGTGATGGTGCTGTTCGCGGCGCTCACCCTGGTCGGGCTGATGGAGAAGGGCGTCCCGCTCTGGGCCGCCATCGTCCTCACCGGCTTCGTGATGCTGCTGCTCGCGGTGGCGATCGAATGGGTGATCCTGCGCCACATGGTGAACCAGGATCAGATCATCCTGTTCATGGCCACGATCGGCCTCACCTATTTCCTCGAGGGCTTCGGCGACACGCTCTGGGGCTCCGACGTCAAGAAGCTCGACATCGGCATTCCCGATGCGCGGCTGGTGATCCCGCCCGACACGATCAGCCTCGGCCTGGTCATCGCCGTCTTCGCCATCGCGTCGCTGGCGAGCCTCGTCATCCTCCAGAAATGGCGCGCGCACGCGGTGCGCCGCTCGTTCGATCCCACGCGCAAGGCGATCCCGCCGCTGGTGTCGCCGCGCCAGATGCTGTTCGCCGCGATCGGCGCCGCGATCCTGGCCGCCGGCATCGCCGGCCTCCTCGCGGGCTGGATCGTGATCGACGATTCCAGGCCCGCGCGGGCGGCGCTGCGCTCGCGCAATTTCTTCACCAGCGCCACGGTGGTGGGGGTGCTCGCCGTCGTCGCCGTGGCCCTGCTGATCTCCGCCAACGCGGCCGGGCGTCGGCATGCGCGCGCGGACGGCGACACGGAGGTGGCGCCGCTGCACTACGGCTGGTTCGTCGGCCTCGGCGTCGCGGTCACGGCGTTCGCGGTGAGCGGGGTCGTGTGGGCGGCGCTGATGCGCGTCACCATCAACATCTTCGAATTGTTCGCGGCCGTGATCGCGGGCGTCTTGGTCGTGGTGCTGGCGCTGTTCTTCCAGAAGACCCGCGTCGGCCGCGCCCTCCGGGCGGTCGCCGACGATCACGCCGCGGCGCTCTCGGTCGGCATCTCGCTGCGCGGCATCTGGGTGATCGTGTGGGCGGTGGCGGGCATCGTTGCGCTCGCCGCCGGCATCATCTGGGGCGGCAAGAGCGGCGTCCAGTTCAGCCTGTCGCTGATCGCGTTGAAGGCCCTGCCGGTGCTGATCCTCGGCGGCTTCACCTCGGTTCCGGGCGCCATCATCGGCGGCCTCATCATCGGCGTCGGCGAGAAGCTGGCCGAGGTCTATTGGGGGCTCGCGCTCGGCATCGACGCCATCGAGAACTGGTTCGCCTACATGCTCGCCCTCGTGTTCCTGCTGTTCCGCCCGCAGGGGCTGTTCGGCGAAAAGATCATCGAGCGGGTCTAGGCGATGTTTTACCGCGAGGCCGGCCAGTTCAAGACCAGCTACGCCGCCGACCAGGCGATCTTCCCGATCGCGCAGGACCGGATCGTGATCGGGCTGTTCCTGATCGCAGCCTTCGTCGTGCCGCCGGCCTTCGCCAGCACTTATTGGTTCAACGCGATCCTGCTGCCGCTGCTGATCTATTCGATGGCGGCGCTGGGCCTCAACCTCCTGGTCGGCTATTGCGGGCAGATCTCGCTCGGCACCGGCGCCTTCATGGCGGTGGGCGCCTACAGCGCCTACAAGCTCTCCACCGTCTATTTCCCCGATCTCGGCCTGTTCTTCATCTTCATGATGTCCGGCGCGGTGGCGGCGGCGGTCGGCGTCGTCTTCGGCCTGCCGAGCCTGCGCATCAAGGGCTTCTACCTCGCGGTGGCGACGCTCGCCGCGCAGTTCTTCCTGCAATGGCTCTTCAACAAGGTGCCCTGGTTCTCCAACTTCCATTCGTCCGGCACGCTCGAATCGCCGCCGCGCAGCATCTTCGGCAGCTTCGCCCAGCCCGGCGGCACGCTGGATTTCCTCTCGTTCCTCAACCCGATGGTGTCGAGCCCCAACGCGTCGCCGGCCAACAAATACATCTTCGCGCTGGCCCTCGTCGTGCTGATGGCGCTCGTCGCCAAGAACCTCGTGCGCGGGCGCGTCGGGCGGAAATGGATGGCGATCCGCGACATGGACATCGCCGCGCAGCTCATCGGCATCCGCCCGCTGCGCACCAAGCTCTCCGCCTTCGCCACCTCGTCGTTCTATTGCGGCGTGGCGGGCGCCATGATGCTGTTCCTCTATCTCAACAGCGCCGAGACGACGGCCTTCAGCATCACCGAATCGTTCAACGTGCTGTTCATGGTCATCATCGGCGGGCTCGGCAGCATCCTGGGCTCGTTCCTCGGCGCCGGCTTCATCGTGCTGATGCCGATCTTCCTGGTGAACGCCTTGCCGGCCATCGGCATCGACATCGACGTCGCCACGCGCCGCCACATCGAGCTGATGCTGTTCGGCGGCCTCATGATCTTCTTCCTCATCGTCGAGCCGCACGGCCTCGCGCGCCTCTGGCAGATCACCAAGGAGAAATTGCGCCTCTGGCCCTTCCCGCATTGAGCGGGCGCGGCCAAGTCCCCGTCCGCTCAGTGCGGGCCCGCTCGCTGCGGGAAGGGGCAGGGCGTTTGCAGCGCCCGGACGTGCGTGATACCGTTGCCGACAACCGCAGCATGAAAGCAGCGGCAAATAAACGATCAACCCGACTTTGGGAGGTTACCGATGTCCCTCAAGAGACTGACCCTCGGCATGATCGCGGCGTCCGCCGCGGCCGGCACGCTGGCCGCCGTTCCGGCGCTGGCGCAGGACCTGTTCGTGCCCGGCCTCGTTTATCGCACCGGCCCCTACGCGCCCAACGGCATCCCGGTCGCCAACGCGATGGCCGACTACATCACGATGCTCAACGAGCGCGACGGCGGCATCGGCGGCGCCAAGGTGGTGTGGGAAGAGTGCGAAACCGCCTACGACACCAAGCTCGGCGTCGAATGCTACGAGCGCCTCAAAGGCAAGGCGTTGATCGTGAACCCCTATTCCACGGGCATCACCTACGCCCTCATCCCGAAAGCGACGGTCGACAAGATCCCGCTGCTCTCGATGGGCTACGGCCGCACCGACGCTTCGGACGGCCGCTATTTCCCCTGGACCTTCACGACTCCGACGACCTATTGGAGCCAGGCCTCGGCCAAGATCAAGTACGTGGCGTCGCGGGAAGGCGGGCTCGACAAGCTCAAGGGCAAGACCATCGCTCTCGTCCATCACAACAGCCCCTACGGCAAGGAACCGATCCCGACGCTCCAGGAGCTGTCCAAGAAATACGGCTACAAGCTCGAGATCCTGGCGGTCGATCATCCCGGCCAGGAGCAGAAGGCGACGTGGCAGAAGATCCAGCAGCTCGAGCCCGATTGGGTGTTCTTCTGGGGCTGGGGCGTCATGAACCAGGTCGGCGTCAAGGAAGCGGCCGCCATCGGCTTCAAGATGGACCGCATGATCGGCGTGTGGTGGTCGGGCTCGGAAGTCGACGTGCTGCCCGCCGGCGCCGCCGCCAAGGGCTATCTCGCGGCGACGTTCCATCAAGTCGGTTCCGGCTTCAAGGTGCACGCCGACATCAAGCAGCACGTCTACGACAAGGGCAAAGGCAAGGGCGACGCCGCCAAGACCGGCGAGGTGCTCTACAACCGCGGCCTCGTGAACGCCTTCATCATGACCGAAGCCATCCGCGACGCAGTGGCGTGGAAAGGCCCGAAGATCACTGGCGCCGACGTGCGCGAGGCGATGGAGAATCTGGAAATCACGCAACGTCGCCTGGAGAAGGCGGGGTTTGCCGGGATGATGCGCCCGCTTTCCAATTCCTGCGCCGATCACGAAGGCAACGGCCCGATCCTGATCCAGCAATGGGACGGCACGGCGTGGAAGGTCGTGACCGACTGGATCGAGCCGATGCGCGACGTGGTGCGCCCGATGATCGAAGCCTCGGCGATGAAGTTCGCGGCCGAGAACAAGCTCGAGGCGCGCAAGGACTGCAACTAGACGGCTCCAGCCGGGCCCGCGCCGCCGAAGGCGGCCCGGGCCCGCGAAATCCCCAACGGGCGCCGCCGTCCTTCCGCTGAGGGGGCGGCGGCGCGGCTTTTCGGGAAGACACCATCGGGAAACTGGCGATGCAGAGAGGCGAGGCGGCGCCCAACGGCGCGCTGCTCCAGGTCAAGAACATCGAGGTCATCTACGACCACGTCATCCTGGTGCTGAAGGGCGTCTCGCTCGAAGTGCCCGAGGGCGGGGTGGTGGCGCTGCTCGGCGCCAACGGCGCCGGCAAGTCGACGACCTTGAAGGCGATTTCCAACCTGCTGCACGCCGAGCGCGGCCAGGTCACCAAGGGCAGCATCGCCTACAAGGGCCAGCGCATCGACGGGCTCACGCCCGCCGATCTCGTCAAGCGCGGCGTCATCCAGGTGATGGAAGGCCGGCATTGCTTTCCGCACTTGACGGTCGAAGAGAATCTCCTGACCGGCGCCTACACGCGGAGCGGCGGCCAGAGCGTCATCCAACGCGATCTCGAGAAGGTCTACGGCTATTTCCCGCGCCTGAAGCTCCGGCGCAACTCGCAGGCCGGCTACATCTCCGGCGGCGAGCAGCAGATGACGGCGATCGGCCGCGCGCTCATGTCGGAGCCGCACATGATCCTGCTCGACGAGCCCTCGATGGGCCTGGCGCCGCAGCTGGTCGAGGAAATCTTCGAGATCGTCAAGGCCCTCAACGCCAAGGAGAAGGTGAGCTTCCTCCTCGCCGAGCAGAACACCAACATGGCCCTGCGCTACGCCACCTACGGCTACATCCTCGAGAACGGCCGCGTGGTGATGGACGGCGAAGCCAAGGCGCTCGGCGAGAACGAAGACGTCAAGGAATTCTACCTCGGCCTCTCCACCACCGGCCGCAAGAGCTATCGCGACGTGAAGCACTACAAGCGCAGGAAGCGGTGGCTGGCGTAGAGACGGAGACTAGTTGCTGCACCAAACCACTGTAGAAGTGGATGCTACGGGGGGAACAATGAGAGTTATCGCTGTTTTCGCGTGTTCCGTGGCGCTCTTGGCAGAAGCAACTGCGTTAGCGCAGACCGGCCCTAAGTCTCATCAGTTTACTGGCAAGAATTGTTTTGCTCGCGTCCATTCCCAATCTACGTCGGGGGCGTCGGGGACGGGCCGCTACGATTTCAATTTTCATCGCGATGGAGCGCTGACCATAAAGTGGAGCGGCGACAGTGGCCGGAGCTTGACGCTCGAACTCACATATCAAGGCGTAGAAGACAAGTGGTTGGTATTTAAGACACGTGGTGGCGGTACCGCTCATATCGACGCCAATGCTTGGACAGGCAGCACGAGGGTCCTTAGCACCGTCGGTACGCTAATCGTAACTACGTTTGAGAAGCTGACCTGCAATTAGCGCTTGGGTTAGGGGCCAGTTCCGAGACATTCCGAGCAATGACTCATACCTTAGAGCGATCGGCCACACCTCTCACTCCTCATAATCATAATCGCGCCACGATGACCGATCTTATTTCCCTCGACCGCCTAGTGTTGGCGAGCCAGCCATTCAGCCGCTTCATCGGCGCCGAGCTGGAACCCTACGCGGCCGACAATGCGCTCACCTTTGCCGACGGATCGGTGCTCGGCCCCGGCGTCGTCACCTCGGAATTCAAGATCTACTATGTCAGGCCGGCACTCGGTACCGTGCCGGTAGCGCGCGCATCGGTCGTCTATGCCGGCAAGAGCCAAGCCGTCTGCCGCTGCGACGTATTCGCGGTCAAGGATGGCGCCGAGGTGCTCTGCGCCGTAGCGCAAGGTACCATCTCGCGCCTCGGCGGCGGGCCCGCGGCGTGAGCGGCCCAAGGCTCATTCGGAGGATGCGATGACATCCGGCGATTTCTACGACGCCCTCGAAACCCGCGCCCCCGCGGCGCGCGAGGCGGCGCTGATGGCGGCGCTCGCGGAGCAGGTCGCCAACGCGAAAGCACGCTCGGGCTGGTATGCGAAGCTCTTCAAGGACGTCGATCCGCGCGCGATCACGAGCCGCGCGGCGCTCGCGCGATTGCCGGTCACGCGCAAGCACGATCTCATCGCCCTCATGAAGGAAAACCCGCCGATGGGCGGGCTCGAGGCGATGCCGCTCGGCGAAGCCTCGCTGATCTTTACCTCGCCGGGGCCGATCTTCGAATACACCACCGACCGGCCCGATTTCTACGACGCGGCGCGCGCGCTCTATGCGGCCGGCATCCGGAAGGGCGACATCGTCCACAATTCCTTTTCCTATCACCTGACGCCGGGCGCCTGGGTCATGCACAGCGCGGCGCGGGCGCTGGGCTGCGCGGTCATCCCCGGCGGCGTCGGCAACACCGAGCAGCAGGTGCAGGTGATGGCGCAGATCAAGCCCGTCGCCTATGCCGGCACGCCGGATTTCTTGAAGATCATGATCGAGACGGCGGACAAGCTCGGCCTCTCCATCGCCTCGGTGAAAAAAGCGCTGGTCGGCGGCGGGCCGCTGTTTCCGCAGCTCCGCGCTTTCTACAAAGAGCGCGGCATCCAGTGCCTGCAATCCTTCGCGACCGCTGAGCTCGGCAACATCGCCCACGAATCGCCGGCACTCGAAGGCCTCATCGTCGCCGAGAGCAAGATCGTCGAGGTGCTGGTGCCGGGCACGCGCGATCCGGTGGCGGAAGCGGGGCAGGTCGGCGAACTCGTCGTCACCACGCTCAATCCGGATTTTCCGCTGGTGCGGTTCTCGACCGGCGATCTCACCGCGGTGCTGCCGGGGCCGAGCCCGTGCGGGCGCACCAACATGCGCATCAAGGGCTGGATGGGCCGCGCCGATCAGACGACGAAAGTGCGCGGCATGTTCGTCCACCCCGAGCAGATCGCCGAAGTCGTCAAGCGCCACCCCGAATTGAAGCGCGCCCGGCTCGTGGTCGATGCTGAGGAAGGCCTCGATGCGCCCACATTCCGTTGCGAGGCCGCGGCGTCCAGCCCGGCCTTGGCCGACGCCGTGGCCAAGACCTTCCAGGCGGTGTGCAAGGTGCGGGCTGCGGTTATATTCGTGGAGCCCGGCAAATTGCCGAATGACGGCAAGCTGATAGAGGACGTCCGCAAGGTCGCCTGATGCTGGCCGGGAGGAATCCCCTTCATATTTGCCAAACGATCGTTTGACAGTGTGGCGAAATAATCACGCTTTTGCCACAATCTATGCCTTCTGCCGCCTTATTCTGGAAACATAGATACCCTTACTAAAAGATCTCCCCTCTGAACCGAGGCTTCCCCGAGCCTCCTCCAGCCACCCCGGGCTGGAGCCCTGGCGGTCAACGGAAACCCTCCCGTTGGCCGCCGTATTTTTTTGGGGAGTCGGTGCTGCATCTCGGCGCTTTGACAAGCCGGGCGCACCCCATAGTGTCGGCGCCGCGCCCAACGCCGCGGGGCCTTTCCCTCCCGACATGAATTCCGCCGATCGCCTCGAATGCCGCGACCTCGCCTGCTTGCGCGGCGAGCGCTTGGTGTTCCGGAAACTCGCGCTGTCGCTCGCCGGCGGCGCAGCGCTGCGTCTGGTCGGGCCCAACGGCAGCGGCAAATCGAGCCTGCTGCGCCTCTTGGCCGGTCTCGGCCGGCCCGCGGCCGGCACGATCGCGTGGAACGGCGCCGACATCGACGGCGACCGCGACGCGCACCGCGCGCGCCTGCTTTTCCTCGGCCACCAGGACGCAGTGAAGCCGTGGCTGACCGTCGCCGAGAATCTAGAGTTTTGGTCGGCGTTGCACGGCGCACCCGCAGAGCGCGCCGTATCCGCGTTGGAGCGCGTTTCCTTGTCCGCGCAGCGCAATCTCCCGGCGCGCTTCCTCTCGCAAGGCCAGCGGCGGCGGCTGGCGCTGGCGCGCTTCGCCGCGATTCCGGCCCGGCTCTGGCTGCTCGACGAGCCCACGGTCGGCCTCGACGAGGCCAGCGTGTCCGCGGTCGAGGCGCTGATCGCCGGGCATTGCGCCGTCGGCGGGCTCGCGGTCGTGTCGACGCATTTGGCCTTGCGCCTGCCGGGCGAACAGACGCTGGCGCTCGATGGCGCCGGTGCCGGGGCGTGCGCGGCATGAAATCCGCGTGGGGCGGCGGCTTCGGCGCCATGCTGCGGCGCGATCTCCGGCTGGCGCTGCGCCAGGGCAGCGATACCGCGACCGTGCTCGCCTTCTTCGTCATCGTCGTGTCGCTGTTTCCGTTCGGCGTCGGCGCCGAGCCGCAAACGCTTTCGGCCATCGGCGCCGGCATCCTCTGGGTCGCGGCGCTGCTGGCGGCGCTGCTGTCGCTCGACCGCCTGTTCCAGGCCGATTACGACGACGGCACGATCGACTACCTGCTCGCTTCGCCGGCCGCGCCGAGCCTGATCGTGCTCGCGAAATGCGCCGCGCATTGGCTCACCACCGGGCTGCCGCTCGTCATCCTCTCGCCGCTCCTGGCGCTGTTGCTCAACATGCCGGCGGCCGGATTCCCGGCGCTGATCCTCGGCCTCGCGATCGGAACGCCGGTGCTGACTCTGGTCGGCGCCATCGGCGCGGCGCTGGTGCTGGGGGCCCGGCGCGGCGGCGTGCTGCTCTCGCTGCTGATATTGCCGCTCTACATTCCGGTGCTGATCTTCGGCGTGGCCGCGGTCGAGGCGGCGGCGACGGGGCGGGGGGCGGCGCCGCATTTGCTGCTGCTCGGCGCCCTCTGCCTCGCGGCCTTGGCGCTGGCGCCGTTCGTCGCCGGCGCCGCATTGCGCCAGGCCGCGGAGTGAAATAAGGCAGGACCGCCATGGCCATCCGCATCCACGCCCTCGCCAATCCCGCGCGTTTCCTGCGCTTCGCCCGCCGCGCTTTGCCGTGGTCGGCGGCGCTCGCGGTGCTGTTCATCGCCGTCGGCGGCGTCTGGGCGCTTTTCATCGCGCCGCCCGACAAGCACCAGGGCGAGAGTGTGCGCATCATGTACGTGCACGTGCCGTCGGCGTGGATGGCGCTGTTCGGTTACGTGTGCCTCGCCGGCTCGAGCGCCGCGGCGCTGATCTGGCGCCATCCGCTCGGCCATGTTCTCGCGCGCTCGGCGGCGCCGATCGGCGCCTGCTTTACCCTTCTGGCACTCGTCACCGGCTCGCTCTGGGGCAAGCCGATGTGGGGCGCCTATTGGGTGTGGGACGCGCGCCTCACCTCGGTGCTGATCCTCTTCTTCCTCTATCTCGGCCACATCGCGCTGACCCACGCCTTCGACGATCCCGGCCGCGGCGCCCGCGCCGCCGCGATTCTCGCTTTGGTCGGCATCGTCAATCTGCCGATCATCAAATTCTCGGTCGATTGGTGGAACACGCTCCACCAGCCGGCCAGCATCATCCGCCGCGACGGCCCCACCATCGACGGCTCGATGCTGGCGCCGCTGCTGCTGATGATCCTCGGCTTCACGTTCTACTACTTCACCGTCTGGCTGCTGCGCGCCCGCGCCGAACTCGCGGCCCTGCGCACCCGAGCCCTCAAGCTCCGGCTGCTGGCTTCGTAAGAAGGGTAACAGGGAGGCGGGGAGGCGGGGAGAAAGCGAAGTTCGACACGGAGGACACGGAGAAGAATTTTTAGCGCGCCCCCATCGGCAGGTTCAGGGGGGCGCGCAATCCTTTCCCTTCTCCGTGCTCTCTGTGTCCTCCGTGTTTACCTTTCTTCCTTCTCCCCGCCTCCCCGCCTCCCTGTTCACCTACCGGCGCGGCGATATCCCGCATTAACGCCTTGATTGCCGGGGATTATCCAATGTCGCGCCGTGTTTGTGCCGCAGAGCGCGGGTAGGGGTTTCGAGGCCGATGGACGGGTTGGTGAAGTTCCTCGCCATGGATGGATACGCGGCTTATGTTTGGCCCGCGCTGGGACTCACGGTCCTGGTTCTGGCCGGCCTCTTGATTGCGAGCGCCCGGAGCGCCCGCGAGCGCGAGGCGGAATTGGCGCGGCTCGAAGCGGAGTCCGGACGTGGCGATGAAGGCTAAGCACAAGCGCCTGTTCTTCGTCGGCTTCGGCCTGGCGTTGCTCGGCGGCGCCGTGGCGCTGGCGCTCGTGGCGCTCCAAGACACGGTCACGTTCTTCTTCACGCCGAGCCAGGCCGCGGAGCGCAAGGTCGAGGCCGGCCAGCGCGTGCGCTTGGGCGGCCTCGTCGAGGAGAAGAGCGTCAAGAAGCTCGAAGACGGCGTCACCATCGAATTCCGCGTCACCGACCGGGCCAAGGCGGTGGTCGTGCGCTACAAGGGCGTAGTGCCCGATCTTTTCCGCGAAGGGCAGGGCGTCGTCGTCCAGGGCGCGTTCCAGCCGGACAGAGTCTTCGTCGCCAGCACCGTGCTCGCCAAACACGACGAGAACTACATCCCCAAGGAAGTCGCCGACGAGCTCAAGAAGCAGGGGCTCTGGCAGCACGACAAGAACAAGCCGCCGGCGAAATGATCCCCGAGCTCGGCCACTATGCGCTCGCCCTCGCGCTGCTGGTGGCGGCGTTCCAGAGCCTCGTGCCGCTGATCGGCGCGGCGCGCGGCGACGGCGCGTTGATGGCGTCGGCGGCACCCGCCGCGCAGAGCCAGTTCATCCTCGTGGCCGCGTCCTTCGCGGCACTCACATACGCCTACGTCACGTCCGATTTCACGGTCGCGAACGTCGCCGCCAATTCGCACAGCGCCAAGCCGCTGCTCTATAAGGTCAGCGGCGTGTGGGGGAATCACGAGGGCTCGCTGCTGCTCTGGGTGCTGATCCTCACGCTGTTCGGCGCCGCGGTCGCCACCTTCGGCGCGAATCTGCCGCCGGCCCTCAAGGCGCGCGTGCTGGCCGTGCAGGGCATGATCGGCTTGGGCTTCCTCGCTTTCATGCTGTTCACCTCGAACCCGTTCCTGCGCCTCGATCCGGCGCCGCCCGACGGGCGCGGCTTGAACCCGCTGCTGCAGGATCCCGGCCTCGCCTTCCATCCGCCGTTTCTCTATCTCGGTTACGTCGGCTTCTCGATGGCGTTCTCCTTCGCCGTGGCCGCGCTGATCGAGGGCCGCGTCGACGCCGCCTGGGCGCGCTGGGTGCGGCCCTGGACGCTCGCCGCCTGGGGCTTCCTCACGGTCGGCATCGCGCTCGGCTCGTGGTGGGCCTATTACGAGCTCGGCTGGGGCGGCTTCTGGTTCTGGGACCCGGTCGAGAACGCGAGCTTCATGCCGTGGCTGGTCGGCACGGCGCTGTTGCATTCCGCCGTCGTGGTCGAGAAGCGCGACGCGCTCAAGAGCTGGACGATCCTCCTCGCCATTCTCACATTCGGCCTCTCGCTGCTCGGCACCTTCCTGGTGCGCTCGGGCGTGCTCACCTCGGTCCATACCTTTGCCACCGATCCCGAGCGCGGCATCTTCATCCTGCTGCTGCTCATCGTCGCGATCGGCGGGCCGCTGCTGCTTTACGCGATGCGCGCGCCGGCGTTGAAAGGCGGCGGCTTCTTCAAGCCCATCAGCCGCGAAGGCGCCATGGTGCTCAACAACCTGCTGCTGACGGTCGCGGCGGCGACCGTGTTCCTCGGCACACTTTATCCGCTGTTCCTCGACATCGTCGGCGGCGGCAAGATTTCCGTGGGTGCGCCCTACTTCAATTCCACCTTCGTGCCGCTGATGATTCCGCTGCTGATCGCCGTTGCCGCCGGGCCCGCGCTCGCCTGGAAGCGCGGCGATCTCGCCGGTGTACTGACGCGCTTGAAGCTCGCCTTCGCCGCGGCGGCGCTTGCGGTGCTGATCGCGCTCTGGCGCAACGATTGGCGCGACGCGGTGGCGGCGCTCGGCATCGGCCTCGGCATCTGGGTAATCGCCGGCTCGCTGCTGGAATGGACGTCGCGCATCCAGCTCTTCCGCGTTCCGGTCGGCGACAGCCTCCGGCGCGCCCTCGGCCTGCCGCGCAGCTTCTATGGCATGAGCATCGCGCACGCGGCGCTCGGCATCGTCGTGCTCGGCATCACGGCCTCAGCGGCGTGGCAGACCGAAGTGATCCAGGTCGTGCGGCCGGGCACGTCGATCCAAGTCGCGCGCTATACGCTGAATTTGCGCGACGTGCGTGAAATACGCGGCCCCAACTATGTCGCGCAACAAGCGCGCATCGTCGTCCATGAGGCCGGCGCGGCGAGCACCGCTGCCCCCGTCACCGTCTTGCTCCCTGAGAAGCGCCGCTATCCGGTCGAAGGCAACAACACCACGGAAGCCGCGATCTACACGACATTCTTCGCCGATCTCTACGTGGTGCTCGGCGACCCCGACGAGAAAGGGGGCTGGGTCATCCGTGCCTACCACAATCCGCTGGTGCCGTGGATCTGGGGCGGCGCGATTCTGATGTTCTTCGGCGGGCTCGTCTCGCTCTCGGATCGCCGCCACCGCGTGGGCGCGCCGCGCCGCAGCGTCGCGGGCGAGCCCGAAATCGCCGCCGCGTGAGCGAGGTGAGCATGCGGCTGCGCTACCTCATACCCGGAATCGTGTTCGCGCTGCTCGGCGCAGGCCTCGTCTATGCGCTGATGACGATCCAATCCGGCAAGAAGAATCCGGCGACCGTGCCGTCCGCGCTGATCGGCAAGCCCGTGCCCGAATTCGTGCTGCCCGCGCCGGCCGGCTTCCCGCAAGGCCTTTCCACGGCGGACATCAAGGGCAGGGTCGCGATCGTCAACGTCTTCGCCTCGTGGTGCCCGCCCTGCCATGTCGAGCATCCGCTGTTGCTCGATCTGGCGAAGGACAAATCCGTCCTCCTCGTCGGCCTCAATTGGAAGGACAAGGACGAGAAGCTCGCCGCGTGGTTCAAGGAGGCGGGCAATCCCTTCTCGCATATCGGCGCCGACCGCGACGGCCGCGTCGCGATCGAATGGGGCGTCTATGGCGCGCCCGAAACCTACATCATCGATCGCGCGGGCAAGATCGTCTATCGGCTCGCCGGCCCGCTGACCGAGCAATTGCTGCGAGACGAAATCCGCCCGCTCTTGGCGAGACTGAAGCAATGATCCGCCGCGTTCTCCTGCTGCTTGCCCTGTTGTCCGTGGCGCTCGCCGGCGGAACGGCGCATGCAGCCGTCGAGCCCGACGAGATTCTCGCCGATCCGATGCTCGAGGCGCGGGCGCGCGGCATCACGCGCCAATTGCGCTGCCTCGTCTGCCAGAACCAATCGATCGACGATTCCAACGCGCCCCTGGCGAAGGATTTGCGGCGGCTGGTGCGCGAGCGCCTCAAGGCCGGCGACAGCGACGAGGCCGCGCTTGGGTACATCGTCGCGCGCTACGGCGATTTCGTGCTGCTGCGTCCGCCGGTCAAATCCACGACCTGGCTTTTGTGGTATGGGCCGGCGGCGCTACTGATCGCGGGCGCAGTGTTTCTGCTCCTGCGCGTGCGGCGGCGCGAACGCGCGGCGGCCCCGGCGCCGCTCGACGAAGCGGAAGCCAAGCGCGTGGCCGCATTGATCGCCGGCGAGCCGCGTTCGCCTCGGCGCGAGGGCGCGCCATGACGCTGTGGCTCCTGGGCGGCGCCCTCACGCTCGTCATCGTCGCCTTGCTCGTGGGCCCGCTCCTCCGGCCCGAGGCAAGAGCGGGCGCGCGGCTCGACTACGATCTCGAAGTCTACAAGGACCAGCTCGGCGAATTGGAGCGCGATGCGGCGCGCGGCCTCATCGCGCCGGCCGAGGCCGAGGCGGCGAGGCTCGAAATCCAGCGCCGAATCCTGGCCGCCGCCAACCAGGCGGTGCCGTCGTCGGCGCGCGCACGGCCGGCGCTGTCGCTCGCCTTCACCATCGTGCTCGGCCTGCCGTTCGCGGGCGGCGCCATCTACCTCGCCCTCGGCCGGCCCGATCTTCCGAGCCAATCCGTGCGCCAGGATGCGCCGCTGACCGATCCCGCGGCGGCGAAGAAACTCGCGGCGCTCGAGGCCAAGACGCGCGCCAATCCCACCAGCCTCGACGACCGGATGGAATTGGCCGAGTTTGAGTTCGAGCACCGCCGCTTCCGCGCCGCCGCCGAATCCTATCGCATCGCGCTGGCGCTCGCGAAAGGCCGCGCCGACATCGCCGGCCTCTACGGCGAAGCGCTGACGCGCGCGGCCGGCGGCGTCGTTCCGGAAGCCGCACGCAAGGCGTTCGAGCTCGCGATCGCGACGGCGCCCAAGGATCCGCGCGCGAATTTCTTTCTCGGCCTCGCCGATGCCCAGTCCGGCAAGGCGCGCGCGGCGCTGGTGCGCTGGCTGAAGCTCGAAGCCGAGGCGCCGGCGGGCGCTGTCTGGCTCGCGACTCTCCGGCAGGAGATGGCGCGCGTCGCGAAGGAGGCGGAGATCGATCTCGCCGCGCTGCGGAAGGAGATCAATCTGGCCGCGCCGCGGGGCCCGAGCCAGCGCGACATCGACGACGCCGACAAGATGTCGCCCGATCAGCGGATGGAGATGATCCGCGGCATGGTCGCGAGCCTCGAGGCGCGGCTCAAGGAGAACCCCAACGATCTCGACGGGTGGAAGCGCCTCGGCCGCGCGCATTCGGTGCTCAACGACCACGCCAAGGCGGCGGAAGCCTATCGGCGCGCCTATGCGCTGGCGCCCGACGACGTCGCGGTGATGGCCGATCTCGCCGGCGCCATCGTCCGCAGCCAGCCTCAGGGCAAGGAGATCACGCCCGAAGCGGTCGCGGTCTTGAAGAATCTGCTGGCGCGCGATCCCGACAACGCGCTGGCGCTCTTCTATCTCGGCATGGCCGAAGCCGAAGCCGGCAACAAGGAGCAAGCCGCGGCGCATTGGCGGAAGCTCCTCGAAAAACTCCCCGCCGACGCGCCGATCCGCGAGCTCATCCAGAAGCGCCTCGCGGCGCTCGGTGTCGAGGAGAAGAAGTAGCGCCCCTCCGCGCCGACGGGATGGGGCTACACCCCGCCCCAAACCTCGCGCGCCACGCTCACCACGAGTTCAAGCTTGCGCTTCTGGTCGTCGACGGTGACGGGATTGCCGTGATGCGAGCTCGCGAAGCCGCATTGCGGGCTCACCGCCAATTGCTCGAGCGGCACGAATTTCGCCGCTTCGTTGATGCGCGCTTTGAGCTCGTCCTTGGATTCGAGCAACGGGCGCTTGGTGGTCACGAGGCCGAGCACCACCACCTTCTTGCCCTTGGGGACGAAGCGCAGCGGCTCGAACCCGCCCGAGCGCTGGTCGTCGTATTCCAGGAAATAGCCGTCGGCGTCGATCTCGTTGAACAGCGCGTCGGCCACCGGCTCGTAGCCGCCCTGCGCGAGCCAGGTGCCGGCGAAATTTCCGCGGCAGATATGGATGCAGGCCGCCACGTCGCCCCGGCCCTTGATGGAATTGTTGATCAGGCTGGCATAGGTGTGCGGCAGCTTGTCGGGGTCCTCGCCGAGCTTCTTCGCCATGTCGCGGAACTTGGGATCGCAGAGATAGGCGAAATCGGTCTCGTCGATCTGCACGTAGCGGCAGCCGAGCTTGGCGAGACTCGCGATCTCGTCACGATAGACCTTGGCGAGATCGGCCCAGAACTCGCCGAGATCGGGATAGGCTTCCTTGGAGATGGCGCCGCGCCCGCCACGGAAATGCAGCAGCGAAGGCGAGGGAAAGCAGGATTTCGGCGTCTCTTTCGTCACCGATTTCAGATAGGCGAAGTCGGGGCCCATGATCGATTTCGCGTGCCGCACCTTCTTGACGATATGCGGCGTGGGCGGGCGGAATTCCACGCCCTGGAACTTCATCGTGGCCGTGCCCTCGCGCATCTCGACGCCCTCGATCTCCTGGAGGAAATCGATGTGCCACATGCCGCGGCGATACTCGCCGTCGGTGATGCCCTTGAGGCCCGCGCTCTCCTGGATCGCGACCGCGTCCTTGATGTTCTTGTCTTCCACCTTGCGCAATTCGGCGGCCGTCATCTTGCCTTTGGCGTGCTTGTCGCGCGCCTCCAAGACCTCCTTGGGGCGGAGCAGGCTGCCGACGTGATCGGCGCGGAACGGCGGTTTGCTGCGGCCGGCCATGGCGTTCTCCCTCGCATTCGTTTCTGGTGTAGGGAATGATTTAGAACCGGTGCCGCAGGCGATGCAAGCGCCGCGCTTGCGGCCTTGCCGCGCGCGCCGCCGGGATCATTTCCCTCGCGTAACCGGATGGGCAACGGAGCACCCGCGCCCACGCCGTTGCCCATCGCGACGCGGCGGGAGATGATCGCATGATGTCACGCCGATCCTTGATCGCCGCGGCCGCGAGCGCCGCCGCGGGTGCGCCCGCCGAAGCCGCCGCCGCGCGGCGCATCGATTACGGGCCGGACCAGAATCAATACGCCGAGCTGTTCCTGCCGGCGGGCGAGGGCCGCGTGCCGGTCGTCGTCGTGGTGCATGGCGGCTTCTGGCGCCACCGCTACGATGCGTCGCTGGGCGTGCCGGTCGCGCAAGAACTCGTCGGGCACGGTGTCGCCGCATGGAACATCGAGTATCGCCGGGTGGGCGGGGGCGGCGGCTGGCCGGCGACCCTCCTCGACGTTGCCGCCGCGGTCGATGCGCTGGCGGGCGCTGGCCAGGCGGCGGCGGGCGGGCGGCTCGATCTCGCGCGCGTCGCCGCGGTCGGCCATTCGGCGGGCGGGCATCTCGTGGGCTGGCTCGCGGCGCGCCATCGTCTGCCGGCGGGAGCGCCGGGTGCAGCTCCGCGGGTGAAGCTGAAAGGCGCCGTCTCGCAGGCCGGCGTGCTCGATCTCGTGGACGGGTGGGAGCAAGGGCTCGGCGCCGGCGCGATCGAAGCGTTCATGGGCGCGACACCGCGCGCGGCACCGGAACGCTACGCGCTGGCCTCGCCGATCGCGCTGCTGCCGGCCGGCGTGCCGGTGGTGTGCGTGCACGGCGACGCCGACGACACCGTGCCGATCCGCCAGAGCGAGCGCTACGTCGCCGCCGCGCGCGCCGCCGGCGATCCCGCGCGACTCGTGCTGCTCGATGGCACCGGCCATTTCGAAGTCATCGACCCCAAGGATCCCGCCTGGCACGCCTGCCGCGATGCGGCGCTGGAGATCGTGCGCCCTTAAGCTTACGCCCCGCCCCAGACGTCATTGGCGACTTCCAGGCAAAGCCGCAGCTTCGCGTTTTGCTGCTCGCGGGTCAGCGGATTGCCGTCGACGGTGCTCGAGAAGCCGCATTGCGGGCTGATCGCGAGGTTCTCGAGCGGCACGTATTTCGCGGCCTCGTCGATGCGGCGCTTGAGTTCGTCCTTCGATTCCATGGCGGGGCGCTTCGAGGTGACGAGGCCGAGCACCACCATCTTGCCCTTGGGCACCATCTTCAAGGGCTCGAAGCCGCCCGAGCGCTCGTCGTCGTATTCCAGGAAGAAGGCGTCCACCTTGGCCGAGAACATCGCCTCGGCCACGCGCCCCCGGGCGGCGCCGTAGCCGCCCTCGGCCACCCAGGTGCCTTTGAAATTGCCGCGGCAGACATGCATGGTCACGGTCATGCCGGCGGGCTTGTCGCGCACCGAATCGTCGATCGCCTTGGCGTAGGTGCGGGCGAGTTCGTCGGGATCTTCGCCGCGCGCCGTCACCTGCTCGCGAAGCTTCGGATCGCAAAGATAGGCGAAGAACACCTCGTCGAACTGGAGATAGCGGCAGCCGCGCCGGGCGAGATCGGCCACTTCCGCGCGATAGGCCGCGGACAGGTCGCTCCAGAATTCGCCCATCTCGGGATAGGCCTTCTTGTCCACGGCCGCGCGGCCGCCGCGGAAATGGGCCACACCCGGCGCGGGGATGCAGACCTTCGGCAGCGCCGTCGCGACCGATTTCAGATAATCGAAATCCGGCCCCGTGATCGGCTTGGCATGGCGTACCTTGCCGGCGATCTCGAGCACCGGCGGGCGCCAGCCGCTCACCTTGAAGCGCGGCTGCTCGCCGGGCTCTTGCTTCTCGCGGATGCCCTCGATGCCGACCAGGAAATCCACGTGCCAATAGGTGCGCCGGAATTCGCCGTCGGTCACCGCCTTGAGGCCGAGGCTTTCCTGCATCGTCACCGCCTCGCGGATGCATTTGTCCTCGACCTTGCGGAGGCCCGCGCGGTCGAGCGCGCCGTCGGCCACCTTCTGGCGCGCGTCGAGCAATTCCGGGGGCCGCAGCAGGCTGCCCACGTGGTCGGCGTGGAACGGCGGCGTCTGGCGCGCGGTCATCCTCGTCTCCTCCCGGCTCGAATTCGGCGTGTCGGCGCGATGTTTAACATGTCAATTATTTCCCGGGCAACCGCGGCGGCGATTGATTTCGATCAACGGCGGCGACGCGGCGGCGTGCGAGAAGAGCGAAGCGGCCCGCTGGAGGCCGCGGCCGGAGAGGGCGGGCGCCAATGCCGCGGCAAGGCCGGATGTTGGCGATGGTAATGGATCGGCCCGCCGCGCCGCTCGAGCCGCGAGGCCTGCAGCGGCCCGTGCCGGGTCCGGGCGAGATTCTCGTCGCCGTCCATGCCTGCGGCGTCTGCCGCACCGATCTCCACGTGCTCGACGGGGAACTGCCCGATCCGAAGCTGCCGCTGATCATGGGGCACGAGATCGTGGGCACGGTGGCCGCGCGCGGTTCCGGCGCCACACGCTTCGCCCTGGGCGCGCGGGTGGGCGTGCCCTGGCTCGGCTGGACTTGCGGCACCTGCCGCTACTGCCGCACCGGCCGCGAAAACCTTTGCGTGGCGGCGCGCTTCACGGGCTACACGCGCGACGGCGGCTACGCGCAGATGACCGTCGCCGACGAGCGATACTGCTTCGCCATCCCGCCGGCGTTCTCCGACGAAGCCGCGGCACCGCTGCTCTGCGCGGGCTTGATCGGCTACCGAGCGCTGACGAAGGCCGGCCAAGCGGCGCGGCTGGGGCTCTACGGATTCGGCGCGGCTGCGCACATCGTTGCCCAGCTCGCCATCCACCGCGGCATCGAGGTCTTCGCGTTCACCCGCCGCGACGATGAGCGGAGTCAGGCGTTTGCGCGGAAGCTCGGCGCGGCCTGGGCTGGGCCGTCCGACCGGCCGCCGCCGCAAGCCCTCGACGCCGCCATCATCTTCGCGCCGGTCGGCGCCCTCGTGCCGGCGGCTTTGCGCTCGGTGGGCCCGGGCGGACGCGTCGTGTGCGCCGGAATCCATATGAGCGACATACCGGGCTTCCCGTACGAGATCCTCTGGCGCGAGCGCGAGCTCGTTTCGGTCGCCAATCTCACGCGCGCCGACGGCGAGGGCTTTTTCGCCGCGGCGGAAGCCGCCAAGATCGCGCCCGTCGTCGAAGCGCTGCCGCTCGCGGCGGCCAATATGGCGTTGACCCGCTTGCGGAGCGGCGCCGTCGACGGTGCGTTGGTCCTCGTGCCGGAGCATTGATCCATGGCGTCGCGCCGCCGTCCTCCAAAACCGTCTAAGCCGGCGCCGCGCGCCGGCGCCCGGACGGCCGCTCGGCGGGCGCTCGGCAATGCCGCGATCGCCGAGTCGTTCGAAGAGATCGCCGATCTGCTCGAAATCGGCGGCGAGAACCCGTTCCGCATCCGCGCCTATCGCAATGCCGCCCGTACCGTGACCGGCCTCGGCACCGAGGCCGCCGACCTCGTCGCGCGCGGCGAGGATTTGGCCGATCTGCCCGGCATCGGTGCCGATCTCGCCGCCAAGATCGCGGATCTGGCGACCGGCGGCACGACGCCGATGCTCGAAGAACTGCGTGCGAAGTTTCCGTCCGGCCTGCGGGCGCTGCTGAGAGTGCCCGCGCTCGGTCCGAAGCGCGTGGCACTTCTCAACCGCAAGCTCCGCGTCACGGATATCGAGAGCCTTCGCGTCGCCGTGGCCGCCGGCAAGCTCGAGAAGTTGGCAGGCTTCGGGCCGAAGCTCATCGCGACCCTGGCCGAAGCCGTCCAGCCGGCTGCGGCGGCAGCGGCGCGGCGCTTCACGCTTGCCGAGGCGGCAGCCGAGGCCGAGCCGCTCGCCGGCTATCTTCGGAAAATTCCCGGCGCGGCCCGCGTCGAGATCGCCGGCAGCTACCGGCGCGGGCGCGAGACCGTCGGCGACATCGATCTCCTTGCCGTGGCCGGCGCCGAAAGCAAGATTGTCGACCGCTTCGCCGCCTATCCGCGAGCCGAGGCGGTGCTGGCGCGTGGCACGACGCGCGCCGCCCTCCGCCTCCGCGGCGGATTGCAGGCCGATCTTCGCGTCGTCGCGGCGGCGGAATTCGGCGCGGCACTTTACTATTTCACCGGCAGCAAGGCGCACAACATCGCGGTGCGCCGGATCGCGGTCGGACGCAAGCTCAAGATCAACGAATACGGGGTGTTTCGCGGCACCCGGCGGATCGCCGGCGAAACCGAGGAGTCGGTGTTCGCATCGGTGGGACTGACCTACATCGAGCCCGAGCTTCGCGAGGATCGCGGCGAGATCGAGGCCGCGCGGGCGGGCAAGCTCCCGGCACTCGTCGAGCTCGCCGATATCCGCGGCGATTTTCAATGCCGCACCGATGCCGGCGGCGGCCGCGACGGTCTCGAAGCGCTCGTTGCGGCGGCGCGCAAGCGCAAGCTCGGCTACATCGTGATCGCCGATCCCTGCCGCCGGGTCGCCTCGGCCAACCGGCTCGATCCGGGCGGGCTCGCGCGCCAGGGCGCCGCCATCGACATGCTCAACGCCGCGCAGCACGAGGTGTCGATCCTGAAAGGCGTCGAAGTCGCCGTCCGCGAGGACGGCAGCCTGGATCTGCCGGATGCCGTGCTGGCCGGCCTCGATTGCGTGATCGCCGCGGTCGAGGACCGATTCGATCTCCCGGCCGCAAAGCAAACGGCGCGGCTCCAGCGGGCGCTGGAGCACAAGCACGTCCGCATCCTCGCGCGCCCCTTCGCGCGGGTGCTGGGCAGCCGGGCGGCGATGAATTTCGATCTGGCGCGTGTGCTCGCAACCGCCAAAGCCGCCGGGCGGTTCCTGGGTCTCGATGCGCGGCCGGACCGGCTCGATCTTCCCGATACGGGCTGCCGGGCGGCCAAGGAGGCGGGTGTCCGCATCGCCATCGGCTCCGCCGCGGACAGCGCCGCCGGATTCGACGCGTTGCGCTGGGGCGTCGCCACGGCGCGCCGCGGCTGGCTTGCGGCTGGCGACGTGCTCAACACGCTTCCGGCGTCCTTGGCGCGCGTCGCGCTCAAGTAACGGGCGTCTTGATCGGCGTCCCGGCGACCTGCTGCACGAGCGTGATCTTCTGCCAGATCTTGCTGGAGAGGTTGGTCGTGATCTGGCCGATGTCGCTGGCCGCGTCGACGACGACAGCGTCCTTGCTGCTCTGCGCATAGAGTGCCGCCAGTTTTGCCGTGAGCGACAGCATCTCCGAGCAATAGTCGAGATAGCGCGTGAGCTGGAACGGCGTGAAGGTGCGCTTGGGCGAGGATTCGGTGGCGCTCGCCTCGCCGCCGAGGGCGCTCGGGTCCTTGGTGAGCTGGTGCATGTCGATCACGTGCACGATCGAGCGCAGCTCGTGGAGATCGGCCATCGCCAGGCGCCGCTTCCAGCGCATCTCGAACTGCGAGAAGAAGAAGATCGCGGCGCCCATCAGCACCACGATGTTGAAGCCGGATTCGAAGCCCTGGAGGATGCCGTAGACGTTGGTGCCTTCCTTCTTCACTTCGATGAGCGAGCTGACATAGGCGAGGAGAACGACGCCGCTGGCCATCACCGCGGCGCTGGAAATGCGCAACAGATAATGCGGCCGCGCGATGCGCGCGACCTTGGCGCCGCTCTCGCGCGCGATGGCGGCGAGCTCGGCGCACACCTTCGCCAGCCCCGCACCCGGAAAGCGCTCGTCGATGCGCCGCTCGAGCGAGGCGAGCGTGCCGATCAGCAAGGCGGGGTCGAGGCTGCGATAGTTCAAGCGGGCACCGGGACGGGGATATGCGAACGCGGTGAGCCTAATGGAGATTCGCGCCCGAAGGAATTCGCCCTACGGGATCGCGGCGAGCTTGACCAGTACGCCATAGTGATCGGCCACGGTCACGCGCTCGGCGCCGGGCAGGGTGACGCGCGACTCGGTGAGGACGAGGCGGGCGTCGGCGGCCTTGAAGCGGTCGAGCCAGCGCCGCGCGAGGAACACGTGGTCGATGCGCTGGGGGCGCTGATGGGCGTGGGGGCCGCGCCGGTTGAGCGGCTGCTGCGAATCCCAGGTGACGGCCGCCGCGGCGGCGGTTTCGCCCAGAGCTTCCACCAGCAGGTCCGCATAGCCGCGGTCCAGCACCTGGCGGTAATTGCCCATCGACACCGGCGGGCCGGCGTTGAGATCGCCGATCAGCACGTGCGGCGTGGCCGGATCGCGCTCGGCGAAATCGAGGATGGCGCCGATCTGCTTGCCGCGCACCGCGTCGGTGAAAGCCGCCTCGGGGTCGTGGCGCGTGCCGCCCGCCGTGGTGTGGAAGGAGATGAGGCGCACCGGCCCGATACCCGGCACGTCGTGCAGCGTGGCGAAGAATCCGCGGTTGACCAGGAAACGTTCGTCGGCCGGCGCGTCGGCAAAAGGATGGAACGATTTCGCCGCGATCGAATGGCGCGACAAGACGAGGAGGCCGCAGTCGAGCTTCAGGAACCGGCGCGGCGGAAAGGCGGCGTAGGGCAATCGATCCGCCAGCGCGCTTGCAACCGCGCGCTTGTGCGCCGGGCTGTAGATTTCCTGGAGCGCTACGATATCGGCGTCGATTTCGCGGAGCGCGCCCGGCAGTGCCGCGAGCCGTTCCCGGATGAACGGCGCCGGCTCGAGTAACGCGCGGCCGAGGAGGCCGATCCGGAGCAAGCCGCAATTGAGGGTGAGCAGCGAAAGCGCGCCGCCGGCCGCCATGCTCAGCCCCGGCCCTCGGTCAGCACCAGGTCGTCGCGGTGGATGATCTCGTCGCGGCCGCGATAGCCGAGGATGGCCTCGATCTCCGCGCTCTTGCGGCCCTTGATGCGCGCGGCGTCCTCGGCGGCGTAGGCCGAGAGCCCGCGCGCGATCTCGCGGCCCGCCTGGTCGCGCACGAGAATGGCGTCGCCGCGCCGGAAGCGGCCGTCCACGGCCACCACGCCGGCGGGCAGCAGGCTGCGGTTGCCGCGCAGCGCCTTGGCGGCACCTTCGTCCACGGTCACAGCGCCGCCCGAAAGGATCGCGGACGCGATCCAGCGTTTCCGCGCCGTGCGCGGCTCGGCCGGCGGCAGGAACCAGGTGCAGCGTCCGCCTTGGCGCAGCGCGCGGAGCGGGTTGAGGCCGCGGCCGTCGGCGATGGCCATGCGGCAGCCGGCGCCGAAGGCGATCTTGGCCGCCTCGATCTTGGTGATCATGCCGCCGCTGCTGTCGGTGTTGATGGCGGCGCCGGCCATCGCCTCGATCGCGGGCGTGATCTCGCGGAGCTCGCCGATGTGCGTGGCCGCCGCGTCGGTCTTGGGGTTCGCGGTGTAGAGCCCGTCGATGTCGGAAAACAGCACCAGCGTGTCGGCGCTCACCATCTGGGCGACTCGCGCGCCCAAGCGATCGTTGTCGCCGAAGCGGATCTCCTCGGTCGCCACCGTGTCGTTCTCGTTGATCACCGGCACGGCGCCGAGGCCGAGCAGGGTCAAGAGCGTGGCCCGCGCATTGAGATGCCGCCGGCGCTCCTCGGTGTCGCCGAGGGTGACGAGCACCTGCGCCGCCGCGATCTCGTGGCGCGCCAGCGCCTCCTGATAGGCGTGGGCGAGGCGCACCTGGCCCGCGGCGGCGGCGGCCTGCTTCTCCTCGAGCCTGAGCGCGCCGGTGAGGCCGAGCAGGCGCTTGCCCGCCGCGATGGCGCCCGAGGTGACGATCACCACCTCTTGCCCGGCGCTACGGCACTCGGCCACATCGTCGGCCATGGCGTCGAGCCAGTCGCGGCGAATGCGGCCGGTCTGGTCGTCCACCAGCAGCGCCGAGCCGATCTTGAGCACGATGCGCTTCGCCGCGGCGATCCGCTCCGCGGCCCGCTCTGCGGCACGTTCCTTGGTCATGCCGCTTCCTCCGCGGCCCTCGCTGTTTCCCGCGCTTCGACGATCACCGCATGGAGCGCCGCCAACACCTCGTCGCGGCCCTGGCCGCTCACGCCCGAAAGCAGATAGATCGGCTTCTTGGCGGTGCGGCGGAGCTTGGCCTGCTTTTCCTTGATCGCCGCGGGATCGAGCGCGTCGATCTTGTTGAGCGCCACGATCTCGTGCTTGTCGGCGAGCCCGTGCGCATAAGCCTTGAGCTCGCCGCGGATGGTGCGATAGCTCGCCTGCACGTCCTCGGCGGTTCCGTCGACCAAGTGAAGCAGAACCCGGCAGCGCTCGATATGGCCGAGGAAGCGGTCGCCGACGCCCTTGCCCTCGTGCGCGCCCTCGATGAGGCCGGGAATGTCGGCGATGACGAATTCGTCGTGGCCGAGCGACACCACGCCGAGCTGCGGGTGCAGCGTGGTGAAGGGATAGTCGGCGATCTTCGGCTTGGCGTGCGAGACGATCGAGAGAAAGGTGGATTTCCCGGCATTGGGCAGGCCGACGATGCCGGCGTCGGCGATCAGCTTCAGGCGCAGCCACACCCAGATTTCCTTGCCGGGCCAGCCTTCCTCGCGCTTGCGCGGCGCGCGGTTGGTGGATGTCTTGAAGGCGGCGTTGCCGCGGCCGCCGTCGCCGCCCTTGGCGAGCACGAAGCGCTGGCCAGGCTTGGCGAGATCGGCGATCAGCGTTTCCTTGTCTTCCTCGAAAAGCTGGGTTCCGGCCGGCACCTTCACGACGAGATCCTCGCCGCCGGCGCCGTGCATGTCGCTGCCCATGCCGTTGCGGCCGCGCTCGGCCTTGAAATGCTGGCGGTAGCGGAAATCGATCAGGGTGTTGAGGCCTTCCACGGCCTCGACGATCACGTCGCCGCCGCGCCCGCCATTGCCGCCCGAGGGGCCGCCCAGCGGCACGTATTTCTCGCGCCGGAACGCGACGGCGCCCGAGCCGCCATCGCCCGACTTCACGAATATCTTTGCTTCGTCGAGGAATTTCATGGTGCTAAGTCAGTTGAACAGGGAGTCGGGGAGGCGGTGAGAAGAGAGAAGACAACCACGGAGAGATTGAGACAGGGGGAAGAAAATGAGATGCGCGCCAAGCGGCGCGCGAATGCCACGGGCGAACATCTTACTTGCTCTTCGCGCGCCGCTTGGCGCGATTACTTCGATCTTCTCCGAGCCTTCTCCCCGCCTCCCCGCCTCCCTGTTCCCTTCTCTTTCGATCGCCCGTCCGCGCGCAACGAAAAAGGGGGACGGCGCGGGCCGTCCCCCTTGCGAAACGTGCGTGCGGGCGGACGGCGCTATTCGGCGGCGGCCGGTGCCGGCACGATGGTGACGTAGTTGCGTTCCTTGGCCTTGCGATAGAACTTCACCGTGCCGGGGACGAGCGCGAACAACGTGTGATCGCGGCCCATGCCGACGTTCGCGCCCGGGTGATAGTTCGTGCCGCGCTGGCGGACGATGATCATGCCCGAGAGGACGTTCTCGCCGCCGAAGCGCTTGACGCCGAGGCGCTGGCCGTCCGAATCGCGGCCGTTGCGCGTCGAGCCGCCTGCTTTCTTGTGTGCCATTTTGGTGCTCCCGCTGGGCTCAGGCCGCGGCGCCGGCTTCGGCCGGCGCGTCCTTGGCCTTGGGTTCGGCCTTTTTCGGCTCCATCTTGGCCGGATGGCTGGGCTTGGCGCCGCCGGTCAGAATTTCCTCGATGCGCAACACGGTGACGTGCTGGCGGTGGCCCTTCTTGCGCCGGTAGTTGTGGCGGCGGCGCTTCTTGAAGATGATTTCCTTGGCGTTGCGGTCTTGCGCGATCACGCGCGCGGCCACCGAGGCGCCCGCCACGAGCGGCGCGCCCACGGCATTGGCGCCCTCGCCGGTCACGGCCAGCACCTCGCCGAACACGATCTGGTCGCCGGCGTCGCCCGCCAGCTTCTCGATCTTGATCACGTCGTTGGCGGCGACGCGATATTGCTTTCCGCCGGTGCGGATGACGGCCTGGATCATGGATTCTAACCGATTGGCGCCGTTCACAAAAACAATAGTCCGGCCGAGGCGCCCCCGGGCCGGAACGGGGCGGACTATAGCCAGGGGGAGGGGGGTGTCAAGCACGCGTCGTGGCGCGCGCGGTCGCAGGGCCCAAGGGCGGCGCAACGCGCCGTCTTTGCCGCTTGTTCGCCCCGGGTCGCCTCCCTAAAGTCCCGCGCCTTCGCCCAAGCCCGATTGCCAGGGAATATCCGATGACCGACGCGCGCATCGCCAAGAAAGAGCCGGCCGGCCTCAACCTCGAGGGAGGCAAGACCTATGCTTGGTGCGCGTGCGGGCTTTCGCAGAAGCAACCTTTCTGCGACGGCGCGCACAAGGTCACGGCGTTCAAGCCGGTCGTCTTCAAGCAGGAGAAGACCGAGGAAGTGTGGCTCTGCCAATGCAAGCAGACCAAGGACAAGCCGTTCTGCGACGGCACGCATAACGGGCTGTAATCGGCGGCGGCGGTGCCGCCGTATAAAGTGAAACGGCGACAGGGCGAATGGGAGCAGTGATGAAGCGATTGGCAATGGCCGCGGCGGCGCTGGCCGGCGTGGCGGCGTTGAGCGCGTGCGGCAACACGCCGAAGGAGCGCGGCATCTGCCCGCGCGTGGCGATCCTGGCCGATGCCGGCAAGATCACGCAATTCCGCCAGGGCGCGCCCGAAACGCCGGCCAACGTCGTGTTCAGCGGCGAGATGACCAACATCCGCATCGTCTGCAAATACAACGACCAGCAGCTGATCGAGCTCGAGGCTGACGTTTACGTGACGATGATCCTGCGCAAAGGCCCGGCGATGCAGGGCGAGACGGCGGAGCTTCCCTATTTCATCACCATCTCCGACCGGCGCGGCACCGTGCTGTCGAAGCGCGAATTTCCCTTGCGCCTCAATTTCGGCGGCAATCCCGCGATCGAGCACGTCGAGCGCAGCTGGCAATTCTATCGCCTGAAGCGTGGCTACGCCGGCCTCGAATACGAGACCTGGGCCGGCTTCCAGCTCGACGACCGCCAGCTCGAATTCAACCGGCGCCGGGCGGCGCAATAGAATCGGCTGCGCGCCTTGACATTGGCCGCCGCTGCATTAGCTATTCGCGTTCTCGCACGGCCGAAGACCCCGACGGGAGAGAGCCGATCCGCACGAGCGCGGAACGGCCGCCGAAGGAGCAACCGCCCCGGAAACTCTCAGGCCCAAGGACCGTCGGGCGAGGCGACTCTGGAAAGTGAAGAGGCAGGACTTGCCCTAACCGGCCGGCCTGTCTGTTCCGCCGAAGGAGAAAGCGGCGCCCCATCCCGATGTGGGCGTGCAGCGAATCTCTCAGGTCCCCCGGACAGAGTGGGGCGTTTTCTCCGGCGTCCGTCTTCGGACGGCGCCGGAGCGGCGCAATCGAGTCCGGGGCCCGTGCAGTGAGCGAGACTGAAACCGACCGACCGCTGCGCACCACGCCGCTCCACGCGCTCCACAAATCGCTGGGCGCGCGGCTGGTTCCGTTCGCCGGCTACGACATGCCGGTGCAGTTCCCCGCCGGAATCCTCAAAGAACACGAGCAGTGCCGCACCAAAGCGGCGCTGTTCGACGTCTCGCACATGGGCCAGGCGGAGCTTCGGGGGCCCGGCGCCGATGCGGCGCTCGAGGCGTTGGTGCCGGGCGATATCGCCGGCCTCGGCCGCGACCGCATGCGCTACACCCAGTTCACGAACGCGGCCGGCGGCATCCTCGACGATCTCATGGTCACGCGCCGCGCCGACCGCCTCTTCCTCGTCGTCAACGCCGCGCGCAAGGAACACGATTTCGCGCTGCTCAAGAATCACATGGCGTCGCGCGGCTGCAGCCTCGCGATCCTCGCCGACCGCGCGCTGTTGGCACTCCAGGGGCCCGCCGCCGCTTCGGTGATGACGCGGCTCGCGCCGGCGGCGGCGTCGCTCGCCTTCATGTCCGGCGCCGATCTCGCCATCGGCGGCGTTCCGGTCTTCGTCAGCCGCTCGGGCTATACGGGCGAGGACGGTTTTGAAATCTCCGTTCCCGCCGCGGCCGCGGAAGCGCTCGCCAAGCGCCTGCTCGACCAGCCCGAGGTTGCGCCGGCCGGTCTGGGTGCGCGCGATTCGCTCCGTCTCGAAGCCGGGCTCTGCCTTTATGGCCACGACATCGACGAAACCACCTCGCCGATCGAGGCCGGGCTCGCCTGGTCGATCGGCACGCGCCGCCGCGCCGAAGGCGGGTTCCCCGGCGCCGCGCGCATCCAGCGCGAGCTCAGGGAAGGCCCGGAGCGCAAGCGCGTCGGCATCAAGCCGGACGGCCGCGTTCCCGCCCGCGAAGGCACCGAGATCACGAGCGCCGGCGGAACGCCGGTCGGCAAGGTCACGAGCGGCGGTTTCGGCGCCACGGCCGGCGGCCCCATCGCCATGGGCTATGTCGCGGCCGCGTCGGCGGCCGTCGGCACGCGGCTCAATCTCATGGTGCGCGGCGAGGCGCGGCCCGGCGTCGTCGTCAAGCTGCCATTCGTTCCCCACCGCTATGCCAAGGGCTGACGCGGCCGGCCCGCCATCGATCGAACAGGGAAGAGGGTGCGTGCGATGACCAAGAAGTTCACGAAAGAGCACGAATGGATCGAGGTGGCCGGCGACACCGGCACCGTCGGCATCACGAACTACGCGCAGGACAAGATGGGCGACGTGGTGTTCGTGGAACTGCCCAAGCTCGGCGCGAGCGCGGCGCAGAACCAGCAGATCGCGGTCGTCGAATCGGTCAAGGCGGCGAGCGAGATCTACGCGCCGGTGTCCGGCACCGTCAGCGCCGTCAACGACGCGCTGGTGAAGGAGCCGCAGCTCGTCAACCAGGCCGCCGAGGGCGCGGGCTGGTTCTTCAAGCTGAAGCTCGCCAATCCCAAGGAGCTCGACGGGCTCATGGACGCGGCCGCTTACGCGAAATTCACCGCGGAAAGCGCATGACGGCCGGGATCGGCGAGGCGGCGGAGGCAAACTCATGAAGCTCATCCCCGGCGGTGCACGGCCCAACCTCGAGGCGCTCGAGGGGCGCGCGGATTTCGTGCAGCGTCATATCGGCCCCGGCGAGGCCGAGGTCCGCGCCATGCTGGCGGCGCTCTCGCTCGAATCGCTCGACCGCCTCGTCGACGAGTCGATGCCCAGCGTCATCCTCGACCGCACCGCCTTGCCGCTCGATCCGCCGGCGACCGAAGCCGAGGCGCGCCGGCGCATCGCCGCGCATGCCGCCAAGAACCGCGTCCTCAAATCGATGATCGGGCTCGGCTATTACGGCACGATCACGCCGGCCGCGATCCGCCGCAACGTGCTCGAGAATCCGAGCTGGTACACGGCCTACACGCCCTATCAGCCGGAAATCTCGCAAGGGCGGCTCGAGCTGCTGCTCGCCTTCCAGACCATGGTCGGCGATCTCACGGGCATGGAAATCGCCAACGCCTCGATGCTCGACGAGGCCACCGCCGCGGCCGAAGCGATGACGCTGGCGCGCCGCGTGGCGACGAGCAAGAGCGACGCGTTCTTCGTGTCCGCCGCGTGCCATCCCCAAACCATCGCCGTGGTCGAGACGCGCGCGGAGCCGCTCGGCATCCGCGTCGTCGTCGGCGATCCGCGCGACCTCGACGCCGGCGCCGTGTTCGGGGCGCTGGTCCAGTATCCGACCAGCTTCGGCGCCATCGAGGATTACGCGGCGCTGGCGAAGTCGCTGCACGACAACGGCGCGCTGCTCGCGGTCGCGACCGACCTCCTGGCGCTGACCCTGCTGAAGCCGCCGGGCGAATGGGGTGCCGACGTTGCCGTGGGCAACAGCCAACGCTTCGGTGTGCCGCTCGGCTTCGGCGGCCCGCATGCGGGCTTTCTCGCCACGCGCGACGCGCACAAGCGCACCATGCCGGGTCGCCTGGTCGGCGTTTCGATCGATGCCAAGGGCCGCACGGCCTATCGCCTGGCGCTCCAGACGCGCGAGCAGCATATCCGCCGCGAAAAGGCGACGAGCAACATCTGCACCGCGCAAGTTCTGCTCGCGATCATGGCGACGCTGTACGCGGCCTGGCACGGCCCGGCGGGACTCGCCGCCATCGCCCGGCGCACGCATCGCCTGACGGCGATCCTGGCGGCGGGACTGAAGCGGCTCGGCTTCGCGCCGGACGGCGAGAGCTTCTTCGATACGCTCACCGTCGCCGTCCCCGGCCAGGCCGACGCGATCGTGGCGCGCGCCGCCGCGGCCGGCATCAACATCCGCCGGATCGACAAGGACCGTGTTTCCGTGGCCGCCGACGAGACGACGACGCGCGCCGACGTGGAGGCGCTATGGCGCGCCTTCGCGGGGAAGCCGGCACCCTTTGCTGCCGGTGACCTCGATGCGGAAGCGCCCGAAGGGATTCCGGCGGCGCTGGCGCGGACATCCGAGTTCCTCGCGCACCCGATCTTCAATTCGCATCGCTCGGAAACCGAGATGATGCGCTTCCTCGCGCGCCTCGCCGAGAAGGACATCGCCCTCGACCGCTCGATGATCCCGCTCGGCTCCTGCACCATGAAGCTCAACGCGGCGGCGGAGATGGAGCCGGTCACCTGGCCCGAATTCGCTGACATCCATCCCTTTGCGCCCAAGGACCAGTCGGAAGGATACGCGGCGCTGATCGGCGAGCTCGAGGCGATGCTATGCCGCATCACGGGCATGGCGGCGGTGACGCTCCAGCCCAATGCCGGCTCGCAGGGCGAATATGCCGGCCTGCTCGTGATTCGCGCCTGGCACAAGAGCCGCGGCGAGGGTCACCGCAACGTCTGCCTCATCCCGAGCAGCGCCCACGGCACCAATCCGGCGAGCGCGGTGATGGCGGGCATGAGCGTCGTCGTCGTCGCCTGCGACGCCAAGGGAAACATCGATCTCGCCGACCTTCGCGCCAAGGCGGAGCAGCACAAGGCCAAGCTCGCGGCGCTGATGGTCACCTATCCCTCGACCCACGGCGTGTTCGAGGAAGGCATCGTCGAGATCTGCCGCATCGTCCATGCCGCCGGCGGGCAGGTCTACATGGACGGCGCCAACATGAACGCGCTGGTGGCGCTGGCGCGGCCGGGTGCCTTCGGGCCCGACGTGCTGCACCTCAATCTCCACAAGACCTTCTGCATCCCGCATGGCGGCGGCGGCCCGGGCGTGGGGCCGATCGGCGTGATGGCGCATCTGGCGCCGTTCCTGCCCGGCCATCCGCTGCGGCCCGATTGCGGCGGGGCGCAAGCCATCGGCCCGGTCTCGGCGGCGCCCTGGGGCAGCCCGCTCATCCTGCCGATCCCCTGGGCCTATATCCGCATGATGGGGGCTGCGGGCCTGAAGCGCGCCACCGAGATCGCGATCCTCAACGCCAACTATGTGGCCGCGCGCTTGGCACCATATTTTCCGGTGCTCTACACCGGCAAGAACGGCCGCGTGGCGCATGAATGCATCGTCGACCTCCGGCCGATGAAGGAATGGGCCTCGGCCGAAGACGTCGCCAAGCGCCTGATGGATTTCGGCTTCCACGCGCCGACCATGTCGTTCCCGGTCGCCGGTACCTTGATGATCGAGCCCACCGAGAGCGAATCCAAGGCCGAGCTCGACCGCTTCTGCGAGGCCATGATCGCGATCCGCGGCGAGATCCGCGCGGTCGAGCAGGGCAAGTGGCCGAAAGACGACAATCCCCTGGTCAATGCCCCGCACAGCGCCGCCGACCTGCTTGCGGAGGCGTGGCCGCATCCCTATACCCGCGCCGAGGCCGCCTATCCGCTACCCTGGGTCAAGGGCGCCAAATACTGGCCGCCGGTCGCGCGTATCGACAATGTCTATGGCGACCGCAATCTGGTCTGCGCCTGCCCGCCTTTGGAAACCTATGCGGCCTGAATGAGCGGAGTTTGCCGATGATCGCCTGCGCCGATTTCATGCCCCGCCGCTGGAGACGCGCTGCCGCCGCGGCGCTCGCGTGCCTGGCGCTGGCCGGCATGGCTTCGGGGGCGCGGGCCGAAACCGAGCGCAATCCGGAATTGGCCGCGGCGCGCAAGGCCTATGACTCCGCCGACTATGGCGACGCGCTGCGTCTCATCCGCCCGCTCGCCGAGAAGGGCGACCGCGCCGCGCAATTCCTGATGGGCCAGCTCTATTTCTTCGGCCTCGGCGTGGAGCGCAATGACGCGCAGGCGGCGCAGTGGTATGCGGCGCCGGCCGACCGCGGCCATGCCGAAGCGCAGTATCGCCTGGGCTATCTCTACGCCACCGGCCAAGGCGTGGCCCACGACGCGAACGCGGCCGAGCGCTGGTGGCTCGAAGCGGCCAAGCAGAACCACCGCGGCGCGGTGGTGGCGCTCTCGGATTTCTACCACGAGGGCCTCTATCGCAAGGAAGACGAGACCAAGGCGCGCATCTGGCTCAACCGCGCGGCGGCGACGGGCGATACCGAGGCCATGTACAAGCTCGGCCGGCGCCTGATGACGCCCGAGAAGCTCGCCACCGATTTCCGCCGCGCCTATGCGTGGCTCTACATCGCCGCCTATCGCGGCCACCCGAGCGCCAAGAATTTCATTGAGAAGAACCAGCGCTTCTTCGCGCCCCATGAAGTCCGCCGCGGCATCGCCTGGGGCAAGGCCTACATCCAGAAGGGCACGCCCGTGCCCGCGCCGCCGGGCGAGAGCTGAAAACGACCGGCGCGCTTTTCCCGCGAGCGGCCTATGCGCACCCACCCGATTCTCCGGTTGGCCCGCGCGAAGACGCGCGGACCTCGGTCGGCATGACGAATAGTGAATGAGCCGGGCGTGCGGCCCTACGCCGCTACTGCAGCCGCTTCGGCAGATCGGCGATGGCGGCGCTCACCAGACCTTCGGCCTGGGCGGGATCGAGCTTTTCGACCAGCAGGCGCTGCGTGGCCGCCACGGCGAGATCGGCGGCGAGGTTGCGCACCTCGGCGATGGCCTGGGCCTCGGCCTGGGCGATGCGGTCGAGCGCCTGCTGCTCGCGGCGCTTTAGCGAGGCCGCGAGATCGGCCTCGGCGCGGGCGCGCAAGCGCTTGGCCTCGTCCCCGGCCTGGCGCACCATGGCCTCGGCTTCGCCCAACGCATCGCGCTGCTTCTTCTGATACTCCGCGAGCAGCGCCTGGGCTTCGTCGCGCAGGCGCTGGGCTTCGTCGATGTCGTGGCGGATGCGCCGGGCGCGGCCGTCGAGCGAGCCCATCATGGCGCCGCGCGCCTTCCACACCACGGCCGCGATGAACGCCACGAACGCCACCGCCACCCAGAATTCGCCACCGCTGACGTCGAACAGGCCTTTCAGCCAGCCCGAGACCGTGCCGGGCGATTTGGGATCGCCGGCCGCCAGCAGGAAGAACGCCTCGTTGGCGTAGTCGCCGATCATGCGCCGCGCTCCCGCACGGCGCCGACCGCCGACTTGGCCGACGCGGCATCGACCTTGACGCCGATCAGGCGCTCGGTCGCCGCCTGCGCGAGCTCGGCCGCGAGCTGCTCGATGTTGACGAGCGCGGCCCGGCGCGCCGCGGCGATGCGGTCTTCGGCCGCCTTCACGTCCTTGGCGAGGCGTTGGGCGAGCGCATCCTGCGCCGCCGCGGCCTTGGCTTGGGCTTCGTCGCCCACCTTCCGCAGCATCGCCTGGGCCTTCTCGCGCCCTTCGGCCATCGCGGCCTGGTATTGCGCCAGGGCCTTCTCGGCCTCGCCCTTCAAGGCCGACGCCTTGTCGAGGTCGCCCTCGATCTTGCGCCGGCGTGCATCCAGCACCTCGGCGACCTTGGGCAGCGCCACGCCGCGCAGGAAGAAGAATAGCGCGGCGAAGGTGACGACGAGCCAGAAGACCTGCGACAGGCCCGTCTCGGCGAGTTGCTGGATTTGCGGCATGACGGCCTCTCGCGGCGGCTCTCGTGGAGCCGCCCGCCCTTAGCTGAAGAGGACGATGAACGCGATGACGAGCGCGAACAGCGCGATGGCTTCGGTCACGGCGAAGCCGATCCAGATGAAGGCGCCGATGTCGCCCTTGGAGGCCGGGTTGCGGGCGAGCGCGCCGATATAGGCGGCCCAGACGTTGCCCACGCCGATGCCGGCGCCGATGACGCCGATCGTCGCGAGGCCTGCGGCGATCAATTTGGCGGAAGCGAGATCCATGGTGGTGGTCCTTTCGTTGGATCGGTGACGGTGAAGCGTAAAGAGCGGATCAGTGCATGTTCTCTGCGTCGTTGATGTAGACGCAGGTGAGGATGGTGAAGACGTAGGCCTGGACGAAGGCGACCAGGAATTCGAGGCCGACCAGCGCGAACACGACCAAGAGCGGGGCGATGCCGGCGATGCCGAGCAGCGGCACGAAGCCGGCCAGCACCTTCAAGAGCGCGTGGCCCGCCAGCATGTTGGCGAAGAGGCGCACCGAGAGGCTCAGCGGCCGCGAGAGATACGAGATGATCTCGATCGGGATGATGAGCGGCCAGAGGATCCAGGGCACGCCCGCGGGCAGGAAAAAGCTGAAGAAATGCGCGCCGTGGCGCACGAAGCCCAGCACCGTCACCCCGATGAACACCACTGCCGCCATGAAGAAGGTCACGGCGATGTGGCTGGTGAAGGTGAAGACGGAGGGGATCATGCCCAGCATGTTGCCGAACAGCACGAACATGAAGAGCGTGAAGATCAGCGGGAAATACTTGCGCCCGGCCGTGCCCACCGTCTCGCGAATGAGGTTGGCGACGAATTCGTAGCTGAGCTCGGCGACCGATTGCAGGCGCCCGGGCACCAGCCCGCGCTTGCCCATGCCCTTGGTCATCAGGAGGCCGACGAGCACGACGACGATCACCATCACCAATGCGGAATTGGTGAACGAGAGATCGACGCCGCCGATCTTGATCGGCACCAGCGGCTTGATCAGAAACTGCTCGAGCGGCGAATGCTTTTCCGCCACGTCACTCCCCTCGGGCCTCGCGCCCCGTTTTCGTGCCGTCGTCGCCCTTGCGGGGCTCGCCCGGCGTCGGCTTGTATCCCACGCCGTGCCCCATCCCGGACACGGTGCGCATCACGCTCACCAGGCCCGCGGCCGAGCCGAGCAGGAAGAAGACGATCAGCAGCCAGGGCTTGGTCCCCAGCCAGCGATCGAGCAGCCACCCGATCCCGACGCCGACGATGAGGCCGCCCACCAGCTCGGCGCTGACGCGGAAGGCGAGGGCCATGCCCTTGCCTCGTTCGTCAGGGGGTTTCTCGGCTGCCGCCTGTCGCGCTTCGGCCTCCTTCAGCCGGGCTTCGAAGCCGGCGAGCTCGGGAGGTTTCTGCGTGTCGGACATGGCGGGCCGCCGTTGGAATCCCCGGCGCCCTCAAGGGGCACAATGGCAATGGCCGGAACGAGCCCGGCCACGACCGGGCCGGAAGTTACGGAAGGGAGGCCCCGGAATCAAGCCGCATGGCGCACCGCAAAATCGCGGCAAAGGGCTGATTCGCGCGGCTTTTCACGGGTGCGACGTTTCGGCTTTGGAGGCGATGCATCGCGCAGTTCGCGGGCCGCGCCGGCCGGCGCGGGAACGCACCGCTTACGCCGCTTCCCTCAGCCGCTCCGCCTGATCGAGATCCACCGACACGAGCCGCGAGACGCCGCGTTCGCCCATGGTGACGCCGTAGAGCCGGTGCATGCGCGCCATGGTCATGCGGTGATGCGTGACGATGAGGAAGCGCGTGCCGGTTTCCTTGGCGATCTCTTCCACCAGCGTGCAGAAGCGGTCGACGTTGGCGTCGTCGAGGGGGGCATCGACCTCGTCGAGGATGCAGATCGGCGCCGGGTTGGTGAGGAACACGGCGAACAGCAGCGAGAGCGCGGTCAGCGCCTGCTCGCCGCCCGAGAGCAGCGAGAGCGATTGCAGCTTCTTGCCCGGCGGGCTCGCCATCACCTCGAGGCCGGATTGCAGCGGGTCCTCGTTCTCGATCAGCTGGAGATAGGCGCGGCCGCCGCCGAACAGGCGCGTGAACAGTTTCTCGAAATGGCCGTTCACGGCCGCGAACGAGGCGAGCAGTCGCTCGCGGCCTTCGCGGTTGAGCTCGGCGATGGCGCGGCGGAAGCGGTCGATGGCGCCGACGAGATCGGTCTTCTCGCTTTCGTAGGATGAGATTTGCGTCTCGAGCTCGTCCGCTTCTTGTTCGGCGCGGAGA
>Ga0268299_1000849_pt1 | contig 74550 bp, 62 predicted proteins | sample NOBtaG_FD_193484 | JGI IMG/M metagenome (GOLD analysis project Ga0268299, IMG submission 193484) | Activated sludge microbial communities from bioreactor in Nijmegen, Gelderland, Netherland - NOB reactor | ecosystem: Engineered > Bioreactor > Aerobic > Activated sludge | place: Netherlands... | reverse complement strand
TTCGTTTCGGTCGTCCTGTTGGCATCGAAGCACCTCCTGGATGAGCCCCCGGCTCCACCAGGACACATTATACAAGTTATTTATGGGACACAACACTAGTTAATGGTTACGTGTTCAGTCTTACGTCTTCTCCTTTTTCGCTGATCCAAAGACGAGCGATTGGTGCGCGGATTTTCCCGCTCTCACGCCATCCGCAACGGCGAACGCCACCGACGGCATCGTCAGCGCGGCATCGCCGCACGCGAACACACCCGCAACGGTCGTCTCCTTCGTCTCGTCGGTCTTATAGAGGGGACCATGCTGTCCCATCTCCACCTCGCATCCTAGCTGCTCTGCGAAGGGACTGTTGAGCCGCGTGCAAGGCAGCAGAAAGAGCCCGTCCAGCATGCTGGAACGCCCATTGCCGAGACGCAGCTCCAACGCAGGCTCCTCGCCGGTGATCGCCACGACGTTCTCGCGCTCGATCGCGATGTTGCGCGACGCCAGCGCGGCGAGTTGCTCCGTTTCCGGCTCGGCAGTGCCATTGAGGAACAATGTAGTCTTCCCGACTCCTGCCCATTCGGAAACCAGGAGGGCGAAGCGCGTCGATGCCTCGCTCGTCGCCAACACGCCGAGGCGCCCCATCCCAAACTCGTAACCATCGCAGTATGGACAATAGAAGATGTGCCTGCCCCACCGCTCGGCCAGCCCGGGAATGGCAGGAAGCTCATCGACGACGCCGGTTGCGAGAATGAGACGCTTCCCTCGATGCTCGTCGGGGCCCGCGCGCACGACAAACCCATCAGCAACGGAGCGAGCCTCGGTCGCGAGCGCCTCCCGCCACGTGACGGTGGGGTATGCGAGGACCTCGGATCGTCCCTTCGCCGCAATGGCCTCCGGCGGTTGTCCATCCTGACCAAGAAACCCGTGTGAGTGGTGCGAGAAGCGATTCCGCCGCTGGCCGGCATCGACGATGAGCACGTGCCTACGCGCTCGCACCAACTGGAGTGCCGCTGCGAGGCCCGCGTAGCTTCCGCCGATGATGATGACGTCGTTCATTTGGTTCGACTCCCTTCTGGAACTCCGCTAACCTTCCAACAGCTTCGAAGCGTACTGACTAAACTCACAAGAATGAGTAGAATCTCCGAGAACCATTGGCTGCCCAAGAACTTCTATCACACTTCTGAGGCGAGGGCCTTGTCGAGCAAACGATCATGAATATCCGGCATAGTTCGCTTTGTCTCGCGGCGTTGGCCCTTTGGTCATTGGCCGGCCATATTCTGTGGAGCAATTACGTAAGCGCAGAAGAAGCGCAACTCGCTGCGACAAAAGAGGGCGCTCGTCCCGCAAAAAAGGAGACGGACCATCCCTTGCCCTCGCCCTCGCCCTCGCCCTCGACGTCTCCTCAGGGGAAGATTCTGCTTCGTTGTATGTCTCCCTTGGGTTGTCGAATCACGATCGATGGAGAATTTCTAGCGGAGCTGAGTCCGCGCGCGAGCAAGAAGGTCGTTCTCGAATACGGTGAACATCTCCTCGAAAGTGATTCCGGGATTCCGGGTCTCGGCGGAATCGCGTCCCTGTCCTACACCGTGCACGCGCCGCAACAACGAGTGGTGGAAGTCGTGCCACAGCCCCCGACCTGGCAGCAAGTCGCACAGGCATTGACCGCTAAGACCGTGCTTGGGTACACGCAAACGGGTGCTCGGGGATTTGACCGTGAGAAGAGCGACTGGATGAGCCTGGACGCGGACCGACGGGTCACGGCAATTTCCGAACTCTGCTCCGGATTTCTCCGAAGGTTTCACCTGGCCGAAGTGGACGGGAACGGTCCGCTTTTCATCCTTGCGGAAGCAATGGAGGTTCGGATGCCTGATGGCCAGAAGCTCGATGTCGCTCCACGGGATTGCAGGCGAAAAGGGACTCAGATGCTGTATCACCAAACCCTTCGAGATGCGTCCCAGCAAGGATGGTTGAGATTTCGAACGGGGAAAATGACCAGTATCTACGACAAGGATGGCGCCTTGGTGGACAAGCAGGCTCGCGCGTACCCCACGAACGTCTTTTCGCTGATTGCGAGCCATGTCCAGCTGCGGGGAAACCAACCAATCGACATTCGAACAATTGAGGACTGTCCGGCCGGCGGCGCGCTGGTGCCGATTGAGGTCGCGGATATCACCACCTATATCCCCGCGACGTTCGTAGAAGCCTATCTTGACCATGAGAACCTGGATGACTTTGACAGCGAAACCCGGCTGATGTTCTGTCACTAGGAAAAGTAAGAAGGCCATCGAAGCGGAGATCAAGCAGTGGAAAGGGACAGCCTCGAAATGCATCGCGACGTGACAAAGTAGCCGTTGTGCAAAATGATCTTGAGTGCTAGCATTATGCAAGCTGCGCCAGCTGAGGCGGAAGGGAGGCGGACAGATGGCACAGGTGCTCGTTCGAAATCTCGAAGACAAAGTCGTTGCGCGACTCAAAAAGCGGGCTCGGACTAGAGGGCGGTCGCTCCAGGCGGAGGTCAAAACCATTCTCGAGGAGGCCGCCAAAGAAGCCTCGGGAGACTTCTGGAAGGAAGCCGATCGTATCCGTCAACAGCTCAAGCGTTCCGGCAGGAAGTTCAGTGACAGCGCAGCGCTGCTCCGTGAGGACCGGGACCGGTGACGGCGTATGTCCTCGATGCCAGCGTGATCGTGAAATGGTTCATTCCGGAAGCGCGCAGTGAACCGGCACTGCGGCTGAAGGAGGTAGATGTCCGGCTCCATGCCCCCGCCTTTGTTACATTGGAAATCGGCAACGTGCTTGCCAAGAAACGACGGCGAGACGAGATCTCGCATGAGGAGGCGGAGGATATCTGGCGGGCATTTCGACAGGCACCGATCCACCGACATGCCGATGACACCTTAGTGCTCGCCGCATTCGATCTCGCCCAACAAACAAGGACCAGCCTCTATGATAGCTTGCACCTTGCTCTTGGCGTCAAACTGGACATTCCGTTCTTGACGGCCGACCGAAAATTCTACCAGGCGCTTCAAGCATCCCCGTACCGCAAGCAGCTTCGCTGGATCGAGGACCTGTAAGATCGAGCGAAAATGGTGTAGGGCCGGGCCCCTTGACTGGATTCCCGCTTCCGCGGGAATGACAACTTCAGTGCTTCTGATGGCAAACTGACCCACTGCCGCCGAACAGAAGGAGTTGTCAGCCGTCGGGATTCGCGGTATCGTGCGGCTCTCTCTTACACATTAACATTCATACGTGGTGATCTCATGCCATATCTCGTGGTGCTGATCGCAATCGTGCTCGCATCCTTCGACTCCAGCCTGGCGCTGGGAGCATCTTCAATCCAGCGCGAATCCTTGCGCGACCTCCCCGGAGTTGCGCTCATCGTCGAAGAGGTTCCGGCCGATGCCGAAGCGGACGGTTTGTCGCAGGAATTGATTCGCGCGGCCGCAGAGCGTTCCCTGGAATCGCGCAGCCTGAGAATCCTGACCCCCGCGGAACAAGCCAATACCCCGTCCAAACCATCTCTCTATGTCCGTGTGGGGACCTACAAAATCCAACCGGGCTTGTATGTGTATGTGACGACGGTGGCCCTCAAGCAGTCGGTGGTCTTGGCGCATCGACCGCAGCGAAAGATGTTCGCCAGCACCTGGGAGCAAAGTGTGTTGGGCACCCCCGGAGTTGACAACCTGGGTGAAGCAACCACAGTAGTGGAAAATCTGGTGGCGGTATTTGCGAATGACTTCCAAGCCGTCAACAGTCAAGACGCCATCCGAGAAGAGAAATAGGCTAGGGTCTGATGGCTCAGGTCCATGTGGACATTTCTCGCTCGGGATCCTCCTAGTTATTGGTCCCCTCATTCATCGGTATAGATGGGCTGAAACCTTCACCAGGGAGGACTGGTATGGCTATGGCCGGTACAACAATGGAAGGTGTTCCGTCGGGGGGATTCAAGACACTGGGCGAGATCGACGCCACGAACGACCTGCGTTTCCATGTCAAGCGTACCGCGATGGAAGTCGCGTTGGAACTGCTCGCGGCCCACGCGTCGGGGGCGCCTGTTGTGGACGATCAGGGAAGCTTCATGGGGTTCGTCAGCGAATTCGATCTGCTCCGAGCCATCGAATCGGGGAAGGACTTGAACAAGGTCACGGCGGATCAGCTGATGAGCACGAGTCATTTTGTCGCAAACGAATCGACGACGATCGGCGATGCGATCCGCATCATGAACGAGAAGCACCTCATGAATATTCCCGTGATCAAGCAGGGGGAGGTTGCCTATTCGGTGACGCGTCACGATCTGCTGCGGGCCCGCATCGGATTGGGCCCCGGCATCGAATCGTAAAATATCCAGCGTCGCTTCGCGAAAGGAGTTCCCATGCCCAGTTCGCGCCCGTTCCATCCCGCAATGAGACGCGTGCGCACGCTGAACGGGTTTTATATTCAAGACTGACTCGAGCCGGGCGCGCGGCCGGTGTTCGAGACGCGCTGGAAGCGGGGACCGGACTGCGGGCCGGTTCTATCCGTTGGAAGGAATTTTACCCGTTGGTAGGAATGGGATCGAAGCCGTACTTGAGCAGGAGCTTCTGGACCCGGGGACTCATGATGAAATCGAAAAACTGCTCCGCAACGTCTCTGGACGAGTCTCGGCAAGTCCAAACGACCGCGTGCCCGAACTGAACGGGAAGGGACGCGCCCGCCGGCGCTTCGTCGATGATGCGGACCTGCCCGCTGTTGATCGCATCCACGCGGTAGACGAGACCCACTTCGGCGCCGCCCGTGCTGACCAAGTTCACGACGTCATCGCTGTGTGGTGCGTGAAGGAGCCGGGAACGGTTTCTGGAGGCGGGATCCAGCTTGGTTAACGCCTTCGCCGTCACCTCACCCATCGTCGATGTCTTGGGGTCGACGAGGGCGACACGAATGGCCTGATCGGGGAGCGCGTCGCGAAATGAGATCGAGGCGGCTTGCGAGGTCGTCGACATGACGAGCACGAGCGAGGTCTGCGCATAGATCCGGGCCCCGCCATTGAGCGTCAGGCCCTTCTTCTGAAGTTTCTGAACTTCTTCCACTCCTTCGGGAAGAAATACGTCGATCGGCGCCCCCTTTTCGATTTGCTGGCGCAGCGTCTGCGAGGGTCCGTACAGCACCCGAATCGTCACGCCGTGCTCAATCTCAAAAATCGGCAGAATCTCTTGAAATAGCGGTTTCAAACTATGCGCTGCGGCGACGGTCAGGGACGCGACGGCCGGCGGTTTCTCCGCCGGTGCCACACCGGATTCAGCCGGCCCTCCGGCTGCGCACACTCCGGCAAGTCCGAGCGTCAGCACTGCCGCCAAACCGCTTAGCTTCAGTTCCGTCATCATGATCCCGTCCTCCGTGAAGTCCGAATTACCGCAGGATCCGATCGAGCGCGATGCAATACATGGCAAGATCAATACCAATTCAAGGCTTCGGAGGGTGAAGAGGGAATTCCATCAAACTCGGTCATTTCAAAGGAGTCGGGCGGGATCGCTCGTTATGACGGTCCGGTCTTCAGATGAAAATGTGAGTTTTCGCACAATGCGCCCAGTGCGCATTGTCAAAGTTTCACTGTTGCAGCATCCTGTGGGGAGACGGGGCTGGACAGGACTGATCGCTGTACTACGCTGAGTCATATGGCATATCCCGCAATTGTCCGTGAGTTCCGAGGTTATGAATCGTGACGACTCGGTCAGCGCAGAGCCGGTAAGCTGCTTGCTATATACCCTAGGAAGATCCCTGGACCGACAGGCTGGACAAGCGGTGTCGAAATGACAGAAAATCACTTTTTCGCAAATAGATCTCGCGCATGAATCAGATCGTTCTCATTGCCCTCCGGAGACCCTACACCTTCGTCGTCATGTCCATTCTCATCGTGCTGTGGGGCACCAAGACGTTGCTCCACATGCCGACCGACGTCTTCCCGAATATTACGATTCCAGTCACCTCGGTGGTCTGGATCTACTCCGGCCTGCTGCCGCAGCAGGTGGAAGGACGCATCACGTATTTGTTCGAACGGTTCCTGACCTCGACCGTGGAAGGCATCAAATACATCCACAGTCATTCCTACTATGGCAGCAGTATCACCAATATTTTTCTTCAGGACGGGGTCGATGTCGGGAGAGCCGAAGCCGATATCGTCGGCATTGCGCAGAATGTCGTGAAGGCGCTGCCGCCGGATATCTCTCCTCCCATGGTGATGCGTCTGGCGCCCTCCTCCATTCCGGTAGCCATGCTCCAAATCAGTTCCGAGACCATGACCCCGGCGGAACTCTACAACCTGGCCTACATGCGAATTCGCCCCCTGCTCGTGACGGTGCCCGGAATCGTCCTGCCTCACCCGTACGGAGGCCAGGACATGCAGGTCATGGTCAATCTGGATCAGCAGAAATTGCTCGCGCGTAATCTCACGCCGGCGGATATTCACAATGTTCTCATGAAGCAGTATCTCGTGCTGCCGTCCGGAGACATCAAGATCAAGTCGACCGATTGGATCGTCCAGACGAATGCCTCCCCGATGCAGATCGAGCATTTCTCCGATATTCCGATCAAGCGGGAAGGCAACGCGTTTATCTATTTGCGCGACGTCGCCACGGTGCGGCTCATGGGCCGGGTGCAACAGAATGCCGTGCTGGTAAACGGCAAACAGACCGTCATCATTGTCGCGATGAAGAGCACGGAAGCGTCGACCCTGGATGTGGTCAACGGGATCAAACAGATGATTCCACGCGCGGAGCAAATCTCCCCGGAAGGCGTCAAGATCCGGCTCCTTGACGACGCCTCGACCTTCGTCAAGGATTCGATCTTCGATGTCGTGCACGAAATGGCGACCGCCGGCGCGCTCGTCGGTCTCATCGTCCTCTTGTTGCTCGGATCCTGGCGGGCCACGGTCATCGTATGGACGTCGATCCCGCTGTCCATCCTCACCGCCATCATCGGCCTGCATTGGCTTGAGGAAACGATCAATGTGATGACGTTGGGAGGCCTGGCGCTGGCCGTCGGCATCTTGGTCGACGACGCGACCGTGATGATCGAGAACATCGACCGCCACATCGAAATGGGGAAGCCGCTGGAGCAGGCCATCATCGACGCCGCCAATCAGATCGTCGTCCCGACGCTGGTGGCGACCTTGTGCATCGCAATCGTCTGGATCCCGCTCTTCGAGCTTGGCGGGGTTGCCGGCTATCTGTTCAAGCCCATGGCGGAGGCGGTCATCATCGCGATGCTCGCCTCCTTCATCCTGTCGCGCACGCTGGTGCCGACCATGGCAAAATATCTGTTGAAGAGTCACCATGTCGAAGCCGCCTGAACCGCATGGACCGTCAGCCGCGGAACCATCGCGGAACGTCTTCGCCCGCTTTCAGAAGGCGTTCGAGCGCCGGTTCGATCAGTTTCGCGACGGCTACGGCCGGCGCCTCGAGCAAGCGATCGCTCATCGCAACGCGTTCGTCAAGATCGCGCTGGTGATCGCGCTGGCTTCTCTGTCTCTATTCTTTTTCCTCGGACGCGACTACTTTCCCGAGATTCCGTCGGGAGTCATTCAGATGCACATGCGGGCGCCCCTCGGGACACGCATCGAAGTGGCGGGACGCCTTGCCACGCTGGCCTCCAACAGCATTGAAGAGTTGCTGCCCGGCCAGGTGGAAAACATCGTCAGCAATTGCGGTCTGCCGGTCGGACCGCACAATCTCGCCTTCATTCCGACGCCGACGATCGGCTCTCAAGATTGCGACATGACGATTCTTTTGAAGAATGAAAAGTCGCCGGTGTGGGACTTCCGCCGTATTCTGCGCAAGGGCTTGACGGAACGCTACCCGGGGACCGAGTTCACGTTCCAACCGTCGGATCTCACCGCAAAAATTCTCAACTTCGGCGCGCCGGCGCCGATCGACGTGCAGGTCAACGGCCCCGACATGCATCCCAACTACGAGTTCGCCCGTAAATTGGTGGGCAAGTTTCGCGAGATCCCCGGCGCGGTGGACGTGGTGATTCAGCAGACGATGCGCACCCCCACGCTCATGGTCGAAGGCAACCGCACGTTTGGACTCGGCGTCAACAAGACCTTGAAGGACATGGCCGACAATCTGCTCATGACGACCGCGGGCAGCCAACAGGTCGACCAGATCTATTGGCTGGATCCGTCGACCGGCATGTCGTATCTGATCAACGTGTATACCCCGCAGCCGCAAATCAACAGCCTGAATAGTCTCAAGACCGTCCCGGTCGATTCCTCAGACGGTACGTTGAACGGTCGCGAAGTGCAGCTGCTCGGGAATTTGGCCGACATCTCAGCGGAAGGGACGCCGGGCGTGGTCACGCACGGAAACATCATGCCGCTCTTCAATGTCTATGTCTCCGCCGAAGGGCGCGATCTCGGTGGGGTGCTGTCCGATGTGGAAAAGGTCGTCAAGAGCATGGAGCACGAGAAACCCCGCAGCGCCGAAGTTGAGATCCATGGCCAGGCGTCACTGATGCACGACGCCTATTTCCAGCTGATTTTCGGACTGATCGCCGCCATTGCGCTGGTCTATCTGTTGATCGTCGTCAACTTTCAATCCTGGCTCGATCCCTTCATTATTATCACGGCTCTGCCGGGGGCCTTGGCCGGCATTGCCTGGGCGTTGTTCCTGACCCATACCCGTCTCTCCGAGCCGGCCCTGACGGGCGCCATCATGACCATGGGCACGGCCACCGCGAATTCCATCCTGGTCGTCTCCTACGCACGGGAACGGCTCGAGGAGCACAGTGATGCCGTGTTGGCCGCGGTCGAGGCTGGGAAGACCCGTTTTCGTCCGGTGCTGATGACCGCCTCGGCCATGATCATGGGGATGGTTCCCATGGCGACGGGCTATTCAACGAATGCGCCGTTGGGCCGCGCGGTCATCGGCGGCTTGCTGGTCGCCACGTTGTTTACGCTGTTTTTCGTGCCCTGCGTGTATGCCATGATCTACAGCCGGCGGGCACCGCAGCAGAAGGGGCAGGCCTCATCATGAAGATGCTCACGGGAAGAACTATCGCTGTGGCACTGGGTCTGTTGTTCGTGGTGTACGTCGGCTATCGTATTCATGAAAGCCGGAGCGACGCCGCATTGCTCCGCGAAAAGACGATTGAAAACGCCATTCCCACCGTGGCCGTCGTCAATCCGAAGCCAGGCGATCCAAGCGAAACCATTACGCTGCCCGGCAACATCACCGCCTGGTTCGAGGCTCCGATCTACGCGCAAGTCTCGGGCTACGTGAAGATGTGGTACAAGGACTACGGCGCACAGGTCAAAAAAGGCGACATCCTCGCAGAAATCAACGCGCCGGCTCTCGATGCCCAATACGCCCAGGCCAAGGCCGATCTGGAATCGGAGCGGGCCAAGTATGCGCTCGCGGATATCACGGCAAAACGTTGGCTCGCGCTGCGCAAGAACCATGCGGTGTCCGAGCAGTCGATCTCAGTCCAAGTTGCCCACGCGAAAGCCGAGGCTGCAAAAGTCAAGGCTGCCGAGCAGAATGTCAGGAACTTCGAAGCCCTGATCCGGTTCAAGACGATCGTTGCGCCGTATGACGGGGTGGTGACCGTGCGCAATATCAACGTCGGCGATTACGTCAATAAGGAAGGGACGATCAGCACGCCCGTCTCGATCAGCAATCTATTCACCGTCGCGGACGTCAGCATGATGCGCCTCTTCGTCAGCGTCCCGGAGTCGTTTGGTCCGTTCTTGGGCCCGGGCCTGACGGCCGACGTGACCGTACCGCAATTGCCCAACCGTCATTTCGTCGGTAAATTTCTCACGGTCGCAAAGGGATTCGATGTGAGCACGCGCACGGCCGTCACCGTCTTCACGGTCGAAAACGAGGACCGGGCCTTGTGGCCTGGCTCTTATGCCAAAGTTGTGCTGACGGCGCCAGTCGATAGAAAAGTGTACATGATCCCATCAACGGCGCTGGTGTTCCAGGAGCATGGCACACAAGTCGCCGTGGTGAAGGACGATGAGCGGGTGCACATGCAGCCCATTACCGTGAGCCGACTGCTCGACAATGCCGTCGAAGTGGCAGACGGGATCTCCGCCGATGACCGCATCGTGAACAATCCCAGCGCCGCGTTGCTCGACGGCGACAAGGTTCGTGTCGTGACGCCGGCGGCCGGGTATGACCTGCTCAGCGGCGAGTCGGCGGCAAAATGACTATGTCCATCCCATTCGCTCTTCATAATACGCGCGCGTGGTCTTGCGGCCTAGGGCTGCTCGCCTGGTGGATGACGGCTTGCAGCTTTCCCGCCGTCGATCTGTCTCCGACGTATGAGCCCCCGCAATATGTCGTGCCGGCGTCTTGGCACGGATCCAGTCCGTTTGCCGATGCCAAGCCCGCCGACGATGAGATCCGCCAGGATTGGTGGACGGTGTACGAGGATCCGACGTTGAACCGGCTGGTGGATCAGGCCATGGCGGCCAATCCGGACTTGCAGGCCACTGCCGAGCGGTTCATCCAGGCCCGGGACATGATGATGAAGGCTCGCTCGCAGTACCTGCCTCGCATCGGCGTCGGATTTGACGCGTCGGACAATCGGGCGTCGGCCAATCATCTGTTTCTGGCCCCGGGCATACCGCTGGAGCAGTCGAGCGTCGTCGTGGGAGGCCTTGCGTCCTGGGAGCCCGACTTCTGGTCGGTGCTCCGCAATGCCATGCGGGTGGAGTTGTACCGCGCCGAAGAACGGGCCGCGGACTATGGGCTCGCCCGCCTCAGCCTGCAGGCGGAAGTCGCCGAGAGTTATTGGACGCTTCGCGGTCTCGATGCGCAGGATGCGATCTATCGGCAGTCGATCGAGCTGTACAGGGAGTCGCTCGACATCGTCAACGCGCAGTTTGCCGGTCAGATTGCCTCGGCCCTCGACGTCGCCCGTGTCGAGTCTCTGCTGTTCACGACCGAAACGAGAAGAGCCCAGATTCAAGGCCACCGGCAGGTGGTGGAGCAGGCGCTCGCGGTTCTGCTCAACATGGCGCCGGCCAGTTTCTCGGTCAAGCCGGTCGATGAGCTGCGCGTGGCCAAGTTCAAGGTTCCGCAGACCATTCCCTCGACCTTGCTGGAGCGGCGGCCCGACATCGCCGCCATGGAGCGCCGGATGGCGCAGGCCAACCGCGCCATCGGCATGGCGCGCGGGGCGTTCTTTCCCAACGTGTCGTTTCGGCTCGGAGGCGGGTACGAAGACGCCGCCTTTAATCTCATCTCATTGGCCAACAGTTTCTGGTCCTACGGGGCGACCGTTTCGATGCCCGTCTTTCAGGGCGGATATCGCCGCGCCCAATTGCAGCAATCGTGGTCTCTGTATCGAGAAACGGAAGACAAGTACCGGGCGACGGTGCTCAACGCGTTTCGCGAGGTGGAGAACAATCTGAGCCTGACCAACCGGTTGACTGTCGCGGCTAATCGGCAGGACGCGGCCGTCGGCGCCACGCGCAAGACGCAGGATCTGACCACGGAACTGTATCAGGGTGGTCTGGCATCGAGCCTCGAGTTGATCTATGCCCAGGTCGCCACACTCACGGCGCGCATCGATTCGGTGCAGATCAAGGCCGAGTTATTGAGATCCTCGGTCGGACTGATCCGCGCGCTGGGCGGAGGATGGAATCGCAGACAACTGCCCACGGATGAACAGATTCAGCCGTTCGGCGTATTCCAGTACACCAATATCGACAAGCCGGCCCCGGCCGGCGGCATCGACGTGAATGCCGGCAACAACTGGATCCACAACGATCTGACCAAGCCCGCCGTGCATAAGTAAGCGCTTCACCGCCTACTCCGTACGATCCTGGTAATACCCAGCTCTCTGTCCGCGACTTGACGGATCAGGTCCCAGAAATTTCCTGCCTCCTCCAAGGGGCGCCCCCAGTAGTGAGCGCCTTCCCAGGGCTCTAGTTTGAAAGATGACGCGCGACGTAGGCCGTTTCCTCATGATGCGGCTCATTCCGTTGAACCTATCGTTGACCTAATTGGAGGTCTCCATGCCACATGACAAAGACAACGGGGGGTTGCCACCGATTGACAACACCACTGCGATCCTCGGCGCAATTCTCGTGGTGGGGTTGGCAATCGGATCCGCCGCCTGTTCCTCGCCCAGTCACACACAGACGCGAATGGCCACGCCGGCCCCATCGGCTCCTCCGGCTCCTATCGAGCGACAGGTTGTGACCGAAGCACCGGTCGTGCCGGGGGAACGGGCATCCATTGCCGCGGAGCGGCCGATGCCGCCCGACCGTATCGCTCCGAGTACTGCGGCTGCGACTGGCTCGACAGTCGTGTCGACTGTCTGTGCAACCCACTTGGACGCGCGAGGCAATCTAGTTTACGACGACCCGTTGTGTCCGACGCGGGATAGGCAGGCGATTGATACCGCCCACGACGTGCAAGATCCGACCTACTATGACCGTAACATCAACACCGCCGTGGCCCACGTTCGAAAGGCCGAAGCTGCCGGAGATCAAGGCAACATTCAGGAGATGTTGCGCCATACGGAACTGGCCTTGTCGCAGGCCACCGCGGCCCAGCGAGCGGTCAACGACGCCAGTCTGAACGACGGGATTATGGACCTACGGGAAACCATGATCCTGGGATATCGGAATCAGATCGCGCCTGCCGCACTCCGCGACGCCCGCGTCAAACTCACGCAGGCCGCGCAAGCGCGCCCGGTCGGCGCGAGGACATCCGGCATCCCGAACTCGGGGGTGTTAACGGGCGAATTGAAGCGCACGACGACGCCCATGAGGGCGGACGGAGGAGAGTATTACGTCGTCAGAGATCGCCAGCGCGGAGACACGCCGGTGGTCCTCTCTCCCGACATGAGCCGCCAAGTCCGGGAGGGGGATATCGTGGAAATGCAACTCGATTCCCAAGGCCGCGTACTAGCCATTTCGAAGTATCCCTAATTGACAGCGATTGCAACAAGAGCGCGGGCACCGGTTGAGATGGACTGGTTCCATCTCAATCGGTCGCCGGTGCTCGTGTTTCCTGCCATCCCGAATTCTGTCTCAGAGGCGCCCTTTCGGCTCCGCCGTACTTTAGAGTCGTTGCAGTTTGATCCGGATTCGGCGTAGTCTCTGGTCGGCATTCAGTGCGACGAGCATTGAGCTGATCCCAGAAGGTGCCATGCGGCGCTTCGACCACGCCTTTGTCAGCCCTTCCCTTCTTCACATCGTTTCTCCCAACAACCGGTGGAAAGATCGTTCGAGCCTCCGGCTGTCGATGGCCGCGGCGCCGGGGGCCGTGATCATTTTTATGCTGCTGGTTGTCGCCGGGTGCGCCACGGCTCCTTCTTACGGGCGAGGCGGACCGAGCGGGGACAACTTTCAAGCTCCGAGCGAATCCGATACGCAGAAGATGATGAATCAATGGATGGGCCAGGCGCCGGTCCACAAGGCGCCCATCAGCACTGACGGCGTGCAGGTGGTGTTTCAAACAGGCCACGCGGGAGCGATCCACGCGGCGGCGGTCAGCCCCAACGGGCGCTATATCGCGTCAAGTGGCAGCCAGGACGGCGCGGTCAAGATCTGGGACGTGGCCAGCGGTCAGGAGGCCCGGAATTTTACGGGATTCGGCGGGTTCGGCCAGGGAGCCGATTTCGTGACGTTCAGCCAAGACAGCACCCAGGTGGTGACCCATGAGATGACCGGCGCGGTCAAAGTCTTCGATGTCGCTTCAGGCCGGGAGGTCCGCACGGGCGGGTTTGGGCTCGACGGCAGAGGAGCCGTGAGCGCGAATGGCCGCTTCGCGGTTGTCGGCGACACGGCCGATCCGAAATCAAACGACCGCCAGTCATTCGGCGGAAACCGGTCGTTGTCGGTGATCGATCTCGCCACCGGCCAAACGGTGTGGACGATACCCGACTCGGCCATGCAGCAGCCGCTTGCGCTCAGCAGCGACGGCAAAGCCATGGTCACAGTTCGCACCGACACGGGCCAGTCTTCCTCGGGGATGCTCGGGACCATCGGGTCGTCGCTCGGGTCGATGGTCGGGTTGGGCGGCTTCTTCAGCAATGAGCCTCCCGTCCCGACCTTCAAGCAAGAGCTGCTGGTCTGGGATGTGCCGGCAAAGAAGCTGCGGCGTTCGTGGCCCTATGCGCCGGCGTCGGATGGCCTCGGAGGAGCGCTGAGCCCGGATGGACGATACCTGGCGATGGAACAGCACCTCGAGCGCACACTTCGCGTGCTGGATTTGGAGACGGGCAAAACTGCCGCCACAATCCCGTTGGGAGAAGCAGGGATCAAGGGTACGGGCATGACCCATTCCCTTACGTTCAGCCCCGATGGAAAATTTCTCGCGATCGGAAAGGGGGACGGCACGGCGACGCTGTTTGAGTTTCCCTCCGGCCGGAAGGTGAAGGAGTTCGAGGCGACGTCGCTCAATTTCAGTCCCGACGGCACGGCCTGGGTGATCGGCGCGGCAAGCGGCGGCGCGCCCTACCTGCTGGAGGCGGCGAGCGGGAAGGAGACACGATTGGCCGGCGGCGCCAGCGAAGTGTCCGATCTGGCTCTGACGGCCGATGGACAATCGATCGTGGCCGGCATGCACGGAGGCGGCGCCAAGCTCTGGGATCTTCCCACAGGCCAGTTGGTCCGCACCTTCGACTGTCCGGACGGAATGGCCGTTTCGTCCGTTGCCGTCAGCCGCGCCGGCTCTCTCCTGGCCACCGGTTGCATAAACGGTTCGGCGTGGCTGTGGGATCTTTCGACCGGCAGGCAGCGCGCCCCGCTGGTTGCTCCGCTCCCACCGGACCAGTTTACGCCCGTCTATGTCCGGATCGCGCGCGATGACCGGACGGTCGTCATCGGCCGAGCCAATCAGGTGATCGTCTCGGATCTCTCCTCCGGCAAGGAGCTTCGCCGAATCGTTCTGCCAAAAGAATCGCTCAAAGGCCTCGCCTATCTTGAGAACCCCTCGGCGGCCTATGAGGGCGTGGATCCAATGGATCCAACGCTTCAGGCGCGGATGGGAGCGCACGCGCCGAAACAGCCTTCTATCGATCAACAGACGATGGAGCGAATGAAAGAATCCGCCCAATGGATTCGAGCCCTTGCCGTCCATCCCAACGGGCAGTTGGTTGCCCTTGGACGGTCCGAGAGCACCAGCTTGTGGGATCTACAGAGCGGCGAACTGATCTTCGAGTTCCGCGACGTGAGTCGCCTGCAAGCTAGAGCGCAACAGCAACGCCTTCGCGAGGAGGAGCATCAACGGATCCTTGAAGAGGCCGGCAGCCTCAAGTCGCTGCTGCCCTTCGGGTTGGGCGCGCCTACTCGATCGATGTCCCTCCCTCAGGGCGAGATCATGGCGCTGGACGACCCCGCTGATCTGATCGACATGTTCGGTGACGACACGCACGGCGCCGCAAGTCTCGCGTTCAGTCCGGATGGGCAGTTTCTCGTGACCGATAGTGTGCGGGGCAAGGCCGTGTGGGAAGTTTCGACTGGAAAGAAAATTCGCGACCAAAGGAAGAAGACACAAGGCGCCCGGTTCGATCCCGCGAGCTTCGCCGAGAACCTGGAACTGAACATCGGAGGCAAAGGCGCGGCGTTCAGTCCGGACGGCCGGCTGGCGGCGCGAGGCCACGGGCAGATCATCAGAGTGTGGAGCGTCGCGACGGGTCAGGATGTCCTCCAGCTGATCGGGCATACGGGAGCGGTCAGTTCGCTCATCTTCAGTCCCGACGGGCGCTTCATCGTAAGCGCCGGCGGAGACGGCGCCATTCGCCTTTGGAATCTGAGATCAGGCAAGGAGGTCGCCTCGCTCATCGCCTTGGGGCGGGAGGATTTCGTCGCGGTAACGCCGGACCAGTACTATCGGGCGTCCAAGAGCCGGATCAAAGGCGTCGCGTTCCGCGTCAAGGACCAACTCTATCCGTTCGAGCAATTCGACTTGCGGTTCAACCGGCCCGATATCGTGCTGGAGCGCTTGGGCATGGCGCCTGAAGACCTGGTCAAGAGCTATCGGCTCGCCTATGAAAAACGGCTCAAGAAAATGGGGCTCAGCGACCAGGTGTTCAGCATCGACTTTCACCTGCCGGAGATCCGCATCCAAGGCGGCGGCGTCCCCGTGTCGATCAACCGAGCGGCCTTGCCGCTTCGCGCCAAGGCCACCGACACCAAGTATGCGCTCGATCGTTTCCACGTCTATGTCAACGACGTGCCGGTATACGGCACAACCGGCGTGCCGATCTCGAATCGCGCGGCGCGGACCTTCGAGCAGGAGATTCAGATTCCACTCGTGTCGGGACGGAACAAGATCCAGGTGTCCGTGCTGAATCAGCAAGGGATTGAGTCGTTGCGTGAAACAATCTACACGACGTCCACCGCGGAGGTCACCCCGCCGGATATCTATGTGGTGGGGATCGGTGTCAGCGAGTACAAGAACCGCGCCTACAATCTGCGTTATGCGGCCAAGGACGCCAACGACCTGCTGGCCGTGTACAAGGCGGTCGAAGAACGTCCCGGCGTGAAGGGGAAGGTCCATCTGTTGGACCTGACGAATGAGAAGGCGACCAGACCGGAAATTCTGAAAGCCAAGGATTGGCTCAAGCGATCCGGGATCAACGATCTGGTGATCGTGTTCGCCGCAGGGCACGGGATGACCGACGAACAGTCCAATTACTATTTCGGCACGCACGACATCGACCCGAAACATCCGGCTGCGAACGGATTGCCGTACGAGGAATTCGAGCTCCTGCTCGACGGAATCCCCGCGCTGCAGAAAATGCTTCTGCTCGATACCTGCTTCTCCGGAGAAATTGAGAAAGATCAGCCGGTGGTCGTGGCCAAAGCCGACGCGGGAAGCTCCGGTACGGTGAAGATGCGGTCGTTCAAGGCGGCTCGCGGCGTCAGCCTGGTTGCGGACGCGGGCGAGGGACAGGGGAGCACGCCGCCGACTGGGCCACGCCTCTCCACCGACATGGTGAAGTTTCAGCAGGATTGGTTTGCCGATCTGCGCCGCGGCACCGGCGCCGCGGTCGTTTCCAGTTCGAGCGGGAACGAATACAGTCTGGAAGGCGAACAGTGGAAGAACGGCGTCTTCACCTATGCGTTGCTGAACGGACTGAAGAACCGTGTCGCCGACGCCAATAAGGACCAGACCGTCACGGTCAGCGAACTGCAAGCCTACGTCATTGAACAAGTCCGCAAGCTCACGGAAGGCGGGCAGAATCCGACCGTGCGGCGGGAGAACCTGGAATACGACTTTGCGGTGTACTGAACTGTGCTCGAACCTCGCGGAAGGGATGGCCGACTATCAGGCTGTTGACAAAGTCCGCCAGCGGCGTTCCCTGCCTTCGCCGAAGCGCTTCGCGCAGGCAGGTCGCGTCGCTCAGGGGCTCAACGTACGGCCTGGGGAAACGACTGTTCCCACAGTCGGTGGGTGGGCGGGTGAGAACGGAGACGCTTCGCCTTGAAGACAATGGGTGCTCACCAACTCGCGCCCGTCCGCAGACGTGACGCTCATTATTCTTCGCGTCGCGGACCTCGCTGCAGCCTTGCCTGTGGAATGGCGCGTCTTGGCGCGCCGGGGTGGGGCGGGTGAAAACCGAGGCCTTTCTGAACAGCCTGCGAGGCGTGCGCATGGCATCCGTGGTCTCAGACACGACGCCATTTCCGAGGTCATCGCAGGGTTTGTTAACACACTGCTATAGACCCAGGAGACCATCTATGAAATCGGCAACAGGCCGGCAGGACCCGACGGCTGCGAGGGCTGAACCTTTCCGTGAGAAAGATCGACAGACTCGGCAGGGACGTTGAGATCGTAGTCCGCCCGACTGCATCTGGAATCTCCAGCTCGGCCCGCAGGCGGCGGCACAACGACAGAAGGGTCAAGGGAACATTGCCGCGGTCGCGGACGAAGAAAAACGGGATCGAAGTGCCATAGTAACCTGGCAAACAACCAATGAAGGAAGTTCTCACCAGGAGGGCACCATGAGTCAGCAAGACCTATGGGGGCAAGTGTCGTACGGCGGGGCTATTTTCACGTGTCTCATAGCGGGACTCGTTGGGTATGCGCCGGTATTTGCGGACGAGGAAAAGCCGGACGAGGTCGAGAGCCGCGGCATGCCGAAAATCGAGCGGCCGATGCAGCCTGGAATGTCGGTGGCACCCGGCGCGCCGGGGCAGCAGAAGTTTCAACTGCCGACATGGCCGCAAAAGTTTACCGTCGAGGATCGGAAACCGGCGTCACTTGGGTTTGCGGTCACGCAGCCCGGGCCGCTCCTCGTCGATGTGCAATGGCAGGGCCCGCCGTTGGAAGCAACGCTGCGAGGGCCGAGCGCGCAACCGATTGTCCAACGTGGCCAGGGCCAGGTGCGTCTCGCCTACCAAGTGACGCCGCAGGACGTTCAGAATGGGGTCCTGTGGTTGGTCAATCTGGGACTTCTCCCCAATACCAAAGGCCAAGCGACCGGTCAGGTGACGGTGCAGTATCCTCCGGCAAACGAAGCGCAAGCAGAGGCGGCCGTACGGGCGAGAGTAGGACAGGCGCAGCAACAGGCCAAGCTCAACCCGGCTCAAATTCAGACTCACATCCAGACCATCTTACAGGCTCGCCGGAATGAAGACGCGCGGCAGTACCAGGAATATGTCAAGGGAACGGTGGTCCAAGCAGAGGCGCTGCTTAAACAAAAGGGCTTTCAGGGGCAAATCCAAAGCAGAGCGCTGCCGCCGTCTCCCGGTTCCGCGAGCAAGTCTCAACAACTTCCGCCTGAGGCTCGGAAAAACTTGAAAGGGATTTTTCCGCCAGCCCCCCCGCATATCGACAAGTTGAGTGTGACATACGCCTCTCCCGGTGCGAACGTCGTGATTGAAGGCAGCGGTTTCACCAATAGCGTCGGGCATGTCCACATGACGACGACGAACGCGGCGGTGCAGCCTGAGGCGAGAGTGGTGACAGACGCTGCAGGACCCATTTGGAGCGACACGCTCATCCGGGTCACTGTGCCTGAGCTCACCGGTGTCACCGTGTACAACGCGAACTTGTTCGTTGTTATCGAGCCGGATCCAAACACCGGTCCGCAATTCAGCAACTGGGCTCCAATCCTCTTTGTTCCTCGTCAACAAGCCAGAGTGCTCACGATGGTCTCGCCGTTTGATCGCCGTCTTGCAAGTACCAGCACCTATTCTCAAGAGACGGGAGGCGCGATGACCGAGGCCTCAGTAATCGGCAACGAAATTCATCATAATAGGGTCGCCGCCTCCATTTTCAATCCCGGTGATATCTTCTTTGGGAAAGACGGGCGAGATTGGTTCTTCGAAAACACCACGCTTCAAAACGGCTGGAGGGTCACCTGTGTCGAAGTCATCCCCTACGATTTGCGCTCTTGCAATCCCACCAACACGGTCTACGGAATCCCCCCTTTGACGGGTGCGTATGTCAGTCAATCCGATCAGACCTTGAAGCTCCAGGTCAGGTGGTGGTTCGAGGCTTTTATCCCCGGGATGTCTTACACGTATCTCTTTGTCATTCGGGGGCCTGAGAATGTACCGGACGGGGTCTTGTGCCATACGGTGGCCGCTTGCAGTGCCCCATGACCGCCAGTTCCACGAATAGGCGATTGCCATGGAAGTACGGGTGAGGCGCTTGAGCGCAAAGATCATGAGGTGTTGCCTGCTCTTACTGACCTGCCTGTCGGTTGCCTGCACCGCGGGCGATCGGGCAGAGAAGCCGACTATTGCGGGCAATCAACAGGCCGCTGCGGAAAGCGTCCCCGCCTCAGGGATGGAGGAAGCGACTTCCGGGGAAGGAGGCGTCGAATCGCGCGGCATCCAAAATCCCGACCGTCCGGTTCTCCCGCCCAAGGATAAGTTCACGCCGCTTTCTTCGAGTCCTCAATCGGGACCGCAGCTCACGCCGGTTGCGCCCGCTCGACCGACGCCGCCTGCCGTTTCTCCGTTGCTCATTGTTCCTGAACTCTTGGCGGAACGCTTCGCCATGCCGGTTCCCTGCGAAGGACGACCATCGTGCTGGTTGAGCCGGCGCGGGGTCGGGTCGCTGGACGAATCGTTCGAGTACTTTCGCACGCTCGGGCTTGCCAAATGCAGTGATCAATGGCTTTCATGCGTCAAACAATTCACCGACTCGCTGAATCAATTCAAGGTCCGCAACGGTTTTGCGGCCGGCCAGGGCGAAGTCAGAGCCGTCTATTTCAACAATATTAACTTGCGAATCGGCCGTGACATGCATTGCCGGCGGAATGCTGGTGGAATTGCCTGTTATGTGTCCAACTATGGGCCGCCGGCCTTTCTCAATGGAGGAGCCAATCCAGCCTATCCGGATCCTCACGCCGCACTGGTCGAAGCCGTCCAAGCCGCCGGAGGCCTTGTCCCGCCGAGTTCCATCCAACAGCCAGCCAGCGGCGCCTTGGGCGCACCCGGCGCGCCAAAGAATATCCGCCCCTCAGCCGGAACCGGTTCAGCGCTCGTGCCGCCGAAGCCGTTGGCGACCGTGGCGATGGAATATCGCCCGACGCCCCCGTCCAAGACCGTGGTGGTCCGGGAACGTGACGGGCTGTTCACACAGTCGAATCCCGAAGTCTGCATCGGCAGCCGGAGTGAGGGGCCTCCCAGCCGCCAGGATGTGGATACCAGCATCGATGTCATTTCCGGAGATGTGATCGAATTTTCGGCGAGCGGATCCATCTGGGGCGGTGAGTGTTTCACCGGGAACAACGGTCCATCCGGATGGGGGCCGAGGCCGGACAATTCAAAACTCCCGATCAAGAATGCTTCGCCCTTTGGTCTGGTCGGGCGTATCGGTCAGGCGAACGACGCTGGAGGGTATCAGGACGTCGACTGTGTCGTAACCTACGATGACTATGGCCAAACCCCTTCGTGCAAACCTCGTCCGCCCTATTTTTTCATCGGAGACCGCAATACCAATACGATTCGCGCCGCCAGTGGGCGCCTGTACCTGCGCATCAACGACGACAGGCCGGGAAATGGAGTGGGGTCGTTTCTGGTCTCGATCACAGTCCATCGGCAGGTGACGTTCTTCGTCTATGATCAAGACGGCCGGCTCATTCCCAATATCGCGTTGGACCGCGAAGGACCGAAATTCGTGCCCCGCATGTGCCTCGCCTGCCACGGCGGCACCTATGATGATGCGACCCACACGGTTCGCGGCGCCTCGTTCCTGCCGTTCGACTGTCTACAATTTTCTCTATCATGAAAGCCCGGGGTTTCGTCGAATGGACCAGGAAGTCAAATTTCGGGATCTCAATCTTCTGGTAGCTGAAACGAGTCTCAGCAAGGACAACCCAAACCGCCCGATCGCGCGTATGATCGACGGCATGTATCGGGCGCCGAACGGAATGGCGAATGCGACGGCCGTCCATTATGTTCCCGTAAGCTGGCGCGGCCATGAGGACCTCTATCGCGATTTCGTGGGAAAGTATTGCCGGCTCTGCCATATGGCGCAACCCGCTCGCATCGATTTCGAGACTTACGACAACTTCAAACAGTCGAACCCCGGCGTGGCGATCTGCCGCTTCGGCACGATGCCTCATGCGCAAGGGCCCTATGATCATCTGGCCACGGGACGTTATTCGGCCAAGGTCGGAGATGAGCTTCGTGTGCTGGGCGTCAGCTGCGTGAAGAAATCGTGAAGGCCCTCACCGTCAATGTGACGCCCGTCGATGTACAGCGCAGCGCGATTTGGCCTTCATTCCCTTCAACCCTTGTTTTCCGCCAACATTACGAGGCCGGGAATTTTCAGGCTCCGCACGGCTTCTGCGAGGGCTTCCAACGCGGCAGACCTGGCAAATCCCTTGCGCCAAGCCAATCCGATCTGGCGCTCCGGAACCGGATCGGTGAAGGGGATGGCGATCAGCCGCTTATGTTGGTGTTTGGGAGACAGCGCACTGCAGGGCAGCACCGTGATGCCCAGGCCTGAAACCACCATCTGCCTGATCGTTTCGAGGGAATTGCCCTGAATGCCTTCGCGGTCGGACAGGCTGATTTCCGGGCAATGATCCAGCAGTTGCCGGCGAAAACAATGCCCGGCGTGAGGGAGAATCACCTTTTCGGCTCCGAGGTCCTCGGTCTCGATGCGTTTTCGCTTGGCCCAGTGATGGGTGACCGGGACCACGACCTTGAACGGCTCTTCGTAGAGCGGTTTCGTGAGCATTCCCGTCTCCTCGTGCGGCAGCGCTACGATGATGGCATCGAGCTGTCCGTGCAGCAGCATCCGGTTCAAATTGGCGGTGAGGTTTTCCTCGATCTCCAGAGGCATCGAGGGCGCGCGTTTGTGCAATAGGGGAATCAGGTCGGGGAGAATGTAGGGTCCCACGGTCGCGATGACGCCCAGTTTGAAGGCGCCGGCGAGTTGGTCCTTGCCCTGGGCCACAATGAGCGGAATCTGCTCCGCCGCTTCCAGAACCCGTTGGGCCTGTTGTACGACTTTGTCGCCCACCGCCGTCAGCGTAACCTGGTTCGTTCGCCGTTCGAGGACCGGAGTCTCGAGCTCCTCCTCCAGCTTCCTGATGGCCAGGCTCAATGCCGGCTGGCTGATGTGGCATCGTTCCGCCGCGCGTCCGAAATGACGTTCCTGCGCCACCGCCACAAGATATTTGAGTTCCGTCAGCGTCACGACCGGTTCCGTATGTCATAAGAAATATAAATCATGTATGTATAGACAATCAATTGGACTAATCGTGTGGCGGTGCGTATCTTAGGCTTGCCCGCCAAGATCATGGATCGAAGAGGTCGGGCAGAGAGGAGATGCCCTATGAACACCACACGAATAATCCCATCAGGAGTCCTCGCAGCCATAATGCTTGTTGTCGGTTGCGCCGGAGGTATGACCGATACGTCCGCCGGGCCGGGCCAGCCGGTCAGCCCTCGTTTGGTGTCGCAAGATCAGGCTCGCCAGTTGACGGCACAGTATCGGAGGCAGGCCTCGGACCTTCGCAACCTGGCCGCCAGAGCTGAATGGGAAGCAGAGTGGTACGAATCTCACTTCGGTGTGAGCGATCAAGAGGCGAGCCGGCGACGGGACCAGGCCCGCCAACTCTGGGCCGCGGCCGAACAAGCCGATCAGTTGGCGATCGACTACCGCCGCCAGGTCCCGCACGGACAGATCCAATAACCTGACGGGCGCAGCTTCTCCGTAAGGTCTTCTTGTTCAAAACCTCCACGCGACACAGTCCCGCGGATCAGTCCGCGGGACTGGTTTTCTTCCCGACACCCTGTTAGCCTGCGGCGCGGCACCGGTTTCCAATCCGTCGGACGGCCGCAGGAGTTGTATGCCACGTCTACGCTCGTCTTCTCCGTCGCCTTCCCTCCAACTCGCCGAGCAACAGCGCCTTGAGGAAGACGCGCAACGTCACCGCCATTGGAAACGTTGGGGGCCCTACCTGAGCGAACGGGCCTGGGGGACCGTTCGCGAAGATTACAGTCCGGACGGTGCGGCCTGGGAGTATCTTTCTCACGACCATGCCCGATCGCGCGCCTATCGTTGGAACGAGGACGGCCTCGCCGGTATCTGCGACCGCCACCAATACCTCTGTTTCGCCCTCGCCTTGTGGAATGGACGAGACCCCATCTTAAAGGAACGGTTGTTTGGCTTGAGCGGCAAGGAAGGCAATCACGGCGAGGATGTAAAAGAATGCTACTACTATCTCGATTCGACGCCGACTCATTCTTACATGAAGTACCTCTACAGATATCCTCAGGCCGCATTCCCGTACAACCGGCTCGTCCAGGAAAACCGCGGACGAAGCCGTTCGGATCCGGAGTTCGAACTCATCCACACCGGCGTGCTCGAAGAACACCGGTTCTTCGACGTATTCGTCGAATATGCCAAGGCAAGCCCCGAAGAACTCTGCATTCGCATTCAGGTGGTGAATCGGGGACCGGAGCAGGCCGAGCTCACCGTGCTTCCCACGCTGTGGTATCGCAACACCTGGTCCTGGGGATCGGGCGTGCGGCGCCCACGCCTTGTACAGGGCGAGCCGACCGATCAGATGAGCGTGGTCGAAACCAACCACGACTACTATGGGCTTCGGAGGCTTCTCTGCGACGGACGACCGACCGTCCTGTTCACGGAAAATGAGACCAACACGAGACGGCTCTTCGGAGATGAAGAATGCGTGCCATACGTCAAAGACAGCTTCCATGACTATGTGGTTCGCGGTGAGAAGAAAGCCGTCAACCCCGCCTGTGTCGGAACCAAGGCCGCCGCCTATTACACGCTTGCGCTTATGCCCGCCGCGACCGCGTCTATCCGCCTGCGGTTTACAAACGAAGCGCGCGTCGCCGAATTCTCCAAGCAGAATTTCGACGCCGTCTTCGCCCAACGGATTCAAGAAGCCGACGAGTATTACGACAGCCTTGCGCCGGCCGGCCTTTCAGAAGATGCGCGGCTCGTCCAACGGCAGGCCTTTGCCGGCTTGCTCTGGAACAAGCAGTTCTATCATTACGACGTCAACCGATGGCTCAAGGGCGATTCGATGGGGACGGAGCCGCCGCGGAAACGACTCCACGGCCGCAACTCGGACTGGCCCCATCTCTACAACGCCGACGTCATCTCCATGCCGGACAAATGGGAGTACCCCTGGTATGCGGCCTGGGATTTGGCCTTCCATTGCATCCCGCTCGCGCTCGTCGATCCGTCGTTTGCCAAAGAACAGCTCGTCCTGATGTTGCGCGAATGGTACATGCACCCGAACGGACAGATCCCGGCGTATGAATGGGATTTCGGCGCCGTCAATCCTCCGGTGCACGCCTGGGCTGCCTGGCGCGTCTACAAGATCGACAAGAAGCGAAAAGGGGTCGGCGATCGCCGGTTTCTGGAGCGGGTGTTCCACAAACTCCTCCTGAACTTCACCTGGTGGGTCAACCGGAAAGACACCGACGGGAAGAACATTTTTCAAGGAGGCTTTCTGGGGCTCGACAATATCGGCGTGTTCGACCGGAGCGCGCCGCTTCCGACCGGCGGTCACATCGAACAGTCCGATGCGACGAGCTGGATGGGCATGTATTGTCTGAACATGCTGGCGATCGCCCTGGAGCTGGCGCGCGACAATGTGGCGTATGAAGACGTCGCCAGCAAATTCTTCGAGCACTTCGTCTATATTTGCCGCGCCATGAACAATATCGGCGGCGAGAAGGTCGAGCTGTGGGATCGCGAGGACGGCTTCTTCTACGACGTCTTGCATCTGCCCGACGGCGAAACGCGCCATCTGAAAGTGCGATCGATGGTGGGCCTCATTCCCCTGTTCGCCGTGGAGACCCTGGATTCCGAGCTGGTGGACCGGCTTCCTCGCTTTAAACATCGTATGCAGTGGTTCATCGAAAACCGGCCGGATTTCGCGCAGCATCTCGAGACACAGACCTCGGACAGCGGCGTGCGGCGCTTCCTCTCCATCGTCCATCGGAACCGCCTGCGATCTGTGCTGCGCTACATGCTCGATGAGAAGGAATTTCTTTCGCCGTACGGCATTCGCGCCTTGTCGCGCTACCACAAAGACCATCCCTACGTCCTCACTGTGATGGGTCACGAGCATCGCGTGGACTATGAGCCGGCCGAATCCGGCACCGACCTGTTCGGCGGCAACTCCAACTGGCGGGGGCCTGTGTGGGTCCCGGTGAACTATCTGCTGATCGAGTCATTGCAGAAGTTTCATTACTATCTCGGGGATCATTTCACAGTGGAGTATCCGACCGGATCAGGCAACCAGGCGACACTTTGGCAGATCGCCGGAGAACTTTCGCGCCGACTCACCCATATTTTCCTGAAGGATCAGGCCGGCCGGCGTCCGGTGTTCGGAAGGACGGACGTATTCCAGAAAGATCCGTTCTGGCATGATCAGGTCTTGTTTTATGAGTACTTCCATGGCGACAACGGGACAGGCTTGGGAGCCAGCCACCAGACTGGATGGACCGGGCTGGTGGCCAAGCTCATTCAACAGAGCGGGGAATGAGTCCGAACGTGGTTTGTCCGTGCCCGGCGCCAGAGCTTTACTTCCTCTCCGCAGTGGGGGTACCCTCTTGGCACTTCATTGTTCCACTTTTTCGATCTCATTCGTTCCGTTTCCGGCGTGGCAGTCGACCGCGAACGGTTGTGTGCGACCAACCTCGGGAGGGATTCAACATGTCATATGTCGTGGCATTGGTGATCGCGCTGGTGAACTTGGCGGCTCTCTGGCCCGCCCATGCGGCTCCTATCAGTCGTCCTCAAGCGGAATATTCGGCCGATGAGACGATTCAGAATGAGGAGGGCACGATTCAGCAACGCGTCTATGTCACTCCGACCAAGGAGCGCAAGGAGTTGTTGACGGGCGCCGGCGAGGGAGCGGTTCAAATCTACCGCTATGACACCAAGGTGATGTGGCAGGTCATGCCCTCGGAGAAAATGTACATGGAGCATGCGATCGGCGGAGGCCAAACAAGGGGGGGAAGTGATCTGTCGCAATGGACCTACGAAGACACGGCGATGGGCGAGGAAACCTTGAACGGCGTCAAGGTCACGAAGTACAAGACCATCGCGACGAGCACGGACGGCAAAAAATACGGCGGCTTTTCCTGGCGGACGAGAGAGGGCATCAACGTCAAGCAGGATCTGCTCTACAAGGAAGGCAACGAGAAGAAGCGGATGCTGATCGAGCTCAACAATCTTCAGATCGGCAGGCAGGATCCGCAGTTATTCGAAATCCCCGAAGGATTCACCAAACTCGATATGGGCGGCATGATGGGGATGATGGGCCGTCAAGGAATGGGTCAGCCCATGGGCAGGCCTGACATGACCGGGACGCCTCCCCCCAGCACTCGAAGATCGGGCAGCAGGCCCGAGGTCGTGACCCCACAAGAGCCTCAGCCGGCTCCGGAACCAGAAGCGCCGGCTGAGGAGTCGACTGCAGATAAGGCCGGCAACTTCATGAAGGGCTTGTTCGGTCGATAGGTGATCGGCGGCATGGAGAGGCGGCTCTTCATCAGGTCGCTGTCGGCGGTCCTGGTGATGATGGCAAGCACGGCGTGGCCCTGCGCCGCCCGCGAGGACGGAGCGGTATCGGGTTTGCCGGAACGGCCGGCCATCAAAGCTGCCGCCCTGTATATGATCGAACTCAAGTCCGGCCGGGTGTTGGTTGAAAAGGACGCGACCCGCAGGCTCCCGCCGGCCAGCCTGACGAAAATCATGACGGCGCTCGTGGCCTTGGAAGCCGTATCTCCCGACCAGGTCGTGCAAGTCGATCGACGCGCCCTCGTCCATCGATCCTCTCTCAATCTCCATCCCGGCGAACGATTCCTGCTCCGCGATTTGCTCACGGCCATGCTGGTGACCAGCGCGAACGACGCGTGCGAGGCGGTTGCATGGGATGTGGGGGGTGATGCCGACCGCTTCGTGACGATGATGAACGAGCGGGCCCGTACACTGAGGTTGAAGAATACGCACTTCGTCAACGCCTGCGGGTTCGATGCCCCGGGCCACTACTCCACGGCGGAAGATTTAGCCGTATTGACCGGCCAGGCTCTGCAAGCCCCCGAGTTTTCGATGATGGTCCGAACGGTCGTCCGCGAGATCTCCAGCGTCGACGGCAAGCGGCAGGTCTCACTTCATAGCACCAACGAACTATTGCTGGATCCAGACGTGAACGGCGTGAAGACCGGATATACGAGCAAGGCCGGGCGCTGTCTGATCGCCAGTATGTTCAAGGACGGTCACCGGCTGTTGCTGGTGGGGATGAACGTCATGGATCGCTGGGAGCAGGCCGCCGGGCTGCTCCGCTACGGCCATGCGGTCTTGGAGCAATCGAGCAATTGAAGACGATCGTTACTTCCGGCCGACGTGATGGAGATAGGCGTCTCGAAGATTCTGCTGAGCAAGGACGTAATCGGGGTCGAGTCTGGCCGCGATCCGGAATTCTTCGATGGCTTGGTCCCAGTCCTTTTGCACGGCATAGGCATGGCCGAGATTATTGTGCGGCCTGGCTTTTCGTGGAGACTTCCCGACCGCATCGGACCAGAGGAGCACGGGATCGCGATAGAGGGCGTTCCGCTCGACGGTCATGAAAGCCAGCGCTACAACCAGCAGGGATGTGAGAGTCATGGCGCCGATCCGAACAAGCTTGGGCTGTTGCAGAAGCCCGCTCAGTCGTCGTGTCAGATGAGAGGCGAGAACGACGAAGGCAAGCAGAACTCCGATCGAAGCCAGGTAGAGATTCCGCTCGCTCAACAGGTCGTTGCGCGGAATGACGCTTGTTGGGAGCAATTGGACGAAGAACCATCCGATGCCGAAGGACAACAAGGGCAGCCGCCGCGCCGCCAACAGGGCAGCGGCGATCACGCCGCCCAGTATCATGAGATCGAGCGGCAGCGGCCATTCGAAAATCGAGTGCAGGACCGGAAGGTCGTGATCGAAGTTCTGTTTCCAGGGGCAGAAGAACAGAACAAGCGCGGAGGCGACGGCGTGAATCTCACTCAGCAGATTGTCCGCGAGCGGTCGGATATCCAGACTGAAGCGGGCGAGTTCGGAATAGCGAGGATGCCACCAGGCCCACGCGGTTGCGGCAAGGAGCATGAGCCAATAGAGCAGGTGGCTCGAGACGAACAATCTGCCAAGCGCATCGCCGTGGGCTCGCCGAATCGTCACCTCCCAGAGGAGCAGCGAAAGTGGAAATGTCATCGCCGTTTCCTTCGAGCCGAGGGCCAAGGCGAACAGAACAAGCGATCCGGACAGATATTTCCATCGAGCTGAGGCGTCCCGCGGACATTCCGACATTTTGAGGTACAAGACGAAGGCAAGGAGGTAGAAAAACGCCATCAGACCGGTAGCCCGTCCTGAAATGTAGGTGACGGTCTCGGTCTGGATCGGATGGATCAGGAACAGCGCCGCGGTCCATAACGGAACGTGCCGGTCATTTCTCGTGACGGCGCGAGTAAGGATGAGAGAGACGAGGATTCCGCAGCCGAGATGGAGCAGCAGATTCAGCACATGATAGCCGGATCCGTGCTGACCGAAGAGCGTACGATCGGCGAAGAACGTCGCGTACAACACCGGCCGCACCATGTGATCCAAATGGCCGGTAAACGTATTCCAACTACTGAGGTGAGGATTCTCCGCGATGGTCGAAAAATCGTCGAACTGGAAGGAGCCTGAGAATGCGTTTGCGTACACCACGACCGTGGCGATCAGTAGACAACATATGATCCGGCGATTTGGTGTAGGAATCGCACCGTCCACGGTTGCGAGTAAGGGTACTCTGTTACGGCTGAGGAGTATAGAGCGGACCACACAGAAAGGAGATTCAATATGTCATGTCAGCGAAGCGACCGGACGACGCGCCGTGGGTATTCCAACGCCGTCCGCCGTGCCCGGACACGCCGATCGGTGTTTTGCTCCGTCCTGTTGTGTCTGGCCGGCATGGGCCTGCAGTTCACCGGGTTCGATGGAAACGCGTATGCCGAGGGACCGTGCACGTGCAACGATCTCGATAAGATTCAGGCCCAGTTGGACAGAGCCACGAAGTCGGAAGAGGTCTGGAAGGAGATCTTCGCCTGGGCTCGCGAACTCTATCGCGACGTCAACCTGCCGCAATCCAATGACGATCTGAATCAGAAATTCGTCCAGCTGACCGGCTCGCCGAATTCGCAATGGCGGGACCTGATTAAGCAGGGACCCGTGCAGGAAAAGCAGACGTTGAAAAAGGTAGCCGGTCTGAGCAAGGAGGGCGAGCCCGTTCTCGACAATGACTTCAAGAAGAACAACTGCGACGACATCATCGAGGCGGAGCATATTCATGAACAAGCGCACAAGGACTTTTATCTGAGCTTTCCCAAGATTCTCGAAGCCGGCATGAGCTCCCGGCTTCTCAGATTGCGCGCCGAATCGGAAGTCGAATCGTACCGTGCCCACAAGACGTTTCTCGAGAAGAAACTGTCGGAGCTCAAGCTGAAATGCATTACGAAATTGGACAACAGCACCAAGAAGATGCTGGAACAGGCCTATGCGCAGCGCGAGCGGCTCAACGAAGCGGAACAGCGGCTCCGCATGTATGGAAATTCTGAAGCCGTCCTCAATTAGCGGGCTAACCGGTGTCATTTGTGAGACAGGAGGAATACCGATGATGAGCATGTCGAGCGTCCAGTCCGTAGGTGTCGCCCTCGGCGCAGTCATTGTGCTGGCGTTACATCCGTCGCAGGTGCCGGCAGCTCAGCCGGCGGCCGGCGCCGCTCCCTCTCCCAAGACCGTTCTCGTGAAAAAGTACCTCAATGACTGCCGCAATCAGTCTTCGAAAGACGCGTCCTGCGACAAGCTCAAAAAGGACGCGATCGACATCCTCACCGACGATTTGCACACATTGGGCTCATCGGCTGACCGCACCTATTTCCTGTCGATTCTCCCGATATTCAAGAGTGACGCGGCGGAATTGCGGATCGCTGCGGCCGATGCGATCGGAATGATCGGGCCGCAAGACGGCGACGTGGACTTGCTGGCCCCCCTCGCCAACGATCCGGTGCCGGATGTGCGCCAAGCGGTCTCGCAGATGATCGGCAGAGGAAAAGGGACCGCGCTTGCCTTGTTGAAACAGCGCGTCATACCGATGCGGGTGGGACGCACGCCGGACAGACCGGCGGATCCCGCGAAGCTCGGGTTGCCGGTCGCGCCGAACAGCCTCTACTTGTTCGATTTGAGCGACGAGTCGCTCGGTCGGCTGTCCTATGTGGCCAAGAACACGAACGAGGCCACGGCCTTCTTCAAGGGCAAAGCGAAGAAGGGACCGTTTCAGCTCGAAGAGTTTAAAGACAAGTACCGGTTTCAGTTCCAGGATGAGGAGGAGGCGATGCGAAAGGCACAAGAGGCGGAAGCCAAACAGATGGAAAACATCAAGCCGCCTGATCCGACGAACGTGCAAGCCTATACGGAGTTCATGCAGAAGATCGCTTCGGTCGGGGCCAGGCAAGGCGGCCGGCTTTATCTGGATTCCTATCAGCCGAATCTCTTCGGTACTCCTACCGTGTATGTTTTGGAGGAACGGCAGATCGGACAGCGCAGCTATCCGACCCGCTACGTTGTGCTCTATCAAGAGCAGGCTTTGAGGAAGCCGGGATACCGGCTGGCTTGGATGACGGCACCGGATAGCGCGATCAAGACCGCGCAGGTCGCCTCGCTCCAGGAAGAGCAACAGGAAGAGGCGCGCAAGAAAGAGAACGCCGCGATGAAAAAGAAGGCGGAGGAACTGGAAGCGCTGACCAAGAAGAAAGACGCGGCCGAAAAGAAACAGTTCAAGAAAGGGCAAGAGGATCTCGAAAAGGCGCTCGGGTTCTAAGCGTGAACGAAGTAATCCCCAAGCCTACGCGATTGCAAGACCCGCTTGGAAACAATAGCCGGTCAACTTCGTTGCCGTATCCACAGGCGGTGGGCCCTCATTCAATCAATCTTAATCAGCAATTCAGCCTCACGTTGAGGCGATATGGTCTGCAACCGATACAAACCTATGAGGAAAATGCGGACTCGACATCGAGAAAGATCGGACTTCCGACGCCTTGCACAAGCCGGATCCAATGGCATCGCGATTGCTTTGGCGGGCAGAGGTTTTTTGAATTCCGATGTCACCGAATCAGCAAGCATTCGAATTACGACTCACTCAAGTCTCTCTGGCAGTCACGGCTTTTGCGGCGGCCATGCTCGCATGGTCGGTCGGGACCGTTGTCTGGACCGCGTTCGAAGAACAGCAAGCCGGTCATGCGATCGAAGCGGTGGTCTTTGCCGCGATTGCCGGATATCTCGTCTACGGCAATCTGTGTTACGAATTGGCCCGGCTCGGCCGGCTGACGAGACATGGCGCTTCGACCGAAACGGCCGGCGCGGACGATCCGTTTTTTGCGGACACGGCTCCCGCCCTCACCATCCTGGTTCCCTCCTATAAAGAGGAAATTCCCGTCATCCGTCAAACGCTGCTCTCGGCGGCGTTGCAGGACTATCCGAACAAGCGGGTCGTGCTGCTGCTGGATGATCCTCCGTCGCCCAAGACCCATTCGGACAGGACGGCGCTCTGGGCGGCACGGTCTGTTCCATTCGATCTGCAGGCGAGCATGGCCGAGCCTGCCGAATTCGTCGCGCAGGCGCGCCGTGAATTCCGGAAGAGGCGCGCCTCGGAGATCCGCTGGGAAACCGAGTGTGCTCGCCTTTCCGATTGTTTCCTGCGGGCGGCCGAATGGTTCGACGATCAGGCCAAGCAGTGTCCGATCCTGTCGCATACGGATGTCTGGTTCGTCCGCGAAGTGCTGATGGTGCCGGGAGACGAGCTGCGCCGCGAGAGCGGGGAGTGGCTCGCGAGACGACGGCAATCGGGCATTGTGTCGGATGCCCTCCGGACCGAAATCGACGCCGCATACGAGCGCCTTGCCGCCCGCTTTCTGGTGCAATTCGATGTCTTCGAGCGAAAGCAATACGGCAATTTCTCGCATGAACCCAACAAGGCGATGAACCTGAACAGTTATCTGGGCGTCATGGGAAAGCGGGTCAAGCCGGTCTTGCGCGGGGACGGGGTCCACTTGGAGGAGACCCAGGCCATGATCGGGAGCCGCGTGATCCCGGACTCTCCCTACGTCATCACGCTCGACGCCGACAGCTTGTTGAAGCCCGACTATGCGGCGAGGCTGGTTCGGATCATGGAACGACCGGACCGGGCGAACATGGCGGTGGCCCAGACGCCGTATAGCGCCTTTCCGAATGCGGCCGGCGCGCTGGAGCGGACAGCGGGGGCGACCACCGATATTCAGTATTTCGTGCATCAGGGATTTACCCGGTTCGCCGCGACCTTCTGGGTTGGAGCCAACGCACTGTTGCGGAAGTCGGCGCTGGAGGACATCTGCCAGATCGAACAGGTTGGACGCATCACCGTCCGGCGGTACATTCAGGACCGGACGGTGATCGAAGACACGGAATCGACCGTGGATCTGATGGCAAACGGTTGGACCTTGTACAATCACCCGGAACGGCTGGCGTATAGCGCGACCCCTCCGGACTTCGGCTCGTTGGTCATCCAGCGGGCTCGCTGGGCCAACGGAGGCTTGATTATCCTGCCGAAGCTTCTGGAGTTTCTGGGACGGGCGCCCAAGCGGCCGGCCGCGGCGGCAGGGGCGTTGCTGCAAATCCACTATCTGACATCGCTCGCGCTGACTCCGCTGAGCGTATTGCTGTTGCTGTCGATCCCCTTCTCGGCGGAATTGATGACACCCGCCATGCCTCTGGCGGCACTTCCGTACTTCGTCTTGTATGCGCGGGATCTGGCCTTGGCCGGGTACCGGCCGATACGAGATCTTCTGCGTGCCTATGCGCTCAACCTCCTGTTGATCCCGGTCCATCTTACGGGCGCCGTGACTTCCATCCGGCAATTGGTGGCGGGCACAAAGATTCCATTCCGGCGCACCCCGAAAATTTCCGGGCGCACGAGAACCTCCGGTTTGGATTTGACCCTGCAATTGGCCATGATCATGCTGAGCGCGGGGCTCTCGCTCTATCACGGGCTCGGAGGACGCTGGATCTCCGCAGCGTTCGCGCTCGCCAATCTGTCCCTCCTCTGCTACGGTGTCGAGCGTTTCATCGGCTTTGCGGAAGCGTTCCAAGACCTTTCGCTCAGTATTCAGGACACGATCGGTCGCTATGTCAAGGCGGGCCTGTTTACCGATCGTCTGCTCGCTCCGCTGTCCTCCTCGATGGGCGCAATCTTGGTTCTGGTGCAGCCCATGCGCAGGACGAGACCGTTCTCCCGCCAGGCGTTCTGGAGCCTCTCGGCCTTGTTCGACATGATCCTCACGGCTGTGCCCTAGCAGGCCTGTTGAAAAACTGTTATGGACCCCGGAAAACACAGAGCCGGGCATGATCGCTGATCGAGTCGGAAGAGCCCACAGCCTGCTAGAAACGCGGCGCGGATTCTAAGCGTCGGCTTCCGTTTGGGTCTGGCAGGATCGGGAGGGCGGTTCAAGAGAAGCAGTGTCTGAGAAATTCCGAAGAGAACTTCTCAGACACCGGATAAGAAGCGAAATACGGATTCAGCGGTTTGCCTGATCTCGCTGGCAGCTCTGCTCGGCCAACATCCGCTGTCCGGCGCTGGCATCCTTTGGAATGCGGGCCATGCAGGCTTCCAACGTGTCGCCCTGCGTACCGGACGCGACCCGATCATTGCTCTTCGTGGCAGCCGTACCCACAACGCTGGCCCGAGCGGCTTCGTCTCGTTTGCAGCTTTCCTCCGCCACCTGCTTGGCTCCCGGCGAGGCATTGGACGGAATCATCGCCAAACAGTTGCGCAGGGTATCGGTCTGGACCGACTTGGCTGCCGCTTCGGCCGTACCGAACTTCGGTGCTGTGGATGCCGTTCCGGCGCCGGAAGCCGGAGCAGCCGAACCTGTCGAGGCGGCCGGCGTCGAGCCGGATGCAGATCCGTTCCCACCTCCCATAGTCCCTTCACTCGCACAACCCCCTACCATCAATCCCAACAATGCCACAAAAACGACGGCTCTCTGTTCTGGAATGCGCATGCCCGTCTCCTCCCTGCTGCGTGGATAAGTAAAGTCGATCGGCGGGGATCGTACCTTCTCGTGGGAAAAAGCTCAAGCCTCATTGTTCTGGGGGATCGTGCGACCGGCTTTCTCGACGCTGGGCTCGCGGACTTCGTGATCGGCGAACCGCGTCCTTCGCGGTAGGAACTGAGGGATCGGAATTAGGAGAATGAGCCGACAGATGGAAATGGGGTGGAGGTCCCTCCCAGGAAGAGCAGAGGGATCAATTTTGGTCGACAGGGGCAACTGTCGCCAAACCCTCCACCGGTTTCCATCTCCGTAGTCTCAGGGTCGCGCTCATGTGCCTAAACGTTTTTCCAGCGGTTCAGGCTTTGAGACGCGGAGCGTGGTCACAAATCCCGCACCGGTTCTTGTCAACCGAAGCCGGCCGGTCCGGCTGAGTTGATCGACTTCAAGGAAGATGTGGGACCAATGAAACTCTGGAAGACGTTCGACGAGCTCATCCAACGTGCAGTCAGGGTGTTGGTTCACGGCTTCGAGAATCTGGTCGGTAGTCAGTCGCGTGGCGGGCATGGGAGCCTCCTTCTCTGTGCCGAGAAGCGTTCAAGCCTGCGGTTGAGTGCTGGGGGTACGTAGCGTCATAAGCTTGGCGTGTGAGCAAGTCCTGTTCCTGTTCGATCGGGGAGCTAAAATGTCGATTTATGCAGTGGTACGTCGCAAATCGTGGGGAAATAGAGAATTGTGGAGCTGGATCGGGGTAGGCACTACTCAATGGGAAATGGAGCTATTTCGGTCTTGCACAGTGCTCAAAGAGCGAAGCCGCTCACTTTCCTTCTGAAATCCCGGTGCGCTCTATGTGCCTAGACCCCATTGACTAATTGATCAGCGATCGGTAGACATATCCTAGGGACACAGGAGGTTGGACAGTGTTTCCGCAAGAAACCGGGGGCCAAACGATGTCATCCGGTCTGCTCATGTATCCAGCCTATCGACATGGATGCGATCCGCCGTCGGCGCATCCATTCCGTTGATGTCCGTTCTCCGGTGAGGCTCATGCCTCGCTTCCGACTCTCGCAGCTGCTGGATTGACATCGTCTTGGTTCGGCCAGACGCCGAACCCCGGCCGGTCTCTCCACATCTCAGGCGAAGCCTCCCGGCGTATCCGGATTGTTGAAGCTCCGGCTGATCACGCTGACGATCTCTCTATTTTTTGGAGGTGCCGCATGAACCACCGAGTCGGCTCCAGACCTCAACCCATCAAGCAACTCCAGATCAGACCTGGAGCATTGCAGGTCAAGTATCCGTCATCGCTGCGTCCGTCTCCTCTTCGGACATGGTGTTGGCAAGCGGCGCGAACGTGTGAAACCGGATGTCAGGCATTCGCAGCCTGGCTGGGCCGACAGAGCAGAACCGGTTGGAACGCCGCTCTTGACGGCCTTCGTCGCATGGAAGCCGGGACGCGGGCCAAACGAGCCGGGGTGATCGTGAAAGATTCGGCCGTCCGCGGCGCGGCGTGGTTGGGGCGCGGGCTGGCGGTTGCCGGGCGACGCGGGTTCGGCATGGCACGGGATGCTGCTCGTGCGATGGTGCAGCGGTTTCGGCGTCGGGAGCAGAAGCGGCCGGATCAAGTGATGACCTCGGGATTTCCCATGGCGCGGTTCGATCTCCACGGGGATTTCCACTTCTTGCAGCCCTCTGAGGCGAAGCAATCGTTTCGCCGTGAACTGGCGCGCTCGCACGCCCAGCTGGTCGAGCAGCTGCACGCAGAGGAGGAGGAATTGTCGCGCGTGGCCGCACGGGTCGTGCGCTTGCAGAGCCTGCTTCGCGCCCAGCAGAGTCTTTTGCTGGAAGCCACCCGTGGAAACGAGGTGGACCGTGCTTCCCTGAACGCCCCCTTTCAGCCTTTGGTCGGCGTGGGACTGCGCTCGGGCCGGGAAGCTGAGTCTCCGGATCTCTTCCGCCCCAATTAACAGGGTGTTGAAAAAGTCCGCCAGCGGCGTTCCCTGCCTTCGCCGAAGCGCTTCGCGCAGGCAGGTCGCATCGCTCAGAGGCTCAACGTACGGCCCCGGGGAAGAGCTGCCTTGGTAGCTTGGGGCGGGCGGGTGAGAACAGTGGCCTTTTTGAACATCCTGTTACGAAGGTTGCCCGTCCGGCGGCGTCCGATGCGGCTGTTCGAACTTGTGAGGCTGTTCGAATACAAGCCGGGCTCCCGGTTTGAACGTCAGGTAGTACCACATCCACTCCGACATGACCCGCACGCGGTTCCGGAATCCGACTAGAAAGAAAATGTGGACCAGGCACCAGAGCAGCCAGGCGACGACGCCGGCGGCATGGATGGGGCCAATCTGCGCGACGGCCCTGGCGCGGCCGATGGTGGCGAGCATGCCGCGGTCCCGATAGACAAACGGCCGGCGCTGGTCGGGAGGGAGTTCCTCCGAGATCAATCCCGCCACATAGCGACCCTGCTGCATGGCCACCGGGGCGAGACCCGGCAGCGGTTTTCCATCCTCACCGGGACAATGGGCGGCATCGCCGATGGCAAAGATCCACCGATCTCCGGGAATCGTCAAATCCGCTTCGACCTTGATCCGTCCGGACTGATCCAGCGGGACACCGACGGTGCCGAGCAGAGGCGAGGCCCGGTTGCCTGCCGCCCAGATGATGTTCGTGGCCGGCAACACGTCCGATCCGATCGTCACGCTGCCGCTGCTCACGGCGCGGACCGGGCTGTTCAGCCGTACGGTGACACCCATACGGATCAAGGCGGCGGCGGCCTTCGCCGAGAGATCGGGACTGAATCCAGGGAGGAGACGCGGGCCTCCTTCGACCAGCACGATGGAGAAGTCATTGAGCCGCAGAGCCGGAAAATCCGGCCCCATGGCCTTGCGTCCGATTTCCGCCAGCGCGCCGGCCAATTCGACTCCCGTCGGCCCTCCGCCCACGATGACGAAGACCAATGGCTCCCGTGAACCGGCCTCGGCCCGCCGTTCCGCGTCTTCGAACGCCAGCAGCATGTTCTGGCGCAGCAGCACGGCATCGGTCATCGTCTTGAGGCCCGGTGCCGAGGCCTCCCACTCGTCGTGACCGAAGTAGGCGTGCCGGGCGCCGGGCGCCAGGATGAGCGCCTCGAACGGTATCGGCTGGCTCTGACGCACGTGCACGAGGCGGCTGGTTCGATCGATCGACAGCACCTCGTCCATGACCACGCGCACATTGGATTGAGAGCGAAAGACGGTGCGCAAGGGCCAGGCGATGTCGCTCGGAGACAAGGCGGCCGTGGCCACCTGATAGAGCAGCGGTTGAAAGAGATGGTGGTTGGTTCGGTCGATGAGCACGACCGGATTGCGCCGCAGCCGGCGAGCGGCAGACAGACCGCCGAACCCGCCTCCGATGATGACGACCTGTTTGGGAGGCATGGCGTTCAGCTCCCGCGATAGGTCGTATAGCCGAACGGGCCGATCGGCTTTCTCCAAGTCCGCAACGGTCCCTGTGACTCCAGGACGACGGACAGATTGCGGGCCGGGAACCCGGTGGCGAGACTCAAGACATGGGTAACGGCGGGGCGGGATCGACGGGTGTGTGTCACACAGAGATGCTACGGAACGGTTGCGGTGGTGTCAATCGCGGCCGCTATCGGGTCGCCCGCCTTCGCGGGGCATGACGCAAGAGGAAACTGATCCGCTACCCGCTGTCGTCTGGCTCAGGGTAGCTGCAGACCCACCGCAAACGTTGCCGCGTATCCGTCGGCGGTCTGAACCGGGTCCAGCAGGAGCCGGTCGCCGCCTTGCCGAAAGATGCGGTCGTCCTGATTGCGGGCCGTGCGGAGTCCTTTGGATGCATAGGGTGCGACGGTATGCGCGCGATCCGTGAACGCGTCGTCGAAGTACATTTGTGAGGTGAATTCATAGCCGCGCCGGCTTCGAGGATCCGTGCGGACCTTGACATGAATGTGGACCGTCCGACCTTCATACCAGCCGGGCACAATGGTCTGAAACGTGGCTTCACCCCGGGCGTCGCTGGTCTGATAGCCGCGCAGGAATTTCCGGCCGATCGTGTTGAAGCGACGATCCTCCACGTCGGAGTAGAGGCCCATCGCGTCGCAATGCCAGATGTCCACCTGCGCACCTTCAAGGGGCCGACAGGCTCCCCCGCTGATACGGGAAACGGCGACCGTCAGAGCCAGCGGAGTTCCGGGCTTGACGGTTCCGTCGGTCGGATCCGTACGGATATCGGATCGGTTCAACCGCTCGTCGACAAAATAGGGTCCTTCCGTCTGTGTCGGTCTGACCACGCAGGTCGGATGGGAGTTGTTTGCCCAGGCTCGACCGGGCCACACACTCGCGGCGACCAGACAGGCCGCGCTTTTCCCCAGCAGGGCGAGCGCGTCCCGGCGGGACAGCCGGTGTGGAAAAGGTGGTGGCAACGTATGAAGGTCGGTCATCCGGCTTCCTTTCCTCAAGAGAGTCGTTACGACGGTACGGAGAGTTCCTGGACGGCTCGCCAGGCCTGGTCGATCGCCGTATCCATATAGGCCCTGGCTCCGGCATCCGAATTGGCGATCGTGATGCGTCCGAGCGGACGCCGCCCCAACACGTGAGGGCCGCGTTCGGGCGTCATGTCCGGGTCATAGAGCGCGCTGCCCTGGTAGGCATAGCCATGGGCCCACCGGTTGACGGTAATGGCGTGGATGTCGCGGTCTGGATCGAATCCGGTCGGCCCCAACATGCCGTCGAGATGCTCCTTGACGGAAGTTTCGAATTGCGCGAACGGCATGGTCAAGAGTTTGAAGCGGCCTTGCCTGAACTGCTCGCGCGGCGGGGTGCCGTAGCGATCGGCGAGGGGGACATGGATCATCGTCACGATCATGGGACGCGCCGGATCATCGGACAGCTCATAGCCGCCCATCCGTACCGGATAGTCCAGCAGCACTGACTGATGAAAGCTTCCGGGACAGTCGGCCGCTCCAAGACCCACTTCGCGGATCGCGCGCCAATTTCGGAGCGAGACGGCACTGTAGACCAAGGGGGCCTTCGCGGCTTGCCTGAGCGCGTCCTTCTGCTCCTGCGGGAGTTCGGGCATCAAATGCGGAATCATCATATTGTAGCAAGCCAGCACACAGTGTTTGGCGCGGACGCGATAGGCGCGGTTATTGAGCACGTAGGTCACCGATACGCGGTCTGCTTGATGCGGAGGCCCTTCATGGGTGACGTGGACGACCGTGCTGTTCAGTCGAAGTCTGACGGAGGAATCCGGGCGATCGAGCCGGCCGTAGTCGAATGGAGCCAGCAGCACGTCGTCCATCGTCGAGCCGGGTGCGACGCGCGGAATCAACCGCCGGACCAGGAGGCGGGCGATCGAGGCGTTGCCGTCGGGGAAGTGATGGATATAGGGTTCCGTCTCCTCCGGCGTCAGATGGCCGGTTCCCTGGGCCTTGAGATTGCCTACCGCCCGCTCCGTGATCCCGGGCAGCTTGAGCGCAAGGGCTTCCAGGGTCGACAACGCATCGGCTCCCAGGCCGGTGTATTCCGCCGGCAGGCTGCGCAGCAGACGGAAGACCTCCGGATCATCCACGTGGAACTGCTCGCGAAGAAACGTGAAGTAGGGGGTCGTGCCTGCATAGTTCAACCGAGCCTCCGGACTGATCCGGTCCAAGGCACGGTCGCTGCCGGTCAATATCCCTAGGAGCTGTGCTTTCGTCCGCGACGTCAGCGGCATCCGCTCGACGGCTTGTTCGGGGGACAGCACGGACTTCACAATGCCGGGAACTCCCCAACTCAAATCGGTCAAGGTATACGGCACCAACGATGCCTTGCCATACGTCCTGCCGTCGAAGAAGGTGGCGGGTCGAAGCGCATGACGCTGGAAAAAGGTCATGTCGTACGCCGACGCAAACCGGTCGAGCTTCACACCCAGGTCGGCCAGGAGGGAAACGGTCGTGCGGCTGTATCGACCGGGAGTCTGCATCGTCTGCGAGCCTCCGTAGGAGAGGCGCGTCTGTCCGTCGACAGCGAACTCGTTTCGCTTCGCATGCCCGCCGAAATCATCGTGGTTCTCGAGCAGCAGAATCTTGGCCTGCGGACCCTGCCGCTGCTGGAAGAACCAGGCTGCCGCGAGTCCGCTGATCCCTGCGCCGACGATCACCAGGTCATAGTCGGCTCCGTCCGGTTCCGTCACCGTTCCCCAATCGCGCTTTCCAGTCCAGGATAGGCTATGGGCTGTCTCGAGCGATCCCGGGTGGTTGCCGCGGAGCCCCGTCCGTCTTGGCGGATAGGTGTCGTCGGTCAACCATCGGTCCAGGTCATTTCCCAGCGCCAACGGCGGCAGCAACGTGGACCCTAACGCCAGAAGGGCCCCGTTCAGAAAATCTCGGCGGGTGATTCCGGAACGATCGGTCATCTGTGGCGAAACGTCCGCATTGGTTGCGCGATCGAAGGGTTGTTCGATCAATCCGTGCTTGCCGGTCTTCGACGGAGCAAACTACGGTGCTTCGACCGCGCTGTCAACGGATGCGATTAGACGAGCGTTGTGAGGGGGAAATCAATCGAGGCGACACACACTAAGACATCGGAAAGCCGGACAGGACATGAGTGGATGAGCAATACGGCGGAAAAACTAACCGTTCAGGTTGAGACCCAGCGCAAAGAGCGCAAAGAGGCCGATCAGCACCCAAGCGAGTCCTCGGTCTCCGCATTTGCCGAGCAGCTCTTTCATGTGTCTCCTCCTGAGCAGGCTGAGTGGGTCTGGCAATATGATACTTCGATCCTGCAAGTCTCGATCCGCCGTGCCGTATGAGGACCCTGTGGAGTCCGCCGTAAAAGTGATTGTCAGATCAGGAAAATTTTGATCTCTCGTCAGGCGTGCAGGGAGAACATCGAGCGGCTCGCACACCAATGTCTCTTTCGCACAGTGCGGACCGTGCGGGATCGCTCGAAGAACGGTGGGGAATAAACTGGAAAATGGCAGGCTCCTGCCGGATCCGAGTTCAGAAGCGTTTGATACCGATGGGACTCGTCTCTTCGTTCTGCTTGGCGTCTTGACAGAGATCCCAAGCCAGTCCTATGGCCCCTTGACGCACGTCATGAAGCTCCCAGAACCACAGGCCGCGGTCGTCCGATGCGGTGGGCTCCAGCGGTTGCGAAGCCCAAATCTCATCGCAACGGTGCGTCTCGCCTTCCTCAAAATGCAGACGAGGCGGCTCCGTTAACCGGTACCCGGCTCGGACGTAGGCCGTAAGATCGAGGCTGTAGGTCAGCAACTGATGGTAGCAGGAGAGTCCCAAATGGAAATGGACCCGCCGGTCTCCCGCTTCGAATCCGCGCAGGATTTCGAGCGTGACGTCGTACGTCTCGCCGGCGAAGGGGACGAAGACGAAATTGAATTCACGGCCCTGGCTTTCGTATCGGGTGAGGTCCTTTCGTTCCAGCCGTTCCAGCATCTCTGCGGGAATCGGCCTGATGAATCCCTCCGCGTTGGTCAGGTACGACATGTCGCAGCTGTTCCGGCAGCGGTTCTTTCGTGAGATCAGCATGCGGCGTGACAGCGTGGCGCGGTTGTCGGTAAACACGGTGCGGCGGCTGGATCCGTACGACACCTCGACGCCTTCCTTCCCATCGTAGGGTTCGACCCGCAGCGCGGTGTCGTAGCGTTCCACCTCGACGACGTTGACGTGGCCGATCGGATGCAGAATGGCATCGGTCAGCTTCGCGTACCGTTCGTCCTCGGTGTTCTCGGGCCGGATGATGTCCATATGTCCGGCCGGCAGTGGCATGCAGACGTCCGGGGCAAAAAAGCTTTGGGCGGATACGTCCAGGACGATTCGGTCCGCCGAGCCGTAGAAGCACTGGAGGGGGATCGGGCATGCCTGATCCGAATGGCAGACGGCCGCCACGATATTGCCGAGGAGCAGCTTCTGAATCTCCATGATCTCCGGCTGCAGCGCCCGCAACAGGCGTTCCTGAGGATGGAGGAAGGAGCCGCTCAAGACTTTCAGCATGTGGTCGGTCAACCGCCTGGTGCGATCGAGAAAGACCGATCCCAGATTGGGGGTCGCGATGAAGATCGCTTGCCGGATATGGGACAGTTGCCGTGCCTGACGCGCTTCGAGAAGAAGCACGAAATAAGCCTGGATGACCAAGCCTCCCTGACTGTGCCCCACGAGAACGAGCGGGTGCGCGGCGAAACGAGACTGCGTCAAGAACTCGTTCAGCTGGCCGGCGACCTGCCGGAGGCTCGGAAGGGCATGCTCTGAACCTTTTCCCAGCAGAGACGTGGGGTACTCGAAGCATTCGACGTCGAACCGCTCGCCGATTCGGGGATCCGCTTCGAGCAGGCGGCGCAACGGATCCCAACAGCGGTGATCGCTGATGAACCCGTGAATCAGCACCAGAATGGTTTTTCGGGCGGTACGGCTCGTCATTGTTATCCGGACGCGAAGCAGGGTACGTTTCGAAATCGGAACCTGTCAACCGGCGGACCTGCCCTCCAAGGTCTTGTTGTTTCAGCAATTTCTTTTTGTAACCTTTTCCCTTCTGCCCACGACTAGAACACGGAGGGGGTGGAATCGCAACAAGTCCGCTCCATACCATATCCAATCACCACGAGGAGGTTCCTATGAGACCACGTACGTCGTTGATGCTGGGGCTGGCCCTCGGCACTGCGCTCATCGGTTCGCCGGCGGTCTGGGCCGACGGAGGAAACCGGTGCGCCGGGAAAACTCACCAGATGTCTTATCAGAGCGGCCATCGACACGGAGGGTTTACCCATCATCTGCTCAAGCATCTTCTGAAGAACAAACAAGAGTTGGGGCTCACCGAGGAGCAGGTGGCAAAAATACGGACGATCGCCTTGGACGCGGATAAGGCGCGGATACGGGCGGAGGCCGACGTGATGGTCAGCGAACGGGAACTTCGCTCCATGATGTGGGATGATAAGACGCAGTTGCCGGCGATCGAGGCCAAGATCAAGGAAGGGGAGGCGAATCAGGCCACCGTTCGGATCATTGGGGTCAGGGCCGCGCGGGAACTTCTCGGCGTGCTGACGCCGGAGCAACAGGCCAAACAGAAAGCGTTGTGGGAGCAGCATCGGCATCACCGCCATCAGGGTGCTGCGGCGGATCAGTATCCGGGCCGGTCGTCGGGGATCGAGAGCGGGACGGGGCCGTCTGCGGCCGAGGAGAGTGAACCGGCGGGCGGACCGTCTGCCGGATGACTCCCGCATCTGTGAAGGTCCGTATGGTGCTATGATGGGCGACTGTCTTACTGCGACCACTGCGCTGCCGTGGTCGGAACTCCGCCTACCGATGGCTGATGCGTCGTTGACGGTTGCCCAGACATCCCCGGAAGACCGCGAGCTCCTGCGACGGATCCAAGCGGGGAATACCGACTGCTTTGCGGAACTGATCAGCCGACATCAGCCGCACGTCGTCCGAATCGTCAGCCGGCGGGTGCCGGCTGACGACATCGACGCGACGGTGCATGACGTGTTCGTCAGGGCTTATTTCGGGCTCGGGGGGTTTTCCGGTTCCGTTTCGTTCGATCATTGGCTCGCCGGGATCGCAGTTCGGACCTGCTACGATTTCTGGCGGTCGAGGCATCGTGCCGAGTGGCCGGTGAGCGCATTGACCGATGCACACCACCGCTGGATCGAGCAGACGCTCACTGCCGCCTCTGATGAGGAATTCAAAGACCATGCAAGAAAAAAAGAGGCGACCGAGGTATTGGAATGGGCGATGCGGCAACTGTCGCCGGAGCATCGGACCGTCCTCACCCTGGTTCACCTCGAAGGGCGTTCCATACGCGAGGCAGCGGAGCTGCTGGGCTGGAGTACGGTCAACGTCAAGGTCCGGGCCTTTCGGGCCAGGCGCGCGCTCCGCGGCATTCTGCTCGATAGCTCGCGAGGGGGTACCTGATGGGATATTCTGACGACGAGTTGAAGAAGTTGGAGCGGGCGTTGACGGAAACGTTCCATGTTCCAGTCGATCATCCGGCCGATCAGGGCGAGATGGCGCGGCGGGTCATGCGGACGTTGCGCCGGTCGGCCGACGCCGGCGAGCTGGGACAGGCCGCAGGGATTGCCTCCGGTCTGCTCGATCAATTCGTCTGGAGGGTCGCCACCATCGCGGCGGCGGTCGTCCTGGCCGTCTCCGTGCTCACCGTCCAAGTATTGCGGACTTCAACCGGAGAGAGCACGCTGTTACTGGCTGAAGAATTCGAGGCGACTCCGCTGTTCGGAGATTGATTCCGATGCAGTGCAACCAGCGGCGGCATGGGACACGGATGTGCAGAGGCATGAGGAGCGCATAAGATGTCGCGACCGAAACTGTGGGCGGGATTGGCGGTTCTCTTTGCGGCCGGCGTGCTGACCGGCATCGTCGGCATGTGGTTGTACGGGAATACGGATCGGATGCACCAAAGCGACCAAGGACCGGCCGCCAAGCAGGAGCGGATCATGAAACGGCTGACGCAGGAGCTGAGGCTGACGGCGCAACAGCAGGCCGAGATCGAACCCATCGTCGGCCGGGCGCACCTGGCCATCTTGGAACTGCGATTCACGCATCAGGCCGAAGTGGAGCAGATCCTGACCACAGGCATGGCGGAGATCAAACCACGGCTGTCTCAGGAGCAGCAGGCCGGGTTGGATCGTATGTACGCGGGGCTGCGGGAGCGCTGGCAGACGTCGCGCAACTACATCCAGGCGCAGAGACAGGTCATGCCGAGGCCGTAGGGGACAGGATAAGGGACTCGGATATGCCGAGCGGAAGGCGACCATGGCGGAACCGATTCAATTTGCGGCGATGTTGAAACGCTGGCTGCTCGGGCTGGCGGCGGCGTGCCTGTTGGCGCTCGGAGGCTATGCGCTGCTGGCCAAGTCGGGCGAAGAGCCGTCTCGCGCCGGCCAGATGCCGGGGGGGGCGCGGGCGCTTCCCGTTGTTGTCGTCCAGGCGCGGACGGGTGACATCGGCGTCTATCTGAACGGACTCGGCTCCGTGGTGCCGCTGAATACGGTCAACGTCAAAAGCCGCGTCGATGGGCAGCTCATGCAGATACTTTTTCAAGAGGGGCAGCTCGTCCGGGAGGGAGATCTGCTCGCGCAAATCGACCCGCGCCCCTTCGAGGTGCAGCTCAGCCAGGCCGAAGGGCAGATGGCGCGCGACCAGGCGCAATTGAAGAACGCCAAGCTCGACCTGGAGCGGTACAAGGGTCTGGTCAAACAGGGTTACATCCCGAAGCAGCAGCTGGATACGCAGGAAGCGATGGTGCGCCAACTGGAAGGCATCGTGAAGGCCGATCAAAGCCAGATCGACAACGCCAAGCTCCAGCTGGCCTACAGCCGAATCACGGCGCCCATCAGCGGGCGCGTGGGGTTGCGGCTGGTGGACCCTGGCAACATGGTGCGCGCCAACGACACGAACGGCCTGCTCGTGATCACGCAGCTGACGCCGATTACCGTGGTGTTCACCATTCCGGAAGACAGCCTGCCTCCGGTCCTTGAGGGGCTCAATTCGGGCCGCCAACTGGCCGTCGACGCGTTCGATCGGGAGCAGAAGAAAAAACTGGCCTCGGGTACGTTGCTCACGGTGGACAATCAGATCGATCCGAATACGGGAACGGTGCGTCTCAAGGCGGTGTTCGCAAACGAGGACGGATCCCTGTTCCCCAATCAGTTCGTCAATGCCCGGCTCTTGCTGGACGTGAAACGCGGAGTCACCATCGTGCCGTCCGTGGCGGTTCAGCGCGGCGCCAAGGGCACGTTCGTCTATGTGGTCAAGGAAGACCGGACCGTCGCAGTTCGAACCGTGGCTCTCGGTACGACCCATGGCGAGGATGCGTCGATCGATTCCGGCCTGGCCCCCGACGAACAGGTCGTGGTGGACGGAACGGAAAAGCTTCGCGAAGGCAGTAAGGTCGAGGTGCGGAACCGGAACGAGCCGCCGGCCAATATCTCGCCGCCGTCGGGACCGGAGAAGCCGCAGCGGGAACGATAATCGTGAATCCGTCGCGCCTCTTCATCCTGCGGCCGGTGGCCACCGCCCTGCTGATGGTCGCCATCCTGCTGGGAGGCGCCCTGGCGTACCGTCAGTTGCCGGTTTCGGCCCTTCCTCAGATTGACTATCCGACCATTCAAGTCTTGACGTTCTATCCCGGAGCCAGTCCGGACGTCATGGCTTCTTCGGTGACGGCCCCGCTCGAGCGGCAGTTCGGGCAGATGCCGGGCCTGAATCAGATGACCTCGACGAGTTCCGGCGGGAGCTCCGTCATCACGCTCCAGTTCACGCTGGATCTGGAACTCGACGTCGCCGAGCAGCAAGTGCAGGCCGCGATCAATTCGGCCTCCACGTTTCTGCCCCGCGACCTGCCGAATCCGCCGTTCTACAGCAAAGTGAATCCGGCCGATGCGCCGATCCTGACCTTGGCCATGACGTCGGCGACGTTGCCGTTATCGCAGGTTCAGGATCTGGCGGAAACGCGGTTCGCCCAGAAGATCTCGCAGTTGTCCGGCGTGGGCTTGGTCAGCATCAGCGGAGGACAGCGGCCGGCGGTGCGGATACGGGCCAACCCGCGCGCGCTGTCCGCCTATGGGCTGACCCTGGAAGATCTTCGCCAGGCCGTCGCGGCGGCCAACGTCAATCAGGCGAAAGGGGCGTTCGATGGGCCGCGCCGGGCCTCCATCATCAACGCGACCGACCAACTGCTGTCGAGCAGCGAGTATCGTCCGCTGATCGTCGCCTACCGCAACAACGCGCCGGTTCATCTCTCCGATGTGGCCGAGGTCATCGACGGCGTGGAAGATGTGAAGCAGGCGGCCTGGCTGAATGAGACCCCGGCGATTCTCGTCAACATCCAGCGCCAACCCGGGGCGAATGTCATCGAGGTGGCGGACCGCATCAAGAAGCTGCTGCCCCAGCTCCAGAGCGCGCTGCCGTCCTCCGTTCAAGTCACCGTGCTGACCGACCGGACCGTGTCCATCCGGGCCTCGGTGCACGATGTCCAGTTCGAGTTGATGCTCGCCGTGGCGCTCGTGATCCTGGTCATTTTCCTGTTTCTGCGGACGCTCTCCGGCACCGTCATTCCGGCGGCCGCGGTCCCGTTGTCCCTGGTCGGCACGTTCGGGGCGATGTATCTCCTGGGGTTCAGTCTCAACAACCTGACCTTGATGGCGCTCACGATTTCGACGGGCTTCGTCGTCGACGACGCCATCGTCATGATCGAAAACATCTCCCGGTACATCGAACGGGGTGATTCGCCGTTCCAGGCGGCGCTGAAGGGGTCGGAGCAGATCGCCTTCACGATTCTGTCGCTGTCCATTTCACTGATCGCCGTGCTGATTCCGCTCCTGTTCATGGGAGACGTGGTCGGCCGGTTGTTCTGGGAGTTCGCCGTGACGTTGAGCATGACGATCGTCATCTCCGCCGTCGTTTCGCTCACGCTGACGCCGATGATGTGCGCCAGACTGCTCAAGCACCAACGCGAGTCGGAACAGGGCATGTTCTACCGCAGGTCGCAGGAGGTCTTCGACCGGACCATCGAGGCCTATGGGCGCACCTTGCGTTGGGTGTTGAGCCATCAATCCGCCACCTTGGCCGTCGCCGTCGGGACGCTCGCCGTGACCATCCTGTTATATATCGTCATCCCCAAGGGCTTTTTCCCGGTGCAGGACACGGGGGTGATTTTGGGCATTTCCGAGGCGGCCCAGTCGGTTTCGTTTGCCGCGATGGCGGAACGGCAACAGGACCTGGCGAGGGTCATCCTCGCGGATCCGGCGGTCGCCGCCCTCTCGTCCTTCATCGGCGTGGACGGCACGAATACGACGCTCAACAGCGGCCGCATCTACATCAACTTGAAGCCGCCGTCCGAGCGCCGGATCACCGCGCAGGACGTCATTCGGCGCCTGCAGGCGCAGACTGCCGGGATCGAGGGCATCGCGCTGTTCATGCAGCCGGTTCAGGATCTCACGGTCGAGGATCGAGTGAGCCGCACCCAATACCAATACGCGCTGGAGGACGCGGATTCCGAGGAGTTGTTCGAATGGGCTCCGAAGCTCTTGGAGGCGCTGCAGACGTTGCCCGCACTGCGCGACGTCAGCAGCGACCAACAGGACCAGGGGCTGGCCACGATGCTGGTCATCGATCGCAGCACGGCGTCGCGGCTCGGCATTACCCCTCAATTGATCGTGGACACCTTGTACAGCGCGTACGGGCAACGGCAGGTCTCGACCATGTACACCCAGCTGAATCAGTATCGGGTCGTCCTGGAAGTGATGCCGGAGTTTCAATCGGGCCCGCAGGGCCTCCAGTTCCTCGACATCCGCTCGCTGACCGGCGGCCAGGTGCCTCTGAGCGTCTTCACCCAGGTCTCGGAGACCACCACGCCCTTGGCCATCAGCCGCCAGGGGCAATTTCCAGCCGTCACCCTGTCGTTCAATCTGGCGCCGAACACGTCCCTGGGCGATGCCGTGACCGCCATCGAGGAAACGGCCCGGGCCATCGGCCTGTCGGCGAGCATCAAAGGAAGCTTTCAGGGAAGCGCCCGCGCGTTCCAGAACTCCCTGGCGAATCAGACTTGGCTGATCCTGGCCGCGCTCCTCACGGTCTATATCGTGCTCGGCATTCTCTACGAGAGCTACATCCATCCCCTGACGATCCTCTCGACGCTTCCCTCGGCCGGCGTCGGCGCGTTGTTGGCGCTGATGCTGTTCCGGACGGAATTCAGCGTCATTGCGCTGATCGGCATCATTCTTCTGATCGGCATCGTGAAGAAGAACGCGATCATGATGATCGACTTCGCGTTGGAAGCGGAGCGGAAGGACGGCAAGCCGCCGGAAGCGGCGATCTACGAGGCCTGCCTGTTGCGGTTCCGGCCGATCATGATGACCACGATGGCCGCCCTGTTGGGCGCGTTGCCGCTGGCCGTCGGCTCCGGCGCCGGTTCGGAACTCCGGCGCCCGCTGGGTATCGCGATCATCGGAGGGTTGATTCTGAGCCAGGTCCTGACCCTGTACACTACGCCGGTCGTGTACCTGGCCTTCGACCGGCTGGCGCGGCGCATCCGATCACACCGCGCGCCGGTGTCCCGGTCCGAAGCCGTCACCCCCGAGACCCCATGAACCTCTCCGCTGCCTGCATCGAACGTCCCGTCGCCACGACGCTGCTGACCGTCGGAGTGACGCTGCTGGGAGTCGTGGCGTTTCGGTTTCTTCCGGTCGCGGCGTTGCCGCAGGTCGAGTTTCCCACGATCAGCGTGTCGGCGACCCTGCCGGGCGGCAGTCCCGAGACCATGGCGACCTCGGTGGCGGCGCCGCTCGAGCATCAGTTCACCCGCATCGCTGGCGTGACCGAAATGACGTCCATGAGCATGCTGGGGTCGTCGAACATTACGCTGCAGTTCGAGCTCAGCCGGGACATCGACGGCGCCGCGCGGGACGTCCAGGCGGCGATCATGGCGGCCCGCAGCGAGCTGCCGCTCAATCTGCCGAGCCGGCCCACCTACCGCAAGATCAATCCGGCCGACGCGCCGATTCTCATTTTTTCTCTGACGTCCGACCTCGTCAGCCGGGGCCGTATGTACGACGTCGCCTCGAGCATTCTTCAACAGAAACTATCCCAGATCGATGGCGTGGGTCAGGTGTATGTCGGCGGAGGGTCGTTGCCCGCCGTGCGGGTCGATTTGAATCCGACGGCCCTGAACAAATACGGGATCGGTCTGGGCGACGTCCGTCAGATGCTCAGCAGCACGAACGTGAACCGGCCGAAAGGCCAGCTCTCCGACGGTACACGGACGTGGGAAGTCCGGACGAACGACCAGTTGCATGCCGTGGAGGACTACCTGCCGTTGATCGTCAGCTATCGCGACGGGCGAGCCGTCCGGCTTTCGGATGTTGCCACGGTCGAGCATTCGGTCGAGGATCTGCGGACCACCGGATTGGCGAACGGCATTCCCGCGGTGCTGATCATCATCAGCCGGCAGCCGGGCGCCAATATCATCGAAACCGTCGACCGGATCAAGGCGCTGGTGCCGCAGCTTCAGGCGTCTATCCCGGGCAGCATGACCCTCTCTGTCGTCGTCGACCGCACGCCGGTGATCCGCGCATCCCTGCACGATGTCGAACGGACGCTCCTTATTTCGGTCGCGTTGGTGATCCTGGTCGTGTTTGTGTTTCTGCGCAACGTCCGCGCCACCCTCATTCCCTGCGTCGTCGTGCCGGTGTCGCTCATCAGTACCTTCGCCGTGATGTATCTGCTCGGGTACAGCCTCGACAACCTTTCGTTGATGGCCCTCACGATTGCAACCGGATTCGTCGTCGACGACGCGATCGTCGTGCTGGAGAACATCAGCCGCTATCGCGAGCAGGGGATGCCGCCCTTTCAGGCGGCCATGCGCGGCGCGCGGGAGATCACCTTCACCGTCCTGTCGATGACGCTTTCGCTGGTCGCCGTCTTCGTGCCGATCCTCTTCATGGGCGGCATGATGGGCCGGCTGTTCCGCGAGTTCGCCGTCACGCTCACCGTCGCCATCCTCGTCTCGCTGGTGGTCTCGCTCACGACCACGCCGATGATGTCCGCCAGGATTCTACGTCCGGATCTGGGCGTGTCGCACGGACGCTTCTACCGGCTCGCTGAGCGAGTCTTCGATGCCATGCGCGACGGGTACGCCGCCAGCCTGGCCTGGGTGCTCCGGCATCCCCGCAGCATGTTGGTGCTCACGCTGGCGACCATGGCGCTGAGCGTCTACCTCTACACGGTCGTGCCCAAGGGCTTTTTCCCCCAGCAGGATACGGGACGCATGTTTGGGAACATCCAGGCGGCGCAGGATATTTCGTTCCAGGCGATGCGCCAGAAGCTGACCGAGGTGGTCGAGATCATCAAGAGCGACCCCGCGGTCGACACCGTGACGGGATTCAGCGGGGGCGGAAGCAGCGGCAACACGAATGCGGGACGGATGTTCATCGGCTTGAAACCGCTCGGCGAGCGGCAGATCGGGGTGGATCAGGTGATCGCGCGCCTGCGGCCCAAACTGGCCGTCGTTCCCGGGGCGCCGACGGTGTTGCAGGCGATTCAGGATCTCAGAATCGGCGGGCGGGCCAGCAGCGCCCAGTACCAGTACACGCTTCAGAGCGTAGACCTGGCGGAGCTGAATACCTGGGCCCCTCGCGTGGAACGGCAATTGCGCAAGCTCACCGAAATTACCGATGTGAACAGCGACCAGCAGGACAAGGGGCTGCAATCTCTGGTGGTCTTCGACCGCGGGACTGCGTCACGGCTCGGCCTGAGTCCCCAGTTGATCGACGACACGCTCTACGACGCGTTCGGGCAACGCCAGGTTTCCATCCTCTATACCCCGCTGAATCAGTATCACGTCGTGATGGAAGTCGCGCCGCAGTATTGGCAGAATCCCTCGACGCTCCACGACATCTACGTGCGGTCCCCGTCCGGCATGCAGGTCCCGCTGAGCGCCGTTGCGCGCTTTGAACCGACAAACACGTTGCTCCTGGTGAACCACCATGGACAGTTTCCCGGCGTCACGTTGTCGTTCAACATGGCGCCGGGTGTATCGCTTGGGCAGGCCGTGGGGGCGATCGAGAAGGCGATCGGCGAGTTAGGCATACCGGCCGGCATCCGGGGGAGTTTTCAGGGCGCGGCGAAGGCCTTTCAAGCCTCGGTCGAGAACCAACCGGTGCTGATCCTGGCGGCGCTGCTGACGATGTACATCGTATTGGGAATCCTCTATGAGAGCTACATCCATCCCCTGACGATTCTCTCGACGCTTCCCTCGGCCGGCGTCGGCGCATTGCTTGCGTTGCTGCTGTTCAAGACCGAGCTCAGCATGATCGCGCTCATCGGCATCCTGCTGTTGATCGGCATCGTCAAGAAGAACGCCATCATGATGATCGATTTTGCGCTGGACGCCGAACGGAAGGAAAACAAGCGGCCGGAAGAGGCCATTTTCGAAGCCTGCCTGCTCCGGTTCCGTCCCATCATGATGACGACGATGGCGGCCCTCTTCGGGGCGCTCCCGTTGGCCATCGGCACGGGAGTGGGATCGGAATTGCGCCGGCCGCTCGGGATTGCGATCGTCGGCGGCCTGCTCGTCAGCCAACTGCTGACCCTGTATACCACGCCCGTCATCTATCTGTATCTGGACCGCCTCCGGTTGCGCGTCTTGCGACTACGCATGAGAAGGCCGGAGGCCGGACCCCTGCCGCAGTAACCCTCTCACGTACCATCCTGGTAGTGGGTCAGTTTGCCATCCGAAGCACTGAAGTGTGTCATTCCCGCGGAAGCGGGAATCCAGTTAAGTCCGCCCCTCAGCATTGAGTCTTGATCGAAGAGTGGATCCCCGCCTTCGTGGGCAATGACACAGAGGAAACTGACCCACTAGCTATGATCCTTTAGCTATTGACAGGCGCGCATCGTCCCCGTAGTCTCTCGGCGCACTCCCGGGGCCGGTCGCCGATCCAAAGGGGACGTACAGAGTCGATGGTCCGAACGCAGCTGTGGAAAATGGCCGTCGTGCTCGCGGCGGCGCTGATGACCACCGGCTGTCCCCGCATTCTCTATCTTAACTACGAGCCGTCCACGTCGCTGAAGGGCCATGGTCCGGTCCAGGTCGATGCGTTCGCCTATTCGGGCCATCCGACCGGGCTCGTCAAGATGAAGGAAGTGGAGTCGAGTAAAAAGGAAATCGAAGCGCTCTATCTGTCTCAGGACATCGGCGTGTTCTTCACCAACGCCCTCCGGAGCGAACTGGCCTTCGCCGGGTATGATCTGCAGCCGACCTCAGTGCGAATCGTATCCGGCAAGATCGAACAGTTCTATCTGGACTACGTTGGCGAACAGGACCAACTGTTCCTGATCGCCGCCACCTTCTACGTGGCCGGGAAAGACGGGACCGCGTTCACGTCGTCCTGCCGATCCGGCAAGCAGCAGCCGAAGTACTGGATGAAGAGCGGCCTCCTCATCAAGAGCGGCATTACGGAGTGCATCGAGCAGTTCATGAAAGCCGCCCAGGCGGCGGGGGCGCTATAACCGGTGGCTTCGCTCGGGGAGGATCCGGAGGCTCCGGCACAGGTGTTACGGAGGGCCATGAATCGGCGTGTGATCGGGTGGTGGTTCCTGCTGGTGATCGTGGGCGTCTCGGTTGGCTGCGGTCCGGTTCCCAGAAAGTATCTGCGGGCGGCCGCTTCCAACGTCACCCTTGCCAAATTGTCGGCGGCGCCTGAGGTCTATCGAGACCGGCTGGTCGTCATGGGCGCCGTGATTCTGGAGGAAGAAACCAAAGACGGCGGTTTGTGGCTCCACGTGAAGAACCGGCCGCTCGACCAGGATTATCGTCCGCAATTGCCTCCCAGTGTGGATGATCCGGAGGCGGGGTGGTATTGGGTCGTCGTCAACAATCATCAGAGTTTTCCGGCGTCCTACCGCCACTGGGCCGATATGACGGTCGTGGGCCGCGCAAACGGGCTGGGGCCGGGCCAAGAACCGGTGCTGGTCATGGTCTATGTGCGGGGATGGGGCCTGAATTCCGGCAGCAGCGGCGTCTGGGAAAACTTCACGGACGCGAACTACATTCCATTTACCCCCGAAGAAGTGATCGGCGAAGGCAATCGATAGCGCCTCCGCATATCCCCTCATCCGGTCGTATTCTGACCGATCTCCATCCCTCATGGGTCCGTCGCGTCGAGGTTCTCGGAAAGCTCTGAGCTTTGAAGGGGACAGCGGCGCTTGTCAAAGGGGCTGGCCTTCGGCATGAGCCGGGAACTGTTCAGACCCCGGCTCCTCTTGTAAGATATTCGAAGCTCCGCCGACGAATCATCAGAGCCTCTGTCTCTTTAAGAGGAGGAGGTGAAGATGGCGTCGTTGATTCGTCGAGAGTCTTCCGGTTCAGTCGTCCGTTCCTGTTCGGTGACAAGCGTTATGGAACAGCCGTCGTCGCCGCCCCTCAACGCCGCTCCGGCAGTCGAGACCGTCTATCGGCATACTGTTCCGGCGCGGATCAGCCACTGGCTGAACGCGGCCTGCCTGTTCGTGCTGATCATGAGCGGCCTGCAAATCTTCAATGCGCATCCGGCGCTCTATTGGGGCGATCGATCGGATCGTGACAAGCCCTTGCTCTCCATTCGTCCGATGAGAGCGGACAACGGCGAGATCCGGGGCGTCACCACCGTCCTGGGGTACAGGTTCGATACCACCGGTGTCCTCGGTTATTCAGACGGGAGAGGGCGAGCGTTCCCGGCCTGGTCAACGATTCCAGGCCCTCAATGGCTTGCCATGGGCCGCCGGTGGCACCTCTTCTTTGCGTGGGTGTTCGTCGTCAACGGCCTGCTGTTTATGGCCTATTCGTTGTTCACTCGCCATTTCACGCGGGATTTGTGGCCGACAAAACGCGACGTGCGGAACGTCGGCCGTGCCGTGAAAGACCACCTGGTTCTGCGCCGCCCGAAAGGGGACGAAGCGAAACACTATAATGTCCTGCAGAAGCTCGCCTATCTGGCCGTGATCTTCGGTCTCGCGCCGTTGATCGTACTCACCGGCTTGGCCATGTCGCCGATGGTCGACGCGGCCTTTCCATGGCTGGTCACGAGCCTGGGGGGCAGGCAGGCGGCGCGGACGCTCCACTTTCTCGCCTGTTTTTCATTCGTCGCCTTCATCATGATTCATGTCTTCCAAGTCGTTCTGACGGGATTCGCCAACAATATTCGATCGATGGTGACCGGATGGTTCGAGATCAAGCGTGAAGGAGCCGCCCATGAATCCTAAACACGAGGTGAAACGACGGCAGTTCTTGAAGGGCGCATTGGGCGCCACGGGTGTGATCGCCCTGGCCGGCTGCGACAATCTCACACAAAGCGACTGGTTTCCGGAGCTATTGAGTCAGGCGGAGAAATTGACCGAGCTGGCCCAACGCGCGGTCACACCGGCCGGCGCCATGGCCAAAGAATACAGCGAGGCGGACATCTCCGCCGTGTTCCCGGCGAACGGCAACATCGATCCCGGCACGCAGGATTACGCCGATAGGGCTCGGGAGGAGTTTGCCCGGTGGGAAGTGCGGATTGATGGGCGGGTGGAGGCTCCGACCGCCTTCTCGATCGGAGCGCTGAAAGACATGCCGGCACGGACTCAGATCACACGACATGATTGCGTCGAAGGGTGGAGCGCCATCGGGAAGTGGACCGGCGTGCCGCTCGCCGACCTCATGCGACAAGTCAGACCGCTGTCCAGTGCCCGCTATGCCGTCTTCCATTGCGCGGACATTGACGATCAGGGCATTGCCTACTACGAAAGCATAGCCGTCCAGGATCTCTATCATCCGCAAACGATTTTGGCCTATGAGCTGAACGGGAAACCGCTCGACGTTCCGCACGGCGCGCCGTTCCGGCTGCGACTGGAGCGTCAGCTGGGGTACAAGCACGCCAAGTACGTGGAGCGGATCGAGTTGGTTGAGTCTCTCGGCCGGATTGCAGGCGGCAAGGGAGGATACTGGGAGGATCAGGGCTATGAATGGTACGCGGGAATTTAGGGTAGTGGGACTCAATGCTGAGGAGAAAACCTCCCCTGGATTCCTGCTTCCGCGGGAATGACAAACTTCAGTGCTTCCGGTGGCACACTGACGTACGACCGAATTTAGCAGGATGTTGAAAAAGTCCGCCAGCTACGGTTGATACTTAGTTCTGGTCGAAAAAGTATTTGAAGCTGATGTTTGGATAGATGGCGCGGATGTCGTTCTGGCCCGCGATCGTGAACATGACCCCGATGGCGCCAACCAGTTTTGCCCCCGATTCATAGCGGGAAAACGTATATTCCAGTCCGGGCTGAACGCCCAAGAGCGAAAAGCTGTCGGGCGTGGTATTGGTGGGATGGCCGTCCAGTCTGGTCGTGAGTTGATGGAGCGTTGCGAACTCCAGGAGATACCCGAAGCCGGTCGGCTCATGCAGGACGTGCTCCAGCGCCAGATGCGAGCTGATCAGATCTCCGCCATAGACCGTCCCGCCAGTCGAGCTTGGCCCGGGAAAATTGTAGGAATAGAACACGTTGCCGGTGATACGAAACGGCTCGAGATTTTTTCTGAACAGCAATCCTTCGGTGATCGCGGCCGCCTCGAACCGGCTTGACGGCACGCGCGAGAGAGGGGTGAATCCGCCGGGAATTTCCGGTGTGCCGAACCAGCGGTTCGTGGGCAGCGACAGCTTGGTATAGAGCGAGATCGACGGTCTCCAGGAATCCGGGTTCTGGACGATCGGCCGGTACTTGAAGATCAGGCTCGTCGGTCCGATGCCTCCTCCCGACGTTCTCCCCTCGGAATCCGGATTGTCCGACTTCCAGTAGATCCATGACATGCCCAAGGCGACGCTGATGTGACGGGTCAATCCATAATAGACAATGGCGGCCGGCGCCACGGCATCCGGGCTGAACGGGGCGGCCGTACTGTTCGACGACAGGCTGTTTTCATATTGTCCGGAGCCGATCTGCCCCTGCACGTACGCGCGGACGTACCACTGGCCCTTCCGCGCCAAATCCGCGCTGGACGTAAACGTGGTGCCGTGTGTCGGCGGATTCCAACTCTCGCGGTATCTGGCCATCTCCGCGTCGGTCGGAACCCAGTCGATGGCAAAGGCGGCAGCATGCAGCCAGAGGACCGCGGCCACGGTGAACGCAAGACGAAGGATCTCCACCGCCGACGGCCGGCACGCAAGCGCAGCAAGGAAGGTGGAAGGGGTGCCATGGCCGGCGGCGGGGGACGTCAGGCGCGCAGTATGTCTTGAAAAGCCGTTCGCCTCACCGTTCGAGGCCCACATTGCCGGCCTCGCGAGGGGATTCCACAACCTGCACGTGCAACGGCTGGGCCGTCTTGAGATGGACGTCGCGCTGGGGAAAGGCAAAAATGATCCCGGCGTCGGCGAACACCTTGGCGATCATGAAGCGGAGATCGCTTGCCACGACGTCCGCGTCCACATCGGCCGCGATGTCGATCCAGAACCTCAAGTCGAACAGCAGCGTGTTGTCGCCGAAATCACGGAACAGGACCTGAGGCGCCGGATGTTTGAGGACGAGCCCGTGCCGGTTTGCTTCCTGAAGGAGCAGGTCCCGGACCGTTTCCACCGGCGAATCGTAGGCGACCCCCACGCGCAGTGAAAAGCGCGTCTTGGCCGTGGAATAGGTCCAGTTGTTGAGGTTTTTTTCCAGGAGATTGCTGTTGGGGATGAGCATCTCCATGCCGTTGCCCTCGCGGATGGTCGAGGAGCGGAAGCCGATGTGCGTGACGCGGCCGCGTACGCCGTCCACTTCGATCAGGTCTCCCAGGCGAAGCGGACGCTCGATCAACAAGAGAATGCCGCTGATGAAATTCTTGAGCAACGTCTGCATGCCGAATCCGACGCCGATTGCCAGCGCGCCTCCCAGGAACGCGAAGACCGTCAGGGGAATCTTGACGTAGATCAAGCTCACGATCAAAAGGACGGCAAACAGCAGCACCATCATCCACTGGCGAAGGATATTGGCCAGGTTGTGGTCGATGCCCAGCCGTTTGACCGCGAGACGCTCGACCAGGCGCGCGATGACGAGGCAGAACCAGTAGCCCACGACCAGAATGGCCAGGACTCGCACCGCCTTGCCGACTGTCACGCTGCGGCGGCCCGTGATCGACTGGCCGTCTACTTCGATGGTGTCCTCGGCCGCGAACAGTTCGAACTCCCAGATGCGGCGGAACGTGTCCGCCCCCACGACCCTCCAGTCTTCGACCCTGGCGGCGATCGGCAGCGCGCGGTGCTGCTCCGCAAATTCGATTTTCCAACGTTCGATCAGCTGGGCAAATTCATCGATGCGGGGCAGCATGCGCCGGTACAGTTGCTCCCGTTGCCGGTAGGCCTCGATCATCTCCCCCAGATGGGCGGCATGCGAGGGAGACCCCGGTTGGTCCAACTGAGCGGTCACGTCGCTGATCTGACCGGTCAGCAGGTCGACCTGTCGGTGGAGATAGTCGCGTGACGCTTGGAGGGTCTGGAGGGTGGGAGCGATCTTGTCGTAGGCCTCGCGCGCGCGCAGCGGATCGGTGGTCTGTGCCGCCTCGAACCGAAGTTCCCAGAATCGCCGGACCCGCTCGGTGACATCGAGCAAATGTCGGAGCATGTCGATGCGGAGATTCACGTTGTCGAACTGGATGCGCGCCAGTTCCGAGGCATCCGCGAGATCCCTGAGGTCTCCGGCTTGTTTGTCGGTACGCGCGCCGGTTGCCGGAAGGGCGGCTTCAGCCGCGCGGAGCTTGGCGGCCGCGGAAGCCATCGCTTCTTGGCGCACGGGATGTTCCGCGAGCGCCCGTGCGACGTCGCTCTCCAGCGCTTCCTGCTCGGTATCGAGTTGCTTCTTGATCTTGGCGAGGTCCTGCTCGCTGAACAGGGTATGCTGCGCGGCCGCCTGAATTTGCCGGTCGAGCAGAAGGGCCCGCTGGCGCATCTCGGCCGTTTCCTCCTCGATCTGCTTCTTGCTCGCGGCCGTCATGGTTGCCGTCGCGGCCGCGACGCGGTTGCGAAGACGCGACAGGTCGCGGGCCCGCGTCAGTTTGGCTTTTTCTGCCGAGTCCCGGACGGTTTCCAGTCGCTCGGAGGTTTGGCGTAGTTCTTTCTCGGATGCGGCGAGGGCCTGCTGCGCGCGCTCGGAGAACCCTTCCGACAGCGCAAGCTTGGCCTGCAGCCCTTCGATGATCCGAGCCGTTGAAGCCGCGGCATCGCGAAGTTCGTCGAGCATCAGGATCGAATAGGGAGGCGGGGTGGGGAAGCCCTGCCATTCCCCGACGCGCCGTTCGGCTTCCTGCCGCCGGTCGCGGGCCTGCTCGAGCGATTTTCGGTGGTCGATTTCGCGTTCGTATGCCCGTACCAGGCGCTGAAGCAGCGTCCGGCGCTCAACCAGGTCGCCGTCCGCCGGGCGCGCCTGTTTGGCGGTCGCTTCGGCCTCCTTGAGTTCTTTTTGAGCCGCAGCCAGCTTGGCCTGGAGATCCGCGACCATGGACTGGGTCGTATTTGAATCAGGGGATGACTTGGAGGTAGCCGATGTCTTGCCGTTTCCGTTCGTGACGCCAAGCGGGTCGGCCGGCAGCGCCGCGGACACCGCTGCAGGAAGCGTCGCAATCAGCGTGGCGAGCAGGGCAGCGGGCAATCGTAGTGAGTACATCGGACGTACGGCGCTCATGACGCGTCTGATTTGCGACACTCTAGCCGCCCGCCCCTCCGCCGTCAATGCCGCCGGTCGCAGGCGCGGCCTGGGCCGGGCAAGGCTTCTGAGGGTTTCCAGAGGGGTTTCCAGAGCGGTTTCCAGGATGTGCTTAGGGAAATTGATTGAACGCCGGAACGGTTGTTGAATCCTCGGCGTTTTCTCTCGTACAATTCTCTCTCCCCATGACCGGAGACGCGCGCCCGATGGCATCCGCCGAGACCGCACAGGTCGTCCTTCAGGCGAATTCCGATGCCGACGGCGGACTGATTTTTTCCATCAACGGTCCGCTCGACGCCGGCACCACCGGACAGGCCTGGCGGGCCGCGCTCCAAGCGCTCAGACAGTCGAATCCCAAACGCGTGATCGTCGATGCCGCGCGGTTGACCTATTGCGACGGAGCCGGCGCGGCCCTTCTGTTGGAATTACAGCGGCGCCAGCAGGCTCGTCGCGGTTCCTACGAAATCCGGTCTCTCAATGCCGCGGCTCAGTCGCTGCTCGATCTCTACGGCCGCTCCGATCGGCTGGACCCCGAACCCGCATCGCTGGGATGGTCGTCCGTGGAACAGATCGGGCACGCCACCGTCACGCTCTGGCACGACGTCGTCGCCTTGATCGCGTTTGTCGGAGAGCTGTGCGCAGCGCTGGGGCGGGCCGCCCGGCGCCCAAGCCTGGTGCGATGGAAGGACGTGTTCCTGACGGCCGAGCTGGCCGGCGTCAACGCGCTGCCGATCGTGGCGCTGCTGGGTTTTCTTCTGGGGTTGATCATGGCGTTTCAGTCCGCGATCCCGATGCGCGAGTTCGGCGCGGACATCTATGTCGCCAATTTGATCGGCCTCTCGATGCTCCGGGAGCTGGGCCCGCTGTTGACCGCGATCATTCTGGCCGGACGCTCAGGGTCGGCCTTCGCGGCCGAACTGGGTACGATGAAAGTCAGCGAAGAATTGGACGCGCTTGTCACCATGGGGCTGGAGCCGGTCGATTTTTTGGTCGTGCCGCGGGTCATCGCGGCCGTGGCCATGACCCCGCTGCTGGCGATCTGGGCGGGATTCCTGGGATTGATCGGGGGAGCGGTCGTCATGCGGTCGCTGGGCTTTCCCTTCGTGACCTACGTGATTCAGGTGGAATCCGCCGTCACCGTGAGCGACATGATCGGCGGCCTCAGCAAGGCGTTCGTGTTCGGCATCGTCGTGGCGGCCATCGGCTGCCTGCGGGGACTGCAGACGCGAAGCGGAGCGAGCGCCGTGGGGGAATCGACGACCAGAGCCGTGGTGAGCGGGCTCGTGTTGATCACGATCGTCGACGGGGTGTTTGCGGTGGTGTTTTACTATCTGGGTATTTGAGAACGGCGTATGGGCTTGTCCGGCCGGCGGCCGATCATCCGGGTATCGCATCTGACGGTGGGCTACGGCGACGTGGCATTGCTCGACGATCTCACGTTCGATGTCTATCCTGGCGAGGTGTTCGTGATCCTTGGCGGGTCCGGCTGCGGCAAGAGCACGCTGCTCAAGCACATGATCGGACTGTACCGGCCGATGCACGGATCCATCTTCATCCAGGGGCGGGACATTGCGGTTGCGGAAGGGCCGGCTCGGATCAAGATCCTGACCGGTATCGGCGTGATGTATCAGCAAGGCGCCTTGTTTGGATCGATGACCCTCCTCGAAAACGTCCGTTTGCCGTTGGAGGAGTACACCGACATGCCGGATGAGGCGATGGACAGGATCGCGCTGATGAAATTGCAGCTGGTCGGCCTGGGGCCGGCAGCCAACAAGTTGCCGGACGAAATCAGCGGTGGGATGAGAAAACGCGCCGCCATTGCCCGGGCGATGGCGCTGGATCCTCCCATCCTGTTTTTGGACGAGCCGTCGGCCGGCTTGGATCCTATCACATCCGCGGAGCTGGATCAGATGATCATCGATCTCGCGCGCGCGCTCCGCATCACCTTCGTCGTCGTCACGCACGAGCTTGCCAGCATCGAAACGATTGCCGACCGTGTCATTATGCTGGACAAACGGACGAGGGGCATCATCGCCGAAGGCGACCCGCGGGAGTTGCGCGACCATTCGGATAACCCATGGGTGCGGCAGTTCTTCAACCGCGAAGCGACCGTGCAGGGCTGAAGCCACGGAGCGGAGACGGGTGACGAGATCGTGAATCAGAAGGCGCGATATTTTAAGATCGGGCTGTTCGTCATCGGGGCGGTCAGCCTGGCCGTCATTGCCATCGTTATCTTAGGGGCCGGTAAATGGTTCCAGGCCAAGACGATGGTGGAGACCTACTTCATCGAGTCGGTGCAAGGACTGGAAGTCGGCGCTCCGGTGCGAATCCACGGGGTTCCGGTGGGGCGAGTTGAGTCCATCCATCTGGCTCGCGAAGAATATGACCTGCCCATGAATACCCAGGGAAAGTTTCCATTTAAGGGCGTCGTGGTGGTCAGGATGTCCGTACGCCCCAGCGTGGTGGTGCGGTCGCCGGAAGAAGACGAACAGACGATCATGAAAATCGCCGCCGACGCCGGATTCCGCTTTCGGCTGGCATCGCAAGGGATCACGGGGGTTCTGTACATCGAGTCGGAGTTTCTCGACCCCGAACGCTATCCACCCATGGCGATCGCCTGGAAGCCCAAGACTCCTTACATCCCCTCTGCTCCGAGCACGATCTCGGAGTTGGGCACCGATCTCCGGTCCATCGCGAGAAAGCTGGATCAAGTCGAGTTCGAAAAGGTGACAAAGGACCTGGACACGATGATCGTGTCGGTGACGGGTCTGGTGAAGGACGTGCAATCGCAGCAATTGGGGGCGGAAGCCAAGCAGGTGATGACGGAATTGCGAACGACGGTTCAGGACGTGCGGCGGCTGCTCGACAGCCCGCATGTGGCGAAGGCCTTGGAGGATTTCCGACGGACCACCGACGATCTCAGCCATACGGCCAAGACGGTCCGTCTTGCGACGGAGCAACTCCCGGATCTCATGACGAGGGTCAACAAGAGCGTGCGCCGGATCGATGCGCTTCTGGTCGGGCAAGGGGAAAAGGTCGACGACCTGTTTGAGAACCTGCGTTCGGTGTCCGAAGAACTGCGGTACCTCACGAAGACGATGGAGCAGTATCCTTCACAGGTGCTCTTCGGTGAGCCGCCTCCGCGGTCTCAGGCGGTGAAGCGGTGAGTACTGTTCGGGCCGTGAAGACGGCGCTGTGCTGTATCGCAATGCCGTTGATGCTCGGCGGCTGCCTCAATCTGAACAAGAGCTATCCGGAGAAGCGGTCGTTCGTATTGGACGTGGGGGCGGCTCAGCCATCGCCGGCTGCCGATGCGTCGGCCGTGCTGAGAATGGGTCGGTTCCGGGTTTCTCCGTTGTTCGCCGGTCGAGCCATGGTCTATCGGGTGGGGGAGCTGCAGTATGACAGTGATTTCTACAATGAGTGGTTGGTATCGCCGAGCGTGCTGCTGACGCAGCAGTTTCAGGGATGGCTGTCCAAGTCGAATCGGTTTCGGTTCGTGTTGACCGGAATGAATCATGTCGAATCGACGCACATCCTGGAGGGTACCGTCACGGAGTTCTACGGTGACTATCGGTCCGGCGACTCGCCGCATGCGGTGCTCGGGATGGAAATGATGCTGATCGACGACCGGAAGGACGAATCGGTTCTCTTCCGCCGCAGTTACCGTCAGGAGGTGCCGCTGGCCGACAGGTCTCCCGACGCGTTGGCGGCAGGGCTTTCCCAGGCGGCGCGGCAGGTGTTGGTCGATTTCGATCGTGATCTTGGCGGGATTTCGTTGGAGTCGTCCTCCCGTTCCCGATGAGCCGGCCTGGTTCCCTAGCAGGCTGTTGACAAAGTCCGCCAGCGGCGTTCTCGCGTCGCTCAGAGGCTCAACGTACGGCCCGGGACCACGCCTGTTCCGACAGGCGGTGGGTGGGCGGGTGAGAATAGTATACGATTCGCCTTGAAGACACTGGGCGCTCACCAACTCGCGCCCGTCCGCAGACGTGACGCTCATTATTCTTCGCGTCGCGGACCTCGCTGCGGCCTTGCTGGACGGCCTTTCTGAACAGCCTGCGGGGCGTGCGCATGGCATCTATATGAGGATTGAGGCAACATGCTGAAATGGAAAATACTGGCACTCGGAGTGACCATGGCGGGATGCTTGATGGCGCAGACCGCTTGTCAGCCCGACAAAGCAAAGCGGGATGTCAGCGGTCCCTATCAGACTTGGGACGACGTGGTGAATCGATGGATCGGAGGGGATCGGCAGAAGCTCTATCTGGAGTTGGGGCCGCCGAATCTGCACCCTCATGAGCTTCCCGATGGTCGAACGGAAATGGTATGGGATTTCGCCATCGACCGGATGCCCGGCCAAGCGGACGAGTACAACCTGTTCCCTTTATATGGAGGGAACGTCAATTGCCAGCTGCATTTCATCGCCGATGACAAGGGAACGATCGTGGATGGGCATCGGGTCGGATGTGAGTAAGGGCAGGAATATGTAGATATGCGTCGGACAAATCGTATTGACGAAAGCCTCAATTCCACACTAGACTGCGCGGTCAATAGCCACTTGAGGCATCTCCATGGCTGAATTGCACATGATCGATCAATCCGCCAAGGCCTCGTCCGACGCCACTCCGGCGCCTTCCGTGCCGATGGTGGCGCAACTGGCGTCCGGATTCGAAAAAATCGGCCTGGCGATGAAAAGCCGCAGTTGGAGACGGGAGGGACGGCCCGGGCTCGGTCCCCTGCAGCGACAGATCCTCACCCTGCTTCGCTCCAAACCCGGACGAACCGCACAAGTCTCGACGATCGCCAACGAACTCGTGGTGCGGCTCCCGACCGCGTCGGAAGCCGTGGCCACGCTCGAACGCAAGCGGTTGGTGCGCCGCCGCCGTACGATGCAGGACGGCCGGGTCGTGACCGTCGAACTGACTGCTCGAGGCCTGCGGGCCTGTGAACCGGCCGCCGGAGCGCCCGATCACCTGGCGGCCGCGATCAGCTTGCTGCCGACGGGCGAACAAGCGTCGTTGCTCAAGGCTCTCGTCAAGGTCATTCGAACGTTGCAGAACAAAGGGGAAATCTCGGTGGCCCGCATGTGCGTGTCCTGCCGATATTTCCAGCCGCATCGATACCCGGATCCGGACCAGCCGCATCATTGTTCCTACGTCAATGCACCGTTCGGCGACGTGTCGCTCAGACTCGATTGCGGGGAGTATGAGGCGGCAGTTCCCGATCAGGCGCGCGACGCCTGGGCGCTTTTTGCCGGAGAGCGGACGGCGACCAGCTGATTCCTTTCGAACCGGACATCTGCCGAAGGATGAGATGAGCGACCCGATCCCTCTGTCCAAACTGCGGCAACCATCCTCGCCGGAGCCATGGCTGGGAGCGGAAACGCACGTTCCGAACCTGAGTCGAGAACTTCGTCGCCGTCAACCTTTCCCGTGGCAGCCCGCCGCCCCGATGATTGCCGTGGCATTGCTGGTGTCCGGTGTGCTGATTGGCAGTGCCGCAACCTGGCTTCTATTTCAATCCCGACGGCCCGGCTGAACCGCGCGGGGCGTTCGCTCAGTTCCTGCCTTCTTATTCCCGTGGAGTCCGGCATCTGCCTCGATTTTCTGCGCCAAATCGTCCAATGCCTCCTGCACTGCTTGTTGGATCGGCTCCCTGTCCGACGCGGTCACCCAGCGAACGATCGCGCCGGTTGCAGTCTTCTCCGACAGATAGGAAGCAACCGGAGGCTCGCCCGCCGGCCCGAGATCCGATTCGAGGCGCAGCGTGTAGACGTAGGCACTGCGGGACCGCATCGTGAGCCAAGCTTTGATGGTGAGCATGAGATCTCCGGCGCTGTCGCCTACGGCCGTGAACGTCCGCCGTTTCGCAAAATAATCGATGGCCGCGGCACGGAGATCCTTGTCCGGCCAGTCCAGCAAGGCGATGCCGGGCATGTGATCGGCTCCTTCCAATGAGAGGAACGACACCGCTACCTGGGCCGAAGCGGGAATGGTGACTGGTGCTTCCATCGGGGGAGCGGGGGTTACGTGAATCGTGTGCACGCAACCGGAGATCGAAAACAGGGCGAGACCGGCAAGGATGAGACAACGCCGGCTGGTGGACGGCCGTTCGTTCACGGGTTCGCTGGAGATGCGGCCGGAGGATTGAGAATGTCCAAATCCATCAGAGCGCGAGCCGCCTGTTCCCGGTACGGCCGATCGGTGGGATTGGTATAGGTGTCGACCACACGCTGGTAGGTGGCGCGAGCCTGGGGGTACTGCTTCTTGATGGCAAAGTACTGGCCAAGCGCAAGCCAATTGGTGGCGGCCGTTTCATTCGCAGTCTTCATCAGGGCGAATTCGCGCTCCACGCTCGTTGTGCCCTGTTTCGCCGCTTGCTTTCTGACCGTCTCTCCCATCCGACTGGCCATGGTCTCGATCTGCTCGTTCTCGCGGATGGCCGCCTCGATACGGTTGGCCTTCAAGTGATTGTAGAAAGCCTCCGTATGGTTCTTGATGAGATCGGCGCGCTCCTGATAGGTATCGTGCGCGCAGTGGCTCAGCCACAGGCCACTCAGCAGGACCAAGGCGATGTTCCACGCTGCGAGTCGCGGGCGAGAGGTCATTGGATGCTCCTTCATCGAAGGTCGGCGAACCGAGCGCTCATCCTACCCCAGATGACCGACAAAACGCGACCACGGCCGGGATAGCAGTTTGTCATTCTCGCGGAAGCGGGAATCCAGTCATGGCCTTTTCCTCAACATTGGTCGTGATCGAGGAGTGGATGCCCGCTCCCCGCTTAAAACATGCGGGGACAAGCTTCGCGGGCATGACGCAAGCGGAAACTGACCCACGACCGTGGCCTGGGATCTAGTGACAGGACGCCCTTGAATATGGTATGTGTCGAGACTGTCTCAACAACCTGCCTCAGGGTCCCCATCGTCTAGCCTGGCCTAGGACGCCGGCCTTTCAAGCCGGCAACACGGGTTCGAATCCCGTTGGGGACACCAGACCTTTTGACCTTCACCAACTCACTGAAAAATCTACCGACGGATGCTTCGCCTTCGAAGTGATAGCGTTTTTCCTCGCCGTGTACCTCACGCCAGACACGAAGACGATTCGGAAGCAGTTTGCGCAAGACTTGCCGCGTCTGTGCGGGATGCTGTTGCGCCAACGAGAGCCAGTCTCCGAGGTAGGAACGCAGCTCCTCTTCCATCGTCTTGAAGTCAATCGGCTGTGTCGTCAATCCCTCCAGCGTGGCTAACTCTGCCTGTAGTCGGGTGCGTCGATCCTCGCGGATCTGCATAGCCGAAAGAAGGGTCGGCAGCGCCCCGCCGGTGGCGATCGCCGTCGCCAGCTGGGCAAGTTCCGCCTCGAGATGCGTGAGGTCTTTTCGGAGGGACTCCCGGCGCGCGTCGGTGTCCTCGACTGGCTGTTGTAACTGCACGAGCGCTTTCTCGATGGCCCGGACGACAACCGCCGGTTGCAGCACATCCTGCTCGATGGTCTGGAGTACGGCGCGGTCGAGGAGCGCCATGGGAAGCAGCATGGGCTCGGCGCAGGCCTCGGGCCCGCGGTTGTAGTGCGTGGTACAGGCATAGTGAAAGGCCCGCTGTTTCCCATGGCTCCGGCTTCGAACGAACAAGCTCCCCTTGCAGGTCTTGCACTCGGTGAAGCCGGTGAGCAAATAGGGGGACTCGTGCCCATTGGTGGGGCGGCCATGCAATCGGCCGTCCGTGGCGCGGAGGTACAGCTTTCGCACATGCGCCACGCGGGTCTGTACGTCCTGCCAGAGCGCGTCCGGTACGATCCGCAACTGAGGCACCGGAATCACAACCCAATCCTTCTCCGCGCGTCGCTGAGCTTTCTTGATCCCCCACGGGGTGCGCTTCTTGGTTTTGCCCCATACCTGTTCGCCGATATAGAGCCGACGCAAGAGCACCTGCCGAACCGACGAGCTCACCCAGCCCTGCGGTTTGCTCAGCGAGGGGCGGGGACGCGGACAGATCGCGCCGTCGGCATTCAGGGTCTTGGCGATGGTTGTGAAGCCGTGGCCGGCGGCATAGAGCCGGAAGATCCGGCGGATAACGTCGGCCTCTGCGTCGTTGATCCGGAGTTCCACGTGCGACCGCTTCAGTTGCCCATGGGCATCGGCTACCGTCCCGGACACTTCTACGTTGTCATAGCCGAAGACTTTCCCTCCGGTCACGTGCCCTGCTTGGGCCTTGCGCAGCATCGCGTCATAGGTCCGGGACCGTGCGCGTTCCCGTTCCATTTCATCGGCAAAGTTCGTCAGCTGCAACATGATCTTGTCGAGCGGGGTATCGAGGGTGCGCTCCCGATCTTCGAGATAGAAAAACAGCCGCACGCCGGCCATGACCAATTGCTTGATGACGTAGGCCGTTTCGATGCTTTCGCGCCCGATCCGGCTTTCCTCACTGACAATGAGAGCCTGGAAGGGTGGCTTGGTCTTGAGCGTGGCGAGCAACCGCATGAGGCCGGGTCGTTTGGCAAACTCGGCTCCCGAAATGCCGTCGTCGCTGTAGATGTATTCACCTGCGACACGCCAGCCCTTGAGTTTGGCATAGTCCTTCGCCCGTTCAATCTGACGGGTGACGGACTTCGCATCCTCATCGATTCCGTTCTGCTCAGTGCTCTTTCGGGCATAGACAGCGGCGATCATAGGTCCCCCCATTGGTCCGTGTCAGACTGGAAACCGAAGAATCTTGGCATCCGTGCGCAACGCTGCTTCTCTCTCCTCCCTGCACGTGCATCCAGGTAGATCACACTCGAGCATTTGATTGATCCGCCCCAGCAAGTCAGATTCCTGACTGGAGAGCTTCCTCCTCTTCCATGCCTTCTGTCTCCACAACGCGCGGATATCGCGGAGCAGCTCAATCATGTCAAAGGCCGATGTCGTCATGATGCCCCCTCCTGCGGTTGTCTAGTGTTCGGCTTCATTTGAGCAAGTCTGCTACCGGTACCTTGAGGGCCTTCGCCAGCTTCCCCAGCATCGTCAAGGTTGGCTCATGCATGCCAATCTCCAACCGCGCCAGATAGCCCAGAGAGAGCCCGGCCTTTACGGCAAGGGCTTGCTGAGTGAGTCGGCGCTGCTTTCTAAGTGCTTTGATGTTCTGACCGATACGCATCATAAGATACGTTATTACTTAAAAGATAATTACCTGTCAAGGCAAATCACGGCCAGATCTTTCGGGAGGCCTTAATGTCAGAATAAGCCGAAACAGTTCCTTCGCGAAAGCGAGGAGGTTCTGATTGGTCATTCGCCCGCCGCGCCATTCGAGGGCCTTCTTATGGTTGTCCCAGCGTGGGCTGTAGTGCATAGGTACCCCGTTGTCTGTCGTCCAGAGGGCATGCAACAGGTTGTTGCGCTCGCGGGCATGTTGTTCGGCTTGGTCGACGAGCTTCAAGAATCGGGAGAGGTGTGTCTCTGGTAACAGCGGTAGGTAACTGCCGGTTCCGGTGATTCGATACCGCTTCTCCTCTCCGTCATTCACAGCTTCACACTGCAGCGGTTCTTCCAAGAGCGTGCGGAGCAGACGGCGCGATCCGGCGATATGTCGACCCATAAGCGCCTTGGTATTGGCCAACCGAGACCTGAGTTCTGGTTTAACCCGAACGTCATCAAGAGACGGAACTTGATCAGCCATCACCGGGCCCTCAAGCTCCCGACCCATGTCCTTCCGGCGGGCTTCCTCTCCCACACTCTTCTAATTGTTCCATCTCCCGCAATCATGTGAATTGACATAGCATTTTCTCAATGATACTTTTATGGCAAAAAGTATCATTAAAATAATCGAAGGGAATGAAAGTATCATAGTGTCATTTGACGCATGAATCCTACTGATTTTACAGCAGAAAAGAACGGACAGGTCATCAAGACCGCACTGGATTATTGGGCGTTTGTCCCCAATTCTCTTCCTCCACCGCTCACGCTGAGCTGGGAGTTGGTGAACCACCTCTCTGAGGCTGATCGGGCTCTCAGCGAGCTCGCGGGAACAGCTCGTACCTTACCCAATCCACATCTGCTCATCGGGCCATTCATCAGGCGTGAAGCGGTCCTCTCCAGCCGGATCGAAGGCACACAGGCATCTTTGTCAGATCTTCTCTTTTTCGAGGCATCGGGATCGGTCGACCCGAAGGTTCCTGATGCTCGAGAGGTCGCGAATTACGTGAAAGCAATGGAATATGGTTTGACGCGTCTCAAGAAGTTTCCACTGAGCCTCCGTTTTATTAGGGAACTCCACGAGCACCTCATGGAGGGGGCCCGTGGCGAACATCTTACTCCAGGAGAATTTCGTCGCTCTCAGAACTGGATTGGGCCTCAGGGCTGCACTCTGATGGAGGCTACCTATGTCCCCCCTCCGGTCGAACACATGGAGTATGCCTTAGGCCAATTCGAGACCTACTTGCATGCGGCCTCAACGCTGCCACTCCTCATTCGTCTCGCGGCCGTTCACTATCAGTTTGAGGCGATTCATCCATTCCTCGATGGTAACGGCAGAATCGGCCGGCTCCTCATTACCCTCTTACTCTGTAAGGAAGGGGCCTTATCGCAACCATTGTTGTATTTGAGTGCCTACTTCGAGCGGAACCGGAATGACTATTATCGGCTTCTTCTGGCTGTGAGTCAGGCGGGCCAGTGGGTTGATTGGATTTCGTTCTTTCTTCGAGGTGTTGCCGAACAATCCCGAGACGGACTCATTCGTTCTGGCCGCTTGTTGAGTTTGTGGCAGAAGTATCGTGCGAAGTTTCAATCCGCTCGCTCTTCGGCTCTCCAGCTTCGCTTAGTCGACCAGCTCTTCGCGTATCCCGCAATCACGACGAATCAGGCGTCGAAACTCTTGAAAGTCACCCATCGCTCAGCACAGTTGAACATCGACAAATTAATCCACAAGGGGATTCTGAAGGAAGTCACCGGAAAACAGCGTAATCGAGTGTTTGTCGCTCCCCACATCGTGAGAATCATCGAAGCGCAGGATGCCAGCTAACTCTACTTGTGGACTCGCTGCCAGTGGCCGACGATCAACATCCTGGTAATCAACGCCCTCTGGCCCACTCCCTCGGCGAGGTTCGAGACCTCCACCAACTCTGTCGCGAAGGGCGTCTCTACGATGTCGATCGTTGGATCTCTGAAGGGAAGCCCCTTCAAATTTCCCCACAAGCTTTGCCGAAACGGGTTCACGCAAAAACGGCATTAGAGATCGCCCTTGAGACCGGCCAGCATTCCCTCACGGCACTCCTACTGAGTCGAGGCTATCGACAAGAACTTGAACGCTATCGTCCACTCGAATTGGCGCTACTAACTCGACGATGGGATCTGTTTGATCTCTTAATTGAGTGGGGTGGGGACCTCATGAGTGTCGATGTTCACACGGTTTGGATACCTATAACGTGGCGTTGTATGAGCGCTTCAGGGCCTCCGGATATGACTTAACGGCGCATCATGCCATGGCGTCAATCTTGGGTCACGGGGCCTCGAACCGTCCGCTCTATGGATTTGCGAAACGGTATCGAAGTGAAGACCCACAGATTCAGCGGGAACTAAACCTCGCTCTGGGCTACCATGTTGCCGAGGGTAATGAAAAAGGGGTCGCGCTCTGCCTCTGGGCCGGAGCAGACCCGCATGCACGGGCTACCGAAGATGAGTCACCAAAAGGAGAGGAGGGATGGTCCGCTCTCGAGGCAGCAGCGCATTATGGACACCTGGTGATGTTGAAACGGTTCAATCCAGCCTCATGACGCGTTGGCGGGCCTGCCGCCAGCGATGTACCGGGACCAACGTCAAGAAGCCCGAAGCTCTCCCTTGCGAGTGTCTACTTGATCGGGGGCTTACACTCCTGGACCGTCTTTCATGAGATCTTCCTTGGCGTCGGCGAGCATGATCTCGTAGGCGGCGCGGACTCCGGAGAGGAACGCCCCGTGGACGGTGGCGGGAAAGGATTGAGAGGTGGCTTCGCCCGCAAAGAAAACTCGGTTCTCCACGGGTATCGCGATCTGCCGCCGCAAGCTCTGCTTGGAGCCGACGGGCACGTAGGAGTACGAACCGAGGCTGAAGGGGTCCTGGTTCCATCGAGTGATGAGATGGCTCTGCGGCTCCGGGATATTCTGCCCATACATTTTGCGGAGGCAGTGCATCAAGCAGGCCACCAGATCGGTATTGTTCCTAAGCTCGTTCTTCTCGCCTGCCTTTCCTGCGCTGAAGGCGAGCAGCACCGGAAGGCCGGCGATCCTGTGGAAGTTGACGATCTCTGGCCAGTCGTCGTCCTGGCTCCCCATGTAGCCGATCAGCTCATTTTCCTGATCCCAAAAAACCGAGTCGAATTTGAGGAAGATCTTGTTGAAGACACCCATACGCATTTTGCGAATAGCCTCGCGTTTGCCCTTCGGCAGGCGCGGGTGGAAGGCGATTTGCCCTGCTTGCAGCACTCCCAGTGGCACCGTGATGAGCACGTAGTTGGCTTGGAAGCTGCCGCGGTTCGTGAGCACGTCCACGTGCGTGCCCGAATAGTCGACCTGCTTGACCTCGTGGCCAAGAAGGATGTCGGTGCCCTCAGCCAACCGATCCGTTATCTGGGCATAGCCGTCGGGGAACAGCCGGTCGTGCCCCGCAAAGCCAAGGTTCTTGTCGTACTCCAGAAGGGAGACTTCGGAGCGTGGGCCCGCCCATTCGTGCTCGAGATAAGTTCGGGCGATGAAGGTCAGACGGCGGCGCTGATCGGAGCCATAACCCTGGCTGTCGGCGAAGATTTCTTCGACCTCCAGCATGGACCTTTCGTGGCCTTCCTTCTGTTTAGCGGCAACGAAGTCGAGATAGTCCGCCATCATCTCTGACATTTCGGCGGTCTCGCTCTTGCTAAGCCGGCGGCCATTCTCGTCGTAGAGGACCATAGAGCGGTAGCGTGCCGGGGTCACACTGGAAATATTGGTGCGGACGATCTCGATTGCGTGCCGGCGGGCGAGCCGCGTGATCGGGTTGTTTTCGAAGCCATGGATCCACGATGCTCCCAGGTCGGCTGGCAAGCCGAGTTCGTGCGAGGTCCAGATGCGCCCGCCAATGCGCTCACGCGCTTCGAGTATCACCACGTTGTACCCGTCGACCGCCAGATCACGTGCAGCCGTCAACCCGGCGATGCCAGCACCGATCACCAGAACCTCTCGCGACGGGGAGCTCATGTGTTTATGAACCGAGCAAACTGAATACGCCTGGTCTTGCAACTGTATCCAGAGCGCCTTCTTGCATTTGTTTGTTGGGGATCAAAGAGTGGAGAGTCCTTCGCATAAACGTCAGACTTATATACATGACGATAAGACGGAACAACAACCCATCATTGGGAGTCAGCAACTGTCTTGACCGGGTGGGTGGCTCTGCCATGCCTATTGCCTGATGGACCACCACTATCATCTGCTCATCGAAACGCCCGAGCCGACCCTCTCCCCGGGGGATGCGTAGCTCAACGGCCGCTATACGCAAGCGTACAACCGGCTCCATCGCCGGGTCGGGCATCTCTTCCAGGGTCGCTTCACCGCGATTCTTGTGGAGAAAGACGCGCATCTCCTCGAACTCTTTCGCTACGTGGTGTGAGGTTGGCTTGACTGAAATTCGTAAACCCCAGTTCAAGCGGCGCCAACCAACCCTTTAAAGGAGATGGCCCATGAGCCATCAGGACCATTACATCAAAAGCCCTTTAATCCCGTTGGGGACACCAGGTAGAACTACGTAGACATCCTCCCGCTTTGTTTGCACGTCCGTTGGCTGTTCCCCTACAGGCAGCGAACAAACAAGCCGCACGTCATTCAGAACCTCCAGGTCTGTCTGCGGATGTGCAATTCTCACTTCCTGAATTCTTCTGCTACCGTGCCAGCTAGAAGAAGGGCAGACCTTTACAGGATGGTGTCTTCGCTTGTCATAGGAGCACCCTCCTTGCTATACGATGGGCATGACTCCTGATAGCCACGGATCAGAGATCGTGGGGCGGCTCCTTGCGCATGAGTCGGCCTTTCGGAGTTTTGTGCGTCGTCGAGTCGGCGAATCAGCGCTCGCCGAAGACCTCCTGCAGCAAAGTTTCACTCGAGCCCTAGAGCGCTATCATTCGCTACAAAACACAGAGAGCATTGTGGCCTGGTTCTACCAAATTCTGAGGCTCACGGCGCGATGAGGGCTTTCTCCGAGACCTGACGGCCTTGGGCCAGGATAAAGAACCAGCAGTTGATGAGGTCAGAGCCGCCGTCTGCGGCTGCCTCCACGAGCTCCTTCCGACGTTGCGTCCAAGTTATAAGGAACTCCTCCAACGAATTGATTTGGATGGCGAGTCTCCCCAAAGTGTGGCGCAAGAACTCAAGGTCACCCCCAACAACCTCACGGTCCGCCTCCATCGTGCCCGACAGACCCTTCGTGCCGAGCTGGAGAACGCCTGTGGGATCTGCAGCAAGCATGGCTGCCTCGACTGTACGTGCCATTAGGATTCTTCTGGTCTGCGCACAGTAAAATCCATCACTTAGGGCGACTGTAATAATTCGACTGCACTTCCGTCTGTGAAAGTGAGGGGCCTATCGCCCATCACTCACACACGGAGGTCTTCTATAATGCACGTCGAACCCGCTCTCCCGACCCTTTCGCAGATAGAAAGCCACGAAGCCTGCTGCACGAGTCAGCGCACGCATGAGAGTCATGCGATGGAACACAATCACCACGAGGGACACCACGGCAGTCACTCCAGCAGTCATCGCGCGACGTCTCTCAACCGCACGGCCATCATGGCCACACTGCACTGCCTGACCGGTTGCACGATCGGGGAAATCCTGGGGATGGTCCTCGGAACAGCCTTCGGATGGAGTAATTGGCCAACCGTGGCCTTGGCAGTGGTTTTGGCATTCGCCTTCGGCTATGTCAT
>Ga0268299_1000848_pt1 | contig 74600 bp, 60 predicted proteins | sample NOBtaG_FD_193484 | JGI IMG/M metagenome (GOLD analysis project Ga0268299, IMG submission 193484) | Activated sludge microbial communities from bioreactor in Nijmegen, Gelderland, Netherland - NOB reactor | ecosystem: Engineered > Bioreactor > Aerobic > Activated sludge | place: Netherlands... | reverse complement strand
ATGGCCATCCCGATGCCGGGACAGCCGCCGCCGCGCGGCAAGCCGCTACGGGTTTCGCCCTGCGGGCTCAACCCTCCGCGCCTTGCCGCGCACCTGTGGACCTACACCACTTCCTGGGACATCAACCTTGCCCGGGCGTCCAGCCCGGGCAGCACGCCGCGCCTACGCCAGCGACCCTGGCCGCCCCGGCGCGGGTGCCGATCTCTGCCGCGCAGACTTCTAGAGCTTGCCGACCCGATTCAGCGCCGCCACCAGGCTCTGGAGATCACTCAGCGCCGTCTCTCGGTCGGGGGCCTTCAGGACCTTCTCCAGCAGGTTGTCCAGCGCGGCATCGACTTCCGGGCTGTTCGCATCGGTGGCTGCCCTCTTCGCGCGCTGAAGCGCATGCCAGCGCTCCGGGTAGAGCCGGCTGACGCGGTCGATCTTCATCATCAACTCGGGGCTCGAGGTTGCGCTCGTTCCGGCGTTCCGAAGAGCCCGGTAGGTGCGGCCTTCCAGTGCGGCCAGAGCGGCGAGAAGCGCTCCGAAAAAGCCGAGCAACCCGACGACGAGCCAGTAGCGCCCGGGATCGTCCTCCCGGGTCAGCACGACGGTGTAACGCCGTCCCGACGGGCCGGCACTCTCGACCACCGCTGCTTCGACCAACGCCCAGGCCAGAAGGCCAAAGCAGACGGCCGCCAACGCGGCCAAGGCCACCGCGGCGAAGAGATGGCGGCGTCGGCTGCTCACGCGCCCTTAGCCGATGGTCCCCGCCAGCTCGCCCAGCCCGATCCGCACCGCCCCCGGCGCGCTGCAGTGGGCGCGCAGGACCACGGTGTCGCCGTCCTCGAGGAAGCTGCGTTGCTCGCCGCCGGGCAGCGTGAACGGCGCCTTGCCGCCGTTGGAGAGCTCGAGCATCGACGCGAACTGCCCTGGCGCCGGGCCCGAGATGGTGCCGCTGCCGAGCAGGTCGCCCGGCTGCAGGTTGCAGCCGTTGCTGGCGTGGTGCGTGAGCATCTGGGCCCAGGTCCAGTAGGCATCGAGCAGGTTGGATTGCGACAACCGCACCGCGGGTTGCCCGGCAGCGCGCATCGCCGCTGTCTGCAGCCAGGCTTCGAGCACCATGTCGATCGCGCCGGCCTCGCGGTTGAACGCCGAGTCGAGGTAGGGCAGCGGCTGCGGGTCGCCTTCGGGCCGTGTGAACGGGCGGCGGAACGGCGCCAGCGCGTCGAAGGTGACGACCCAGGGCGAGATCGAGGTCGCGAAGCTCTTGCCGAGGAAGGGACCGAGCGGCTGGTATTCCCAGGCCTGAATGTCGCGCGCCGACCAGTCGTTCAGCAGCACGAGGCCGAAGAGCGCGTCTTCGGCGTCGGCCATCGGCACCGGCTCGCCGAGCGCGTTGCCACGGCCGACGAAGGCGCCGACTTCCAGCTCGTAATCGAGCCGGCGGCTCGGCTGGTAGGCCGGCGGCGCGTCGCCGCTGCCCTTGACCTGCCCCCAAGGGCGCTTCACCGCGCCGCCGAGGCCGATCGACGACACCCGGCCGTGGTAGCCGATCGGCACCCACTGGTAGTTGGGCAGCAGCGGGTTGTCGGGCCGGAACTGGCGCCCGGTGTTGCGGGCGTGGTGGATGCCGGCGAAGAAGTCGGTGTAGTCCCCAATGCGGCAGGGCAGCGCCATCTCGGCGTCGCGCTGCGGCACCAGGCACAGCTCGAGGAACGGCCCCTGGTCGCTGCCCGCCGCCAGCGCCGCCGAGAGCGCCGCACGCACCGCGCGCCACGCCGGCCGGCCGAGCGCCATGAAGGTGTTGAGGTCGCCGGCGGCCAGCGGCTCGAGCAGCGCCGGCACGTCGGCGCCCCAGGGGCAGCGCTCGCGCGCGAGCGCGAGGTCGAGCACCTGGTCGCCGATGGCGACGCCGATGCGCCACGGCTCGTCGCTGCCGCGGCGGCGGAAACGGCCGTAGGGCAGGTTCTGGATCGGGAAGTCGCTGCCTTCGGCGTTGGCCGAATCGACCCAGCTGCGCAGCGCGGGGTCGTGGGTGGCGTCGGTGAGTGAGGGCATCGTTCGTTCAGGGCTTGAAGTGGTCGGCCAGCGGCCCCCAGCAGTCGGCGTAGGCCTTGTCGAGCGCACCGCCGGCGAGCGCGAAGTCGCTCAGCCGGAACGGCCAGCGGCTCTCGAACATGAAGGCCAGCGTGTCGTCGAGCTTGTGCGGCTTCAGCTCGGCGTGGCTCGCCTTGTCGAAGGCTTCGGCGTCGGGGCCATGCGGCACCATGCTGTTGTGCAGGCTCATGCCGCCGGGCTTGAAGCCCTCGGGCTTGGCGTCGTACTGGCCGTGGACGAGGCCCATGAACTCGCTCATCAGGTTGCGGTGATACCACGGCGGGCGAAAGGTGTCCTCGGCCACCATCCAGCGCGGCGGGAAGATCACGAAGTCGCAGTTCGCGGTTCCCGGCGTGTCGCTCGGGCTCGTCAGCACGGTGAAGATCGACGGGTCCGGGTGGTCGTGGCTGATCGAGCCGATGGTCATGAAGCGCCGCGTGTCGTACTTGCACGGCACCAGGTTGCCGTGCCAGGCGACAACGTTGAACGGGCTGGTGGTCGAGCGGCCGCGCCACAGCCTGCCGCCCGACTTGCGCACCATCTCGGTGGGCCCGGGGTCGGCGTCGAAGGCGGCCACCGGCGCCAGGAAGTCGCGCGCGTTCGCGAGCCCGTTGCTGCCGATCGGCCCCAGCTCGGGCAGCCGGAACGGTGCGCCGTAGTTCTCGCAGACATAGGCCCGCGCCGGGCCGTCGACCGCCACCGAGAAGGCCATGCCGCGCGGCAGCAGCACGATCTCGCCCGGTGCCGCCTGCAGCACACCGAGCTCGGTGGTGAAGGTCAGCCTGCCCTGCTGCGGCACCACCAGCAGCTCGCCGTCGTAGCAAGCGAAGGTGCGGTCCATGCTGCGGTTGGCCAGCACCAGGTGCACCGCGATGCCGATCTGCGCCTCGGCGTCGCCGTTGACGACCACGGTGTTCAGGCCGTCGACGAAGTCGAGCGCGCGGTCGCCCGGCACCGGCACCGGGTGCCAGCGCAGCGGGTTCGGCGGCGCCACCTGCGCTTCGGCGGCGCCGGTGGCCAGCCGCACGTGGGGCATCGGCTCGAAGGCGCCGACGACGACGCTCGGCTGCCGGCGGTACATCCAGGTGCGGCGGTTGTCGGCACGCGGCGCAGTGAAGGCGCTGCCCGACAGCAGCTCGGCATACAGCCCATGCGCCACCTTTTGCGGGCTGTTGCGCCCCACCGGCAGCGCCCCGGCCACCGCCTCGCTCTCGAACTGGTTGCCGAAACCGGCCTGGTATCGCATCTCGTTCATCGTCTCTTCTCCTGCAAATCCTGCAACGCGACCTCGACCAGCTGCGCAAAGCGGTCGGCGTCGCCGACTTCCTGCGCCAGCAGCAGCGCGAGCTTGACGAGCATCGGCTCGCTGCCCTCGTCGCCGGCCTGGTCGATCGCCTCGGCGAGCTGGTCGTACACCGCTTCCAGCGCGGCGATGTCGAGTCCGGTGCGGCTGCTCATCGTGCCTCCGTGGCGGTGAAGCCGAGCGCGGTGCGCATCGCGGCGTCGAGCCGCGACGGCGTCGGCGCGACCCAGCGCGCGCAGACATGCTGGTCCGGGCGCAGCAGGTAGGCGGCGCGGTCGTGCGCGCCGGCCAGCCGCTGCCGCGCGTTGCCGCCGAAGCGGCGCAACACCACCGGCACACCTTGTCCAAGCCAGGCGTCGGCGGCCGGCTGCAGCGCCGCCGCCGACACATCGTCGAAGACCATCACCACGAAGCGGCCGGCGGCGTCGCCGCAGGTGGCATCGAGCAGGTGGCTGCCGTCGTCGAGCCGCAGGTTCGGCAGCGGCGCACCCCGGCCGGGGCCAAGGCCGAACAGCGCGTCGTCGTCGGCCGGATCGTTGAGCGGTGAGTCGCGATGGTCGTGCGCACGCGACGTGCGCCAGTGGAACAGCGGCCGCACGAAGGGCTGCGTCAGCGCCAGCGACAGCACCGCGTCGCGCAGCAGCCGGAAGCCGCGGCTCGGCGGCGTCATGAAGCGGGTGCTCTTGCCGGCCTCGGCGACGATCTCGCGCGCCGCGGCGACGCGCTCGTGGCTGTAGCTGGCCAGCAGCCCAGGCCCGGCAACACCGCGCACGACGAGGCCGAGCTTCCAGGCCAGGTTCTGCGCGTCCTGGAAGCCGGTGTTGGCACCGCGAACGCCGAAGATCGGCAGCAGGTGCGCGGCGTCACCGGCGAACACGACCCGCCGGTGCAGGTAGTCGGGCAAGGTCATCGCACGCGCCGAGTACACCGAGCACCAGTCCAGCTCCCATGGCGCCCCGCCGTGGCCGATGGAGGCCAGCTGGGCATCGATGCGCGAGCGCAGCGCTTGCGGCGCCAGCGCCTGTTCCGGCGACTCGCCGGCCGGCAGCTGGTAGTCGATGCGCCAGATGTCGTCGGGCTCGCGGTGCATCAGCACCGTGTTGCCGGGGTTCCACGGCGGGTCGAAGAACGCCAGCCGCTCGGTGGGCAGCGGCAGCCGGATGCGGATGTCGGCGATCACGAAGCGGCCTTCGTACGCGGTGCCTTCCATCTTCGCGCCGCACAGCGTGCGAAGCGCCGAACGTGCACCGTCGCACGCCACCACCCAGCCGGCACGCTGGCGGTACGGGCCGTCCGGGGTGTCCACCTCGACCTCGGCATCGCCGCTGCCGCCGGCATCGGGCAGCGCCACCAGCTTGTGCCCCCAGCGCAGGTCGAGCAGCGGCTCGCGGGCGACGGCATCGCACAGGATCTCCTCGAGCACCTGCTGCTGCAGGTTGTTCATCGGGAAGAAGCGCTGGTCGTCGTCGTGCGGGCCCTCGAGCCGGAACACCCGCTGCCCGCGGTAGTACGAGTTGCCGAAGCGCCACGGCAGCGCACGCGCCAGCACCTCGTCGGCAACGCCCACCTGCTGCAGGATCTCCATCGTGCGGCGGGTGAAGACGATCGCCCGGCTGCCTTCGCAGACCTGGCGCTCGGCCTCGAGAACGACGCAGCGCACGCCGGCCTTCGCGAGCCCGAGCGCGGTGACGAGCCCGATCGGCCCCGCGCCGACCACCATCACCGGCACCGTGTCGGCGCGCGCCGGGTGCGGCGCGACCGGGTACACGCGGTAGCGGTGGTAGATCGAGCGTCGCGGCTCGGAAGCAGGCTGGTGCATCGGTCCGGGTTGCGTGCTCAGCCGGCGTCGACGCTCGCGCGCCCGGCACGCAGCACGTCGCGCAGCACGTCGAAGCGGCCGACCTGGTTGGCCAGCAGCAGCACGAGCCGCGCGTTGAGGTCGTGGCTCTGCTCCGGCGTCAGCCCCTGATGGGCGTCGAGCAGCGCCTCGTAGAAGTCGTCCGGGCGCTCGATGTTCGGTTCGCTGATCATCACTCGGTCTCCGTCGCGATCGCGCGGCGCAGCGCGTCGTGCACCGCCGTCTCGGTGGGCACGCGCCAGCGCGCGGCGACATGGGTGTCGGGGCGCAGCAGGAAGGCGGTGCCGGGCCGCGCGTCGTAGCGTTTGGTGGCCAGGCCGTCGCGGTCGGAGAGCGTTCGCCCGTCGATCGCCACCACGGCGAGCGGCATCGCCCCGGCCCAGCCCGGCGCCGCGCCGAAGACGAGCAGCGTGAAGCCAGGACCGAGTTCGCGCAGCAGCCAGCCGGGGCGGCCGTCGGCGTGCACCAGCGGCGCGTCGACCGCGGGAGCCCCCGGGCGCAGCGCGGTGGCGGCAAAGGGCTCGCCGACCAGCGAGTCGGGCGTCGACAGCGGCGATCCATCGAGCACCGCAGGCACCGATAGCCGGCCGCTGTTGACGAGCCGCCGCGCGAAGCCATGCTCGCGCGCGAGGCCGAGCACCGCGTCGCGGAAGAGGCGGCTGACCTCGCTCTTGGGCGTGATGAAGTCGGTGCTGCGGGTGCTGTTCAGCAGGTTCTCGTCGGTGGCCTGCTCGCGCTCGGGTCCATAACTGTCGAGCAGCGCGTCAGCCGCCAGGCCGCGCTGCACCGCGTCGAGCTTCCAGGCCAGGTTCTCGGCATCCTGCACGCCGGAGTTGGCGCCGCGGGCGCCGAAGGGCGAGACACCGTGCGCCGAGTCGCCGGCGAAGAACACCCGCCCATGGCGGAAGCGCGCCATGCGCAGGCAGGCGAAGGTGTAGACGCTGGCCCACTCCAGCGCGAACGGCACCTCGCGGCCGAAGCCCTGGCGCAGCATCTCGCGAACGCGCGGCACGATGCGCCCGGGCTGCTTCTCGGCCTCGGGGTCGGCCTGCCAGCCGAGCTGGAAGTCGATGCGCCAGACCTGGTCGGGCTGACGATGGAGCAGCACGCTCTGGCCGCGGTGGAACGGCGGGTCGAACCAGAACCAGCGCTCGGTGGCGTCGCCGGGGAAGAGCTCGCCCTCGATCCTGACGTCGGCGATCAGGAAACGGTCCTGGAAGACGCGGCCCTTGCTTTCCAGCCCGAGCAGTGCGCGCACCGTCGACCGCGAGCCATCGCAGGCGGCGACATGGTCGGCGCGCAATCGGTAGTCGCCGTCGGGTGTCTCGACCGTGAGCCGCACTTCATGCGCGTCCTGCTCGATCGCCTTGACACGGTTGTCCCAGCGAACTTCGAGGTTCGGCAGCGCCGCGGCGCGCTCGACGAGGAAGCCTTCGGCGTAGTACTGCTGCAGGTTGATGAACGCCGGCCGCTCGTGGCCGGGCTCGGGCAGCAGGTCGAAGCGGTAAACCTCGGCATCGCGGAAGAACACCCGGCCGGTGTTCCACGACACACCCTTGTCGACCATGCGCTGGCCGACGCCGAGCCGGTCCCAGATCTCGAGCGTGCGCTTCGCGAAGCAGATCGCGCGCGACCCCGTCGACAGCTTGTGGTCGTTGTCGAGCAGCAGCACCTTCTGCCCGCGCTGCGCGAGGTCGATCGCGAGCGAAAGGCCGACCGGGCCGGCGCCGACGACGACGATCGCGTGGTGGGCGGGCTCGGCGCGGCCCTGGTCGGGGCTGCGGCGGTAGGTGAACTCGAGGGTTTGGTAGTCCATGGGCTATGGATGTGTCCAGGCCCGGGCTTGCGGATGGCTCGACGCATCGCGGCAGGCGGTACCCGGCAGCGGCGCCCGATGGTGCGGCCGGCCTTGCAGGCCGGCTCCCCTGCGGTGCTCGGCCCAGGGTCGCGCCGTATAACTCGCTCCGTTCACTTCGTTCGCTGCGCTCGGACACATCCGGCGAGTCAGATCACGAAGCGCGCGCTGCACGCGCGCCGACCCTGTGCTTGCGCTCCTCGGCGCCCCATAGGTTGCCGCCGCCAGGTACCGCCTGCCGCGAGTCCCACCGCTCGCTGCCCCTGGGTGGCGCGCCACCGGCGGTGGCCTGATGCCGGCAGATTGCATGGCAACGCAATACGACCGCCTCAACTCTCCAACGCCTTCCACATCTCGATGTCCCGCTCCGCCGTCCAGATGCGCGGGTCTCGGTGCTGCGTCGCCTCGTCGTAGGCGCGGCTCACGTCGAAGGGCATGCAGTGGTCGAAGATCACCCAGTGGCCGTACTTCGGCCGCACCGCGTCGCAGGTCTCGCGGTAGACGGTCTTCAGGTCCTTGCCGGCGGCGGCGCCGGCCTTCACGTTGGCATAGACGTCGCTGATGAAGTCGCGCGTGCCCTTCAGCCCGGCGGCCACCTGCGCTTCGGTTTCGAGCGCGGCCCCGCGGCCGGGCACCAGCTTGGCCGGCTTCAGCGCCGCCAGGTTGTCCAGCGTCTGCGGCCAGTCGCTGAAGTAGGCGTCGCCGGCATAGGGCGTGGCGTCGAACTCGACCAGGTCGCCGGAGAACAGGATGCGCTCGGCCGGCAACCAGACCACGGTGTCGCCCTGGGTGTGGCCGCGGCCGAGCTGCAGCAACTGCACCTCGAGCCTGCCGAGCCACAACGTCATCCGCCCGGTGAAGGTGAGCGTCGGCCAGGTGAGCCCCGGCGGCACCGACTCCACCGCGCGGAAGAGCCGCGGGAAGCGGCCGATCTCGCTCGCCTTGTCCTGCTCGCCACGCTCCTTGATCATCGAGAGCGTGTCCTCGCTGGCGATGATGTGCTCGGGCTTGTAGGCGCTGGCACCGAGCACACGCACCGCGTGGTAGTGGCTGAGCACGACGTATTTGATCGGCTTGCTCGTCACCTCGCGGATGCGGCGGATGACGTCCTCGGCCATCGCAGGCGTGGCCTGGGTGTCGATCACCATCACCGCGTCGTCGCCGACGACGATGCCGGTGTTCGGGTCACCTTCGGCGGTGTAGGCGTAGGCGTGGTCCGACAGCTTCGTGAAGCTGACTCTCTTGTCCTGCAGGTCGGCTTGCGACGCGAAGGCTTTGCTCATGGCGGGGGCTCCGGGGATGGGGACCGCGGCGCGCGGGGTGGCCGCGCGTGGCGGCCCGCGGCATGCCGAAGGTCGGGATTGATCTTAGTCAGAGCGTTTGATAATGTCTAACCGATTCGCGTAAGTAGAAACACCTAAGCGCCAACGATGAGCGACGGAACCGCCTCCGACGAAGCCCGCGTGCAGCGCGGCATTCAGAGCATCGAGGTCGGCGGCCGGCTGCTGCTGGCGCTGGCCGACGCCGGCCGCCCGCTGCCGCTGAAGGAGCTGGCGCTGGCCGCCGACATGTCGCCGCCGAAGGCCCACCCCTACCTGGTGAGCTTCGGCAAGCTGGGGTTGATCACGCAGGACAGCGCCAGCGGCCGCTACGGCCTCGGGCCGCTGGCGATGCAGCTCGGGCTGATCAGCCTGCAGCAGTACGACCCGGTACGGCTGGCCACCGCGCGGCTGCCGGAGCTGGCGCGAACGCTCGGCCACATGGTCGCGATCGCGGTCTGGGGCAACCGCGGCCCGACCATCGTTCGCACCGAGGAACCGCCGTCGCCGGTGCATGTGCACATGCGCCACGGCACCGTGATGAGCGTTCGCGGCACCGCGTCGGGCCGCCTGTTCGCGGCCTACCTGCCACGCGAACGTGTCGCCCCGGTGCTGGCGGCGGAGCCGGCGAGCGCGCGCGCGGCGGCGGCCTTCGAGCGCGACCTGCAGCAGGCGCGGCTGGGCGGTTATGCCCATGCCGTCGACTCGGCGCTCGAAGGCATCAGCGCGGTCGCGGCGCCGGTGTTCGACGCCGCCGGAGCGATGGTGCTCAGCCTGACCGCGATCGGCCCCGGTGCGATGCTCGACACCGCTCCCGATGCGGCGCCGGCGCGCGCGCTGCGCCAGGCCGCCGGCGAGCTGACGGCGCAGCTCGGCGGGCGCGTGCCGGCCACCGCGGCGACCCTCGCCTGAAGCCTCAGCGGCGTGCTCCAGCTCGCTGCAGCAGAGCCGCGATGGCCTTCTGCCCCCGCCGCTCGGCATGCGCGAGCGGCGTCACGCCGTCGCGGTCGGGCAGGTTCGGGTTGGCGCCGTGGGCGAGCAGCAAGCGCACGATCTCGGTGTGAGCCGGCCCGCCGTCGCCGAGCACGATGGCCTCGAGCAGCGCCGTCCAGCCGAGGCGGTTGACATGGTCGACGGCGATGCGGGTGCGGAGCAGCTCACGCACGGTCTCGACATGGCCGTGGTGCGCCGCCGGGATCAGCGCGGTGCCGCCGTAGCGGTTGGTGCTTTTCAGGTCGGCACCGGCGGCCAGCGTCAGGCGCAGGATCTCGAGCCGGCCTTCGGCGCCGGCGTAGAGGAAGGGCGTGTCGTCGATCGCGTCGCGCGCGTTGACGTCGGCGCCGCGCTCGATCAGCAGCCGCGCCGCCGCCACCTGGTTGGCGTGGGTGGCGGCGAGCAGCGCGCTGCGGCCGCGGCCGTCGCGCAGATCCACCGCGGCACCGGCGTCGAGCAGCCGGCGCAGCGCCGCCAGGTCGCCGGCCTGCGCCGCGGCGTGCAGCGCGGGGGCGGCGGGCTGGGCACGGGCCGCGACGCCGGCCAGGCACCCGGCGACCAGGCTCGCGATGGCACGCCTTCGCCCGCGCCACGAGGGTCCGGTCACAGTCGTCATCGGCGCAATCTAGCGTGCCCGGCCCTGCCGAGCCAGCGGTGGCGCGCAAAGGCCGTTCCGCCGCTCGCTGCCCGCAATCCGTCGTCCGTCGCGCGCCCGCGGCGCAACGGCGGCGGCGGGGCGAGCATCGCGCGACGCACCGCTCGACCGCCCAGGAGACGCAGATGGCCGACACCCCGATCCGCTGGCACGTCAACGGCCGGCCCCAGGCCTTCGATGGCGACCCGGCGACGCCGCTGCTGTGGGTGCTGCGCGACCGCCTCGGCCTGAAGGGCACCAAGTACGGCTGCGGCGTCGGGCAATGCGGTGCCTGCACGGTGCATGTCGGCGGTGCCGCGGTGCGCTCGTGCACGGTGCCGATGTCGCAGCTGGCGGGTACGCGCGTGACCACCATCGAAGGGCTGGCCAGCGGCGAGCGGCTGCACCCGGTGCAGCAGGCCTGGATCGACGAGGACGTCGCGCAGTGCGGCTACTGCCAGGCCGGGCAGATCATGGCCGCGGTGGAGCTGCTGCGCCGCAGGCCGCAGCCGAGCGAGGCCGACCTCGACGGCATCGGCAACCTCTGCCGCTGCGGCACCCAGGTGCGCGTTCGCAAGGCCATCCTGCGCGCCGCGGTGGCGATGAAGGGGGTGCGATGAAGGCCGCCGGAACTTTCGCCGGCACCGGCGCCGAGGTCTCGCGGCGCGCCTTCTTGCAGGCCACGCTCGCCGCCGGTGGCACGCTCGTGCTGCAGCCGGCCGCCGCTGCGCAAGGCAGCGCGCTCGGGCCCTTCATCCGCATCCTGCCCGACAACCGCGTCGCGATCGGCTGCCGCAACCCCGAGATCGGCCAGGGTGTGCGCACCGCGATGCCGATGCTGATCGCCGAAGAGCTCGACCTGCGCTGGCAGGACGTGGTCGTCGAACAGCTGCCGCTCGGCGTCGACTTCCTCGCGCAGCCGCCGAAGTGGCTGTACGGCGAACAGGGCGCCGGCGGCAGCACCAGCATCCCCGAGGCGTGGGCCGACCACCGCCAGTTCGGCGCCGATGCACGCGCCTTGCTGGTGGCCGCGGCGGCGGCACGCTGGGGTGCGCAGCCGCCGCAGCTCAGCACCCGCGACGGCCAGGTGCACCACCCGGACGGCCGCCGCCTGCGGTACGCCGACCTCGCGGCCGAGGCCGCCGCGCTGCCGCCACCGGCCGGCAATGCGACGCCGAAGGACCCGCGCGACTTCCGCATCGTCGGCCGGCCGCACAAGGTGGTCGATGCGCGCGACATCGTCACCGGCCGCACCCGCTACGGCATCGACAGCGCCGAAGCGGGCGCGCTGGTGGCGGTGATGGCGCGCTGCCCGTACTTCGAAGGCCATCTCGAGGGGGTGGACGACAGCGCAGCGCGCATCGTTCCCGGCGTCGTCGACGTTGTCCGCGTGCCAGGGCCGAAGCCGGGAGACCCGCTGTCGTCGAACCTCGCCGAAGGCGTGGCGGTGGTGGCGCGCGACACCTGGGCTGCGCTTCGGGGCCGCGCCGCGTTGCGCCTGCGCTGGCACGCCGGCGCCGGGGCCGGTGAGTCGGCAGCGAGCTTCGACGCCCAGTGCCGGCGGCTGCTCGACCAACCCGGCCGCGTCGTCCATGACGCCGGCGATCCCGACGCGGCGCTGAGCGCCGCCGCGCGGGTCGTCGAGGCCACCTACCAGCTGCCCTTCGGCGCGCATGCGCCGATGGAGCCGCCCAATGCCTACGTGAAGATCGAAGGCGGTCGTGCCCTGGTCGTCGCGTCGCTGCAGCAGCCGGGCTCGGTGCCCCGGCGGGTGATGGAGGCCACCGGCATCACGCGCGACAAGGTCGAGGTGCACATGACCCGCGCCGGCGGCGGCTTCGGCCGCCGGCTGACCAACGACTTCGTCTTCGAGGCCGCCTTCATCGCCAAGGCCTGCGGCCGGCCGGTGCACCTGCTGTGGACACGCGACGACGACCTGCAGCAAGACTTCTACCGCCCGGGCGGCCACCACCGGCTGCGCGCCGCGCTCGATGCCGGCGGCCGCGTCACCGCCTGGCACCACAAGCTGGCGAGCGCGAGCAAGTACCACCGGCGCGCAGACCAGAAGAGCGAGGACCATTGGCGCGCCGAGCTCTACCCCGACGACTTCCCGGCCCGGCTGGTGCCGAACCTGCGGCTCGAGTGGTGTGCGGTGCAGAGCACGCTGCCGCGCGGATCGTGGCGCGCACCGGCGCACTGGGCGAATGCCTTCGTCGTGCAGAGCTTCATCGACGAGGTCGCGCACGCCACCGGCCAGGATGCGCTGGCGCTGCGGCTGGCGCTGCTCGGCGACGCGCGCAAGCTGCCCTACGGCCAGCACGGTGGGCCGGAGTTCGACACCGGCCGACTGGCCGCGGTGCTGCAGCGCGTGGCGGAGGCGATCGGCTGGACGGGCGGGCGCGCCAGCGACCGCAGCGCGCGCCGCGGCCTCGGGCTTGCGTGCCACTTCACCTTCGGCGGCTACGCAGCGCACGCGGTGCAGGTGCAGGTCGGCCGCGGCGGCGAGCTGAAGATCGAGCGCGTGGTCTGCGCGGTCGACTGCGGGCGGCCGATCAACCCTCTCGGCATCGAGGCCCAGATGCAGGGCGGCACGCTCGACGGCCTGGCCGCCGCGCTGCTGCAGGAGATCACCCTCGAAGGCGGCCGCGTCGTGCAGAAGGACTTCGCCAGCTACCCGCTGCTGCCGCAGTCGATGGTGCCGCCGGTCGAGGTGCTGATCGAGCCTTCGGAGGCGGCGCCGGCCGGCTGCGGCGAGATGGGCGTCGCGACGATCGCGCCGGCGCTCACCAATGCCGTCTTCAACGCCTGCGGCGTGCGGCTGCGGCGGCTGCCGGTGAAGCAGCAGCTGCGAGAGGCCCTCGCCGCCGCCGGCCTACCCGTGCCCCAGGGCCGGTCCGATGGCGCGGCACGCCCCCCGCCGGGGTCTGAGCAGCCCGGCAGGGCCGGCCCTGCTCAAGAGCCGGCGCGCCAGGGCGGCAGGGTGTAGCCGCTGGCCAGCGCCGCGACGCGCAGCAGCGTCGCGGTGCCCGCAGCCAGCGGCAGCGCCCACTCCGCGGGCCAGCCGAGCTCGAGCGCACCGACCAGCACCCAGCCGCCCGCGAAGGCGCACACCGCGTAGGGGCGGTGGTCGCTGAAGGCGCTCGGGATCTGGTTGCAGACCATGTCGCGCAGCACGCCGCCGAAGACCGCCGTCACCACCCCCATCAGCACCGCGACGATCGCCGGCATGCCGGCGGCGAGCGCGATCTGCGTGCCGCCGGCGCTGAACAGGCCGAGGCCGAGCGCATCGGGCCACTGCATTGCCCGCTCGGTGGGCTCGAGGTGGCGCGCGCGCATGAACAGCATCGCCGCCAGCACCAGCGCCAGCAGCAGCCACAGCCAGGCCGCGTGCTGCACCCAGAAGAACGGCCGGCGGTCGAGCAGCACGTCGCGCAACGTGCCGCCGCCGAACGCGGTGATGCCGGCGACGAAGGCGACGCCGACAGCGTCGAGCCGGCGCCGCGCGGCCTCGATCAACCCCGACAGCGCAAACGCGGTCGTCGCCAGCGCCTCGGCGGCGAGATGGGCGTGCTGGAGCGTCCAGCCGAGCGTGAAGGGGGCCTGCGACATCGCCCGTCATTGTCGGGCCACGTCCACTGCCGGAAGGAGCGCCGGTGACGCCCCCCAGGTGACAAGGGGCCGGCAGCGGCATAGAAGGCGAGCTGCGCGGCGCCGGCGGTCGGCGCCCGATCCATCAGAGGAGGACCCCGATGAGCACAGCGCAGACCATCCACCAGGGCCTGGCCGAGATCTCGAACTTCATCCTGCCCTACGCCGTCGCGCTGGCGGCGCTCGGCGCGTTGACGGTCGCGCTGCTCGAGGCCTGGAAGAAGATCTTCGCGACGCTGCCGCGCTTTCACCGCAAGGCGGTGTGCCGGTGGCTCGTCAACGAGGCGCCACCGCCAGGCGGCGGCACTCAGCTGCGCAGCACGCTCGCCGCAGGCCACTACGGGCTCGCCGACCGCCAGATGGCCGCGGGCTACGACCCGCGCAAGGCCTACGCGCAGCTGTTGCACCTGACCACCGGCGTGCCGCTGCAGGCCGGCGGCATCGACCTCGACGAGAAGGGCGGCGCGATGGCGCGCAACGTCACCTACGCACTGTTCGAGCTCGAGGTCGCGAAGATGATGGCGCAGGTGCAGGAGGCCGCCGACGCCGCGTTGAACAACCCTGAGCGTTATGCCGACTGGTTCGCCTTCGTCACCCGCGGCTGCCACGCCGGCGACATCGACGGCTGGAAGAAGCTGCTCGCCGGCGCCGCCGACGCGCCCTCGCGCGAACAGGGCGCCGCCGCCTACACACGAGTGCGGCTGCTGGTGCGCCGCCAGCTCGACAGCTTCCAGACCGTCACCGCGTACCGCTGGCGCGAGTGGAACCAGTGGTGGGCCTGGCTCGTCGGCGCGGTGCTGATGATGGCGGCGCAGCTGATGCAGAGCCCGGGCGGCAACCTGGCGACGATGGTGCTGCTGTCGCTGGCCGGCGGCGTCCTCGCGCCGGTGGCCAAGGACCTCGTCGACGCGCTCGGCAAGGTCAAGAGTGGGGGCGGAGCGTGATGGCCCGGCCCTACGACCCGCTGCTGCGCATCGACCAGCGCCAGCGCGACGAAGGCGGCGCGGTGCTGACGCCGGCGGTGCCGCGCTGGCGCACGCCGCCCGGCATCTCACAGCCTCAGCGCGAGCTGCTCGTGCTTGTTCACGGCTTCAACAACCACCGCGCCGAGGCCTCCGAGGCCTACGCGGGCCTTCGTGAGCGGCAACGCGCGCTGCTCGGCGACGCGCATTTCCCCGCGTTCGACCACGCGCTCGGCGACGACTTCTGGCCCGGCGACGCCGACTGGGGGCTGTTCGACTTTGCCGACTTCCTCGTCTACCCGCAGGCGGTGCCCGTGGCGCGCGACGAGGTCGCACCGCCGCTCGCCGACTATCTGCGAGCGCGCAGCGACGTCCAGGCGGTGCACTTCCTCGCCCACTCGCTCGGCTGCCGGGTCGTGCTGGAGGCGCTCACCGATCTGGCACGCCACGGCGGCGGGCCACCGGTGGGCAAGGTGTGCCTGATGGCGGCTGCCGTGCCGGTGGCGATGTTGTGTCCGGGCGGACGGCTCGAGCCGGCGCTGGCCCTCGCGCGCGAGATGCTGGTGCTGTACTCGCCCGACGACCTCGTGCTGGCCGGCGCCTTTCCGCCGGGGCAGACACTCGCCGGCCGCGGCGAGGGCTTCTTCCCCGAGGCCGTCGGCCACGCCGGCAACGTGCCCGCGCTGGTGCGGCGAGAGCAGATCGTCGGCGCCGGCCACGGCCACTACTGGGGGCACAGCAACAAGCCGGCGGCGCGGCAGGCTGCCGACGCGGTGCGGGCTTTCTTCGGCTTCGGCCCGCCGGTGGCGCGGGCCCTGGCCAGCCGGACGACGGTCTCGCCCCGCGAAGAGGCTGGCTGGCGCGAGGTGGCGATGCCGGCCTGAGGGGGACGGTTCGGCGAGGTGACTCGCCGGCACGGCGGTCCACCGCGGCAGCGCGGGGGTCCGCCGCAAGGGCGAGGACCCGCCGGTCAGAACTCGGCCCAGTCGGCGTTGGCCTTCGTGTCGGCCTTTTCGGCCCCCTTGGCGTCGCTGGCCGTCGCCGCGACGACCTTCGCGCGTGCCGGGGCCGTGGCCACGGGGCGGCGCACAACCGCCGGCCTTGCCGCCGCAGCCGGCTTCCCTGCGGGCGCGGCGGCAGCGGTCTGCACGGCATCGCCTTCGGCGAGGCGGAAGGTCGCCACCGTCTGCGCCAGGTGCGCGGCCTGCACCTTCAGGCTGTCGGCGGCGGCGGCGCTCTCCTCCACCAGCGCGGCGTTCTGCTGCGTCACCTGGTCGAGCTGCGACACCGCGTCGCCGACCTGCTCGATGCCCTGGCTCTGCTCGACGCTGGCGCTGCTGATCTCGCCGATCAGGTCGGTGACGCGCTTGACCTGCGAGACGATGTCGCCCATCGTGCGGCCGGCCTCGTCGCACAGCTTCGAGCCGGCGTCGACCTTCTCGACGCTCTGGCCGATCAGCGTCTTGATCTCCTTGGCCGCCTGCGCACTGCGCGCGGCCAGCGTCCGCACCTCGCCGGCCACCACCGCGAAGCCGCGGCCCTGCTCGCCGGCGCGGGCCGCCTCGACCGCGGCGTTGAGCGCGAGGATGTTGGTCTGGAACGCGATGCCGTCGATGACGCCGATGATGTCGGCGATCTTCTTCGAGCTCTCGCTGATCTCCTGCATCGTCGCCACCACCTGGCCGACGACGTTGCCGCCCTCGGCGGCCACCGTCGACGCGCCGCTGGCGAGCTGGGTCGCCTGGCGCGCGGTGTCGGCGTTCTGCTTGACGGTCGAGGTCAGCTGCTCCATCGAGGCCGCGGTCTGCTGGAGGTTGCTGGCCTGTTCCTCGGTGCGCTGGCTCAAGTCGGCGTTGCCGGTGGCGATCTGCGCCGAACCGGTGGCGATCGAATCGGAGCTGGCACGCACCTGACCGACGATCGTCACCAGGCTCTTGTTCATCCGATCGAGCGAGCCGAGCAGCTGCGCCGTCTCGTCGCGGCCCTTCACCTGCACCTTCGCCGTCAGGTCGCCGGCGCCGATGCGCTCGGCCAGGTCCATCGCCACCCGCACCGGCCGCGTGATCGAACGCGTGATGAGCAGCGCGCAGCCCACGCCGAGCAGCACCGCGAAGGCCGCCGCGCCGCCCATCCACCACAGCGCCGAGCGGTAGCTGGCGGCGGCCTCCTTCTCGGCGGCGTCGCTCAGCTTCTCGTTGTAGGCCCACATCGCCTCGACCGCGGCGTTCAGCGTGCCGTAGGCCTTGCGCGATTCGCCGAACAGCACCTTGCGCGCCTCCTCGGCCTTGGACGGATCCTTGGCCGACGCCCGCGACAGCGGCTGCACCTTCTTCCACTCGGCGCCGTAGGCGGTCAGTGCCGACTGCACCGCCTGCAGGTTGCTGCGCTCCTGGTCGTCGACGGCGAGCTTCTCGTAGTCCTTGGTCAGCGCGGCGATCGCGGCATGCGTCTTGTCGATTCGCGCCTCGAACCCGTCCTTCTCCTTGTCGGCGTCGACCAGCAGATGCTGTGATTCGATGCGACGCAGGTCGCCGACCAGCGTTCGCAGCTTGTCGATCGCCTTCAGCGACGGGACGATGTTGCCGGCGAACTGCTCGACGTTGCGGTTGACTTCGCGGATCTCGGTGGTGCCGATCAGCGCCACCGCGGCGAGCAGCAGGAGCAGCAGGGCGAACGCGGCGCTGAGGCGGGCGCCGATGTTCAGGCGGGTGATGAGGTTCATCGGTGTTCTCCTTGGAGGTTGGCGGGTGTCACTGCAGCGATACCGCGGCGAGGCCCGTCTCGGTGCCCGCCATCAGCCGTTCGATGTCGATCAGGATCAGCAGGCGTTCGCGCCCGTCGTGCTCGATGCAGCCGAGCCCGACGATGTGCGTGGGGTCGAAGGCACCGTGGAACTCCGGCGCCGGCCGCACCTGCGCGGCGCGCAGCTCGGTGACGTCGCTCACCGAATCGACGACGAGGCCGACGACACGGCCGCCGACGTCGAGCACGATCACCACCGTCGAGCCGTCGTAGCGCACCTCGGGCAGCGAGAGGGCCACGCGCAGATCGACGATCGGCACGATCGTGCCGCGCAGGTTGACGACGCCCTTCAGCGCCGCCGGCGCGCCGGCGATGCCGGTCGGCGCCTCGTAGCTGCGGATCTCCTGCACGCGCAGGATCTCGATGCCGTACTCCTCGCCCCCGAGGCGGAAGGCCAGGTACTCGCCGGCGCGTGTCGCCGCCTGCCCGGCGGCTACGGCGTGCAGCTTCGGCAAGGGGCTTTCGGCGACTTCGGTGATCTCCATCGGATTGCTCTCTCCATATCGAGCCGGGTGCGGCTGCATCCGGTCCTCCAGCGCTATCGGCCCCGATAGGGAGCACTTAAGCGTGTCAGTACGGTTAATCATCGATGATCTCTTTCGCAGGTGATCTGACAATCAGGATTGATGGCACCGGCTTGTTTGTCTTATAAGTACAGGTAACCCCTACAGACCCTCCCGACACCGACGATGGCCGCTCCCCGCCAAGCCAAGGCCACCCGCAGGCGCTCGCCGCAGAGCCAGGCGCAATTCCGCGACCAGCTGGTGGCACGGGCCAAGGCGATCTATGCCGAACAGGGCTACGAGGCGCTGACGGTGCGCGCGGTGACCGAGGCCTTCGGCATGTCGCCGATGGCCTTCTATGCCTACTTCCCGAACAAGCAGGCGCTGGTGCGGACGATCTGGGTCGACATCTACCGCGGCATGCTCGACGCGCTGCTCGCCGCCGGGCCGGGGGTGCCCCCGATCGAGAAAGTGCGTGCGCACGCGCGGACGATCATCGAGTACTGGGAGAGCCATGCCGACGACTTCCGCGTCGTCTACCTGTCCACCGCCCGCGACAGCCGCCTCGAGCCCGGCGACCTTGCCGGGGAGCCGGTGTACGCGCAGCTCGTCGCGCTGCTCGGCGAAAGGTTGCTCGCCTGCGCACATGGGCGGGCGGTGCCGCCCGAGCAGCTGCAGCTGCTGGCCGACTTCGTGCGGTTGAAGATCTTCGGCTACCTGTTCGTCGCGCTCGGTCTCGAGCGCTATTCGCTGGCCGAGCGCGCGCTGCTGCGCGAGATGGTGGTCGACGACGTCGTCGCCACCGTCGAGCGCACGCTGCAGCCGCCGCCAACACGCTGAAGCGCGACCTGCGCCACGGCACGCTTGCGCGTGGGCGACGTGTTCCCTAACTTGGCGGCCGGCGGTCGTGCCGGGCCGGCGAGAATCGCCGCCGCCGGAGCGAGTGCCCTCCCGCGACTGCCCACCCTCCCCTTGGCTGCCACGTCCCATCGCCACTTCCGCCCGAGTGCCGGGCTCGCGCGCCTGCTGCTGGCCGCGCTGGCCATCGCTGCGCTGCCCGGCGGCGAAGCCGCCGCCCAGGCCTTCTCGCTGCCACCGGTGTCGGCGCCCTCGGGCGCCGACACCTGGGTCGTCGAACGGATCGAGTTCGAGGGCCATCGCGTCTTCACCACCGCCGAGCTCGAAGCGCTCGCGGCGCCGTTCCTGAAGCGGCCGCTGCGCCGCCTCGACCTCGAGGAACTGCGCCAGCGCATCACGCGCGCCTATGTCGACCGCGGCTACATCAGCTCGGGCGCGCTGCTGGTCGCCGATGGCTCGCGCGGCGGCGCCGCGCGGCTGCGAATCATCGAAGGCGAGGTGGCCGAGCTTCGCGTCAAGGGCGCCGGCCGGCTCGACAGCGGCTACCTGGGAGCCCGGCTGCTGCGCAGCGGCGAGGCACTCGACGTCCACCGGCTCGAGCAGCGCTTCCGGTTGCTGCTCGCCGACCCGCTGTTCGACCGCGTCAACGTGCGGCTGCTGCCCGGCGAGGCGCTCGGCCGCTCGGTGCTCGACGTCGAGGTCGTCCGTGCGCGGCCGTGGCAGATCGCGGTCTTCGCGAACAACCAGCTCGCGCCGGCGGTGGGGTCGCATGCGGTCGGCGTCGACGGCCAGGTCCGCAACCTCACCGGCTGGGGCGACACGCTGGCCGCGAGCGTCTCGCGTCATGGCCGGCAGGGCGGCACCAGCGCCGAGGCTTCGTTCACGCTGCCGGTCGCCGCCGGGCTCACCTGGGTGCAGGTGCGGCTCGCGCGGGGTGCCACCTCGGTGGTCGAGGAGCCACTCTCGGCGCTCGGCATCGAGAGCAACGTCCGCACGCGCGAGTTCACGGTCGGCCACCCGCTGGTCGACCGCACCGACATGCGGTTCACACTCGGGCTCACGGTCGCCGACCGCCGCAACCGCACCACGCTCGACGGCCAGCCGTTCTCCTTCGTCGCCGGCGAACCGAGCGGCGTCACCGAGCTCCAGGCGCTGCGTTTCTTCCAGGACCTGGTGCTGCGCTTCGACCGCCACGCGGTCGCGCTGCGGTCGACCTTCGTCAGCGGACAGAACAACCTCTCGGCCGAACCGCTGGTGCAGGGCCAGCCGGCGCGCGACTACCGGCTGTGGGTGGGCCAGGCGCAGGCCGCGCTGGCCACCGGCGAACCCGGGCGGCAGTGGTTGCTGCGGGCCACCGTGCAACGCAGCGCCGACCGGCTGGTGCCGCTCGAGCAGTTCAGCGTCGGCGGCCGCCACACCGTTCGCGGGTACCGCGAGAACACGCTCGTCCGCGATCGAGGCTGGACGCTCGGCGCCGAGTTCCACCAGCCGCTCGTCGGTGGTGAAGGCGCGTCGCGCCGGCTGGTGCTGGTGCCTTTCGTCGACGCCGGCCGCGCCGCCGACCGCGGCGGTCCGGCGGCCCGTCTGGCCTCCGCCGGGGTCGGGCTGCAGTGGCAGTTCGACGGCATCGAGGGCGAGCTCTTCTACGCGCGGCGGATCGAGAAGCGACCCGCCGACACCCATGGAGACCTGCAGGACCGTGGCATCCACTTCTCACTGCGCTGGCGGCCCCTCTGACCGGGGATCCGCAGGCCGACCCCGCGCCGGCGTCGCGGGGCGCCTGCTGCCGTGGCTGCTGCTCTTGCCCGTGGCGTTGGCGTCGGCGCAGGGCAGCGCGGCGGTCGACCCTTGCCGGCCCGACGAGCCGCTGCGCCTGGCCGCCGAGCGGCTGCAGGCCGAATACGCTGCCGCCACTGCCGGTGACGCGAAGGCGCGAGCGGCGGCGGCGCTCGGCGCGGCGCACCTCAAGCTCAACCGCCTGGCGCTCGCCGAGCCGCTGCTCACCGAGGCCGAGGCGACGCTGACCACCGCGCGTGAGCGCGCCGCCGCCGCGGTCGACCTCGGCCAGTTGCACCTGCTGCAGCGGGCGCCCGATCGGGCCGAGGCGGCATGGGCGCGCGCCGCCGGCCATGCCGCCGGCCACGCCGACCTGGCGCTGGCGGTCGAGGTCAACCGCCTGCTGCTGCCCGCCGCGCCGCAGCGTGCCGAGCGGCTCGCCGCCGCCGCATCGCAGCTCGCCGCCGCTCCCGCCGGTGAGGTGCGCGCCCGCCATGCGCTGCACCTGGCGGCGCAGGCCCGTTCGCTCGGCGATGCCGGCACCGCGCTTGCCCACCGGCTGGCCGAGGCCGCCCGCAGCGAGGCCGCGGGCAGCGCCGCGCTGCTCGCCGAGGCCGACGACCTGCTGTCGTCGCTGTACGAGGCCGCCGGCCGGGACGAGGAGGCGCTTCGCCTCGCCGAACGTGGCCTGCAGCAGGCGCAGCAGACCCCGGCGCGCGAGCTGGCGGTGCCGCTCGAATGGCGCGCGGCGCGCGTCGCGCAGCGCGCCGGCCGCGGCGAACAGGCGCTGGTCGCCTACCGCCGCGCGGTCGGGCACATCGAGGCGGTGCGAAGCGACATCCCGGTCACCTACCTCGACGGCCGTTCGTCGTTCCGCGACACACTCGAACCGGTCTACCTCGGACTCACCGACCTGCTGCTGCAGCGCGCCGCCGCCGACCGCGGCGCCGGCCGGCTGGCGCTGCTGCGGCAGGCACGCGACACCGTCGAGCTGATCAAGCAGACCGAGCTGGAAGACTACCTGCGCGACCGCTGCAGCGTCGGCAACGCTCGCCGCGACTCGGCGGCGGCGCTACCTGCCGGCACCGCGATCTACTACCCGATCATCCTTCCGGACCGGCTCGAGCTGCTGCTCGAGACCGCGCAGGGCATCGACCAGGTGCAGGTGCCGGTGGCCGCCGACGAGCTGCGTCGCGCCGCACTCGACTTCGTCGCCGTGCTGCGCTCGCGGTCGCCCTACCGCGTTCGCGCCGAGGCGCTGTACCGCTGGCTGGTGGCGCCGATCGAGCCGCTGCTCGCCGAGCGTGGGGTGCAGACGCTGGTCGCGGTACCCGACGGCGTGCTGCGGCTGGTGCCGCTCGCGGCGCTGCACGACGGCCGCGACTTCCTGCTCAAGAGGCTCACCGTGGCCACCGTGCCCGGGCTGAGCATGACCGAGCTCACCCGCCGCGACGGCGGCCGCCCGGGCAACACCGTGGCCGCGCTGCTGGCCGGCATGAGCGAACCCGGCCCGGTGGTCGACAAGCTGCCGGCGGCGGTGGTCGACACCGTGCTCGATCCCGCCACCGACCCCGCCCGCGGCGGCGCCGATACGCGAAGCGACACCGAGCGCCGCCAGGCGCGGACGACCGCGCTGCGCGAGGCCCTCGCGCTGCCCGGCGTCAAGCAGGAGATCGAGGAGATCGGCCGCGTGCTCGGCGCCGGCGCCCGGGGAACCTCGAGCACCTCGCTGCTCGACCGCGGCTTCACGCTCGCCGCGCTGGAGCGCGAACTGACGACACGCCACTACCCGGTGGTGCACATCGCGTCGCACGGTGTCTTCGGCGACAGCGCCGACACCACCTTCATCATGACCTACGACGAGCTGCTGACGCTCGACGCGCTGCAGAAACTGCTCTCGGCGCAACGCCGCCAGGGCCGCACGATCGAGATGATCACGCTCTCGGCCTGCCAGACCGCCGAGGGCGACGACCGTGCGCCGCTCGGCATGAGCGGCACCGCGATCAAGGCACGCGCAAGGAGTGCGCTCGGCACCTTGTGGCCGGTGTCCGACGACGCGGCGCAACGCCTGATGACGCAGCTGTACCGCCGGCTCGCCGAAGGCGGCATCAGCAAGGTGGAAGCGCTGCGTGCAGCGCAGCTCGAACTCGTCAACCAGCGCCGTTTCGACCACCCGTTCTACTGGGCGCCGTTCATCCTGATCGGAGACTGGTCATGAGGCTGGCCCCTCTTTCGCGCGCCCTGCTGGCCGCCGGCATCCTGCTCTCGCCGCTGGCCGCCGGCGCTGCCGCCGTCACCGACGGCTCGGTCGGTGCGGTGCAAAGCCTCTCCGGCCGCTTCACGGTGCCGCAGAGCCTGGGCACGGTGCGCGGCGGCAACCTCTTCCACAGCTTCGCGCGCTTCGGCGTCGCGCCCGGCGAGTCGGCCTCCTTCACCACCACCGACGCCGCCTTGCGCAACGTCATCGCGCGTGTCACCGGCGGCGAGGCGAGCGTGATCCAGGGGCCGCTGTCGCTGCTGGCCGAGGGCGGCGCGCGGCCATCGTTCTGGCTCGTCAACCCGAGCGGCATCGTGGTCGGCGCCGGTGCCTCGTTCGACGTGCCGGCCGGCCTGCACCTGTCGACGGCGCAGCAGCTTCGCTTCGCCGACGGCTTCACGTGGGACACGCGGGGCGGCGAGAGTTCGCTGACCGTCGCCGCGCCCGAGCGCTTCGGCTTTCTGGCGCCGGCCGCGGCGCTGCGCTGGCACGACGCGGCGCCGCTCGTGATCGCCGCCGATTCGATGCTCGAGCTGGCGGCAGGCGAGATCAGCGTGCTCGGCTCCGAGCTCTATGCCGGGCGCATGCGGCTGCAGGCCACCGGCGACGTCCGACTCGGCGCCGGCGCGCAGCTGTGGTCGGTGGCGCTGCCGGGCCGCAGCGACAGCGCGCTGGCGATCGACGCCGCGGCGCTGACGATCGACGGCGCCGGCGTCTATGCCTTCGCCGGCTCGCAGGCCACCCGCGGCAGCGACCTCTCGCTGCGTGTCAGCGGCGCACTGACCTTGCTCGCCGGCGCCGAGGTCGAGGCGGGCAACTTCTCGCCCGCCGCCGGAGGCCGCGTCGATGTCGACGCCGGTTCGCTGACGATCGACGGCGGTGGCCTGCTGACGCAGCTCGGATCGCAGACCTACGCCAGCGGCAGCGCCGGCGCGGTGACGGTCAACGTGCACGGCAGCGTGAGGCTGCTGGCCGGCGGGCAGATCCACTCCACCGGCCGCGCGGCGCCCGGCGCCACGGGCGACATCACGCTCACCGCAGCGTCGCTGTTTGCCGACGGCACCGGCGTGCCCGCCTACTACACCGGGCTCTACGGCCAGGCCGGCGCCGGCGGCACCGGCGCGCTGCGCGCCACCATCGCCGGCGCGACCGAGCTGCACAACGCCGTCATCTGGACCGTCTCCGGCGGTGCCGGCCCCGCGGCGCCGGTCGAGGTGCGCTCGCGCACGCTGCGCGCCGAGGGGCGCGACACCGTCGTCGGCAGCCTCACCGAGTCGGGCGGCCGCGGCGCCGCGGTCGACGTGCGCGCCGACGAGCGCATCTCGCTCGCCGGCGGTGCCAGCCTCTCGACCTTCAGCTTCGCCGACGGCGACGCCGGCCCGCTGCACGTGCAGGCACCGCGCATCGACGTCGCCGGCATCGCCAGCACCACGAGCGGCATCACCAGCGGCGGCGTCGAGTTCACCACCGCCAACGCCGGCGCCATCACCGTCGAGGCCGGCCGGATCGAGCTCACCACCGGGGGCCAGATCAACGCGACGACGCTCTCCGACGGCAACGCTGGCGACGTGACGATCCGCGCCGACTCGCTGCTCGCCGACGGTGGCGGCACGCTGGCCACCGGCGTCTCGGCGATGGCCTTCGGCCGCCGTGGCAACGCCGGCACCGTGCGCGTCGTGGTGCGCGACACGCTCGATCTCCGTGACGGCGGCGTGATGATGGTGGCCAACCTCGGCGAAGGGTCGCCGGGGCTGATCGACGTGCAGGCCGGCAGCGTCGTGATCGACGGCAAGCTGGCGCCGAAGACCTACACCGGCATCGGCGGCGACGCCGTGGTCTACCAGGAGCGCGGCGGGCTCGCGGCCGGCGGCACGGTGCAGGTGCAGGCGCGGCAGGTCACGGTTCGCAACGGCGGCATGATCTCTTCGTCGACGCTGGCCGCGGCGCCGGCCGGGTCCGTGCGCGTCACCGCCGACACGATCACGCTCGACGGCGGCGACCGCTCGCAGGTCACCGGCATCGCCACCGACACCTTTGCCGGCGGCGCTGCCGGCAACGTCACGCTGCAGGCGAACACGATCGAGGTCGTCAACGACGCCTGGGTGTCGTCGAACACCTTCGCCGCCGGGCGCGGCGGATCGGTGACGATCGACACCCGCCGGCTGCACCTGGGCAACGCCGGCGCGGTGTTCTCGGTGACCGGGGTTGTCGAGGACGCGCCGAGCCGCCTCACCGGCGACGCCGGCGACATCGTCGTCCGCGTCGCCGAGGCGTTCACGATCGACGGCGGTGGCGGCATCTTCGCCAACACCGGCGCCAGCGGTGCTGCCGGCCGCATCAGCGTCAATGCCGGCTCGCTGTCGATCACCGGCGCCGACGCCGTCGCCGGCACGCCGAGCCAGATCGCGAGCCGGGCGCGCCAGACGTCCGATGGCCAGCCAGGCAGCATCACGCTCGATGTCGCCGGCGCGCTGACGATGCGCGACGGTGCGGCGCTGACGATCGAGAACCAGGCGCAGGTGGCCGACCCGGCGCGCCTGAGGCCGAGCGCGATCACCGTCACCGCGGGGTCGATCGACCTCGGCGGCGGGTCGACGGTGCTCGCGGCATCGCGCGCCAACGCCGACGCCGGGCGAATCACGCTGACGTCGGCGGGCAGCCTCGAGCTCGCCGGCTCGACGATCAGCACCACCTCGCTCGACGGCGACGGCGGGCCGATCGGGGTCGCCGCCGGTGGCCTCGTCCGGCTGGCCGACTCGCGAATCACCACCTCGGTCGAGGGCCAGCGCAACGGCAACGGCGGCGACATCACGCTGGCCGCCGGCACGCTGCTGATGCAATCGGGCTTCGTGCAGGCGAACACCTCGGCACCGCTGGCGCGCGGCGGCCGCGTCGCGGTCGACGTCGGCCTGCTGGTGCCTGACGGCAGCAACCTCTTCGTCGGCGGCAACCGCATCACCGCCTTCCGGACCGGCGCGCCCGGGTTCAACGTCATCCAGGCGGCGGCACCCGATGGTGTCGCCGGCACGCTCGACGTCACGCTGCCGCAGCTCAACCTCTCGGGCAGCCTGGTCGGGCTGACGATCCCGCGCATCGACTTCGGCCCGCTCGGCCGCGACCTCTGCGAGGTCGGCGACGAGAGCAGCTTCACCGTGCTCGGCCGCGGTGCGACGCGGCCGCCGGTCTCGGGGCCGTTGCGCGTGCGTCCTTGACGGCGCGGCCACCGCCGCCCGGCCGCCGCGCGCGTATGCTGGTGCCCGGCGCCGGCTGCGTGGCGCCGCGGTCAGCCAAGCCCCCGCCATGAACCCGAGCCCCCCGCCACCCCCCACGCGCGGTTCGTCGGTGCTGGTGTTGATGGGCGAACGCGGGCACCGCGTGCTCGGCGCGGTGCTGTACTCGCTGCTCGGCGGGCTGCCGCTGATCCTGCTGGCGACGATGCTCGAGAGGGCGGCGCTGCTCGAGCAGGCCACCGTTGCCGGCACCTTCCTGTGGGTGGCCTTCCTGTGCCTGCTGCATCGCCGCGGCCGCGACACGGCGGCGCTCGCCGGGCTGGTGGTGGCGCTGGTCGCCGCCGGTGCCGGCTTCGGCGTCGGCTTCGGGTCGCCACGCAGCGTCGGCACGATGGCGCTCGTCGGCGCCATCGTCTGCGGCGGCATCTTCCTGTCGCGCGCAGCGCTCGCGGCCACCGTCGCCGCCAGCATCGCCGTCGTCGGCGGGTTGATCGTCGCGCAGAACCAAGGCTGGCTGCGAACGCCAGACTACTCGGTCGGCCTCGGCCAGTGGCTCGAGTACTCGGTGGCGCTGGCGATCATCGCGCTGAACATCTGGTTCGCGCGCAGCCTGGCGCTCGACGCGATGCACCGGGCCCTCGAGGGCGAGGCCTGGATCGCCTCGGTGCTGCGAAACGCGCCCGGCGCGCTCGCCGTCTCGACGCTCGACGACGGCCGCATTCACGACATCAACACCGCCTACGAGCGCACCTTCGGCCGCAGCCGCGACGACATCATCGGCCGCACCGGCGCCGAACTCCACCTGTGGGCGGACCCGGCCGACCGCGACCGCTACCTCGACCGGCTGCGCCGCGAAGGGCGCGTGACCGATCTGCCGGCGGTGATGCGGCGCGCCGGCGGCGAGACCTTCGAAGCCAGGGTCTCCGGCGAGAAGGCCGAGATCGGCGGCCGGCACTGGGTGGTGACCGCGATCGCCGATGTCAGCGCCGAGGTGCAGGCAAAGACGGCGCTGCAGGAGAGCGAGGCGCGCTTTCGCAAGCTGTTCCAGGAGAGCCCGGTGGCGGCGTCGATCTTCACGCCGGAGGAGGGCCGCTTCATCGACTGCAACGCCGCCTACGCGGCGCTGTTCGGCCACCCCCGAGAGGCGATCGTCGGCCGGCTCGGGCGCGACCTCGCGATCTGGCGCGACTTCGCCGACCGCGACCGTGCTTACGAGAAGCTCAAGCGCGACGGCACCGTTCGCAACCAGCACGCCGAGCTGCAGCGCGCCGACGGCTCGCTGCTGCACGCGTTGTTCAGCTGGACGCTGATCGACGTCGCCGGCGAGCCCTGCATCCTGGCGCAGGTGGTCGACGTGAGCGAACAGCGCCGCGCCGAGCGGGCGCTGCGCGAGTTGAACGAGGAGCTCGAGCGCCGGGTGCAGGAGCGCACGCGCGAGCTCGTCGACAGCAATGCGGCGCTGGCGGTGGCGCGGGACACCGCCGAGGCCGCGACGCGCGCGAAGAGCCAGTTCCTGGCCAACATGAGCCACGAGATCCGCACGCCGATGAACGCGGTGATCGGCCTCACCGAGCTGGCGCTGCGCCAGCCCGAGGCGGCCGCCGGGCCGCTGGCCGAGCACCTGCGCAACACGCGCCGCGCCGCCGGCTCGCTGCTCGAGATCATCAACCAGGTGCTCGACTTCTCGAAGATCGAGGCCCACCAGCTGGTGCTCGAGGAGGAGCCCTTCGACCTCGACGATCTGATGGCCAAGGTGCACTCGGTGCTCGGCGTCGCCGCCGCGGCGCGCGGCCTCGCGTTCACGGTCACCGTCGACGCCGGCCTGCCGCGGCGGCGCCTGGGCGACATGCTGCGCGTCGAGCAGGTGCTGCTGAACCTCGGCGGCAACGCGGTCAAGTTCACCGATCGCGGCAGCGTCGCAATCGAGGTCACCGCCGGCGACGCACCCCCGCGGCTGCGCTTCACGGTTCGCGACACCGGCATCGGCATCGATGCGGCGCTGCTGCCGCGGCTGTTCAAGCCCTTCGACCAGCTCGACGCATCGACCACGCGCCGCTACGGCGGCACCGGCCTCGGGCTCGCGATCTCGAGCCAGCTGGTGCAGCTGATGGGCGGCCGCATCGACGTGCGCAGCGTGCCCGGCGAGGGCAGCGAGTTCTCGTTCGAGCTGCCGCTGCCCGCCACCGGTGCCGCCGCGCCGCCGGCCATGCCGGCTGCGACATCGATGTCAGCGGCGGCGAGGCTTCGTGGCCGCCGCATCCTGCTCGCCGAGGACAACGAGCTGAACCAGATCGTCGCGCGCGAGATCCTCGAGGGCGACGTCGGCGCCGAGGTGACGGTGGTCGGCAACGGCGCCGAGGCGCTCGCCGCGCTCGACGGCGGGCGCTTCGACCTCGTGTTGATGGACGTGCAGATGCCGGGCATGGACGGCTACGAGGCCACCGAGCGCATCCGCCAGGACCCGCGGCACGCGGCGCTGCCGATCGTCGCGATGACCGCCCACGCGCAGCCGAGCGACCACGAGCGCAGCCTGCGGGCCGGCATGAACGGCCATGTCGCAAAACCCTTCGACCCCGCCGAGCTGTTCGAGACGCTGGCGGCGCTGCTCGCACCGCCGCCCGCTGCCGAACCTCGGGCCGCACCGGGCGCCGAACCGCAGGCGCCACCATCGCTTCCGCCACCCGCGCTGGACACCGCACTCGGGCTGCGCCGGTGCGGCGGTCACCCGCGGCTCTACGAAAGCGTGCTGCGCCGCTTCGTGCAGGCCCGCGCCGACGACGACCTGCGGCTGCGCGCCGCCTTCGAGCGCGGCGACGTCGACACGCTGGCGCGGCTGGCCCACGACCTCGTCGCCAACGCCGCCGCGATCGGCGCCGATCCGCTCGCCGATGCCGCCCGGAATCTGCTCGAATCGCCCGCCGGCCCGCCGCCGGCAGACCTCGTCGAGCAGCTGTTGCGGCAGCACGCCGACGTGCTGGCGGCGATCGAGCGGGAACTGACCGGGAACGAAGGCCGCGACTGAAGGCAGCCGCCGGGCAGCGCGGCGAACGCGCTGCTTCCAAGCGCCCGGCCGCTGCCCAACGGCGCGGCTGCTGGTTGACCCGAGCGCCGGAGAAGTAATACCATGCCTATTACGAGACGACGGCAGGAACGTCGATGACGGTGACCATCAAACTCGACGCACGGCTCGAGGGGAAGCTGCGGCAGCGCGCGTCCAGCACCGGCCGCAGCACCAGCGACGTCGTGCGCGCGGCACTGCAGGCCTACCTGGCGCAGCCCGAGCCGGGCCCGCCGCGTTCGGCCTACGAGTTGGGGGCGGACCTGTTCGGCCGCCACGCCGGCCCGTCGAACCTGGCCGCCGGGCGCAAGCGTGTGGTCGCCGACGACTGGGCTGCCCGCCATGCGCGCCGCGGCACGTGAGCCCTCGCCCCGATACCGCGTTGCCCATGCCGGGCCGGTGCTCGTCGACAGCGGGCCGCTGATCGCTCTCTTCAACGGTGCGGACCGCTGGCATGCCGCGGTATGCCGCTGGCTGCAGGACAACCCGGCGGCCGCACTCACCAGCACCTGGTGCGTGGCCACCGAGGTCTGCGCCCTGCTCGCCCGGCGCATCCACAACGACTGTGCGCTCGACTTCCTGCGCTGGGTGCAGCGGGGCGCGCTGACGCTGGACCGCGCGGACGACGGCAGCCTGACCGAGGTGCTGCGCATCAGCGAGCGCTTTGCCAGCCTGCCCTTCGACCTCGCCGACGCCTCCATTGCCGAGGCCGCGGCGCGCTTGAAGATCCGCCACGTGCTGTCGCTCGACGCCGACTTCGACGTTTACCGCGACCGCGCCGGCCGCCCGCTCGTCAACCTGCTGCGACCGTGATCTGCCGCGGCGAAACGCCGATCCAGCGGGAGCCCGCGGACGGCCGGTGGCCGGCGGCGGCCGTAGAACCGCTGCTAACTAGCGCGCGAAGCGGAAGTTGGCTCCGCGTGCACCGCCATGCAGGAATTGAGACGTGCCCGGCGGGCGAACCCAAAGAGTGCAGCTGCGAGTCCGACCAGCGCAGCGGTTCCCGGCTCGGGAACACCATTCGGCGGCTGCGCGGCAGCGGGCGTGAGCAGGAAGGTCCTCGTGTCCCCGTTTAGGGACTCGCGCCCCGTGGCCACGATCTGCGCGGCATCGTTGACGCCCCAGGCGATATCCAGTACCCAACCTGCAGCTCGCTGCTCAGGGCTCAGGAAGTCGTTCAAATCGACGATGCTGCCTTCGCTCCAAAGCGTCGCATGCGAGCCGGCTAAAGCGTGACTGCTGTAGCCGACAGCAAGGCCGGAGTTATTGACATCCAAAGCCCCGCTGTCGAAGGTGGCCGCGAGCGCTCCCAGTGGAGTCCAGACACCGGCCTCCCAGAGTGCAGCCTGTCGAACACATGGGCGGCCGACCACTGGGCAAACGTCCGCCGCGCCGGCCACGAGGCCGTGATCGTTGATCGCGGCGGCTTGGCTGCCGCCCGTCAAGCCTCCAAGGCCGATCATCGTGCCCGCCTGCCAAAGGAACGCGAACCCATGATTGGAACCGGGAGCGACCTCTGACGACCCGACCACCTGATTGTGTTCGTTGATGTCGTTGGCCTGACTGTTTCGGCCGCCGAGGGTGCCGAGCTCGACGGGGGCACCGCCTACCCATGCCACGGCTCGCGTTTCGAAGAAGCCCCCCGGTCCGCCAAATGACCGATAACCAGCTACGACGTTGGCCTCGTTGATGGCGCTCGCAACGGCGTGATAGGCCCCGCCCGAAGGCAACGCGACCGCCAGGCCGTTAACCCAGATCGTGGCAACCTGCTGCGCGCCAAATGCACCACCCCCCGCATCATGAGTGATCCCTGCAGCCGTCCCGGCATCATTGACTGCCTTGGGAAGTCGACTCGCTCCGCCGCCGGTCAGTCGTTCGAAGGCACCTTCGGCCCAAAGGTACGCTTCTGGGCCTGGATCCACGCGAGCAGCGATTTGGCCATTCGAGTTGATCCCGTAGCCACGGATACTCCCGCCGCCAGCCGGGACGCCAATGCTCTGCACCGAATAGGTCGGCAACCCCCAAGCCGGGATCGCCAGCGCCCCCATGGCGGCGCCGACGGCTGCAGCTTTGCTAAACATCGTCTTCCCCCGGACCATTACGCAACTCCATGACTGCACACCCGCGCGCAGCTCGGGTGGAGTGTTAGTTGGAGCTGGTCAAGCGGCTACCCCCCCCCCGCACCCGCGGGGGATGGGATCGTACGAATTGCTATTGGCCGCCTTGGTCGATTAGCAGCTAGCGCGCGAAGTGGAACCCGCCTCCGCGCGCACCACCATGCAGGAGCCGAGACATCGCCCGGCGGGCCAACCCACCGAGTACAGCCGCGAGCCCGACCAGCGCAGCGGTTCCCGGCTCGGGAACCCCGTTGGGCGGCTGCGCGGCAGCGGGTGTGAGCAAGAAGGTCCGGGTGCTCCCACTTTGGGACTCGCTCCCCGTGGCGACGATCTGCCCGGCATCGTTGACACCCCAGGCAACGCGCAGTTCCCAGCCGGCAGCCCGCTGCTCCGGGCTCAGGAAGTCGTTCAAGTCGACGATGCTCCCCTCTTCGCTCCATAGCGTTGCGCGCGAACCGCCGCGTGCCGTATCGCTGTAGCCGACGGCGAGGCCCGAGTTGTTGATGTCGTACGCGGAACTGTTGGCGGCGGCCTCGAGCGCGCCGAGCGGTGTCCACACGTCGGCTTCCCAGAGCGCGGCCTGTCGAACGCATGGACGGCCGACCACCGGGCACACGTCCAACCCTGCAGCTACAACGCCATGATCGTTGATCGCGTAGGCGGCGCTCCCACCGGTGAGCCCCCCTAAGTTGATCATCACGCCCGCCTGCCAGAGGAACGCAAACCCAGCATTGGAGCCCGGCGTGACCGTCGACGAGCCGACCACTTGGTTGTGTTCGTTAATGTCGCGCGCTTCGCTATACGTCCCGCCGAGCGTGCCGAGGTCCACGGGAAGGCCCCCGACCCAAACAGTGGCGCGATGATCCATCGGAAACCAAGGATGTCCGAAGGCTCGGGTACCGGCTACGACACTGCTCTCATTGATGGCATACGCAATGCCGTGATACGCACTTCCTGCCCCTAGTGCGAAGGGCACGCCGCCCGCCCATAACGTCGCGAGTTGCTGTACGCCCAACGGAGCAATCACGTGGGAGATCCCGGCGAGCGTTCCGGCATCATTGATTGCCAACGGGATCTGGCCTACCCCGCCTGTCAAACGTTCGAACACACCGCCACTCCAACGGTAGCCGTTGGGCCCGCCCGGGCTAGAAACAGCGATTTGGCCGCCCGAGTTGATCCCATAGCCCCTGACATCTTCAGCACCAGCCGGGACACCGATGCTCTGCACCGAGTACATCGGCAAAGCCCGCGCCGGGACTGCCAGCGTTCCCAGTACGACACCGATGGTCGCGGCACAGCGAACCTTCACCCTCCCTCGCATCATCACGCGGCTCCCCTGCGCACCCGCGCGCAGCATCTGTCGACTGTTAGCTGGAGCGTTCCCAATGGCTACCCCCCCCGCGATTGCGGGGCTGGGATCACGCGAATTGCTCCAGGCGATCTTGTTCGGCTAGCCGGAGACTCCGATCACTTCGCCGGCGTGGGAGCCGTCGCAGAACGGCTGGTTGCCCGATTGCCCGCAACGGCACAGCGTCGCGTTCGCGCAGCGTGCGATCGTTCGACCGCTCGTGCACTGCAGGTGCACCGCGCCGTGCAGCACCAGCGGGCCGTCGGCGATCGGCTGCACGCGGATGCACGCCGGCACCACCGCCACTGCCGGCTCGTCGATCGGCGGCACCTCGCCGGCGCCGGCGAAGCCGGCCTCGTCGTGGCTCGAGTCGCACCAGGGCTTGCGCTGCGAGCGGCCGCAGCGGCACAGCCTGCCCTGGGCGACCGTGGTGCCGTCGATATCGAAGCAGCCCTCGACCTCGAGCGGGCCGTCCTCGACCAGCCGCACCACCGGCTCGGCCGGCGCCACCGCAGCGGCACGCGCCCCCTCACCGAGCACCGACGCCGACACCGCTGGCAGCCGCAGGCGGCCTTCGTGCACCGGCGGGCACCAGTAGAGGCCGCCGGTCTCGGCCTGGCTGTGCGCGAGCAGCGCATCCTGGATGCCGTCGTCGAGGCCGATCATCCGCCGCAGCTGGCGGAGGTGGGTCCCGGCCTCGGCGGCGAAGGCCACGAACACCAGGCCGTGGCGACGCGCATCGCCCCACGGCATCGAGCGGCGCAGCAGGAAGGCCGGCGGCTCGAGGTCTTCCTGCGCGGTGCGTTTGACGTGCGCCGACTCGGGTGCCTCGGCGAGTTCCTCGTCGGTGTCGACGGTGCGGCCCAGGACATGGTTGCGCGCCGGCTGCGGCAGCGCCGCGAGGCGGTCGCGGAAGTGCAGCCAGCGCTGCACGAGCGCGAAGCTGCCGCCCTCCCCCTCGCCCTCGGGCACCAGGGCCGCCGCCCAGGCCTCGTCGCCCTTCGGGTTCTCGGTGCCGTCCTGCCAGCCATGCAGGTCGCGGCCGTGGCGGTAGTTGAACATCGGTGTCGCCTCCTCGAGCCGGGCCACCGGAGCCAGCAGGCTGGAGAGCCGGTCGACATGCTCGAAGACGCGGCCGGGGTCGGGGCCCGGCACCAGCGTCCACAGGTCGTGCTGGGTGGCCGGCATCACGAAACGGCCGCGCTGCAGCCTGGGCATCGCCGCCAGCCCCGGCACCTCGGCATCGACCGCCTGAACCAGCAGCGCGCCCAGGCCCACCACCACCCCCTGCGGCGGCAGCGCCGCGAGCACGCGCCACAGCGCGGCGGCGTCGCGGGCCCGCCAGTGCAGGGACATCGCTGCCGGCGGCTCGGCACCGAGCACGTTTTGCTTGAAGTCGACGGGGCGGCTGCTCATCCGGTGGGCTCCTCGCGGCGTTGGCCGATGCCGCGATGATCACCGCTCGCCCTCCCGCCGGGGGTGACGCGAGTCAGGACGGCAGGAAGTCCACCGGCCAGCTGACGACCATCGGCTCGACCTCCTTGGCGCCGAAGTGGAACTGCCGCACCCGTGCCACCAGCTTGCGTTCGAGGTCGGGTTCGCCGAGCTCGCTCTCGACGATGCGGCAGGCGACCACTTCGCCCGACGGTGCGATCTTCAGCTCCAGCACCACCTTGCCCTGCAGCACCGGCTGCTCGCGAAGGGCGCTGTTGTAGAGCGCGTGGATCGCTCCCTTGTGGCGGTCGAAGACGAGCTTGATGTCCTCGATCGAACGTGACGCGCGGCCCGCGAGATCGTGGTCGATCGTTTGACGTAGGCCAGCGGCACCCCGCCGGTGACGGTGACACTGCGCGACGCGTCGCCGCCGCCGCCCTGGCAAGCGGCGAGCAGCAGCAGCGCCGGCGCTGCAACGCCGCGCCACGGATTCATGCCCGCCGCCCCTCGGTCGACAACGCGGCAAGGCCTTCGGTGCAGTGCAGCGCACCGCGGTCGTCGACCACCACCACGTCGACACCGGGCAGCTGCCGGACGAGGTTGAAACCAGCCTCGATGCCGAGCACGAACACCGCCTTGCCGAGCGCCTCGGCGGTAAGGCCATCGTCGGCGAGCACGGTGACACTGCGCAGGTGGCTCGGCGAGCGGCCGCTGCGCGGGTCGAGCAGGTGGTGGTGACGAACGCCGTCGCGGACGAAGCAGCGCCCGTAGTCGCCCGAGGTCGAGACCGCGGTGTCGACCAGCGGCAGCACGGCAACCACCTGCTTCGGATCGCGCGGGTCGCGGATCGCCACCGTCCAGGGCTGGCCGAGGCGGTCGCCGAGCACGCGGCTGTCGCCACCGGCGGCGACGATGGCGTGCCGGACGCCATGCCGGCGCAGGATCGCGCAGCTGGTGTCGACGGCGTGGCCCTTCGCGAAACCGCCGAGGTCGATGCGCATGCCGGGCTTGCCGAATCGCAACGTGTGCGTGGGGGCATCAAGCAGCAGGGCCTGCCAGCCGATGGCGCGCACCGCGGCGGCGAGCTTCGCGTCGTCGGGTGCGACGCCGGCGCGGTAGTCGTAGAGCACGCCGGCGCTGGCGTAGCTGATGTCGAAGGCGCCGCCGCTCAACCGCGAAAAGCCGATCGCCTGAACAACCAGCCGGTACAACTCGTCGGACAGCGGCACCGCCCCCGACCCCGCCGCGGCATTGACAAGCGAGAGCTCGGAGTCGGCGCGGTACGGGCTGAAGCTGCGCTCGATTCGCTGCATCTCGGCCATCACCGCGGCCATCGCCGCGGCACCGCGGGCGCGGTCCTCGGCCCACAGCTGCACCGACACCTCGGTGCCCATGATCGGCTGGCGGCGTTGCATCCAGCCGCCCCGCGCCACGGCAGCGCGCGGGTGCGCGGGAGGCAGGGCTGGGGCCCCCGGCCAGGTGGTATCGAGCTGCATGAGTGTCCCCCTCGTTCGCCGTCGGGGGCGCATGCTCGGCGCCTCACCCGGCGCGAGTGCGAGCGTTCGTTAACCGCGGGCCATGTGCTTACAGGTCCTTCGGAACAAGCTGCGCTCGGCGGTAACCGGGCGGTGCAGCCGCCGCCGCGCCGGTGTCCGCACGAAACCGGTTACCGGGTTCGTTGCCGCGTGGTGTCGATTTACGGCCGGCTCGCGCGTCGTCCGGTTTGCAGGCGGCCGCGTGCGCCGCCCGCGTGACCATCCATCGAGGAGCAAGAATGCAAGTGCAGCCCTATCTCGTCTTCGGCGGCCGCTGCGAAGAGGCGCTCGAGTTCTACAAGCGCTCGCTCGGCGCCGAAGTGCGCCTGCTGATGCGCTTCAAGGACTCTCCCGAGCCGCCAACGGCCGACTGCATGCCGCCGGGCAGCGAGAACCGCGTGATGCACTCCGAGCTGGTGATCGGCTCGAGCGTCGTGATGTGCACCGACGGCATGGCGTCGGACGACGGCACCTTCAAGGGCTTCTCGCTCTCGCTCGCGCCCGCCGACGCCACCGAGGCGAAGAAGCTCTTCGACGCCCTCGCCGCCGGCGGCCGGGTGACGATGCCGCTGGCGGCGACCTTCTGGTCGCCCTGCTTCGGCATGTTGGTCGACCGCTTCGGCGTGTCGTGGATGGTCAACGTCGTCGGCGTCTGACGCGAAGAGGGTCTACGAGTCGCGCCGGCAGCGCGACGACATCTACAAGAAGGTGATGGCCGACCCGCGGCCGGCGCCGATGATGGATCCGAAGGCGACGCCCTTCGACACGATGCGAGTGTTCTGGGGTGAGTTCAAGGGCATCGCCGGCGCCCGGCGCTCAGGCCATGCGCCGGTGACGGTGGGTTGCGGCGCGTAAGCAGGTGCGGCGCTTGTCGGCGTTGTCCGACAGCGCCGTCTCGTCGTCACCGGCAGACGCCCCGCCATTGCGCTGCCAGCATGGGCTCTCCCGCGGCGGTAGCGCCGCTCGGCCATTGACGATTGCCCGAAAGGAGCCCCGAATGAACCATCGCCTGCGCACCCGTTCCACCCCGGCCGCGTCCGCCGCGGCCGCGCTGCTGATCGCAACGCTGGCGCCGGCAGCCGCCCTCGCCTACCACGGCGACGCGATGCCGCCCGAGGCCGAGGCCCGGATGCTCGCCGAACAGGCCGGTGCACCGCTGACCCGCGACGAGGTGCTGGCCGAACTGGCGCTGGCCAGCCGCGCCGGCACGCTGACGCCGGGCGGCGAGATCGGCGACACCGATGCGGTGCTGGCGTCGCGCGAGCGGTTCATCGTCGCGCAAGCGGCCGAGATCGTCGCCCGCCACGAGGCCGAGCAGGCGGCGCGCATCGCCGCGCTGGAAGAGGCAGCCCGCGTCGCGGCTGCTGACGCGGCATCGCGCGCCGCTGCTGCTGCGCAGCCGGGCGAGGCCATGGTCGCCGCAGCGCCGGCGGCCGACGTCGACGCCGCCGACTCGCTGTCGGCAAGCGAATCGCTGGTGACGGCGCCGGCACCGGCGGCGCCACTGCCGGAGCCCAAGCCCGAGGTGCGGCCCGAGGCGATCAAAAACGAAGAGCGGCCGGATCTCTCCGAGGCGCCGGCGACCGACCGGGACTGAGCTCCGATCGCCGCGACCCCGCCGAGGCCCGCCCACGCCAGCGCGGCGGTGCGCCGAAGAGCCGAAGCCGGCGCGAAGGCCGTTGCGCAGGCCGCGCCGCCAGCCACCGCCGAGCGGCCGGCGCCGGCAGCAGCGGCGGCACCGGCAGCACCGCGAACGAAGGCGGCGCCAGCTGCGCCGAGCGAGACGAGCGGTGTCGGCCGCGCCGGGGCCAGGCCGAGCACCGCGGCCTGGGCCGCAGCCAGCGGCACCGCCAGCGCCGCCCAGGCCACCAGCGGAGCACGCTACACAAGAGCAGCCGCCGGCATTCGTGGTGCGCCGGTCAGCCGCCCGTCGTGCGCGGAGTGCCAAGCGCCACCGCGATCGTCTGCAGCAGCTGCAGCGGGCTGAAGGGCTTGACGATGTAGGCGTCGGCGCCGGCTTCGTCACCCCGCTCGCGGTCGCGCCCGGAGCCGAGCGCGGTGAGCATCACGACGCGGATGCCGGCGGTCTCGGGGTCGCCACGCACGCGCCGGCACATCTCGAGGCCATCGACCTTGCCCGGCATCATCACGTCGAGCAACAGCAGGTCGGGCTTCAGCGAGCGCACCGCGTCGAGCCCGCGCTCGGCGTTGTTCGTCTCGAAGATCGCAAACCCCTCCGGCTCGAGCGCCATGCGCACGAGTCGCCGGATGTCGGCGGAATCTTCGACGACGAGCACCCTCTTCATTCCCTCGCTCCGTGGCACCGCCGCGGCAGGAGGCCGCGGCCAGCAGGTCACGGCCATGATAGTGGTGCGTCCACGCCGAGAAGCAGATGCGGCCAAAGGCGAAACGCCGCCGTGCGGGCAGGCACCCGCAACGGCGGCGGCGGAGCGGGAGGGGGTCGGGTCAGCGCGTCGGACGGCGGCGCAGGGCGCCCGCGCCCAGCAGGCCGAGGCCGACCAGCGCCAGGCTCCCCGGCTCCGGCACGCCCGGGGGCACGATCGAGGCGTCGTTGGCCAATTGCCAGCGCAGGATGTCGTGATTGCCGAAGCCCGATCCGGTGCCGCTGGTGAAACCGACAAAGGCGTCGTTGGTGCCGAGGATGGCGGCGATGTCGATCACGTGGTTGCTAAGGATCGCCACCGGCGCGGCATTGCCGTCCTGCACGGTGACGTCGAGCTCGGCGCCGTCGTAGTTGATGACCACCGTCCAGATGTTGCCGTTGCTCATGCAGCCGGCACGCAGGTGGTTGTTGCCGAAGTCGCAGGTCACCTCGCCGTAGGGGCTGGCCAGCGGGTTGCTCGCCAGGCTGCCGTTGGTGTCGAGCCCGACGTGGTTGCTGCTGTTGTTGTCCTGGGCGCCGTTGTTGAAGGTGTCGAACTCGATCGCGATGCTGTTGCCGACGCCCTGGTAGCCAATGCCGCCGCCGCCGACACCGAGCCCGTTGGCCCCGGCGGCAACGACGAAGGTCAAGCCGTCGGCGGGATCGATGCCTCCCGACTGCGTGATGCGGAACTGGAACGTGGTGCTGAAGGTGGCGTTGTTGCCGAGCGTGATCGCCGACTGGCTGTAACCCGCGCCGGCCTGGCCCTCGAGCGCAGGGGTCAGGCGCAGCACGGTGCCGGCTTCCGCGGTGTTGCCCACACAGGTGAGCTGCGTACCGCAGGTGCCGCTGAAGTCGTTGATGTCGAACAGCAGCACGGCTTGCGCTGGCAGCGCCATCGCGCCCAGGGCCGCCGCCGCCACCGTGGCCCGCATGCTGCGAAGGTTGGTCGGCTTGTTCATGGTCTCGATCCTCGGTCGAATGGCATGCGGCCGTCGGGCGGCCGACGCGGCGCCTCACGCAGGAACCGCGCCAGCGCCCGAAATCCCGTTCTGTAACAAGGCTTTGGCCGAGGGCCCCAGGCCCGGCGGCGGCGACGGTGTCAAACCGGGCGACAGCGCCGTTCGGGGCGCGGCACGGCGTTCGTGGCGACAATGGCAGCTTTCGGCCCGACGAAGATGATCGACAAGATCGCCCCCTCCGCGGCCGCAGCGTTGGCCGGCCTGCCCGACGGCGCCACGGTGATGATCGGCGGCTTCGGCGGCGCCGGGCAGCCGCACGAGCTGATCGACGCGCTGATCGCGCAGGGCGCGAGCCGGCTGACGATTGTCAACAACAATGCCGGCAACGGCGACACCGGGCTCGCGGCGCTGATCGCCGCCGGCCGCGTGCGGAAGATCGTCTGCAGCTTCCCGCGCCAGCCCGATTCCTGGCACTTCGACCGCATGTACCGCGCCGGCCGGCTCGAGCTGGAGCTGGTGCCGCAGGGCAACCTGGCCGAACGCATCCGCGCCGCCGGCGCCGGCATCGGCGCCTTCTTCACGCCCACCGGCTACGGCACCGCGCTCGCCGAGGGCAAGGAGGTGCGCGAGCTCGGCGGTCGAATGCAGGTGCTGGAGCACCCCATTCACGCCGACTTCGCGCTGATCAAGGCCGAGCGCGGCGACCGCTGGGGCAACCTCACCTACCGCAAGACGGCGCGCAACTTCGGGCCGATCATGGCGATGGCGGCGAAGGTCACCGTGGCCAGCGTGCACGAGGTGGTACCGCTCGGTTCGATCGACCCCGAGGCGGTGGTCACCCCCGGTGTCTACGTGCAGCGCGTCGTGCTGGTGCCCCGCCCTGCAGGAGCCACACCGTGATCGCCAAGTGGAGCCGCGACCAGATCGCCGCGCGCGTCGCGCGCGACATCCCCGATGGCGCGGTGGTCAACCTCGGCATCGGGCTGCCGACGCTGGTGGCCAACCACTTCGCGCCCGGACGCGAGGTGCTGCTGCACAGCGAGAACGGCGTGCTCGGCATGGGGCCGGCGCCGCCCGAGGGGCGGGAGGACTGGGACCTGATCAACGCCGGCAAGCAGCCGGTGACGCTGCTGCCCGGCGGCAGCTTCTTCCACCATGCCGACAGCTTCGCGATGATGCGCGGCGGCCACATCGACATCTGCGTGCTCGGCGCCTTCCAGGTCTCGGGCGCGGGCGACCTCGCGAACTGGCACACCGGCGAGCCCGGTGCGATCCCTGCCGTCGGCGGGGCGATGGACCTGGCCACCGGCGCCCGCGCCACCTGGGTCATGATGGAACACCGCACCAAGCAGGGCGAACCGAAGATCGTCCCCCGCTGCACCTACCCGCTGACCGGGCTGGCCTGCGTGAAGCGCATCTACACCGACCTGGCGGTGCTCGAGGTGACGCCCGCCGGCCTGCGGGTGCTCGAACGCGCCGACGGGCTGACGATGGCCGCGTTGCAGGCGGTGACCGGCGTCGCGCTGGCCGACGACTGACGCGCGGCGCGGCAGGGCCGCCGCCAGCGGCTCCGGACCACCGGCGCAAGGGCCCGGGCCGTGATCGGGAAGGGTCGCAACGTCGTTCACGACACCGGCGGTGGCGTTCGTCGCACGCAGCCAGCGGGCTCTCCTCGGCCGGCGCACAATCACCGCCCTTCGCCTCCCGCTGCCGCGCGCAACGCCGGCCCGGCCCGTCCCGGTGCCAACCGCCTCATCCGACACGCCATGCCCGACTCCCGATTCATCCCCGCGTTCCGCCTGACCACCCTGGCCGCCGCACTCGCCGCTGCAGGCTGTGCCGGCCTCCCCGGGACCGCCGGTGCCCCGGCCACACCTTCTGCCGCGGCCACGGCGCCGGCAAGACCGGCCGCGGCCGCACCGGCGCCCGCGGCCGGCGCTACTGCCGCGGCAACGCCGCCAGCGGCGCGCCCGGGCAGCCCGCCGGCGCCGGCCGCGGCCCCGCCGGTGCCCGGCCAGCCACAACCGTTCGCCACCGTGATCCGCGATGCCAAGCGCATCGACGGTGGCTTGTTCACGGTCTGGCAGAAGGACGAGAAGTTCTGGCTCGAGCTCGACGCGAAGGACTTCGGCCGCGCGCTCTTCCTGTCGCCGAAGCTCGCATCGGGAATCGGCGAGGCCGGCATCTTCGCCGGCACGATGCTGAAGCCGCAGGTGGTGGAGCTGCGGCGTGTGCACAACCAGGTGCAGTTGATCGCGCTGAACACCGCCAGCTTTGCGCGGCCGGGCACGCCGGAGGCCCGCAACGTGGCCCAGGGCTACTCGCCGAGCCTGCTGGCGAGCACGCCGGTGGCAAGCCAGCCGCACCCCGACCGCAAGACGGTGCTCGTCGACGCCACCGCGCTCTTCGTCAACGACATGCTCGGCCTCGGCGCGACGCTGGCGCGAAGCTTCCGCCAGAACTACGCGCTCGACCGCGGCAACTCGGCCATCCTGCGTGTGCGCAGCAAGCCCGCGCTGCTGGCGATCGAGGCCAACAACCACTACGCCACCGCGGTGGTCGCGCAGCCGACCCCGGGCGCACCGTCGACGGCGCCGCAGCCTTCCACGCCCCGCCACCTGCCCGACGCGCGCAGCCTCTTCCTCGGCGTGCACTACTCGCTGGCACCGCTGCCCGAGCAGCCGATGCGCCCGCGGCTGGCCGACGGCCGCATCGGCCACTTCCCGCACTCGCTGTACGACTGGAGCGACGACCTCGCGCGCACGCCGCGTGTGCACCACGTCGCGCGCTGGCGGCTCGAGAAGAAGGACCCGGCGGCCGAGAAGAGCGAGCCGGTGAAGCCGATCACCTACGTCATCGACCGCAACGTGCCGCTGAAGTATCGCGAGTCGATCCGCGCCGGCATCCTCGAGTGGAACAAGGCCTTCGAGCGCATCGGCTTCGTCGGCGCCATCAAGGTCGAGGTCCAGCCCGACGACGCCGACTGGGACACGCTCGACTTCGGCGTCGCTTCGGTGCGCTGGCTGACCAACGCCAACCCGCAGTACGGTGCCATCGGGCCGCGGCATGTCGACCCGCGAACCGGCGAGATCCTCGACGCCGACATGCTGTTCGAGAGCCTGTCGTCGCGCAACATCCGCAGCTGGCGCGCGCGGCTCTACACCGACGCGTCGGCCTGGAACCCGATCCTGCAGATCGGCCGCCCGCCGGCCGAGGCGGCACACGACATGCTGCGCTGCGAGCACGGCGACCATGCCGCCGAACAACTCGGTTACGCGCTCGACGTGCTCACGAGCGCCGGCGACCTCGATCCCGGCAGCCCCGAGGCCGAGGCCTTCGTGCAGGCCTACATGAAGGACGTGACGATGCACGAGGTGGGCCACACGCTCGGGCTGCGGCACAACTTCCGCGCCTCGCGCGTCTACAGCCCGGCGCAGCTGGCCGACCCCGAGTTCACGCGAGCGAACGCGCTCACCGGGTCGGTGATGGAGTACGCGGCGGTCAACCTGCCGTCGCCGGGCGAGAAACGCCCGGCGCCGTTCCAGACCACGCTCGGCCCCTACGACCACTGGGCGATCGAGTACGCGTACAAGACGATCGCGCCCGAGCAGGAGGCCGCCGAGCTGCAGCGCATCGCGTCGCGCAGCTACGAGCCGGAGCTGGCCTACGGCACCGACGAGGACAACTTCTTCGGCGTCGACCCCGAATCGCTGCACTTCGACCTCGGCAGCGACCCGATGGGCTTTGCGAAGAAGCGTTTCGAGATCGCGCAGGAGATGTTCCGCCGGCAGGAGGCGCGCACCTTCGCGCCCGGCGCCAAGTACTCGGCGCTGCGCCGATCGCTGCAGCGCGCGGTGGTCGACGCCGGAATCGCCGCGGGCACGCTGCTGCGGCAGATCGGCGGCGTGCGAACGCTGCGCGACCACCCGGGTACCGGCCGCGACCCGCTGCAGCCGGTGCCGGCGGCCGACCAGCGCGCCGCGCTCGACCTCATCGCACGGTACGCACTCGCCGCCGACACCTTCGTCGTCTCACCGGAGCTGGCGCGCCGGCTCGCGCCCGACTACCTCGAGGTTGCCGACCAGGTCTTCACCGGCAACTTCAACAGCATCCAGACCTACTACCCGCTGGCGCAGACGCTGCACGCGATGCGCACCGCGCTGCTGAACCAGCTGATGAGCGACACGCTGGCGGTGCGGCTGCTCGACAGCGAGCGCAAGGTGCGGCAGCCCGACGAGGCGCTGCGCCTGTCGGAGCTGTACCGCCGGCTCGAGGCCGAGATCTGGAGCGAACTCGCCGGCAAGGTGATCGAGATCCCGGCCGCGCGGCGTGAACTGCAGCGCGAGCACGCCAACCGGTTGGCGGCGCTGGTGCTGCGGCCATCGGCCTACAGCCGCGCCGACGCGCGTGCGCTGGTCCGTGGCCAGGCCACCGATCTCGCCGCGCGGCTCGAGGCCGCGGTGAAACGGCCGGGCACCAGCGACGAGACCCGCGCCCACCTGCGCGACAGCGCCGATGCGCTGCGCGCGGCGATCGCCGCCACGCTGCAGCGCGCGGGGACGTGATGAGCCCCCACGCTCCCTCTCGTACGATCGGTCCATCGGACCGCCCGTGTCCGGGCTCGGCCCCCAGGGGGGCTTTGCCAGCGGACCGGCAGAGCCGGGGGTGGGCCCGCGCGTCGGGGCCGGCAGCGCTGAATCCGTGCCATTCCTGGGTGGGTCCCGGGCGGTGAGGACCGGTAGAGGCCGGTCCGCGACAGGACCCGAGGGGGGCGCGCGCTAGACCCGCCGCGCCTGCCCGGCCCAGTACGGCTCGCGCAGCTTGCGCTTGAAGATCTTGCCAGTGTCCTCGCGCGGCAGCTGCTCGTGGAAGGTCATCAGCTTCGGTACCTTGTAGCTGGCGATTCGCTCGCGCAGCATCTCCTGCAGCGCCGCGGCGTCGAGCGTGGCGCCGTCGCGCGGCTGCACCGCGGCGACCAGCGACTCGCCGAACTCGGCGTCGGGCACCCCGAACACAGCGCAGTCGGCCACCCCGGGCAGCGTCTGCAGCACCGCCTCGATCTCGGCCGGGTAGATGTTGACGCCACCCGAGATCACCATGTCGGCCGAGCGGTCGACGATGAAGAGGAAGCCGTCGTCGTCGAGGTAGCCGATGTCGCCCATCGTCTTCATGCCGTCGACTTCCATCCGCGCCCGCGCAGCGCCGTTGTTGACGTAGGTGAAGTCCGAGGTCGCCGGCTGGTGGGCGTAGATCAGCCCCGCCTGCCCGGCGGGCAGGCGGCGGCCCTGCTCGTCGAGGATCGCGAGCGTCACACCGGGCATCGGCAGCCCTGCCGAACCCGGCTTGCGCAGCGCCTGCTCGCTGGTCAGCAGTGTCATGTAGCCGAGTTCGCTCGAGCCGTAGCACTCGTTGATGACCGGCCCCCACCACTCGATCATCGCGCGCTTGACCTCGGGGGCGCAGGGTGATCCGGTGGAGCCGACGAAGCGCATCGACGAGAGGTCGTAGCGGCGCTTGACTTCGTCGGGCAGCACCAGCATTCGCACGTACATCGTCGGCACCAGGTAGGCGTGCGTCAGGCGGTGCTGCTCGATCAGCTGCAGCGTGCGCTCGGCGTCGAAGCGTTCCTCGATGAAGAGGTGGGCGCCCTCCATCGCGGCACCGAGCGCGTAGGCGTTGGGTGCACTGTGGTACATCGGCGCGCTGACGAGCGCCCGCGCCTCGGGGACGAGGCCGTACGCGAGCTTGCGCACCAGCGCGCCCGCCGCCAGCTGCTCCGGCGTGGACGGCTCGCGGCGGATGCCCTTCGGCCGGCCCGTGGTTCCCGAGGTGTAGAACATCGCGCCGCGCGGCGGCGCGGCCGGGCCTGCGACCGGCGGCGTCGCGTCGCGAAGCGGCTCCCAGGGCGTCGCCCCCGGGTGGTGCTCGCTCGTGCCGTGCGTGACGAAGAGCTGCACCCCGCCGAGGCCGGGATCTTCGAGACCGTCGAGCAGCTTGCGGTCGGCCACCAGCACCTTGGCCCCGCTGTCGTCGACGATGTAGTGAACCTCGTCGGCCTTGTAGTGCCAGTTGATCGGGCACCACTGCGCGCCGACCCAGCGCGCAGCGAGGATCAGCTCGAGCGTGGTCGGATGGTTGCGCATCAGCATCGCGACGACATCGCCGTCGCCGACGCCGCGTGCGCGCAGCGTCGCGGCGGCACGCAGGGTGCGCTGCTCGAACTCGTCGGCCGCGATGGTGTGCCCGAGGAAGTGAATGGTCGGCTTCATGCGTGTGAGGGAACGGCGGCCAGGGCCGCGGGTGGCAAGACGGTGCGATTCTGAGGCAGCACCGCCGTCGCGGTTTCTTACAGAGAGGCGGCAACAGCGCTCCCTGGCATGCCTTCGGATCTCGCAAGTCATTGATTTCTGACGAAGTCACTCATCCCGGCGCGAAAGTTGCATCTTGCCCATCGCGGCTGCCCCCCGGGCGCTGCCACAACTCATGCGGTTCGGAGGCCCTACGATGAACATCAAGCCCGCCCTCTCGCTCGTCGGCGCTGCCGCGCTTGCACTTTTCAGTGCCTCGGCATCGGCCGGATACGTCGCATCCACCTGGGGCGACGACAGCGTCCACATCCTGGACGACAACTTCAACAACGTCAGCAGCTTCGCCGTCGGGCAGAGCCTGCCCAACGGCATTGGTACCGACGGCACGACGATCTGGGTCGGCACCTTTGTCGATTCGACGGTGCGCGCTTTCGACACCAGCGGCAACCTGCTCTACAGCTGGGGCGGCTCCGGCTTCGAAAACCTGCAGGGTCTGGACTACATGAACGGCGAGATCGCGATCGCCAACGGCTCCCAGATCCAGTTCCGCAACGCACTCACCGGCGCACTCAACAGCTCGATCAGCGGCGCCAACATCAACGGCACCATCGAAGGCATCGACTTCGACGGCACGATGATCTGGGCGGTCTCCGACGCCAACCTCTATGGCATCGATGCCGCCACCGGCAACACGCTGAGCACGATCCCCAATGCCGCGGCCGGCTGCTCGTTCTCCGGCACCGGCATCGCGTCGGTGGGTGCGAACCAGCTCGCGCTGGCGTGCGCCAACGGCGACTGGTTCCTGGTCAACAAGGGCGATGGCAGCGTCGTCAACAGCGGCAACAACCAGCTGCAGATGTTCGGCCTCGACTATCACACCGGCATCCCGCCGATCCCCGAGCCCGGCGTGCTGGCACTGCTGGCCGCGGTGGCGCCCGCTGCGCTGATGCTGCGCCGGCGCCGCAAGGTCGCCTGAACCCCGGCCGCCTCCCGGCGGCCGCCTCTCGTTGATGCGGGCCGCCGAGCCCGCATCGTCGTTTCAGGGTCCTCAGGACGAAACGGCGCCCGTCGACGCCATCCGGTACCAGCACACCCCCTGCCCGTCGGTATCGACGACGACCTCGCCGCGCCGGACCAGGTGGTTCAGGCAGGCCACGCTCTCGCCGGTGGCCATGCCGAGAAGGTGGCCGTCGGCCTCGGCAATCGGGCGGCCGAAGAGCGAGCCGAAGACGTCGATCGCGCGGCGCGGTTCGGTGAGCCGGCGGCGAAGGCGGTCGAGCGCCCGCTGCTGCCCCTGCGACAGCGCCTGCAGCCGCTTGTGCAGGCCGCGGAAGGCGTCGCCGTGCGCCGGCAGCACGAGCACGTCCTCGGGTACCTCACGCCGCAGCTTGTCGAGCGAGGCCAGCCAGTCGGCCAGCGGGTCGGCGTCGGGCTCGGTGGGGTGCACCGAGACGTTCGACGAGATGCGCGGCAGCACCTGGTCGCCGGAGATCAGCAGCTTGCGCTCCGGGCAGTACAGGCAGGCATGTTCCGGCGAGTGGCCGCTGCCGACGATCACGCGCCAGCGGTCGGCGCCGATCGCCAGCTGCTCGCCGTCGCGCAGCCGGCGGTAGCTGTCGGGCAGCTTGTGGATGTGGGTGCCGAAGTTGCCGAAACGCGCCCGGTAGCCCTCGATCGCGGCGTCGCTCCAGCCGCAGCGGCGGTAGAACTCGATGCCCTCGGGCGGCGCTTCGCGGCCGGTGTCGCCGACCATCACCCGGCAGCTCAGATACTCGAGCCGCGTCATCCACAGCCGTACGCCGAACTTGCGCGTCAGCCAGCCGGCCATGCCGATATGGTCGGGGTGCATGTGGGTGACGAAGACCCGCGTCATCGGCCGCTTGTCCTTGGCCTCGAGGAACAGCCGCCGCCACATCGCCACCGCGTCGTCGGTCCGGGTGCCGGTGTCGACCACCGCCCAGCCGTCGCCGTCGTCGAGCACCCAGAGGTTGATATGGTCGAGCTGGTAAGGCAGCGGCATGCGCACCCAGTGCAGGCCGGGCAGGATCTCGAGGTGCTCGCCGCGGCCCGGCGGGCTCTCGAACGGGTACTCGAGATGCGGCCGGTCGGCGGTGATGTCGAGCGAGGCGTCAGCCACGGCGCCCCCCCGACGCGGCCTTCGGCCGTCTCCGTCCCGGGGAGGCTCCGCCGGCGGGCCGGCGGAGCCGGATCCGCGCCGGCAGCCTGTGTCCTGCGCCGGCCTGGGTCGTGCCGTGGCTCGTGGTGTTCATATCTTTCCTCTTTGGCGCAGCCGGCTCAGGGTTTCCGCGGAGAGGTTCAGGTGCGATGCCAGTTCCTTGCGCGGCAGCCGGTCGGCGAGTTCCGGGTGCTTGCGCATGAAGCGGTGGACGCGCCCCGGGGCGTCGAGCAGGTGCAGCGTGATCGTGTGCGCCATGATCTCGCTCATGCCGTGCATCACGCTCAACTCGAACTGCTGCTTCGCCCGCGGGTGGCGGTCGAGGAACTCCACCCACTCGGGCATCGGCAGCCGCACCACCCGCGCGCGGGTCACGCAGACGATGCCGTAGGGCGTGGGCGTGCCCAGCCGCCAGGCGGCGTAGCTGGTCTCCATCTCGTGCTCGGCCGCGAAGCGCAGGATCATCTCCTTGCCCTCGGCGTTGGAGACCACACGCTTGAGGATGCCGTCGAGGATGAAGTACTGCTGCATCTCGCGAACGCCCTGCTGCAGCAGCAGCTCGCCCTTGCTGGCGTCGACCACCGAGAGGTGCGGCTCGAGTTCGAGCCGCTGCGCCTCGGTGAGGTCTTTCAGCACGACGTTCTGCCCGAGCAGCAGGTGCACGAGCTTGCGCTCCGGGTGCTGGCCGACCGAGGTCATTGCGGGTTGACGAGAGGGGCGAATTTCCGGAAATTGACCGCGGTCATCGACTCGCCGGGGCCGGGCAAATCATAGTCGCGCCGACCTGCCGCACGCCGCGGCAGGCGGCTGCGGCGGGGCCTGGACCCCAGCGGGTCGTGCACCACCCAACCGCAGGCCGCATGGCCGCCCGCACGGCGGCCCACCGAGGACACCCCGACATGAGCACCGACAACGCCGCGCAGGCCACCACCGACGGCTTCCACCTCGTCATCGACGCGCTGAAGCTCAACGGCATCGACACCCTCTACGGCCTGCCCGGCATCCCGATCACCGACCTCACGCGGCTGGCGCAGGCCGAAGGCATGCGGGTGATCTGCTTCCGCCACGAGCAGCATGCCGGCAACGCGGCGGCGGCGGCGGGTTTTCTCACCGGCACGCCCGGCGTCTGCATCACCGTCTCGGCACCCGGCTTCCTGAACGGCCTGACCGCACTCGCCAACGCCACCACCAACTGCTTCCCGATGATCCTGATCAGCGGCAGTTCGGAGCGCGAGATCGTCGACCTGCAGCAGGGCGACTACGAGGAGATGGATCAACTGGCGATCGCCAAGCCGCTGTGCAAGGCCGCCTACCGCGTGCTGCACGCACAGGACATCGGCATCGGCATCGCCCGCGCGATCCGCTCGGCCGTCTCGGGCCGGCCGGGAGGCGTCTACCTCGACCTGCCTGCCAAGCTCTTCGCGCAGACGATGGACGCCGAGGCCGGGCGCAAGTCGCTGGTCAAGGTGGTCGACCCGGCGCCGGCGCAGATCCCGGCCAAGGACGCGGTCGACCGCGCTCTGTCGCTGCTGAAGGGCGCGAAGCGGCCGCTGATCATCCTCGGCAAGGGCGCCGCCTACGCGCGTGCCGAGGCCGAAGCGCGTGCCTTCGTCGAGCGCACCGGCATCCCCTACCTGCCGATGTCGATGGCCAAGGGGCTGTTGCCCGATACGCATGAGCTGTCGGCGTCGGCCGCACGCAGCCATGTGCTCGCCGAGGCCGACGTCGTGATGCTCGTCGGCGCCCGGCTCAACTGGCTGCTGTCGCACGGCAAGGGCAAGACCTGGGGCGCCGAGAAAGGGCCGAAGCAGTTCATCCAGGTCGACATCTCCCCCACCGAGGCCGACAGCAACGTCGCGATCGCGGCGCCGGTGGTCGGCGACATCCGCTCGTGCCTGCAGGCCCTGCTCGCCGGCGTCGACGCCGGCTTCCCGAAGCCGCCTGCCGACTGGATGGCGGCGATCGGCGAGCGCAAGGACAAGAACCTGTCGAAGATGGCCGAGACGCTCACCAAGGACCCGGTGCCGATGAACTTCCACAGCGCGCTCGCGGTGGTGCGCAACGTGGTCAAGGCGCGGCCCGACCTGATCCTCGTCAACGAAGGCGCCAACACGCTCGACTTCACCCGCAGCATCGTCGACATGTACGAGCCGCGCAAACGGCTCGACGTCGGCACCTGGGGAATCATGGGCATCGGCATGGGCTTCGCGGTCGCCGCGGCGCTGACCACCGGCAAGCCGGTGCTGGCGATCGAGGGCGACTCCGCCTTCGGCTTCAGCGGCATGGAGGTCGAGACGATCTGCCGCTACAACCTGCCGGTGTGCATCGTCGTCTTCAACAACAACGGCGTCTACAAGGGCACCGACGTCAACCCGCGCGGCACCGAGGTCGCGCCGACGGTGTTCGTGAAGGGCGCGCGCTACGACAAGCTGGCCGAGGCCTTCGGCGGCGTCGGCGTGCACGCCACCACGCCGCAGCAGCTGGCCGCCGGCATCGAGGCGGCGCTGGCCTCGGGCCGGCCGACGCTGATCAATGCCGTCATCGACGAGACCGCCGGCACCGAGAGCGGCCGCATCACCGCGCTGAACCCGGCGGCGGCGAAGAAGAAGGCTTCCTGACTTTCCGTATCGAAGGAGTTCACGAGTGAAAGCATTGGACGGCGTGCGCATCCTCGACTTCACGCATGTGCAGTCGGGCCCCACCTGCACGCAGCTTCTGGCGTGGTTCGGCGCCGACGTGATCAAGGTCGAGAAGGCCGGCGAAGGCGACGCGACGCGTGGGCAGCTGCGCGACATCCCGGGCGTCGACAGCCTGTACTTCACGATGCTCAACCACAACAAGCGGTCGATCACCGTCAACACGAAAGACCCGAAGGGGAAGGCCGTGCTCGAGCGGCTGATCAAGACCTGCGACGTGCTGGTCGAGAACTTCGCCCCCGGCGCGCTCGACCGCATGGGCTTCACGTGGGAGCGCATCAACGAGCTGAACCCGCGCATGATCGTCGCGTCGGTGAAGGGCTTCGGCCCCGGCAAGTACGAGGACTGCAAGGTCTACGAGAACGTCGCGCAGTGCGCCGGCGGCGCCGCGTCGACCACCGGTTTCGACGACGGGCCCCCGCTCGTCACCGGCGCGCAGATCGGCGACTCGGGGACCGGGCTGCACCTCGCGCTCGGCATCGTCTGCGCGCTCTACCAGCGCAACACCAGCGGCCGCGGCCAGAAGGTGCTGGCGCCGATGCAGGATGCGGTGCTCAACCTGTGCCGCGTGAAGCTGCGCGACCAGCAGCGGCTCGACCGCACCGGCACCATGCATGAGTACCCGCAGTACCCCGACGGCAAGTTCGGCGAGGCGGTGCCGCGCGCCGGCAACGCCTCGGGCGGTGGCCAGCCGGGCTGGATCCTGAAGTGCAAGGGCTGGGAGACCGACCCCAACGCGTACATCTACTTCATCACCCAGGCCGCCGTGTGGCCGGCCGTGTGCAAGGTGATCGGCGAGGAAGGCTGGATCACCGACGAGGCCTTCGCCAAGCCGCAGGCGCGGCTGCTGCACCTGAAGGCGATCTTCGCCCGCATCGAACAGTGGACGATGACCAAGACCAAGTTCGAGGCGATGGACATCCTGAACCAGTACGACATCCCCTGCGGCCCGATCCTGTCGATGAAGGAGATCGCCGACGACGAGGGCCTGCGCGCCACCGGCACGCTGGTCGAGGTCGACCACCCGACACGCGGCAAGTACCTGACGGTGGGCAACCCGATCAAGATGTCGGACAGCATCACCGAGGTGACACGTTCGCCGCTGCTCGGCGAGCACACCGACGAGGTGCTGCAGCAGCTTGGCTACAGCAGCGCCGAGATCGCGGCGCTGCGCGAAGAGAAGGTCATCTGAAGGCCACCCGCGCTCACCCGGCAGCGACGCCCCCATCACCCGACGAGGACACCATGAACAAGGACAAAGCCAAGGTTCGCCAGATTCTCGACGCCGTGCGCGCCGCCGGGCGCGACTCGCTCACCGCGCCCGAAGGCAAGCAGGTCTGCGACGCCTACGGCATCAGCGTGCCGGGCGAGGCGCTCGCCGGCAGCGCCGCCGAGGCCGGCGCGCTCGCCGCCGGCATGGGCTTCCCGGTGGTGATGAAGATCGTCAGCCCCGACATCCTGCACAAGACCGAGGCCGGCGGCGTGATCGTCGGCGTGAAGAGCGCCGACGAGGCCGCGAAGGTCTACGACACCATCGTCGCCAACGCGAAGCGCTACAAGGCCGATGCGCGCATCGTCGGCGTGCAGGTTCAGCAGATGATCCAGGGCGGGCAGGAGGTGATCGTCGGCGCGGTCACCGACGGCAGCTTCGGCAAGCTGGTGGCCTTCGGCCTCGGCGGTGTGCTGGTCGAGGTGCTCAAGGACGTCACCTTCCGCCTCGCGCCGGCGAGCCAGGCCGACGCGCTGTCGATGCTCGACGGCATCCAGGCGGCCGAGATGCTCAAGGGCGTTCGCGGCGGCGATGCCGTCGACCGCGCCGCGCTGTCGCAGATGATCGTTCGCGTCAGCGAACTGGTGAGCGACTTCCCCGAAATCGCCGAGATGGACCTCAACCCGATCTTCGCGAGCAAGTCGGGTGCGGTGGCCGCCGACGTGCGAATCGTCGTCGACTTCAACCCGAAGCCGGCACGCCCGCGCCTGCCCGAGGACCAGATCGTCACCGCGATGAACCGCGTCATGCGGCCGCAGGCGGTGGCGGTGATCGGCGCCTCGTCCGAGACCGGCAAGATCGGCAACTCGGTGATGAAGAACCTCATCAACGGCGGCTACCAGGGCAAGATCTACCCGATCCACCCGAAGGACGCCGAGATCCTCGGCTACAAGGCCTACAAGAGCGTCAAGGACGTCCCGGACACCATCGACACCGCGGTCTTCGCGATCCCGGCCAAGCTGGTGGCCGGCGCGCTGAAGGAGTGCGGCGAGAAGAAGATCGCCGGCGCGATCCTGATCCCGTCGGGCTTCGGCGAGACCGGCAACATCGAGGGCCAGGAAGAGCTGCAGCGCATCGGCCGCGAGTACGGCATCCGGCTGATGGGGCCCAACATCTACGGCTTCTACTACACGCCGTCGAACCTCTGCGCCACCTTCTGCACCGCCTACGACGTCAAGGGGTCGACGGCGCTGTCGTCTCAGAGCGGCGGCATCGGCATGGCGATCATCGGCTTCAGCCGATCGGCCAAGATGGGCGTGTCGGCGATCGTCGGCCTCGGCAACAAGAGTGACATCGACGAGGACGACCTGCTGCTCTTCTTCGAGCAGGACGACAACACCAAGGTCATCGCGCAGCACTGCGAGGACCTGAAGGACGGCCGCGCCTTTGCCGAGGTGGCCAAGCGCGTCTCGAAGAAGAAGCCGGTGATCATGCTCAAGGCCGGCCGCACCTCGGCCGGCGCGGCGGCGGCCAGCTCGCACACCGGCGCGCTGGCCGGCAACGACAAGATCTACGACGACGTGCTGCGCCAGTCCGGCGTCGTGCGCGCGAAGAGCCTGCGCCAGCTGCTCGACTTCGCGCGCGGCGTGCCGATCCTGCCGACACCCAAGGGCGAGAACATCGTCATCATCACCGGCGCCGGCGGATCGGGCGTGCTGCTGTCGGACGCTTGCGTCGACAACGGCTTGAAGCTGCTGAAGCCGATGCCCGACGACCTGGATGCCGCGTTCCGCAAGTTCATCCCGCCCTTCGGCGCCGCCGGCAACCCGGTGGACATCACCGGCGGCGAGCCCCCGATCACCTACATGAACACGGTGCGCCTGGGCCTCGAGGACGAGCGCATCCACGCGCTGATCCTCGGTTACTGGCACACCATCGTGACGCCGCCGATGGTCTTCGCGCGCAACATGGTGCAGGTGGTCGAGGAGATGAAGGCCAAGGGCATCGTCAAGCCGGTGGTGGCCTCGCTGGCCGGCGACGTCGAGGTCGAGGAGGCCGCGCAGTACCTCTACGAGCACGGCATCCCGGCCTATGCCTACTCGACCGAGATCCCGGTCGAAATCCTCGGCGCCAAGTACCAGTGGGCTCGAGGCGCAGGGTTGTTGTGATTCCTCTCGAGAGACAGAACCTGCCGCTTTGCGCAATGACGGTGCGAGGTGCTCGAGGCATCGCGGCGTGCAAGGCCGAGGCCGTGGGGGGCCGTTCAGGGCTTGGCACCCGAACACACGACGCAAGGGTGGCGGCGATCGAACGTCGGTGGCCGCGCCTCGGGTGCCAAGCCCTGCCCGACCCCCCACACCCTCGACCTTGCGGGAAGCGCCGGTGGACTTCGGGCACAAAGACCTCGTCGCATCACGCCGACGGCGCGGTCGACGCCTGCCGGCAGTCCTCAACCGCACGTCGCAGGGCCGATGTCGTGGGGTCGGGCAGGGCATGGCACCCGAGGCGCGGAGACGATGCCGGCGAACACCCGGTCCGTCGTCGCGTGTTCGGGTGCCATGCCCTGACCGGCCCCACGGCGTCGGCCCGTCGCGCCACGATGGCGGGGCGATGAGCGCGCGCGTGATCCCCATCGCCCCGCAGGCGCCCAGCCGCGAGCGGCGGCGCCAGGGGCCGAAGGGCCGGCAGCCGAGCGTCGCGGCGCGCGACGAGGTGCGTGCGCTGATCGGCGGCGACGCCGTCCGCCGCGACCTGCTGATCGAGCACCTGCACAAGCTGCAGGACCGCTTCGGCCACCTGTCGGCCGACCACCTGGCGGCGCTGGCGCACGAGACGAAGCTCGCACAGACCGAGGTCTACGAGGTCGCTTCGTTCTATCACCACTTCGACATCGTCAAGGAAGGCGAGGCGCCGCCGCCGGCACTCACCGTGCGCGTCTGCGACGGCATCGCCTGCGAGCTGGCCGGGGCGAAGGAGCTGCTCGCCAGGCTGCCGGCGCTGCTCGGCCGCGAGGTGCGCGTGATCCCAGCACCGTGCATCGGCCGCTGCGAGCAGGCGCCTGCGGTCGCGGTCGGCCAGCGGGCGCTGCCGCGGGCGGACGCGGCAGCGGTGGCCGGCGCGGTGGCCGCGCGGCAGACCACACCGGGGCCGGTCGAAGGCACGATCTGCTATGCGGCCTACCGCGCCAACGGCGGCTACCGGCTGATCGAGCAGTGCCTGGACGGCGAGCGTGATGTCGAGAGCGTGCTCGAGACGCTCGAGGACTCCGGTCTGCGCGGCCTCGGCGGTGCCGGCTTCCCGGCCGGGCGCAAGTGGCGCATCGTGCGCGGCGAGCCGGCGCCGCGGCTGCTGGCGGTGAACATCGACGAGGGCGAGCCCGGCACCTTCAAGGACCGCGTGCTGCTCGAGCGCGACCCGCACCGCTTCCTCGAGGGGATGCTGATCGCCTGCTGGGCGGTGGGCATCGACCGCGTCTACATCTACCTGCGCGACGAGTACCACGCCTGCCGCGAGATGCTGCAGCACGAACTGGCGACGCTGCAGCGCGAAGCGACTGTGCCGCTGCCGCAGATCGAGCTGCGCCGCGGCGCCGGCGCCTACATCTGCGGCGAAGAGTCGGCGATGATCGAGTCGATCGAGGGCAAACGCGGCATGCCGCGGCTGCGCCCACCCTATGTCGCGCAGGTGGGCTTGTTCGGGCGGCCGACGCTCGAGCACAACTTCGAGACGCTGTTCTGGGTGCGCGAGCTGCTCGACCGGGGCGGCGCCTGGTTTGCATCGCACGGCCGCAACGGCCGCAAGGGGCTGCGTTCGTTCTCGGTCTCGGGCCGCGTGAAAGACCCCGGCGTCAAGCTGGCGCCGGCCGGCATCACGATCCGGCAGCTGATCGACGAACACTGCGGCGGCATGCAGGACGGCCACCGCTTCTACGCCTACCTGCCGGGCGGTGCCTCGGGCGGCATCCTGCCGGCGCGGATGAACGACATCCCGCTCGACTTCGACACGCTGCAGCCCTACGGCTGCTTCATCGGCTCGGCAGCGATCGTCGTGCTGTCGCACCACGACCGCGCGGCCGACGCGGCCCGCAACCTGATGCGCTTCTTCCGCGACGAGAGCTGCGGCCAGTGCACACCTTGCCGCAACGGCACCGCAAAGGCGCTGGCGCTGATCGAGCAGCCGCGCTGGGACACCGCGTTGCTCGCCGAGCTGTCGCAGGTGATGCGCGACGCGTCGATCTGCGGCCTCGGGCAGGCGGCGCCGAACCCGGTGGACTGCGTGATCAAGTACTTCCCGGACGAGCTGGCGCAGGAGCAGCCATGAACGCACCCCTGCTCCCCGGCCAGCTTGCCGCCCCGGAGGTCACTTTCGAGCTCGATGGCCGGGAGGTGATAGGCCGTGCCGACGAGCCGATCATCGAGGCCGCGAAGCGCGCCGGCGTCGAGATCCCGCACCTGTGCTACCGCAGCGGCCACGAGCCGGCCGGCAACTGCCGCGCCTGCGTCGTCGAGATCGCCGGCGAACGGGTGCTCGCCCCGAGCTGCTGCCGCGCGCCGCAGCCGGGCATGAAGGTGACGACCGGCAGCGAACGCGCGCGGAAGTCGCAGCGCCTGGTGCTCGAGCTGCTGCTTTCCGACATGCCCGAGAAGGGCTACACGCGCCACAGCGAACTCGACCACTGGGCCGAGAAGCTGGCGGTGGGCAAGCCCCGTTTCGCACCGCGTGCCGCGGTGGCCGCCGACCTCTCGCACCCGGCGATCGCGGTCAACCTCGACGCCTGCATCCAGTGCACACGCTGCCTGCGCGCCTGCCGAGACGACCAGGTCAACGACGTCATCGGCCTCGCCTTCCGCGGCGAACACGCGAAGATCGTGTTCGACATCGACGACGCGATGGGCGCGTCGAGCTGCGTCGCGTGCGGCGAGTGTGTGCAGGCCTGCCCCACAGGAGCGTTAGCGACCATCGTCAGGGACGGGGCGTTGATGCCCGCCAACGACGCCGCGCTCGCGGTACCCGACAAGCAGGTCGAATCGCTGTGCCCATACTGCGGCGTCGGCTGCCAGCTCACCTACCACGTCAAGGACAACCGCATCCTCTACGTCGAGGGCCGCGACGGCCCGGCCAACCGCTCGCGGCTGTGCGTCAAGGGCCGCTACGGCTTCGACTACGCACACCACCCGCAGCGGCTGACGAAGCCGCTGATCCGCCGCGCCGACGCGCCGCCGAAGGGCGACACGACGATCGCGCTCGACCCGGCGCGCGTGCACGAGGTCTTCCGCGAGGCGAGCTGGGAAGAGGCGCTCGACCTTGCCGGCGGCCGGCTTAAGGCGCTGCGCGACACGCATGGCCGCAAGTCGCTGGCCGGCTTCGGCTCGGCCAAGGGCAGCAACGAGGAGGCCTACCTCTTCCAGAAGCTGGTTCGCACCGGTTTCGGCAGCAACAACGTCGACCACTGCACGCGGCTGTGCCACGCCTCGTCGGTGGTGGCGCTGCTCGAGGGCATCGGCTCGGGTGCGGTCAGCAACCCGGTGATGGACGTGATGCACGCCGAGGTGGTGATCCTGATCGGCGCCAACCCGAGCGTGAACCACCCGGTGGCCGCGAGCTGGATCAAGAACGCGGTGAAGAACGGCACCCAGCTGATCGTCTGCGACCCGCGCCGAAGCGATCTCGCACGGCTTGCGCACCGCTTCCTGCAGTTCACCGCCGACACCGACGTCGCGCTGCTCAACGCGCTGCTGCACGTCATCGTCGGGGAGGGCCTCGTCGACGAGAAGTTCGTTGCCGAGCGCACCGAGAACTACGAGGCGCTGCGCGACAACGTCAAGGGCTACAGCCCGGAGGCGATGGCGCCGGTGTGCGGCATCGACGCCGAGACGCTGCGCGAGGTGGCGCGGCTGTACGCAAAGAGCAAGGCGTCGATGATCCTCTGGGGCATGGGCATCAGCCAGCATGTGCACGGCACCGACAACGCGCGCTGCCTGATCGCGCTCGCACTCGCCACCGGGCAGATCGGCCGCCGCGGCACCGGGCTGCACCCGCTGCGCGGGCAGAACAACGTGCAGGGCGCGTCCGACGCCGGGTTGATCCCGATGATGTACCCCGATTACCAGCGGGTCGCCGACGCCGGCACGCGCGAGCGCTTCGCGAAGGCCTGGGGCGTGCCGCCGGAGAGCCTCGACGACAAGCCCGGCCTCACGGTGGTCGAGGTGATGGACGCGATCGACCGCGGCGAGGTGCGCGGCATGTACATCATGGGCGAGAACCCGGCGATGTCCGACCCCGACGCGAACCACGCGCGCCACGCGCTCGCGTCGCTCGAGCACCTGGTGGTCCAGGATCTTTTCCTCACCGAGACCGCGGCGCTGGCCGACGTCGTGCTGCCGGCGAGCGCCTTCCCGGAAAAGACCGGCACCTTCACCAACACCGACCGCCTGGTGCAACTCGGCCGCCAGGCGATCGACCCGCCGGGCGACGCGCGGCAGGACCTGTGGATCATCGAGCAGATCGCACGGCGCCTCGGGCTGCCTTGGCAGTACCGCGACGTGTCGGAGGTCTTCGACGAGATGCGGGGCACGATGCCGAGCATCACCGGCATCAGCTGGCAGCGGCTGCAGCGCGAGCACGCCGTCACCTACCCCTGCCGCGACGAGGCCGACCCCGGCCAGCCGGTGGTCTTCACCGACCGCTTCCCGCGCGAAGGTGGCCGCGGGCGCTTCGTGCCGGCCGACATCGTCCCCGCCGCCGAGCGGCCCGACGCCGAGTACCCGCTGGTGCTGATCACCGGCCGCCAGCTCGAGCACTGGCACACCGGCAGCATGACGCGCCGCTCGGGCGCGCTCGATGCGATCGAGCCCGACCCGGTGGCGCTCGTGCACCCGCTCGAGCTCGAAGCCGCCGGCATCGTGCCCGGCGAGGTGCTGACGCTGCAATCTCGCCGCGGCGAGGTCAGCCTCTATGCGCGTGCCGACGAAGGCATGCCGCGCGGCACCGTGTTCGTCGCCTTCTGCTACTACGAGGCGGCAGCCAACCTGCTGACCAACGCCGCGCTCGACCCCTTCGCGAAGATCGCAGAGGTGAAGTACTGCGCGGTGCGGATGAACCGCGGCGGCGAGCTGCCGCCGCAGCGCGGCTACGCGGCCGCGTAAACGTCCCCAGCATCGCGCCAGCGCGGCCCGCCCCCCTGGGCGGGGAATCAAGCAAGGTAGTCGCAGAGCCTTGCTTGCTTGCGAAGGGGGGGCCTCGTTGCCGGCGCGGCCACCGGCCCGCGCAGCTGCCGCAGCAGGCGCTGACACTGCCTTGTCCCCATCATCACGCCGTACCGCCGATCGAGGTGCCGCTGGAGCAGCTTGCCGCTCCAGCGGCGCTGAGCGTGGCCCCAGCGTTCGGGGGGGTCTCGCAGCTCGATGGCCAGCGCCGCAATCTGTTCCGCGGCCAGCGCCGACCGCCGGCCTCCGCCATGCCGCCGCTCGAGCCCTGCGAGCCCTGCCTCGCTGTAGTGGCGCACCCAACGCTCGACGGTGCGCGGGCTCTCGTCGAAGAGGCGCGCCACCTCGTAGCAGCTGAGGCCAAGGCCGACGAGCAGCAGCGCGTGCAGGCGGTGCGCCGTCTGCACCGCGTCGCTGTGCGCGAGAAGCGACGCCAGTGCCTGGCGGATCGGCGCGGTGGGCGGCGGAGCCAACTTGTGCATCACGGGCAGTCTATGTCGGTGTGCTTGACAGCGGGTGGCCGCGCGGGCCGCGGGGCACGCCCTTCGGCGTCATTTGCGACAAGTGGGCTGCCGGATGCCTCTCCGCTGGGGCGGTCGGAGCGACCAGAGCCATGGTGCGGCAGCGCGCATGTCGGTCGTGGCTCGGCGGTGATCGGTCGGCGTGGTGTTTGCGTCGCTGCACCCACCGACCCTTCGCGGGCCACTCGCCGACGGAGTCCAACATGAAGCCAAGCCTCCAGTGGCCGCCGAGCCGAAACACCGTACCGGCCACGATCGTGCTGGCGCTGTGCTGTCTGTCTGGCGCGGCGCCTGCGGCGCCGGTCGTCGCCACCTACAACGTCGCGCACCGCTTCGAGTTCCCGGCCGCTCCGGCGGCCGTCAACCCGGGTCAGGTGTGGCGCGGCGCCTGGGGCTACAGCGGCCGCACAGGGGCGCGAACCGCTCAGCCCCCGTGCAACGATCCCGACAGCTACGGTCCGGCGTCGGAGCCGATCGCGCCCAACATGAACGGCTTCCAGCTTGCCGCCTCGTTCTGTCCGAATGACGCGGGCGGGCTCGCCGACTCGTCGGTCACGCTCAACAACTTCGGACTCGGCACGCGCATCTCGGGCCGCATCGACGCCACCGGCCTGGCCTTTGCCGACCTCACTAACCCCGGCAACACCTTCTCGATCGGCAGCGCGCAGAGCCGCTCGGCGCTCGTCATCCAGTCGGGCATCCAGAACCGCGCCGGGCGCATCGAGTGGGGGTCGATCTGGCGCGGCGAGGTCTCGGGTTCGGCGGTTGCGATCGCCGGTACGCCGCCACGCGTGAACATCTTCGATCCGATCGACTTCTCGCTCTTCGACATCGACACCGGCGAGTTGCTGCTGCAGGACCGCTTGCTCGACATCCAGGCTGCAGTCCGTGGCACGGGCGGCTTCGACGGCAGCATCGCCTGGGATGCCGACGCCGGGCAGTTCGTCGTCAACGCCCACGACGCCGACTTCAGCATCGTGATGGAAAGCGCCTTCGGGCTCTCGCGTGGATCGCTGTTCCTCGAGATCCGCGGCGGGCTGGTGACGCGCTCCGATGACACCGGCCTGTTCGACGGCCTGCTGCCCTCGCTCGGCACGCTCGGCAGCTTCTCGCTGCCGCTGGGGAGCATCACGGTCGACTACGACCTCGGTGACCTCGACCGCTTCGGCCAGCGCAACCTCGATCTCGAATTCGGCTTCAGCGGCGGCGGCGAGGCATTTGCGCAGCGGATCTCCGAGCCCTGGACACTGCCGTTGCTGGCTCTGGCGATGCTGGGAGCGATCGCGCGGCCCGCACGTCGACAGGGGGACGAATCCGCGCCACGGGCCGGCTGATCGGCGTCAGCGGCTCGCACCCGTCAAGGCCTGCGCTCGCGGCCGGCGTGAGGCCAAGAGGGGTCTTTGGTCTACGTCTCCCCGACGCGGCCGGCTCGCGCCGGCGCCGACGATGCTGAGATCGGCCGCCTGGCGACCGATCCGTCGGGCAACGCGCGGCGGGATGAGGCCGACATCGGCGCCGATTGCGCACCGTCAAGGGCCTTCGTCGGCGAATGAGGGAGGATGCCACCCGGGGTATCCGATGGGGTTTGCGTGAGGGTCGGGGTTCAGATCGAGTTCGAGCCGCCGCGAAGCTGGGCGCGGCGGATCGCATCGGTGCAGTTCGTCGCGCGGCGAGGGTCGCGGTTCCTGCGCTGCTACGTCACCCGCGAGGCGTTGATCGACTGCTTCGGTGCCGTGCCGTTGCCGGGAGACGAGGGGCAGGGCGAGTGCCTGCGCGCCTTCGACCGCTACCGCGGCACGATCGAGCAGCTGGCTCGCCGCGAACTCGAGGCCGCACCGGCGCGGTCGGTGCTGATCCTCACCACCGACGACGTCCACCGGCACCTGGCCTCGGCGCGACGGCTTCCGGACGTCGACCTCGCGATCTGACGCACCGGCAGGCCCGGCGCCGTTGGCGCCGCCACCGGCGCGCTACCGGTGCCTGCCCTTGCGGCCGGCACCGCGGCGGGCGGCGATGCCCGCGGCAGCCGCGCACAGCGCGAGAAGCGCCCAGGGTGCCGGCTCCGGCACCAGCGCCGCGGTGATCGTGACGCCGCCGTCGACGGCGGCACGGACGTCCCACAGCTGGCCGCTTTCGTCGTTGCGAACGCGGTACTCGATCCCGGGGTCGGTGTAGGTGACCTCGATCAGCGTGAAGCGGCCCGCCGACCGGCCCTGCGGCAGCCAGTCGGCGGGCAGCAGGTCGAACGTGATGTCGATTGGCGTCACCAGCCCGAGCACGCCGCGGGTGAAGATCGCGAACGGGTGCTGGTTCGGCAGCAGGTCGGCATCGTAGGTGGCGAGGAAGCCCTCGTTCAGCGCCCTCGCGCCGGAGAGGTCGTCGGGGATCGTCGGGTAGCGCAGCGTCGCTCCGACCGCCAGGTCGTCGCACAGCGGCGGCGCGCACAACACCTCGGCAATCGAGTTCTTGCCGACACCGCGCGCAGCGGCCTCGCGCACCTTCTGCACCGCTGGCAGCAACAGGCCGATCAGGACCGCGATGATCGCGATCACCACGAGCAACTCGATCAGCGTGAATCCCGTGGGACGCGCGCGGTGGATTGCCATCACGGCCTCCCGATCGCACCAGGAGGCGCGATTCTGCGCCTCCCGGCAGCCGTCGGCAACGAGGCCGCCGGTGGCCGGCCGCGCGCGGTGGCTCGTCAGCCTCCGCGGAGCAGGCTCTCGATCGTCTGCTGCACGGCGAGCGCCTCGGCGAAGCCCGGCAGACCATGCGGGCGGCCTTCGATCAGAGCCACCCACTGCGTCAACTGGTCGACCTGGCCGCGTGCCCGCAGGTCGGCGGGCTCGCCGAGGCTCTCCCAGGCGGTGCCGGCACGGCGGCGGCAAACGCCGAACCACTCGCGAAGTTCGATCTCGCCGCGGCTGCCCCGCAGCGTGAGGCGATTCAGGTCGTCGACGTCGCCGCCGACCCGCGCCTCGACGACGATGGGAATGCCCGCCGCTTCGAGCCGCGCGCTCAGCGACCGCTCGGCACCGCGGCCGTCAGGCGGGTAGTCAGGAGTCGACGACTGCACCCTTGCCGGTCCCAGCACCCGCTGCAGCACGAACACGAAGTGCGAAAGCACCTCGCGCGTGAATCCTCCTTCGGCACGTTCGCTCAGCCATGCTCCGGCTGCGGCCTGCCAGGGCCGCGGCCAGGCGGCGAAGGCAAGCTCGATGCGCACCTCCTGCGGCTGGCCGAGCAACCCGCCGGGCTGTTCCTGCCACGCGGCCTGCAGCGCCGCCAGCCCCGGCGACGATGCGAGCGAGAAGTTGACGGCGGCGCGATGTCCTTCGCGCTCGATGCGCGCAATGGTGCGGCGCGCGGCGTCGAAGTCCACCGTCAGCGGCTTCTCGCAGAACACCGAGAGGCCGGCGTCGAACGCCCGATTCGACAGCGCCATGTGAGCATGAGGTGGCGTTGCGACATACAGCGCGGCGAGCCCTGGCGAAGCCACCAGCGACTCGGCACTCTGGGCGGCCCTCAGTCCCGCGTGGCTCGCCAACGTTCGCGCAACGGCCTTCGGGTCAGCGTCCCAGATGTCGGTGACACGCAGCCGCGAGTGGCCAGCCAGGCGCGCCAGCATGCGCTGGCCCATGACCCCGAGGCCGATGATTCCGACGTCGAGGGAGTCCCTCATGCGGTTGTCCCGCCGCCCAGGCGCTGCCGCGTTCGCCCCGCGCAAGGCGCGTCGAAGGGCGCCAGACAGCCCGACCCCGGGCTTGCGGGTGCCGTGGTGATGTCGATCCTGGGCATTCGGGTCTCCTGCTCGTTGCGCTCACAGCCCGGCGAAGAAGCGCTTGTGGATGAAGTTGTAGGCCACCGCGAGCGGCAGACCGACGACACACAGCCCGCCGAGCAGGATGAGCATGCCGAGCGCACCCCAGCCGCTGCCGATACCGTACTCGAAGAACATCCAGACCGCGATCGCGGGGCCGATGGCCAGCGTCACCATCGTCGCGACGATCCGGCCGGCCGCGCGCGCCACCAGCAGGTGCAGCAGCAACCCGCCAAGCGCGTAGGCCACCACGATCCAGTTCTGCAGCCGCTCGCGCCGCCGCCGCTGCTGCTCGGACTTGATCTCGCTCTCGCGCTGGGCGGCGTAGCGTTCCTCCGCGCTGAGGCGCGGCCGCTGCGCCGCGCGCGACGCAGCTGCGGCTGCCACGGCGGGGCAGGTGCCCTGGCGGATGCAACTCTCGTTGCGCTGCACGAAGGCCTTCAGGTCGAGCGGCGGGCGGTCGCCGAGCGTGCGCACCATCTCGCGCACCAGGCCCGCGCTGGCGAGTGCGGTCGAGACCCAGCGTGCGGCCGCATCGGCGCGAATCGTGGCCGCGCTGCCGGCGCCTTCGCACGACCAGCGCGCCGCCTGCTGCGCATCGAGCCGCGCCACACGGGTGACCGGTGTGCAATCGAGCACAACGCCGCCGGGCCCCTCCTGCCGCCGCTGCAGGCCGAGCAGGGCCAGCGGCCACGGCGAGCGGTTGCTCACCACGAGCGCCAGCGCGACGCGGCCCGGGCGCTGCCAGGCGCCGGAGCCGGCGGCCTTCCAACCTTCGGCGGCGCGGTCGGGCGGCAGGGGCGACGCATCGGCGGTGGCGGCAAGCGCATGATTCAACGCCTGCTGCTGAGCCTGGGCCAGCGCCTCGAGCGGCGTCGGCTGCGCGCCGCTGCCCTGCCAGACCTCGCCGAGGGTGGCCGGCGTTGGCGGGCTCTCGCCCGCGGCGCGGCGCAGATGGTGAAGCAGCAGCGAGCGCCGCAGCACCTCGGCCTCTTCCGGGCGACCCCAGGCCTCGATCAGGTCGGCGGCATGAAAGGCCGGCAGGTCGCCCAGCATCGCCGGCTGGGCCATCAGGTCCTTCCACGCCGGGCTGTCGATCACCACCGGGCCGCCGCGTTGCGCCGACACCGGCCCCGCCCACAGGCAGGCCCCCAGCAGCAGCGCGGCCAGTCGACGCGGGGCCATCACCGCGCGTGGCACCAGGCCAGCAGCAGCGCGGCGACGAAGGCGGCACCGACGAAACGCCAGCGGCGCCAGAACTCCTCGCCCAGCCGCTCCACCGCCCGCAGGTGCTCTCGGCGCTGGGTGGTCGCGGCCACGCGGCGACGGTCCACCGGGTGCAACTGCGCCAGCGCGCGGTCGCCGGCACGTGCCGCGGCGGCCGCCAGCTGCTCGTGCACGCCGCGCAGCCAGGGCGCCAGTTCGGCCAGCAGCGGCGGCGTCACCGGCCGGCCGCAGCCGGTGCAGTGGGCATGGAGCGTCGGGTCCACCGGCTGGCCGCAGCCGGCGCAGGACCAGGTGCGCAGCGCCGGGGCCGACTGCGGCGCCCCACCCGCGGGCGGCGGGGTGCTGTCGGCACCGAGGGCCTGCGCCAGGCGCGGCAGGTCGACCACCAGCACCGGGCTGCCGCAGTGCGCGCAGCCGTCGCCGGCGCCATCGAGCGGCGCGCCGCACTGCAGGCAGTCGCGCGGCCGGCGCTCGCTGCCAGCTGCCAGACGCTCGGCCAGCAGCCACGGGCGGAAGAGGCCCCGGGAGGCGAGCAACGCACCGGTGCGCTGTGCATGGCCGTGTCCGGATGGGCAGGCATGGTGGCCGTGGCGGCCGTGCTGCGTCTGCCCCTGGCGGGCGGCGAGCGTGTCGTCGCAGACCGGGCAGCGCCAGCGGGTGTCGGGCATGGCCGCGGCCTCCGACGGGCGCGTCTGCGCCAGCGCAAGCAGCAGCGCGACCCAGGCGGCGCGGTCGAGCCCGCCGAACTCCAGCGTGTCGAACCACACCAGCCGGCAGGCGGTGCAGTGGTCGACCTCGGTCACCGTGCGGCCGGCCGGGCGCAGTGTCGCCATCCGCTGGCGGCACGACGGGCAGCGGCGCCGGAAGTCGTTCATCGGCGCGGATTATCGGCAGCCGCCCGCATGCCGCCCGCGCAGGCTTGCGGTCACGGCGCCGGCAGCACCAGCGTCACCTCGAGCCCACCACCGTCGCGGTTGCCGATCGTGATGCGGCCGCCATGGGCCTCGGCGATCTCGCGGGCGAGCGCGAGGCCGAGACCGCTGCCGCTGCGCTTGGTGGAGTAGAACGGCAGCAGCGCCTGCGCCAGCACCGTGCCCGACATCCCGGGGCCGCGGTCGGCCACCGTCAGCCGCCACTCGGCACCCCGGTGCTGCACCGCCAGCGTCACCGCATCGGGTGGGCCGCCCGATTCGTGCGCGTTCTTCAGCAGGTTGATCAGCGCCTGCTCCACCTGCGCGGAGTCGAAGCGGCCGGGCTCTTCGGGCAGGGGCCCTTCGATCACGAAGCGGCAATGCGCCGCGAGCGAGTTCACGAAGCCGTGCCAGCCCACCGCCTGCGGCTGCGGCTGCGGCAGCTTCGCGAAGCGCGCGTAGGCCGACAGGAAGGCATGCAGGTGCGCGGCGCGCGCGCCGATGCTGTCGAAGACCTGCGGCAGCCGGGCCAGCTCGCCGCGGCGTGCCAGCTCGGCGCCGCTGTGCGCCAGCGACGAGATCGGCGCCAGCGAGTTGTTCAGCTCGTGGCTGACGACACGCAGCACGCGCTTCCAGCTCGCCACCTCCTCGCGCGCCAGTTCGCGTGTCATGTGGCGAAGCAGGATCAGCCGGTGCGGAACGCCTTGCACCAGCAGCGTTCGCTGCGAGAGGTGGAAGTGCTCGTCGCCGCCGGCGGGGTCCGGCAGCGACAGCAGCTGGTCCTGCGACGTGCGAAGCGCGGTGGCCAGCGCCTCGGGCGCCGCGGCGAGCATGTCGTCGAGCGGTCGGCCGACCAGGCTCCGGCCCTGGCCGAGCAGCCGCCGTGCGGCGATGTTGGCGTAGACCACCCGCCCCCCGTCGCCCTCCGCGGCGAGCACCATCGCCAGCGGCGTGTGCTGCACGACGGTGTCGAGCATCAGCTCGCGCTGCGCGAGCACACGCCGCTGCTCGCGCAGCGCGATGCCGAGCTCGGCATGCGCGCGCAGCAGCTCGCCGAGCTCGCCGCGGCCCCGCGCCGAGATCGAGACCGAGAAGTCGCCGTCGCGGTAGGCCAGCACGGCGCCCTGCAGCGCACGGAGCAGCCGCGCCAACGGCGCGGTGGCGACCGTTGCCAGCCAGAGCGCGATCGGCAGCAACAGCAGCAGCGTCAGCAGCCAGGCGCGCAGGCTCCAGGGCGCGGGTGCGGCGGTGCCGAGGCCGAGCTCGCCCCCCAGCGCCGCCAGCAAGGCCGGCAGCGGCCAGTGCACCACCGCCGCGTGCAGCACGACGCCGAGCGCTGCCGCCGCCAGCAGCAGCAGCGTCAGCCGCGGTTGCAGGCCGTGCATCGCCGCGCCCTGAGGGGCCTATTCCGACGAGAGGCCATAACGCTCCATGCGGCGGTACAGCGCCTGGCGCGAGAGGCCGAGCGCCGCCGCCGCATGGCTGACCACGCCCTGCGCGTCGGCCAGCGCCCCGAGCACCTCCTCGCGGCTCGGTTCGTGTCGGCTGCCGGCGGCCGCCGGCGGTGCCGCGAGTCCGAGGTGGGCCGGCGCGATCTCGCCACCGTCGCTGGCCAGCAGCGCGGCGCGCGCCATCACGTTCTTCAACTCGCGCACGTTGCCTGGCCAGCCATGTGCCAGCAGCGCGTCGCGCGCCGCGGCACCGAGCCGCGCGCCGCTGCCCCGCAGGAAGTGCTCGGCCAGCGGCAGCAGGTCGTCACGCCGCTCGGCCAGTGGGGGCAGCCGCAGCTCGAAAACGACGAGCCGGTAGTAGAGGTCCTCGCGGAAGGTGCCGGCGGCGACCATCGCGCGCAGGTCGGCGTTGGTGGCGCTGACGATTCGCACGCTGGCCTCGCGCGTGCGGCTCGATCCCAGGCGCTCGTAACGGCCGCTCTCGATCACGCGCAGCAACTTCACCTGGCCGGCCAGCGGCAGGGTGCCGATCTCGTCGAGGAACAGCGTGCCGCCGTGCGCGGCCTCGAAGCGGCCCTCGCGGGCACGCTGCGCGCCGGTGTAGGCGCCGCCTTCGGCGCCGAAGAGCTCGGCCTCGATCAGCTCGGCCGGCAGTGCGCCGCAGTTCAGCGCCACGAAGGGACCGGCGCGCCGCGGCGAATTGGCGTGCACGATCGCCGCCAGCCGCTCCTTGCCGCTGCCGTTGGGGCCGCTGACCAGCACCGCCAGATCGGTGCGCGCGACCTGCGCCGCGAGCTCGACGGTGGCGAGCATCGCCTCCGAAACAAACACCAGCCCCTGAAGGTCGAGCCGGCCCTGCAGTGCCGCCGCGCGCGCCTGCCGCGCCGCGCGTTCACGCCGCGCCTCGGCGGCTTGCTGTTGCGACTCGGCCAGCTCGAGCAGGTTCTCGACAGTGGCGAGCAGCTTCGCGTCGTCCCAGGGCTTGGCCAGGTAGTCGGCCGCGCCGGCCTTGACCAGCGCCACCGCGCTCTCGAGCCGCGTCCACGCGGTGAGCAGGATCACCGGCAGATCCGGTGAACGCTCGCGGATGGCACGGAACAGCGCCACGCCCTCGTCGCCCGACGTGGTGTCGGCGCTGAAGTTCATGTCCTGGATCACGAGGTCGACCCGCTCGCGCGCCAGCAGCGCCAGCCCTTGGGCCGGCGAGGCTGCCGTGAGCGCCCGAATGTCGCGCAGCGACAGCAGCAGCGCGAGCGCCTCGCCGACGCCCGGGTTGTCGTCGATCACGAGCACGGTTCGCATGGCTCGCGAGCGTATCAACTGCGCAGCGCCGCCACCGGCGGCAACGCCGCCGCCCGCCGCGCCGGCGCCCACACGGCAATCTGGCCGAGCGCCCACAACACGAGCGAGCCCACCGGCAGGTAGGCCAGCGGCAGCCGCGGCAGCTCGTACTGCTTCATCAGCAGCAGCGACAGCCCCCACGCCAGCGCCATGCCGAGCACGATGCCGGCGCTGCTGAGAAGGAAGTTCTCGAGCCGGAAGTAGGCGAGCACCTGCCCAGCGGTGGCGCCGAGCGCACGCCGTGTGCCGATCATGCGGGTGCGCTGCTCGACCCAGAAGCTCGCCAGCCCGACGATGCCGAAGGCGGTGACGACCAGCAGCGCGACGCTGACGCCGCCGAGCAGCCAGGCCATCGAGCGGTCCTGTGCGTAGAAGGCCTGCCTGAACTCGTCGAAGGTCTTGGCGCTGGCGACGATGCGTGTCGGGTCCACCCCCTCGAGCGCCGCGGTGGCCGCCTTCAGCACCGCGTCGCGCTGCCCGGGCGCGGCGCGAACGAGGTAGGTGCCCCCACGGAACGTCGGCCGCAGCGGGAAGACCATCGCGTGGCCTTCGTTGCCGTCGAAGCGCGCCCGCCCCGGGTTGCTCTGCACCAGCGGGTCGACGACGCCGATGACCCGCGACGGCGTCGTGCCGTAGACATAGAAGGTCTTGCCGAGTGCCGAGCCCTCGGGAGCGAGCTTCTTCGCCATCGAGCGGTTGACGATCACCACCGGCACCACCGGTTCCTCGGCGCGGTCGAGGATGGTCGCCGACTGCACCTCCTCGGGCAGGAAGTCGCGGCCTTCGGCCAGGCGCAGCCCCATCGTCGCCAGCATCTGCTCGCCGCCGTTGTAGTTGTTGGCGCTGAAGCGCTCGACGGTGCGCTCGGGGTTCTGGCCGACACCGCTGTAGCTGTTGTTGTTGCCGTACGGGAACTGGTTGACGATGGTCGCCGCCTTCACGCCCGGCACCGCGCGCAGCGCCTTCAGGTCGCGCAGCGTCGTCTCCTCGGCGTTGGCCGAGACGGTGGCGGCGCGAACCGCCAGCACGACGAGCTCGCTCTCGGCCAGGCCGGTGTCGAGCGCCAGCGTGTCGAGCCGCAGCGCGATCAGGTGCAGCGCATTGGCGACGATCGCGCAGGTGAGCGCGATCTCGGCGACGATCAGCAGCGCCGCCGTCTTGTGCCGGCGCAGAGTCGAGAGGATCGGCATCAGGTCTCTCATCGCAGGCTCCCTTTCACTGCGTCTTCAGGTGCAGCGCCGGCATCACGCCCGACGCGCGCCAGGCCGGCAGCAGCGCGGCGACGATCGCCGCCGCGAGCGCGATCGCGAAGGTCAGCGTGAGCATCGTGCCGTCCATCTGCGCCAGCCGCGCGTACGGCGCCGGGCTCTGCCGCACCAGCCACAGCCCGCCATGCGCGAGCCCCAGGCCGAGCACACCGCCGGCCAGCCCGAGCAGCGAAGCCTCGACGACGAACTGGCCGAAGATCGCGCGCCGCGACGCCCCGAGCGCGCGCCGCACGCCGATCTCGCCGGCGCGGCGCAGGCACTTCGCGAGCAGCAGCCCGACGGTGTTGACGAGGCACACCGCGAGGAAGCCGAAGGCCAGCCAGACCTGCAGCCGCACGTCGGCGGGCAGCACCTTGTGGAACGCCAGGTGCTCCATCACGCTGCGCAGCCGCACGTTGGTGGGCCGCTCGAAGCGGCCGGCGCGGCGCTGCTCCTCGCTGTACTGCACCAGGTGGTCACGGTAGCCGGCCGCGTCGGCGGGCGTTGCCAGCTCCACCCAGTACTGCACCCAGGCGCAGGGGGCGTTGGGCGCGCGCGGGCCATCCTGGCCTTGGTCGCCCCAGCAGGTCATGTTGCCGGATGTGCCGAACTTCAGCGACATCGCGGTCGAAAACGGCAGGTAGACCTCGGCCGGCGACGCGAAGTCACCCATCGACAGGTCGAAGTAATGCGGCGCCGGCGCCCAGGGCGCGAGCACGCCGGCGACGCGCAGCGCCTCGCCGCGCAGCCGCAAGCTGCGGCCGACGCTGTTCTCGCCGCCGAAGACCTTGTCGTTGAGCTCGGCCGAGATGACCACCACCCGCGCCGCCTGGGCGTCGTCTTCCGCGCTCCAGCCGGCACCGTGGCGCAGCGGCGCCTCGAACATCGCGAAGAAGTCGCTCGTCGCGTAGCGGGCCCGCCCGAAGAAGGGTTTCACCGCGTCGGACTCGGCCTGCACCGGCAGGTTGGCGCCGCTCATCATCGTCTGCCGCAGCCCGCGCTTGGCGCGCAGCAGCGCCTCGGCGTCGAAGCGCGTCAGCTGGTAGGTCGGCTCCTGCCCCGGCCGGTACGAGACCTTGTTGGCGGCGTCGATCTGCACGTCGAACAGCCGCGCGCTCTTGCCCGGGATCGGGTCGCCCGAGAGCACGTGGTAGACGGTGAGCGTGGTCATGCAGGCGGCGACGCCGAGCGCCAGCGCCAGCACCATCAGCGCGGTGAGCGCCTTCGACGCGCGAAAGCTGCGCCAGGCGAGTTCCAGGTCGTAGACGAGCATCGTTTCAGTCTCCCGTGCGGAACAGGTGGTTGACTGCGGCAAGTCCGGTTTCACCGGGCTGCCCGGACGCAAGCGCGAGCAGCAGCGTCGCCAGCACATAGCCGTGGCGCGCCTGTTCGTGCGCGTTGCGCGCGGCGGCCTGCGTCTGCAGCGCGAGCAGCAGGTCGCTGTTGCCGCGCGTGCCGAGCGCCTGGCCGGCGCGGGTGGCGGCCAGTGCCTGGTCGGCCGCCGCCACCGCTGCCGCGGTGTGCTGCATCGCCGCCAGGCCGGCCAGGGCCGATTCGTGCTGCGTGCGCGCCTCGCGCACGACGGTGCGGCGGCGCAACTCGAGCTCGGCGCGAAGCCCGTCGCGGCCGTGCATCGCCTCGCGCACACGCGACTGCGTCGCGCCGCCGGCGAACAGCGGCAGCTGCAGCCGCAGCGCCCAGGTGGTCGTCGTTCCCGCCGGGTCGCCGCGGCGACGCTCGCTGTCGACGCCGGCCACCAGCGTCGGTCCATGCGCGGCACGCGCCGCCGCCAGACGCTGCTCGCCGGCAGCCAGGTCGAAGCCCTGCGCCTGCAACAGCGGGTGCGCGGCGAGTGCACGCTGCACCCAGGCCTCGGCATCGGCCGGCGCCGGCGGCACGGCGTCGATCGCCCTGGCCAGCGGCCGCAGCGGCCCCGGCACTTGGCCGGTGATCTGCGCCAGCCCCTCGCGCGCGTCGGCCAGCGCCTGGCGCGCAGCCACGGTTCCGGCACGCGCCAGCGCGTGCGCAGCGCGCGACTGCTGCACGTCGACCTGCGCCGACAAGCCGGCGGCGAAGCGGCTCTCGGTCTGCGCGACATGGGCCGCGAGCGCGGACTCGTTGGCCCCGGCGGTGGCCAGCCCCGACTGCGCGAGCAGCACGCCGAAGTAGCCGCGCGCGACCCGCGCCGCCAGGTCCTGGGCGGCCGCACGCAGCCGGGCCTCGTCGGCCGACAGCTCGGCGCGTGCCGCATCGAGCGAGCGCAGCCGCGAGAGGTCGAACAGCACCTGGCTGACGCTGCCGATCAGCACGCGGTCGTCGGTGGCGCCGCCGCTACCGCGGACTTCGCCCGCGCTCACCGTCCACTGCGGCAGCAGCGCCGCGCGGGCCTGCTCCGCCCGCTCGTGCCGCACGCCGCGCTGCGCCTCGGCGGCGGCGAGCAGCGGGTCGGCGGCCAGCGCCTCGCCCCACACCTGCAGCAGGTCGCGCGCCGGCTGCGCACGCGCGCTCTGCGGCCGCGCGAGCACCAGCGCGAGCACGATCGTCAGCAGCACGAACAGCAGCCGCGGCATCACCAGCGCCCGAGGTCGGCAGAACGCCTCAGGCCAGCGCGGCGGCGCCGGGCTGGATCAGCTCGCGGCCGAGGTGCAGCTCGGCGGCGATGTCGACCACCTGGCCGTCGATGACGTGCACGTTGCGCTGCGCACGCGCGGCGAGCTGCGGGTCGTGCGTGACCATCACGATCGTCGCGCCGTCGCGGTGCAGCTCCTCGAGCAGGTCCATCACGCTGCGGGCCATCTGGCTGTCGAGGTTGCCGGTGGGCTCGTCGGCGAGCAGCAGCTTGGGCTCGCCGGCGAGCGCGCGTGCGATCGCCACCCGTTGCTGCTGGCCGCCGGACAGCTCGGCCGGGTGGTGCTTGGCACGCGCCGAGAGGCCGACGCGGGCCAGTGCATCGGCGGCGCGGCGGCGGCGCTCGGCGCCGCCCAGGCCGCGGTAGCGCAGCGGCACCTCGACGTTGTCCTGCACGCTGAGGTCGGGGATCAGGTTGAAGGCCTGGAAGACGAAGCCGATCTTTCGGTTGCGCAGCCGCGACCGCTGGTCGTCGCCCATGCGGCTCACGTCCTCACCGTCGAGCCGGTAGGTGCCGGAGCTGAAGGCCTCGAGCAGCCCGGCGATCGTCAACAGCGTCGTCTTGCCCGACCCCGACGGGCCGGTGACGGCGACGAACTCACCCCCGCGCACCGTGAGGTCGAAGTCGCGCAAGGCATAGGTCTCGACCATCTCGGTGCGGTAGACCTTGCACAGCTTCTGCATCTCGAGCATCGATCTCTCCTCGTCACATTCGCCGGTTCAACGGCCCACGGTCACGCGCTCGGCACCGCCGAAGTTCTCGGCCCCCGAGATCACCACCTTCTCGCCGGCGGCGAGGCCTTCGAGCACCTCCACACGCGCCAGGCTCTGCGCCCCCAGCCGCACCGCACGGCGCACCGCCTGGCCTTCCTGCAGCACGTAGGCGACGCGGCCACCGCCCTCGTCGACGAAGCTGCCGCGCGGCACCGTCAGCACGCGCTCGCGGTGGTCGAGCAGCACGCGCACCGCGAGGCGCTGGTTCTGGCGCAGCTGCGCCGGCTGCGCGCCGTCGAAGCGCAGCCGCGCCGCGACCTCGTTGTTGACAACCTCGGGCGACACCGACGCGACCCGCCCTTTCCACTGCTGGCCGCCGCCGCTGATCTCGCCCGGCATGCCGGGCTGCAGCTCGCGCGCGAAGCTCTCGGCCACCTGCATCTGAACCTCGAGCTGCGAGAGGTCGATCACCGTCGCCAGCCGGGCGTCGCGCGCGACGCTGGCGCGGTCGGTTACGAACAGCTGACCGACCTGGCCGTCGACCGGCGAGCGCACCGCCAGTCCGTCGTGCTGGCGCTCGACGTCCTTCACCACCAGCAGCTGGCGCTCCCAGGCCTGGCGGCGCGAGAGCACCTCGAAGCGCGCGGCGTCGTCGCGCAGCCCGAGCGTCGCCTCGGCCTGCTTGAGCGCGACGCGGGCGCGCGCCACTGCGTCGCGCGCCTGGTCGACCTGCATGCCGGCAGTGGCGCCGGCTTCGAAGGCCTGCGTCTGGCGCCGGAGGTCGTTCTGCGCCGTCTCGAGCGCGATCTTCGCCGTCTCCAGCTGACCGTCGGCGAGGGCACGCTGCTGCCGCGCATCGGCCTCGGCGCGCAGCCACTCGCTGCGCGCGGCGTCGGCGTTGGCGCGCTCCTGCGCAAGGCGGGCGGCGAGCTCGGCGCTCTCGATGCGCGCCACCACCTGGCCGCGGCGGACCTCGTCGCCGGCCTTCACCAGCAGCGTGACGGTGCCGGCACTGCCGGCGAACAGCGTCGGGCTCACCGCCGCCACCACCTTGCCTTCGCCGGCGACATCGCGCGTCAACGGTGTGGCCGCCACCTCGCCGATGACCAGCCGCGCGAGGCTGACCGACCGTTCGGCCGCCAGTTCGCGAACGAGCCGCGGCGCGGCGGCGACGAGCGCCGCCACGAGCACCACGATCAGCGCCGCCCCGAGCAGCGTGCCGCGCCGCCGCCACCAGGGTGCAGCGGCGATCGGTCGGTCCTGGGCAGAGGTGTCGCGAATGGTCACGACACCACCTGCGCAATCGCCGTGCCAGCCGCACCTGGCGCCGGCGGCCCCGCCGAATCAAGCACTTGGGTCCGCCGGCGGTCGCTGCCGCGGTGTCCGCGGACAGTCGGCGGACACCGCAGCGGACAGCACCGTGGCCGCCGATCGGCCACGATCGGCTAACCTGCCACGATGTCGCCGACTCCGGCGCCGGATCCGCCGGCACGCACGCGCACCTCGGCCCAGCTGGCCGCCGTGCTGCGCCCGTTCGGCCACGACGACTCCGCGGTCGAGGACCTCTGGCTCGACCACGACGGGCTCGCGCTGCACCTGGACTTCCACCGTGCCGCCGAGCCCCGGGCGGTGGTCGTGTTCCAGCCCGGCAGCGGGTCGTACGGCCGCGCCTACTGCGGGGTCGGGCAGCGGTTGGCGGCGTCCGGCTGCCACATGCTGGCGATCGACCGCCCCGGGCACGGCTGGTCGGAGGGCGCGCGCGGCGACGGCAGCATCGGGCAGGCGCTGGCGGTGTCGGCGCAGGTGATCCACTTCGCGCGCGAGCGTTTCGGCCTGCCGGTGGTGTTGATGGGTTCGAGCCTGGGCGGGCTGCTCACCGGCTTTGCGGTGCTGGCCGGCCAGCGGCCGGACCTGGCGGTGGCACACAACTTTTTGATCCCGGGCAGGCTTGTCTCGCTTCGGCTTCGTGGCCGCCTGATCCGCCGCTGGCGGCGGCGCCCGTACCCGCTGCACGAGCTGGTGCACGGCTTCGAGCGCCTGAGCCGCGCGCCGGCGCTGGCGGCCTACCTGTCGGAGCGAAACGACCCGCAGGCCGCCTGGTCACTGACCCTGAATCCGGCAGTTACCCCGTCGCCGGCAGCTCCGGAGGGGGCTGCGGCGTCCCGATGACGGGCGCGATGCGGTCGCTGATGTAGCGCAGCAGGCAGCCCCAGCGGTCGAGGTCCTTGAAC